>Ga0208774_1000131_pt1 | contig 13936 bp, 10 predicted proteins | sample SF_Rice_5C_80N_4_FD_185620 | JGI IMG/M metagenome (GOLD analysis project Ga0208774, IMG submission 185620) | Rice paddy soil microbial communities from Twitchell Island, California, USA - SF_Rice_5C_80N_405 (SPAdes) (version 2) | ecosystem: Environmental > Terrestrial > Soil > Paddy field/soil ... | reverse complement strand
GGGCCTTGGGGCATCCGCAGAAGGTTGTTGATTTCGGTTACCGCGCCATTCACCAGATGACCCAAGCGGGCAAGGCGGCGACGCAGGCGTTTTACGGCAAGGGCCCGCGACATGCCTACTTTGCCAGCTGCTCCAACGGCGGCAGGCAGGCGTTGATGGAAGCGCAACGCTTCCCCTCCGACTACGACGGCATCATGGCGGGGGCGCCGGCGAACTTCTGGACACATCTGCTGGCCAGCGCGCTTTCCGGAATGCGGGCGAGCACGCTGGACCCCAGCTATATCCCGGCGAGCAAGCTGCCGGCGATTGCCGCGGCGGTGAATGCCGCCTGCGACGCACAGGACGGAGTTGCGGATGGAATTGTGAACGATCCGCGGCAATGCCATTTCGATCCGTCAAGCCTGCTGTGCAAAGAGGGCGATTCCGACAAATGCCTGACCAGGGCACAGGCGAAGACGCTCAAGGAACTGTACGCAGGAGCGCATGACTCGCAAGGACGCGAGATTTATCCCGGCCTTTTGCCGGGAGCGGAACTGGGAGACGGCGGGTGGAAGACGTGGATTACAGGCGACAAGCCCGGCGACAGCCTGATGTTTGATTTCGGGAATAGCTACTTTGCCAACATGGTGTATGACAGCGCCGGGTGGGACTACAAGACGGCAAAGCTGGACCAGGCGGTGAAGGCGGCAGATGCCAAGACGGCGAGCGTCCTGAATGCCACCGACCCGAACCTGAAACGTTTTCAGGCGCGGGGCGGGAAGCTGATTATCTACCACGGCTGGAACGACCCGGCCATTTCGCCGCTCAACAGCATCAATTATTACCAGCAGGTAGTGAGCACAATGGGCAGTCAATCCGCGGATTTGTTTATGCGCCTGTACATGGTGCCGGGCATGCAGCACTGCTTCGGAGGGCCAGGAGCGGATTCATTCGGCGAGCCGGGCACGACGGTGCCCAAAGACCCTGGACATGACATGCAGCTGGCGCTGGAACGGTGGGTGGAGAAAGGGGTGGCTCCCGGCACAATTGTGTCTACCAAGCACGTGAATGACGAAGATCCCGCGAAGGGCGTGAAGATGACGCGGCCATTGTGTCCCTATCCGCAGGCGGCGAAATACAAGGGGCGAGGCGATCCCAACCAGGCGGGGGGGTTTGAGTGCGTGCGACCTGCGCAGTGACCGTTACCCACCTTTTGCAGAAAAGCACAAGTGCGGGGCAGCCCCACTGGTTTTGTGGGAAGTGTGCGCCACCGCCGATTATGCATTCGTTGAGATGACCAAACGAGATATTGGTTGGAAAGCCTTGCTGTGAGCCGTTTGTGATTTCAATACTCTGATTTGGCCCCACTTTGGCCTATGATTTGGCCCCACCCTAACGGCTGTGACCTTTCCACTATTCGCCGCGCAGGGCCAGCACGGAGTCCGTGCTGGATGCGCGCCTAGCCGGCAGCGCCGAAGCTGCCAGCGCCAGCAGCATCATTGCGATGGCAGAAAGTGCAAGCACACGCGGATCAAACGGGTTTACTTGAAACAGGAAGCTACGCAGCAAATGGGATGAGGCCGCGGCGCCAAGCAAACCCAGGCCACAGCCAACAGCCGCAAGCCTGGCGCCGGAACTCAGGATGAGCAGGATCACTCCGGAGCGCTGGCAGCCAAGCGCCATGCGCACCGCCATCTCCTGTTCGCGCAATGCCACGGAGAACGCAATCACGCCATAGATCCCGAGAACGCTGAGCAGCACGGCAGCGATGGCAAACGAGGAAATCAGCACGGTAACGAAGCGTCGCGGTGCTTCGCCCTTCGAGATGGCTTGCTCCATTGTCTGCAACTGGTAGAGCGGCAACTGCGGGTCAATCTTCCGCACGATTGCGCGCAGCGTATCTTCCATCTGCTCCGGAGCCATACGGCTGCGCACAACGATCCAGCCGTTGGTGGCGCTCAATTCCCCGACCGAGGCGAACACTCCTTCACTGGCGACAGCCTGTGTTACCGGCTGGTATACCTGTGGGATGGTTTCCGCATCGGGCGACCCCAGCTTGACGTCATCGACCTCACCCACCACCGTCATCCACGGCGTGGAGGTCTCCGGCAACCCCCGGCGCAGCCGTTTGCCGATCGGGTCCTGGCCTGGCCAGTAGCGCTCGGCCATCTTGCGATTCACGACAGCCACCAATTGTGAGCCGGCATTATCCGATTCGGTAAAGACGCGTCCGCGGAGCACTCGAATGCCCAGCGCTTCGAAGGGATTGCCTTCGAGCAGCGACATCGCCGCCATATTCAACCCTGCCCCCTTGGGAGGAACATAACCCTCGATCGTGAAAGAGATGCCCCAGCTGTTGCCGGCCGCAGGCAAAAAAGAGGTGATGCCAACAGCCTCTACGCCAGGCAACTGCCCCAGGTGGTTCAGCAGAGTTTTCGTGAATTCGTCGATCGCGGATTGGGTTCGATACTGCTGCTGCGGCAGAACGTAGAGCGCAGCCAGCGTATTGTCGGGGCGGAAGCCCAATTTCACATCGCGCATCTTTTCGAAGCTGCGCAGCAATAGGCCGGAGGCGGTAAGCAGGGTCAGCGCCACGGCAATCTCCGCAACCACCAGCGCCGAGCGTAGCCTGGCATGGCCGCCGCCCGAAGTACCGGTGCGTCCGCCTTCTTTGAGCGCCTCATTCACGCTCGTCCTGATGGCGGCAAATGCTGGAGCCAATCCGCAGAGCAAGCCGGTCAGCAGCGCCAATCCCAGGGCGAAGAGCATGACCGGCCAGTCCAAGCCAATTTCATTGACGCGAGGTAGCGTCTGCGGTAGCAGGCTTACGCCCAACCGCAGAGTGACAGCCGCCAGTGCCAGCCCAATCGCGCCACCGGCGACACTCAAGACCATGCTTTCCACGATGGCCTGTCGGAGTAATGTGGCCGCGCGAGCACCCAGGGCGAGCCGCATCGCGATCTCTCTTCTTCTGCGGATGGCACGCACCAGCAGAAGCCCCGCCAGGTTCGCACAGGCAATCAGCAGAACAACGATTACAGCAAAGAACAGGGTGCGCACCAGGGGTCGCGCCTGCGCCACGGTATCTTCCTGCAGCGGCGTCACCACCGCGTGAATACGAAAACTGCGCATGTAGGCCGGATAGTCGCGCATCGTCTCCCGGGCGACTCGCTCCGCATCGCTCTGCGCCTGCTCGGCAGTGATCCCGGGCTTTAAGCGCCCCACCATGCGAGAGTTCCACGACGCCGCGCTGCCCGCCGTAAATTCCTCCGGCTGGAGGCTGAGCGGAAGCCAAAGCTCGCTCTGGTTCACATGTCCAGGGTTGAGCGGAAACTCGAAATCGCGCGGCATCACGCCGATCACGGTGTAAGGTTTGCGATAGAGAAGGATCTTGCTCCCCAGTATGTTCGGATCGCCGTGGAAGCGGCTGCGCCACATCCCATAGCTCAGCACCGCCACTTGCTGTTGTTCTTCATCTTCCTGTTGCGTGAACGTGCGACCCAGCAGTGGTGGCACTCCCAGCGCGGCAAAGACCTCGCCGCTCATCCGCGTCGCATTCACCGCTGCCGGACTGCCCGTACCGGATAGTTCAAACAATCTTTGCCGATAGCCGCCCAGGTGGCTAAAGCTTTGCGTGTCGCGCATGTAATTGCGGATGTCGGGAACGGTTACGCTGGACTGAGCGCAGGACGCGCAGTGCGAGCCCTCAAGCACATCTCCGACAATGACCAGGCGACCGGGGTGGGGAAACGGCAGCGGATGGAGCAGTACTCCCTCGACGATGGAGAAAATCGCCGTTGTCGCCCCGATGCCCAGCGCCAGCATCAGGATGGCCGTCACTGTAAATCCGGGAGACTTACGCAGTTGGCGGAAGGTATATCGAGTGTCCTGCAGAATCTGGCCCAGCCCTTGGAATGCTCGCTCGTCGCGGTGCAGTTGTTTCGCCTGTTCCACACCTCCGTAGGCGAGTCTGGCCGCCCGTCGTGCATCTTCAGGGCTCATGCCCTGGCGCAGATATTCGTCTTCCAGCAACGCCAGATGCGCATCAATTTCTCTTGCCAGTTCCGCTTCCACTTTGGCGTTGGCGAAAAGCAGATAAAACCTGAGAAAGATGCGTCTCAGGTGCTTCATGGCCAAGACTCCTCAAGCAAGAGCCGTTCCACTAAAGCCGAGATTCTTCTCCACGCCCGCGTCTCTTCCCCTAAAGCTTTCTGTCCCGCCTTGGTGATTTCGTAAAATTTGGCTTCTCGGTTGCTCTCGGTCTTTCCCCAGGTTCCCTTAATCCACCCGTACTGCTCCAGCCGCACTAATGCTGGATAGAGAGTGCCCTGGTTGAGGTTGAGCAGCCGATTGGAGATCTGCAGGAGACGCGTGGCAATTTGATAAGCGTGTTGTGGGCCCATCGTCGCGAGTGTGCGCAAAACGATGAGATCAAGTGTCCCCTGCAGCAGCTGGATTGATTCTTTTTCTTTAGTAGACATCCAAGCGGTCCGTCTAACGACAGACTACTACGCTTCACTTGCTTGTCAAGTGGAATTCGGGCGGGAAACCGTCGGGGAGCTTCCGTAGGCGCCGGCTATCCGGGCCCTTCGGAACACACGACAATTGAAATCAGCTCTCGGTCTCCGTCTTGTCCTGGAACGTGTGTGGATGACAAAAGGCAGTTCAGAGATCGCAATGAGTTTGCCGCGTGGTCGGCTTTCGGAAACTAGCTTTTCCATTCTCGGTCGTTAACATCAGGGCAATGCGGTCGTTGAGCCCAAACAGTGGCCTGGGGCGTTCCGGGTGGATTGCCGGCCATCCGGAAGTTGGGCCAGAAAACGGGCATGGGGGAAGCCAGAGGCAAACAGAGACGGCGCCACTGATTTATCTCGCACCAGTCGCGAGGAGACGGGGTAAAGGAGTAAGCTGAAACGACGCTCCCCAGGTTATGGATAAAACTGATGGCCATTGCTAACACGAAGACCTCTGTTAACACTACGGAAGCGCCTCCCAGCAGCTACGGGCCTGCCCTCGCCGTGGTCACCACGCTGTTCTTTATGTGGGGCGCGCTGACGGCGCTGAACGACGTGCTCATCCCGCATTTCCAGCATGTGTTCAACCTCAAGCTCGCCGTGAGCATGCTGGTGCAGACGGCCTTTTTCTCCGCCTACTTCGTGTTCTCCATCCCCGGCGCCAAGGTAATTGACTGGCTGGGGTACAAGAAGGCGATGGTGCTGGGGCTGCTGACTATGGGTGTGGGCGCGTTCCTGTTTGTGCCCGCGGCCAAGGTGCCGTCGTTTGGACTATTTCTGACGGCGCTGATCGTGCTGGCGGCGGGGATTACGGTGCTGCAGGTGGCAGCCAATCCTTACGTAACTGTTCTGGGCAAACCGGAAACTGCCTCCAGCCGCCTGAACCTGACGCAGGCGTTCAACTCGCTGGGCACGGTGGTAGCGCCCTGGGTAGGGGCCCACTTGATCCTGACCGGGGTGATGGCCAATGAGAGTGCGGTAGAGCAGGCCGCCTCGGTGATCAAGCCTTATGTGGGACTGGGCATCGCCCTGGTAATGCTGGCGCTGCTGATCGGGATTGCCAAGCTTCCCGAAATTCAGACGGCGGAACACCATATCGGGGAGAAGGTCAACGATTCGGTGTGGAAACATCCCAACCTGATTTTTGGGGCGATCGCAATTTTCGTTTATGTAGGGGCGGAAGTGGCCATTGGCAGCTCGATCGCCAATTACCTGGCGCTGGACAACATTGGACATTTCATTTCCCATGCCGCCACGCCGAGCGCCTCGGCCCGCTACCAGCAGGCGCTGCTGATTGCGGCCAAATACATCTCGCTGTACTGGCTGGGGGCGATGGTGGGACGCTTTATCGGGTCGGCCATCCTGCAGAAGATGAAGACGGGAACGCTGCTGGCCTTCTGCGCGATTATGGCGGCGTCGCTGGTTACCCTTTCTGTGCTCAGCAACGGCCACGTAGCGATGTGGGCGATCCTGCTGGTGGGCTTCTTCAACTCCATCATGTTCCCGAGTATTTTCACGCTGGGCGTGGCCGAACTGGGACCGCTGACCGGGGATGGCTCCGGAATCATGATCATGGCCATCGTGGGCGGCGCCATCATTCCCTGGTTTGTGGGCAAGATGGGAGATTTGATTAACACCAAATCCTATGGCGGAGCGCTATGGGGGCAGGGTCTGCATTATGCGCTGATTGTGCCGGTGCTGTGCTACCTGTACATTCTGTTTTTCGCGCTCAGCGGGTCGAAACCAAACAGCGAGCGGTACGCAAAGGGATAACACCTTCCCATCCTTTGCACAAAACCGCAAAGGATGGGGAACCCGCGGTTTCGGCACAGAAGTTCGAAATCACATCAGGGTGAAGATGACACTGATCCCGGGAAACCGGCGGGTTATAGGTGTGGATGTTGGCGGGACCAAAATCGCCGCTGGGGTGGTGGACCAGGAGGGCGTCATCCTGCAGCAGATACGCACACCCATGGTGGCGGGCGCGGGAGCATCCGCGGGTCTGGATGCCGTAATCTCGGCTGTCCGGGAGCTGGGGCAGAAAATGGGCATCTGCAGGCTTTTCGAGGGGGTGGGAGGCATCGGCATCTGCTCACCGGGTCCGCTCGATCCGGAAAAGGGGGTGGTCATCAATCCGCCCAATCTTCCCTGCTGGCGCAATTATCCCCTGGCGGCGGAAGTGGAGCGGGCGCTGGGCGTGCCGGTGAAGCTGGACAATGACGGTAACGCAGCGGCGCTGGCCGAGGCACAGTGGGGAGCGGGACGCGGATACCGCAATGTCTTTTATGCCACCCTGGGCACCGGGATCGGCACCGGAATCGTGTTCGATGGCAAGATCTATCACGGACGGACGGGCGCGGCGGCTGAGGGTGGGCACGTCAGCATTGACTATCGCGGTCCTCGTTGCGGCTGCGGCAAGCCGGGATGCATCGAGGTGCTGGCCTCGGGGCCGGCAATTGCCCGCAGGGCACGCGCCAAGCTGGCAGCCGGCGTGGGGTCCACCGTTCTTCAGATGGCAAGCGGAAATCCGGAGGCGGTGAGCAGCGAAATGGTGGGCCAAGCCTACGTCTCCGGCGATGCCCTGGCGCGGGAGGTGCTGCTGGAAACGGTGGACCTGCTGGCGCTGTGGCTGGGCAACATGGTGGACCTGCTGGAGCCGGACGTGATGGTGGTGGGAGGCGGGGTGGCGGCGATGCTCAGTCCGTTGTTGGGTGAAATTCGACAGCGGCTGCCGGCATGCTGCATAAACTCGCGCTGCGGGGAGATTCCCCTGGTGATGGCGCGATATGGGGGCGACGCGGGCATTGCGGGAGGCGCGGCCCTGTGCAGTGGGGTGGTGGCGAAGAGTTGAGGCCACGGCTATAAAAATTCGCGGGCCAGGGCGCCCGCGCCACAAGTCGTTGGTATGGCACTGTCGTGCTATTCCCAAAGGTAACGGTTAGGCTTAGTTTCCAACCAAGCCACTTCGTAGATCAGCCTGCCCAGGCAGTTTCAAACCAGGAGCTACCTGGGCAGCCGGATCACATCTCTCAGGAATTAACACACCTCAAGAACCGCCTGGAACGAATCCGGGCCCCAGCCAAACGAGGGAGGCCGCCAATGTCGGACCCGCTCACCCCCGTCGAACAGCAGATCGTGCGCTGTGCCTTGAACAACCTGACCGAAGAGCAAACCGCGCGTTGCCTGAACCTGACTGAGCGCACAGTGCGGGACAACCTGCATAGTGTGTACCGCAAGCTGGGCATCAGTTCCCACCTGGAATTACTGTTTACCGTCTGTTCCGGGTCGGTGAAGGTTGCCGCCAGTGAAGGCGCAGCGGCCTAGAGGTACTCGGCGGCGAGTTACTTGAAAAACTCAGCCATATCAGGCGCAGCGCCGGAAGCGCCGGGAAATGCCTTGGCTCCCGTGGCCTCAATGAGCATGCGCAAGGTGCTCTGGTGCTGGTACAAGGTGGTGGACTGGTAGCCGGACTTGGCCCGGGGACTGATGACCAGCAGGGGCACGTGGCCGCCCCCGTTGGCCGCGTCAATATCGAAGGACTCGTCGAAGACGATAACCAGCAATCCATCCTTCTGAAATGCGCTGCTAGCCAGCAAGGGAGCGATGTTGGCCCGCAGCCAGCCATCGGCGCTGGAGAGTCGCGCTGTGTCGGCGCAGTTGGAGCCGCCCCTGGGACAATCATGGGCGTCGTGTTCAGCATTGGGGATGATAAACGAGAAATTGGGCAGCTGGTTATTGCCAAGGTCCACGGCAAACTGGGTGAAGGACACCAGGTTCTGCAGCTGGGCGCTGCTGTTGCGCACATCGCTGAAATAGGAAAACGGGTTGTGATGCTCGAAATAGGGATAGACATCACCGCCGGTGTAGCCCACTGAGGGCAGGCTCTCGGCATAGGCCTTCCAGGTCTTCCCCGCCGCCAGCAATTCCCGCACCAGGTTGTCGGCATTCACGGTGCCGGTAAAGCTGTCATCAGCGGTAATGAGCTGGCCGGTGGTCAGCATGAAGTAGTTGCCGATGGACTGATGGACATCAGCGTAGTAATTCGTTGCCAGGCCATACTGGGTCGCCAGGCTGTTCAGGTAGGGCATGGCGGAGCTGCCAATCACACTGGAGTAGCTGTGGTTCTCCTCGACCAGCAGCACCACGTGGCCGAACTGTGGGACCGCGCCCTGCGCGGGGGCAGGGGCAGGCGTGGACATGCTGCGAGCGCCGCTGCAACCACTGGAAAATACTAAGCCGCAAAAGAGGGCGCAACACAGGGCAAAATAAAGGGAGCCGGATCGCACAGGTCGTGTCCTATGGGTACTTGGAGTGTGAGAACCAGCGCGGAGTTGTCATTTCGGAACACCTGGCCGGCTCTGGCCGGAGTTCTAGCGCAGGAACTCGGACATGTCGCCGGCGGTGGCAGAGCTGCCGGGAGCGGCCGCCGCGCCGGCGCTGTTGACCAGCAGGCGCAAGGTATTCTGGTGCTGATAGAAGGTTGAGGACTGGAAACCAGGTTTGACCGCGGGACCCACCACCAGCATAGCCACATGTCCTCCGCCGTGCGAGCTGTCGGAAGCAGCCGCTTCATCAAACACGATGACCAGCAAGCCGTCCTTTTGAAACACCGGGCTGGAGAGCAGCGGACCGAGGTTGTTCTTCAGCCAGTTGTCGGCGGTGGAGAGTTTCAAGCTGTCGCTGCAGTCGGAGGTGCCGTCGGGGCAATCGTGGCCGTCGTGCTCGGCGCTGGGCACGATGTAGGAGAAAACCGGAAGCTGGTTGTTGCCCAGGTCGGTGCCGAACTGGGTGAAGGACACCAGATTCTGGCGCTGCACACTGCTGTTGCGCACGTCGCTGAAGTAGGAAGCGGGATTGTGGCGCTCAAGGTAAGGATATTTGTCGCCGCCGGTGTAGCCGGCTGAGGGCAAGCTCTCGGCGTAGGACCTCCAGGTCTTGCCGGCCGCGATCAATTCGCGGACCAGATTATCAACGTTCACTGTGCCGGTGAAGGAGTCGTCAGTGGTGACCAGCTGGCCGGTGGTCAACATGAAGTAGTTGCCGATGGAGGGATGGGCGTTGGCGTAGTAATTGGTGGCCAGGCCGAACTGGCTGGCCAGACGGTTGAGGTAGGGCATGGAAGAGGCGCCAATCACGGTGGAGTAGCTGTGATTTTCCTCGACCAGCAGAAATACGTGGCCAATTTGCGGGCGGGTGATGGTCACGGAGGCAGTGGCCGATTTGGAAGTGTCGGCTTGAGAGATGGCGGAGACCTGCACGGTGGCATTCGCGGGCACGCTGGCTGGAGCGGTGTACATTCCGGAGGTGGTGATGGTGCCAGATGTAGTGTTTCCGCCCGCCACTCCACTTACGTTCCAGGTGACCGCGGCGTTCGAGGCGCCGCTAACGGTGGCGGTGAACTGCTGGGTAGCTTCCACGGACAGGTCGGCCGAACTAGGTGAAACGGAGACCGAAACCGCGCTGCTGGGAGCAGGCGGAGGGGAAGGTGACGAACCGGAAGTGGCCGAGCCTCCGCCACAGCCGATGCCGACGGTGGCAGCCAACGCCAGAAAAAGACCCGAGAGCCGCAAGCGCAAAGAGGGAGCCTCTCACCGAAGGGGCGCAGAATTCGGGCGCTCTCTGGAAAGCAGAGATGCCGCCCGTTGGACGGGCGGATGCCAGGGGCATAAGGGTAACAATGGCCTGGGCGGGCGTCAATCGAAGAAGAGTTTGAGACAGCAGACGCTGCCGCCCGACTTGAGGAACTCAGAGGTGTCGAGGAGAACGGGCTCCAAGCCTTCCCGGGCGAGGGCCTCCTGAACGCAGTGGGTGAGGGCGGGGGTGAGGAACTTTCCATTGGCGGAAACGCCGTTGCAGACGAATTTGAGCGCGTCTTCGCGGTCTACTTCGTAGACGCGGGGAATGACGCTGCGAATGGCGGCCAGCGATTCCTCGGAGAAGGCGCCGGGGTAGATGAGAACCGCGCCCGGGCGCAGGGGGGAGAAGCAGGCGTCGAGGTGGTAAAAGTGTTCGTCCAGCAACTCCAGGGCGGTGACGGGAATGTCCATCTGGCGCATGGCGGCGGTAAATTTTTCGACTCCGCCAATGGTGGAGCGAAAACCATGACCGGCCCAGACCCTGCTTCCGTCAGCATCCCAAACCAGGTCGCCGTGGCCTTCCAGGAAATCGTCTTCCAGGCCGAGGTCTATCACTTTGTAGCCGCGAGCGCGGAACCATGCCACATAGTGGCCCACTTCCTGGCGGCGGGAGACGTAGCGCATACGGCCAGCGACCACGAAGGGGCCGGCACCGGCCTGGCCACCCACGAAGACGGGATTGGCGGCAAAGACCATGTCCTCGAGGCCGGCCACCGGGTCAATGAGTTCCACCGCGAAACCGGCGCCGCGAAAGCCGTCGCACACCGCGTCCCACTGGTGCTGCGCCCGTACCGGGTCAACCGGCAGCAGGCCGCGCATGTACGGATTTTTGACCTCGCGCACTTCGAAATAAGTGGGAGGGCACAAGAGGACCTTTTTCGGCATGAGAGTTGATCATAGCGCCGGGGCCACGAAACTGGCCAGAGTGGCTAGACGGCTTTGCGAGCCGTTGCGGCACCAGGCCGTGCTCAAGCCAGCGAAAATCCGCGCGAACCGCGCTTAATGTGTGGGAAAAAAATTCAGGGAAATCCGACTGCTGAATGGGGAGTGCTGCCGTTCACTCCCACTCAATGGTGCCCGGCGGCTTGGAAGTGATGTCGTACACCACGCGGTTAATGCCCTTCACTTCGTTGACGATGCGGCTGGAGATGCTTTTGAGCACCTCCGTGGGCAGGGGCACCCAGTCGGCGGTCATGCCGTCTTCAGAGTGGACGGCACGGATGGCGCAAGTGTAAGCGTAAGTGCGCTGGTCACCCATCACGCCCACAGACATCACGGGCAGAAGAACAGCGAAGGATTGCCAGATACGGGTATACAGCCCGGCGCGCTTGATTTCGCTGACCACGATGTCATCGGCCTCGCGCAGCAGGGCCAGGCGCTCCGGCGTCACCTCACCCAGAATGCGCACCGCGAGCCCCGGACCAGGAAAGGGCTGGCGCTGCAGAATGTCTTCCGGCATGCCCAAATCGCGGCCTATCTTGCGGACCTCATCCTTAAACAAATCCTTTAAGGGCTCAATGAGGCGCAATTTCATGTTTTCCGGCAGGCCGCCGACATTGTGGTGGGTTTTAATGGTCTGGGAAGGACCGCGCACGGAGCGCGATTCAATCACATCGGGATAGAGCGTTCCCTGGACCAAAAACTCCACGTGTCCATGCTCGCGCTGGATGCGCTCCGCTTCTTCCTCGAAGATGGCAATGAACTCGTTGCCGATAATGTGGCGCTTCTTTTCCGGGTCGGTCACGCCCGCCAGGCGCGCCAGGAATCGCTGAGAGGCGTCTACCGCCACCAGGTGCAGGCCCAGCTTATCGCGCAGGTTCTGCTGCACCTTTTCGAATTCATTCTTGCGCAAAACGCCGTTATTGACGAAGACGCAGGTCAGGCGGTCCGCAATGGCCCGATGCACCAGCACGGCCGCGACCGAGGAATCCACCCCGCCGGAGAGGGCGCAGATGGCGCGACCTTGGGCGCCAACCGTTTCCCGCACCTGCGCCACGGTAGCGTCCACAAAATGCTGGGCCGTCCAATTGGGCTTGGCGCCGCAGATTTCAAAAGCGAAGTTCTTCAGGATTTCCGTGCCCAGCTTGGTGTGATGCACCTCAGGGTGGAACTGCACCGCGAACATCTTTTTTTCCGGATTCTCGATAGCGGCCACCGCGTTAGAAGTCTTCCCGATGAGGCGGAATCCCTGGGGCAATTCCATGGCCTCGTCGCCGTGCGACATCCAGACAGAAAGCAGCTTGGGCAGGCCGGTGAAGAGCCGGGAGCCGTCCAGGATTTCCACCGTGGCGTGACCATACTCACGCTTGTCAGCGGGGCGGACCTTGCCACCCAGGACATGGGTCATGAGCTGCAGGCCGTAACAGATGCCGAGCACGGGTAAGCCAAGATGGAAGACGCGCGGATCGGCCGCGGGCGCATCCTGGTCGTAGACCGAACTGGGGCCGCCCGACAGAATGATGCCCGCCGGGGCATAACTTTTAATCTCATCAATGGGCGCGGTGCAGGGCAGGACCACTGAGAAAACATTTTGTTCGCGAATGCGGCGCGCGATGAGCTGCGAGTACTGGGCGCCAAAATCGAGGACGACGATGGATTGGGCTTCCACGGTCTAATGTGCCAGAAGGATGATAGTAGTGTAAAGGAAAAAGCAGGAGTCAGGAGTCAGGAGTCAGGAGTCAGGAGTCAGGAGTCAGGAGTCAGGAGTCAGGTAAATGATAGTTGTTAGCCAATGATTGGTAGTCGCCACTGTATTACAGGTCAGGGCTGGAACAGAGGGGCGCCGCCGTTTGCAGCATCGGGGAGCGGCGGCGATTCCGGCAAGGCATCCTGCGGCGCAGGCCGAGCCGGTTCGGGGGCGACGGCGCTTTCTCCGCTTGCCCCCGCCAGAGCCAAATACGCCGCCAGGCGGGTGATGTAGAGAAAATCGACATAGGCGAAATAGGCCAGCACAATAGCGACCAGAGCCCAGGCAGCGGCAAAGGAGACACCGATCGTAAGATCAAAGACCAGCAGTCCGGCGGCAACCACCGCCGCCAGCGCGATGTAGTGCAGCAGCCCGAAGGGGAGACTGGTCAGCACCACATCTCCGAAGGCGCCGCGGACAAAATCCACAGCGGCCGATACTGCCCCGAAGGTGTCCTCCTGGTCCCTTATGGCGAAAATGGCAGCCAGCGAGAGCAGCCAGTTGAGCAAGGCCCACACCAGCCATATAGCAGCGAGCAGAATGGCGGCGAGAACCACGCCGAGCGCAGCATCCCCCACCGGGCCGGCAGAGGCGGCAAGTATCAGGGCTCCAACCGCGGCGAGCACCGCCGCCAGGAAGAGTCCGGCTCTGAGGAAACTCAAGCCCAGCAAGGACCTGGACGTTCCGCGCGTCTCCGGGAGCAAGGCGCTGAGAGTAATTAGCCGTCCCAGGGCGGCGCTGAATATCCAAAGCACGGCGATCGCCGTTCCGGCCACGATCATACCGGCCGCCAAACGAACCGCGCTGGCCTGCAACGCGTGGGCTACAGCGGCCAGCGCCAACAGCGGCTCTCCGCTTTGGACCAGCAGCTGTTCACGCCAGGAAATGGGAATTGCGCTCAGATACTCCAGAACAGAGACGACCGCCAGCAGGCATGCAGCCACGGCAAAGCACCAGCGCCAGGTGATTTCCGCGAGCGGCAGAGCCGGTTGGCGGCGGATGGATGCAAAACCGCGCCGAATTGACGATTGTGCGGCCACAGCTGCGTAGGATACAGCAAGCAAGAGAGAAGAATTCAAGTTTCAAGTTTCGAGGTTTAAAAGTTTCGAGGTTTCAAAGTT
>Ga0208774_1000125_pt1 | contig 14211 bp, 12 predicted proteins | sample SF_Rice_5C_80N_4_FD_185620 | JGI IMG/M metagenome (GOLD analysis project Ga0208774, IMG submission 185620) | Rice paddy soil microbial communities from Twitchell Island, California, USA - SF_Rice_5C_80N_405 (SPAdes) (version 2) | ecosystem: Environmental > Terrestrial > Soil > Paddy field/soil ... | reverse complement strand
TGGAAGACAAAGTGGGGTTAACGAAAAATCCTCGGCAGGATACGCCACCCAAGGCGACCAGCACAGCCAGCGCGAGCAGCGGCAGCACGCGTCTATTCGACATCAGCCAGGACTCCCACGCCCCAGATGGGCTATCAGCTTCAATTGTCAGTGGTCGCGCTGCCCGCATTCTAGCAAATCAGGGTGGCGGGAAAGCAGCGGCCGGCCGCTCGGCACCACCCTGGGCACTGCATTTCCTGTCAGCCACAGAGGCACCGAGACACAGAGGTAACCAGAATAAGAGCACTCGGCTACCGTGCCAGTGCCTGCGCTAAGAACGACGCCAAGCCCCGGGATTGCGAAGCAAAACCAGGCTAAATCTGGCGCTTGGGCTTGGCCCGCGGTATGCGGTCATCAATAGGCTTGCGGCCGGCGTAGCCCTCTTGTACCCCGTGCCAGTGGGTGATCTTCGGTTCTCCCAGCTTCCAGCACAGCAGCACGGTGTGGCTGTCCACCACGCAGGGGAAATCGAGCAGGCCGATGTCCAGGTCTTTCACCTGCACCCCGGTGGAGTTGATTTCGCTCACCGCGTCTTTCACTTGCTGCGCGGTTTTTTCCCGCTCCGCTTTGCGTCGGGCCAGGCGCGCCAGAGGCAACAGCATGCCCCCGGTGAGAAAAACGCGATGCGCCACGTCCTTCAGTTCTTTGTCAATTTCCTCGATTTGCTTCTTACCGTCGATGGCCTGGCGTAGCAGGCTCTCCAGCACCGGTAATAGCTCGTGGGCTTCGTCCAGGGTAAACGTCCGTTCTGACATAGGGTGATTTGACTCGCGCCTGGGGTGGCTGAAACGTATTCTCATTATACGTGGAAAAGAAATGGTGGGTAGCTGGTAGTTGAGGTTAGCTGCCTGTCGTGCATGGACTCTCGACCCCTGGCACTCGCTTACCGGCTTCGGACCCGCGTCTGCTGCAACCCTGGCGACCAAACAGGATTGAAGGCCTGCCCAGTCAGGATTTGGGCGGGCGAGCCGCCGGCGACGGATATCTTGAACAATCCAAGCCCATGGTCCCCTCGTCCGCCGGTCACAATCCATTTGCCGTCAGGCGACCAGGCAGCTGTGCCTCGCACTTCTATTCCCCCGCCGATGCTGTGCAGGTCAGAACCGTCGGCCGTCATCAGGTGCAGCCGCAGCTTGCCATCGGTTGTGCTCTTGTCGTCCGGATTCAACGCCCACAACCATGGTCCTGAGCCGTCCTCGCCACGAGCGAGAACTTAGATGGCCCATCCCCTGTGCGCCTGAGCCTGCAAACCAATAGCGGGCCAACTGAACCCACCGGAGAGCTCGTGGGCGCGTACAGCTGAACTGGCAATCATCAATCGGCGCCCGGGCCGCCGACGTTATGGACAATGCTCCGAGCCGCGCGCCGCCGGTACGCGTTCAGGATGTCGGGCAATGCCACCACGCCCTGAAGTTGGGTGAGATCGGCGCGATGCACCACCGGCAACAGCGGCCAGTCGTAAATATGGCGCAGGGCCGTGTCCAGAGGATGGTCAGGATGGAGCAGCGGGGCCACGCTGTTCTCCGCCCCCACCGTCTTCAAGGGCAACTCGGCATCTCCCTGGTCCGCCAGTTCCGCCAATTTTTTGCGCGTTACCCCTCGCCACATTCCGTCGGGTAAGCGGAACAGCAACAGCGGCTCGGTGGATTGCTCCAGCTCGCGCAGCGCCACCTTGACCGGCTCCTCCCCGGTGAGCATTGGGGTCCGCGGCGCCCGCATGGCGTCCTCCACACGCAGCAACGGCTGCTCCCGCTGTTCTTCCATGGAGGGAAGGTCCAGCCCCGACTGCCGGGAGAGCTCGTCGAAAATAGGCGTGGGCTGGGCCGCTCGCGAAATCACGTAGGCGATAGTGTTGGAAATGATCACCGGCACGATGATCGTGTAGTCGCCGCTTACCTCCAGAACCATGAACACCGAAGTCATGGGCGCGCGTATGAAGCCGGCAAACAGAGTTCCCATTCCCACCAGACAATAGGCACCGATGGGTCCGCTCAAATTAGGCAGCAAATGGTGTTCCAGGGCGCCCACCGAGCCGCCCAGCATAGCCCCCACGAACAGAGTAGGCGCGAACATGCCGCCGGGAGTCCCGCTCACAAAGGAAATGGTGGTGGCCAGAATTTTCAGTCCCGCCAAAATGCCCAGTATCTGCCAGGTGTACTGGCTGTGCATGGCCTGGTCCATATAGGCGTAGCCCGCACCCATCACCTGGGGAAAGCCAAGATATCCGATAAGGCCGATCAGCAGCCCGGCCGCGCCCGGTTGCAAGTGTTGGGTCCATCGGGGAGCATTCTTCAGCCGCAAGCGGAAGAACAGGATCAGCTTCAGGAAGACGACGGACGCAATGCCGCCCACTACCCCCAGCACGGCATAAGCCAGCAGTTCACTGGGATTGACAGCCCCGATGGGGGGAACGCGGAACAGCGGCTCCGAGCCTAGGAACCAGCGTTCCACCACCACGCTGGACACCGCCGCCAGCACCACCGCGCCCAGCACGCCCGCGCTCCAGCGCCCGATGACCTCCTCGATCACAAACAGAACGGCGGAAATGGGCGCGTTGAAGGCGGCAGCCAGGCCGGCAGCTGCGCCCACCGGAGCAATCAGGCGCATGCGCTCGCGCGAGAGCCGCAGCTTTTCCCCCAGCAGCGAGGCAATGCCGGCGCCGATTTGCAGCGACGGGTCTTCCGGTCCCAAAGATTGCCCGCTGCCGATGGCCAGCGCCGAGCAGATGAATTTTCCGATCACGGTGCGAAAGGGAATGCGCCCGTTGTAGATGTAGAGCGCCGCCTTGGTTTGGTTTACCCCGCTGCCGCGCACGTAAGGGAAAACATAAATGACCAGCAGAGCGATTACTATCCCGGTCAGCGAGGGCACGAGCAGCAAGTGCGAAGGCGCGGGCGACAGAGATGTGCTTAACAGCCAGGTGCGGGTGGATAGATAGGCGATGCGGAAGCACACTACCGCCAGCCCGGAAAGAATGCCGATGAAAATGGCCAGCAACAGAAAGAAGGGCTCTTCCCGGATAATCTGATGGCGCGAGGGCCAGAGGCGCCGTGTGTGCGGCCTGGTTCCGCTGCCGCTCGCGGCTGGGGGCGAGCTCGCGCCTTCGCTCACTGTTCCTCCGGCTGGTGCGCCAGGAGCAGAAGGGCCAGGTCAGCGCCCTTGGGGGTGCCGCACTGCTGCGCGGTGACGCTTTCGATCTGGCTCACCAGCCCCATCGCCAGGTCGGCAAGCTGGGGATCGCGTTCCAATTTGTAGGTGCGCACCCCGCGGCTCATTTGCGTAACCTGCTGCTGCAGTTGCTGCATCCTATCCGCATCGAGCTGGATGGACTTCGGATGAGCCGCAGGCGCAGCGCTTTTTCCTGCTTCTATTTTGCCGAAGATCTTGGCCACCAGTCCGGAACGGGAGTTCCGGGGAGCAGGTGTAGCGGCGGGAGTGGAGGCGGTGGTGCCGGCCGGCGGCGCCGCCGAAGCTGAGGCCGGGGCTAAGGTGATGTCCTTCACGGTGGCGCATTGCTGCAGCCGCTGCCTGGCCTGACGAAATGCCTGCACGATCCGTGCCGCTCTCTGTTTGGAACTAATGCCTGGAGCGTAAGGGTTCCACTCCAGAATTAGCCGGCTGGTGGCCAGCAGTTCTTCCGTTCCCGGGTCATGTTGGCCGTTGCGCACGGCGCGCTCCAGGTATTGGGCGGCATCGCTATATCGCGATAACTGGAACGCGGCCTCGCCGGCGCCCTGCAAGGCGGCCCGGTCCTTTGGATTCAGGCGCAGCGCTTCCTCAAACTCCTGTAAGGCGCGGTACTGATCCTCCGCCCGGAGAAATAACTCGCCGACCTCGGTGTGCGCCGGCGCGCTGCGGGGAAGTTCCGGAATCAAGGCAATCAATTCTCCATCCGCCTGGGTCGCATCGTGCAGCCCCAGCAGATAGTGAGTCAGCTCCAGGCGGGTCTGTCGCCGGCGGACGGGGGCCGCGCCCTCCGGCCATAGCCCGTAGATAGCGCCGTGGTAATACCGCAGCGCTGCCTGGGTTTGTCCCTGCTTGGCCGAAAGCCGTGCCAGTTGCAGATTGATGGTGCTGTTGCTGGGTTCGTCCTGCCACAAGGTCAGCAGGTAAGATTGCGCCTCCGGAATGTGGGTGGCGGCCAGCAGCGCCTCCGCCAGCCGCAGGCGGTACCGGCGATCGTCGTGCGAGTAGTAAAGCGCGTTGCGGAAGTCCTGAATTGCCGCCTTCGGCTGCCCCGCCGCCAGAGCCGCCTCCCCTCGCCCAAACCACATTTGTCCCAACCGCAGCTGCGTGGACTGGTAGAACCGGTTGGCGAATACAGTCACGGTGCAAAAAGCCACGGCTGCGATTACTACCAGCGCCAGGAACAGCGGCCGCACTTGAAAGCTTCCCGGCGCGTGCTCCCCGCAATAGCGGCAGACCTCTCCCGCCCGGGGCAGGGGCCGCTTACAATCGGGGCATATGGCTTCTTGAATGGCTTCCAATGCGGGTGCTTCGTGTGGCGATTAATTCGTGCTACGACTAGTGTAAACGGAATAACAGGTTAAAGTTAAGGTCTATACCGAAGCGTATATTTGGCCCGCAGCTTTGCTCCGCGCCTCCCCGGCGTTCGCCTCCGGCCCGCCCCCTTGCCATCACCTTTAATGGTGATGGCGGTCACAGTGACTTTGTTCTTCCTGCGATATTTTTTATACCCAGATTTTGCTGGGTGAGACGCTTGCTGCATCGCGACCTGGGAACTATTCAACCCGAGCTGTTGCGCGCCTTTGATGCCTCCGCCCTGGTCCGGCAGTACCGGAAGGGGGTAGCCCTGTACCGTCGCGGTCGCGCCGTGCGCGGGATTTTTCTCATTCAGAAAGGTCGCGTCCGGCTCCTGCTCGGCGAGCGTGCCGCCGGCCTGGCTTTGAACGTGGCCGGTCCCGGCTCGGTGCTGGGGCTAGGGGAAACCATGTCCGGAAACCCCTATGAGGCCAGCGTGGAAACCCTGGAGCCCTGCCAAGTCGCCTTTCTGCCGCGGGATGCCTTCCTCAGCTACCTGCGCCAGAACTGCGCCCTGTGCATGCAACTGGTGCGGCTGCTCAGCGAGGACCTGCACCAGCTTTATCAGCAGTACCGCACCATCGGCGGCCCGGCCTCGCGCTCTCGCAAGCCGCGGGCCAATGGTTCGGCTCCATCCCGCAGCGATTCCCGAAGCTAGTCCGCTACCCCAGATGCGGATTGCGCTCCTCGGAGACGGGTCTCAGTTCCCGGGGATAAACCCCGCCGTTGTACTCCAGCAGCCGGTTCTTCCATTTGAGGAACTCGGTGATGGTTTGCGGTTCGATGCGGATTTCCACCCGGCGCAGGCTGGCCAGCAGCAGGTTCATTTCATGTTCCATGCCGGCGGCGGTGCGCAGGCTGCGTGGCGGCGGCTTGACCCGCATTTCCACCTTGCGCCCGGCGCACTCCAGCAGGCCCCAGCCCGCGGGCAGTTCCGGCGGTGCGATCAGGCCGGCTGGCGTCATGTAGAAGCGCTCACAGCCCAGTGCGATTTCCGAATTCTGGCGGAAGGGTTTGCCGCGGTCGGCAACAAAATCCGCCCGGCTTATCTTGCATTCCACCACTACCGAGCGGCATTTGCCTTTCCAGCCGATGGCGTCCGGCATTTCGCCGCTGGCGCAGGCCTGTTCCGAGAGCACCACCCCGCAGCGGTACCTCCGCAGCCAGTCAACCGCGAGATTCACCAGTTGTGCATGGGTCATGGCGTTCTGATCCTGGTGCTCATATTGAGGCGGTTTGGCACCCAGGCAATCTTGCGGCCAATTGATGATGCTGATTGGGAAAACGCCAAACCTGCGGCGATTTTCAATCGTCAATCTGCAATCGTCAATCTGCAATCGTCAATCTTAGACAGTTTCGCGTGCGGGGCAAGGCGCCGGCTAGTACTGTTCTGGTTCCCTGCCCACTGCGCTTAGGCCAGCGGCTGCAGGGGAAGGGGTTCCCGTTCCTGAGCAGCTTTTTCTATGGCGGACAGCACATCCGCTGAGAGCAAGCCGCGGTCCCTGGCGTCCTGGAGGGAGGTATAGGGCCGCCGGCCTATGATTTTGGATACCAGCTCAGGGTCAATCCCGGCGGCGCGCAGCTCTTTTTCGGTGGCCATATTAAGGAGAGCAACGGGGTGAATGCCCGTGCGTACGGCGGCGGCGTGGCTCATGTATTCCGGCCTGCGCGGGCGGCTGAAGCGGTCCCGCTCCTGGATAGCGGAGCGCTGCAGTTCGCGCTCCTTGTGTTGCGGCAGGCTGCGTTGCAGCTCCCGGGTTCGTTCGCGGATCAACTCGTCATGTTCGGTGCTGCTTTTGGGCAGCAGCAGAAAGCCAATGCCGAAGCCCAGGGCCAATCCCACAAAAAACGCCTTCATCGTTCCTCCCCGCCTGGAACACGCGCATTGCGCCGCTATTTACAACGATGCGGCCAGTGGAGAAGAATTTGCCCGAAAGCCGGCAATTGGCACTTAGCAATTAGCACTTAGCCCTGAGCTGTTTCTGCAGAATGCCGGATTACTTATGCGCGCCAGGTGCGGAATCGAAGCCAACCCAGATCCGCGGCGCGAGTTATTCTCGCCCAGGAGAACGTCGAGTAGCTAAATGCTAAGTGCTTATGGCCAATTGCTGCTCTTCAGAATTTCGTTACTTCCGTGAAGTTGAACTCGCGCACCTTCATTGCCGGAACCACCATGTCAAACGACTCTTCGCCGCTGGCGCGTACCGGCGTGCCCATCTCCTCCACATTGGAGAGCATGTGCAGCAGACTTTCATTGAAACGGAAATTGCGGATGCCATTCTTGAGCTGCCCGTCCTCGATATAAAACGTGCCGTCCCGGGTCATGCCGGTCAGGATCTTCTCGTAGGGGTCAACTTCGCGGATGTACCACAAGCGGGTGACGAGCACGCCGCGTTCGGTGCCCGCGATCATCTGGTCCACGCCCTTGGACTGTGCCTGCCCCGGTCCTTCAAAAACAATGTTGATGGGCGCTTCCCCAATCTCATTGGGCAGGGGAAAGCCGTGCCCGGTGGGCTCGAGGGGACCAACTTTGGCGGCGTGTTCCGATTCCCGCATCTTCTTGGCGGTCGAACGGGCATAGACCAGGCGCTTGACCACGCCCTTCTCCACCAGTTGCACCCGCTGGCGGCTGACCCCTTCGCCGTCGAAGGGCGCGCCCGACTGCAGCGGGTGGGATACGTCGTCCCACACCGTAATATTGCCGCCAAATACCTGCGTGCCCACCCGGTTGTTGAGAAACGAGCGCTGGTCCAGGATGGCCATACCGCCGAAATCCCAGAACATGAATCCAACCAGGTCGAGCACGGCGGCGGGCTCCAGGATCACCGTGTACTTGCCCGCCGCCAGTTCGCGAGGTTTTGCCGACTGCAGCGCCTTGCGGGCCGCGGTTTCCGCCAGCGCCACTGGGTTCAGGTTGCGCACGTCGGGCGAATTGAATTTCTGCCAGCCGGAAGAATCGCCCCCCAGCATGGTCACCGAAATTTCCGACGAAGTCTGCGTATGGTAGGCCGCCAGGCCGCGCGAGTTGAGCACCGCCTCCACCGATTCCGAATTGGAAAAAATGCCGGCCGCGGTGAGCTTTTGTTTTTTGGCGACGCTGACGATCTTCTCCACTGCTTGCGCGCGCTGCCCGGGGGTGAGCGAAGAAGTCTCATAGAAGGCGCGCCCTACCTGGGCGTCGCCCTCGCAGGCTTCCGGTCCGGGCACGGGCAGCAGGTCGGGATCGGGCTCCTGCACCTTGGCCAGCGCCTCGGAAGCCAGTACCGCCTGCTTCAGGCTCTCGTCATCAAACTTGTTGGTGGTGGCCCGGGCGGTGCGTCCACCGAATACGGTGCGCACAGAGACCACGTAATTCTCTTCCGCCACGTTCTGGTGAATGGTGTTGTTGGCGAAGCGGGTGAGGGCGCTCTGCCCGCCGGCGATGAGGGCTTCAACTTCGTCAGCGGTGGAGAACTTCCGGAGTCGCTCGAAAATTTCGGCAGCTTTGTCTTTGGTCAGCATTCAGCACTCAGCAGTCAGCACTCAGCCCATGGACTGAAGGCTGCGAGGTCAGAAGTTTGCGCCAATACCAGAGAATCGGTCGGCATCAACCTTGCACACTAAAGCGGCCAACATTCGTTTCACTTCGGTCACGGCGGCTTCAAGGTGGCTGTACTCCACCTGTTCGAGAAAACCTAAGTCATGGGCAAGCAGGAGTTGATACTCAAGCTCGCTGGCCGAGCCCATGGCGATGCCCAGAAAACGATGAAATTCCGCGTTACCTCGCCTGCCGCATCCTTCTGCAATATTGGATGGAATGGAGGCACTGCACCTTCTAATCTGGCTGGTTAACCCAAACATCTCCCGCTTCGGAAAGTGGGATGTGCCCTGGTAGGCGGCCAGAACCAACTTGTGCGCTTTCTGCCACACCTTCAGACCTCGAAAGTCCTTCATGTTGCCACCTCCGTCACACAGGCTGAGTGCTGAGTGCTACTCCGCTTTGCCTCGCATCGTCAGTGACTTAACCCTACGTCCCCTTATACGCGCTGCCCACCTTGATATTCCGAAACCGCGCCGGCGCGGCGCCGTGCCCCGTTCCCATGGTCTGCATGGGCTGGCCCTTGCCGCAGTTGGGCGTGCCCCATAGCGTCCACTGGTCGCGGGAGCAGATGGCGTCCATGGAATTCCAGAATTCTGTTGTGATTCCGGAATATGACGGATTCTTCAGCATGCGTCCCAGCTTCCCGCCCTTGATCTCCCAGCCAATCTCGGTGCCGAACTGGAAGTTGTAGCGCTTGTCGTCAATGGACCAGGAGCGGTTGGTCTGCATGTAAATGCCTTTATCGGTATCGGCGATGAGTTGCTCGAACGTCAGCGGCTTCTCTCCCGGCAGGATGCTGATGTTGGTCATGCGGATTAGGGGAATGCGATTCCAGCCTTCCGCCCGCATGGTGCCGCCGGAGCGGTTGGAAGCGATAGCGTGCGCCGTCTCGCGCGACGACAGGTATCCGGTGAACAAGCCGTCGGTAATGATGGGCGTGCACTGCGCCGGCACGCCCTCATCGTCGTAGGCGAAGGTGCCCAGGCCCGGCCCGTGATTGCGCGTGGCGTCGGCCACCACATTCACCAGGTTGCTGCCATAGCGCAGCGCGCGCAGTTTTTCGATGGTCAGGAATGACATGCCGGCGAAATTGGCTTCCATCCCCAGCACGCGGTCGAGTTCGATGGGATGGCCGATGGATTCGTGAACCTGCAGCCCAAGCTGCGAAGAGTCGAGCACGATGGTGAAGTTGCCTTCGGGGCACTGGTCGGCTTGGTGCAGCGCCACGCACTCTTCGGCGATGCGGCGCGCGTTCTCCACCAGTTTCAGTTCCTCTACCAGTTCGTAACCCTTGTTCTGGTACTGCCCGCCGAAGGAGTTGGGAAAGGAGCGTTTGTGGATTTCGTTGCCCGCGAAGGCGTAAGCGGTGTAACCGGCGCCTGTGGTGATCTTGGTCTCATGAATGTTGGAGCCCTCGGAGGAGAAAAACCACTGCTCGTAGCGGCGGAAATTCATGCTGGTTTCCGCCAGCGTGATGCCCTGCACTCCGCCCAGCTCTTTATCCACTCGCAGCAGCAGATCCAGATTCTGCTCCACCGAAGTGCTGAATGGATCGATTCTGCAGGGTGTGGTCCACTCGTCGGTGAAGGGTTTTTCCGGGGCCAGGCGCACATCCTGCTGTTTGACGCGAGCGGACGACCGCGCAATCTCCACGGCTTTCGCGGCGGTCATCTCTACCGCGATGCGTGTCAGGTCCTCGGTAGAGGCGAAACCCCAGGCGCCATCGGCCAGCACGCGAATGCCGATGCCCAGAGAGGTGGAATCGGAGGCATGGCCCACGCGGCCGTTCTTGGTGGCCAGCGCCCGGTTGCGCTCGTCCACGATGCGCACGTCAGCATAGGAGACGCCGTGCTGGTTGGTCAGATTCAGAGCCCACTCGGCAATCTGCTTCATGCTCATGGCAAACATTCATAATAAATGCTTGGAGGAGTTTTGTGGGGAAGGGATGTGAATTTTGCGTGCTGCGTGAACCAGCACGCGGGACCCGTTCCTTACACGGAGTCAAACAAGGTCATGAAGCCGAAATCCATGGGTAATTGGAGCAAGGGAACGGTGGTACGGCAGTTCTCAAATGCGAACGATCTTTTTGATAGCTGCTGATATCCAGCAGTAACGCGGGCGTTATGGCATGATGTGTCATGCCCGGCCGCACTCTCCGCATCCTCAAACTCACGCCCATAGCGCTGGCCATCTGCGACCTCTGCCAGCGCCAATTCAACTCCTGCCAGCGAGTGGAGGATGATGCGGAGCGCGAAATGCGAGCCCTCTTTGAGAGCCATGAATGCGAGCCTGGGGGGGGCGCCCTTCCCAGCGACCTGAGCGGTTAAGGGCACCACACGCTTTCAGGGCGCCTGCGGGTTTTCGCAACATTCTCTCCAGCCTCCGCTCCCTGCCCGCTTTCCATTGACTTGCCCCGCCTCCCCGCCTACCATAGCGCGACATTATGATTGGGCAGACCATCTCCCACTACCACATCCTGGAAAAGCTCGGCGGCGGTGGCATGGGTGTTGTGTACAAGGCCGAGGACACCCGCCTGCATCGCCTGGTGGCGCTCAAGTTTCTGCCCGATGAGGTGGCGCGCGATCCCCAGGCGCTCAGCCGCTTCCAACGCGAAGCTCAGGCCGCCTCCGCCCTGAACCATCCCAACATCTGCACCATTTACGACATTGGCGAGGAAAACGGCAAAGCCTTCATCGCCATGGAATACCTGGAAGGCGCCACCCTCAAGCACCAGATCGGCATCCGGCCCATGGAAATGGAGAGCCTGCTGGCGCTGGCCATCGAGATTGCAGACGCGCTGGACGCGGCTCACGCCAAGGGCATCATTCACCGCGACATCAAGCCGGCCAACATTTTCGTGACCGAACGCGGCCATGCCAAAATTCTCGATTTCGGCCTGGCCAAAATGGAATACGCCGGCCGCGCTCAGCAGCAGGAAGCAACCTCCGCCCCTACCGTGGTCAGCGAAGAACACCTGACCAGTCCGGGTTCGGCCCTGGGCACGGTGGCTTACATGTCGCCGGAACAGGCCAAGGGCAAGCCGCTCGACCGCCGCACTGATCTATTTTCCTTCGGCGCGGTCCTCTACGAGATGGCCACGGGCAAGGTGGCCTTCCGCGGCGAGACTTCGGCGGTAATCTTCCAGGCCATTCTGGACCGCGCGCCCACGGCAGCGGTTCGCATCAACCCGGAAATTCCGCCCAAGCTGGAAGAGATCATCAGCAAAGCACTGGACAAGGACCGGGAGTTGCGTTACCAGAACGCGGCTGACATGCGTGCCGACCTGAAGCGGGTGCGCCGCGAACTGGAATCGGGACGCAGCCCGATTCAGGAAATTGGCGAAGATGAGCCCGCGCCCGCCAGGACGGGTAGCGGTTCGGCTGCGGCCGGTTCGGCTGCGGCCCACGCTTCCGCCGCCCGCATGGTTCCGGCAATCTCGGCGGCTGCCGTGGCTGTGGCCAGCAGCAGCCGCGTATCGGCGGCCGCCTCCGGCAGCACGCCCGCGGTCAGCGCCGGGTCCTCATCGGTTGCTCTGCCGCCCCCGCCGCGTTCGAGGTGGCCCCTCTATGCCGCATTGGGCGCTCTGGTCCTCGTGGCCGTGGGCATCGGATTCTTTCTTTACCAGCAGCGCGCCCACACCATCACCGAAAAAGATTCGATTCTGGTCACCGACTTCGTCAACACCACCGGCGACGCCGTTTTCGACGGCACCCTCAAGAAGGCGCTGGCCGTGGACCTGCAGCAGTCGCCGTTCCTGAATGTAGTCTCCGAGCAGCAGGTGCGGAAGACCCTGAAGTTCATGGGAAAAGGTCCGGATGAGCCCGTCACCGCCGATATCGGCCGCGAGATCTGCCAGCGCACCGGCATCAAGGCTATGCTCACCGGTTCCGTCGCCCTGCTGGGAGACCAGTATCTGATCACGCTGCAAGCGCTCAACGCCTCCACCGGCGATTCGCTGGGCCAAGTGCAGCAGCAGGCCAAGGGCAAGGATGCGGTTCTCAACGCTTTGGGCACCGCCGCCACCAGCCTGCGCGGCAAGCTGGGCGAGTCCCTGGCCTCGGTACAAAAGTTCGATAAGCCCCTGGATGAGGCCACCACCTCCTCCCTCGAAGCCCTGCAAGCCTTTACTCTGGGCGATGTCCAGCACACCAAGCTGGAGGACATTGCCTCCATGCCCTTTTACCAGCGCGCCATTGAATTGGACCCCAACTTCGCCCTGGCTCATCTGCGCCTGGGCGTGGTGGCCGGTAACACTGGGCAAAATGCCTTGGCCGCTAAGGAAGTGCAGAAAGCTTTTGAACTGCGCGGCCGCACCAGCGAGTACGAGCGGCTCTATATCACCGCCTATTACTATTTCGACCGGGGTGAGGTTGAGAAAACCATCCAGGCTTGGGAGTTGATGAAGCAGACCTACCCCCGCGACCTGCCCTCGCGCGTGAATGTAGCTGTGACGTACGGGCTTCTTGGGCAATACGACAAAGCCGTGGAGAACTGCCTGGATGCGATCCGGGTCGAACCGGATACGCTGAATTGCTATCTGATCGGGGCCGGCGCCTACCGCGATCTGGGCCGGTTCGATAATGCCGACGCCTTGCTGGCCCAGGCTCAGCAGCGCAAGATCACCGGCACCGGGCTGTACGTTGATCTCGCTCGCTCCGCCATTCTGCGCGGCGACAGCGCCGGCGCCGCCCGCATGGAACAGCTGGCTCAAGCCACCCCGGAAGGCGAGTTGCGTGTGCTGGGGCAGCAGGCGGAACACGCTGCGGCGCTTGGCCAAATGGAAAAAATGGGCCAGCTGCGAGCGCGCGGCGTGGAGAAAGCCAAGGCCTTAGGTGCGCCCGATGTTGCCGCCAACATCCTGGTAGGAGATGCTGTCGCGCAGGCCGCGTTCGGCTATCCTGCCCGCGCCGCTCAACAGATTGATGCCGCCCTGGCCCTCTCGCATGAGCCCGGCCTTCTCGGGGAGGCAGCCGAAGCCTGCGCCGCCGCCGGCCTGGATCAGAAAGCGACAGGGCTGATAAATGAAGCCCGCAAGGCGCGTCCCGATGACACCTTCCTGCAGAAGGTCAGCCTTCCGCGTATTGAGGCCTGGCTGGAGATGCGCCAGGGGAAAGGCGCCGCCGCGGTTGAGACCCTGGCCGTTGCCCAGCCCTACGAAAACGGCCAGTTTTTTGCGACTCACGTGCTGCGCGGCCAAGCCTATCTGGCTAGCGGCGATCCCGCCAACGCCGCCTCGGAGTTCCGCAAGTTCCTCGCCCGCCGTGCCAACGCGCTTTTCTCCATTTACTACCCGCTGGCCCAGCTTGGCCTGGCGCGCGCCCTGGCCGCCCAGCATGACGCCGCCGGCGCCCGCACCGCCTACCAGGATTTGTTCTCCATGTGGAAGAATGCCGACCCCGGCCTTCCCGTCCTGAAAGAAGCCAAGGCGGAATACGCCAAGCTGCAATAGCCGCGTGGACCGCTTTCAGCCCAGCATTAAATTGTTTCGCGTTGCAGTTGGTGGCAGCTCAGCGCTTTACTTATCGGCGGCTGCGTCGTTTGCGCTTCCCGGTGGCGCCCGGCAAGGTGGCGTGCTTTCTCGTTGCCGCGTTCTTCTCCACGCGGATTTTCCTGGCGGTCCGCAGAGCGCCTGCCAGCATCTCCTCATTCGCCTCCGACAGGCGAACGTGAGTGGCGCCCATCCTTCCCCAGCCCCCCGCTACAGGAATGAAAACACTGGGCAGTTCCGCAACAAATTCAGCCTGCACTTCCGGGGTGAGCAGCAGGTTCCCATAACCTTGCCGCTGGGCAGCCAGCGTAGCGAATATCCGCCCGCCAACCCGGAAGTCGGGCGAGCCCATATGAGAACTCTCCTCAACGCCTTCAAGGCTGAGAGCAATCCGGCGAAAGTCTTCCGTATTCATTTGGCCACCCCGGGCGCTGCACTACAGCTTTCGGCACATGCCCCCAACGCAGCTCTCCCCCGCCGAGCAACTGTTGCCGCAGCGCCCGCAATTCTGGGAATCGCCCACAAATGTGGCGCTGTTTACGCAACGCCCCATGCACTGTTC
>Ga0208774_1000121_pt1 | contig 14301 bp, 16 predicted proteins | sample SF_Rice_5C_80N_4_FD_185620 | JGI IMG/M metagenome (GOLD analysis project Ga0208774, IMG submission 185620) | Rice paddy soil microbial communities from Twitchell Island, California, USA - SF_Rice_5C_80N_405 (SPAdes) (version 2) | ecosystem: Environmental > Terrestrial > Soil > Paddy field/soil ... | reverse complement strand
TGTGCGTGAGCAGGATATATGGCACAAAGGGAAAGCTGCGAAAAAAAGCGGGAAGATCAGCCGGGACGCGGGATTTGTTAGGATAGCGGGATAAAATCGATTTGCAGCAAATTTGGCACAAGCGCGGGCAGAAAAAATGGAATTCGCAAGATATTTGGCACAGAATTAAGGCGGCTCGCGTTTCAAAAAATTCCCGCAACAGCGATCATACAAGGCATCTAGGGAGACAGAGTTGGCTTCCGATGGGTGACAGTTTTGTCTCCCAAACTGTTACCTGTGATGAAAATTTGATTTTTCAAACCGTCACCAGTTTTCTCATTGTTTGTAAATATGTTTTAGCTGTATGACTCAAGCGGGCGCTTTCTTTTACCGTTACCTAACTGTTACCTCGAAATAGTGACAGCGGATGCGTCGGAAACGCTCAACTCGCGGCTCCGCTCGCCCGCATTCAGTGCTTCTTCGCTCTGCTGCCAGACGATCCGGTGGATGTTTGGATCGTAGACTGCCTTGAGCCGCGTAATCATGGGGGGCTTAGGGCCGTGGACGAGGCTGCGCACCAGGCGATATTGCGCCTGGATGGCGACGCCACGGCCGCCGCCGTGCCGGTCCTCGCGTTCCACCGTTAAATATCCGGCCTTGCGCAAGGCGATACAGTAGCTTTTAACGGTCGTTTCCTTGACGCCGGACATTTCGGCTAGCACGCGCGGCGTGAAGTTTCCAAGGGCCTGCATGGCACTCCAAATGGACTCGTTTCCTCCGCCTTGCATGACGGGACTGCCATCCTTCCGCAAGCGAGGCGCTTCCGCACCCGGATCGCTAACGAGTTTCCAGCGCTGGCGCGTGCGGCCCGCCCTGGACTTGTGGCAGACCTCTAGGATGCGCGCGTTAGTAAGGGCTGCCAGGTAGTAAGAGGCAGAATCGTTGGCGATACCGGACGGCGTTATCTCCATCAGCTCGAATTCGCGGCCTGCGGTCGCGCGAATCAATTCCCAGAGGCGCTGGCGCTGGCTCTTGCCGCCGGACCGCTCAAGGTGAATTGGTTTGCGCGGCATTAGTGGCCTCTCCTCGGGGGTTCGCCGGTGTGGATCGAGCGGGTGCCCCAGGTGGAAAGGTCCACACGGTCCCAAGCCATGCCCATCGCTTCCTCCTGGATGGTTTCCAGGTTGGTGCTGATGCGGCGCACACTGCCGCGTGCCCTATCCACCAGCCTCTCCAGGAGATCGTCGGCCACATCGACGTGCGGGCAGTAGAGGCGAGCCAGCTCGCGCGCGTCCTCAATGCTGGCGGGCTGGGCGGGGAACCAATCAAGGATTCGGCCGTGGAAGCGTTCCCACTTCTTGAGCTTCTGCGGCAGGGCTTCCTCGCCGATCAGCAGGATGGCGGCGCGGCTGGATTCGTATATGCTGCGTACGGACTCGACCAGGTTCTTGTCGGCCACGTAGTCGAACTCGTCGATGATGAGAGGGCGGGCACTCTGCTCAAGCTGGGCGGCGACCATGCGGGCCATGTTGGCGACCGTATCGGCAGGCTTGAACTGCAGGCCAAGGGCGCGCAGGATGTCCTGCATCATCACTTTCTTCGTCCAGAAATCGCTCGCCTGCACGTAGTAGGTGCGGTTGCGCGCGGTGACCCAGGCGGCTGCCATGCTCTTGCCGTATCCGCTGGGACCATTCATCACCACTAGGCCAGGCTGGTGCAGCCCCCGGCCCAGAGCGCGGCTGATGGCGCGCTCGGCAACTGCAATATTGGCAAGGGGCGCGATGCCGCTGGGCGAAGATCGCACGGCTATGTTGTCTTGCTTTCTGTCTTGCTTCATAATGTCTTCCGTAGTGAGTTAGCGTTATTTCACCGGCCAGTCAGGGGTGCGACCCTGATTGGCTTTCTTCTTGGCGCTGCCGGAGCAGAGCCTTGAATCCTGTGTGGTTCACGAACATCTTGTGGAATTTCTCCAGGCGCTCATCTTCGATGGGTTCGCCTTGCGCGACAGCCGCATCCAACTCGTCCCACAATTCCACCTTCTGCTCGAACGTCATGGTTTCGAGGACGTGCGGCGCTTGTGATACCTGCTCATCCACCTCACGCGCGGGCAACTGGATCACCCCGGCCTCGGCATGCAGCCGCCGGGCTTCGGCCACGAGCTGCGCGTGATCGGCTGACGGCTTCGGCGCCTCGATGGCCGCGCCCGGTGTGCGCGCCTTGATCTGGTCGATCTGCTTTTCGCGCCTGCGGATTTGGGCTTTGGAGCGCTTTTCCTCCGCGTCCTCGTAGGCCGTCTGGGTGCGGTAGCCGGTCGCCTCGACGAACTGAGCCATGCAGATGAATTCGCCATCGAGATCCGTGACACGCACGCTGCGCCATTCGTGGATGTCGTAGGTAACGACGACGTGCTTGCCGTTCCAGTGCCCGAGCACATCGCGGTTGCTGAAACGCATTCCGCCGTAGGGGCTGACGGTTTCGCGCGTGACCTTGACGATGGCGCGCGGGCGGAAGGCGTCCACCAGGGCCAGCTCGTGCGCTTCCGGCGTATCGCCCATCAGAACGGGCTCCCAGCCCTTTTCCTTGAATTCGGCCAGGGCCTCGCGGGGCGTTTGGTGGCGCATTTTTCCATCCGCACCACGGACCTTGGGCAGGCTGCGGTGCGGGCGGTCGTTGTAGGCGACGATCTTCTCGCGTATCCAGTCGATGGCCTGCTGGAAGCTCTCAAAGACGAGGCCCTTTCCCATGCGCTCAGCCTCGCGCTTGAGCCGGTCGCGCGTTTCCAGATCGCCTTTGCTGGCCGCCTTGACCATGTCGGCGGTGAGTTTCTTGACGCGCTTGAAGCTCAGCTCGTCCATACTCCTGGGATTCTGATAGGTGGCAAGCTCTTTCGAGCACTTGTCCAGGTAGGTGGTATTGAAGTTTTCCGGAATTCCGTTGGCCTGGCTGTTGCCGACCTCCTTGGGGTGCCTCACGGTGAATCCGATGCGCCCCTCAAGACTCAGGATGGGGTGGTTGGTGAAGCGATCCGAGCCACGCACCACCTTGGTTGAGTCCACCTGGAAGATCAGCGGCACGCCCAGCTCGCGGATGAAGTTTTCCAGGCATTTCGCGATCACCTCGTAGTTCTCGGTGAGCCCCAGCCCGGGTTCGGGCACGTAGCGCGTGGCCACATCGTGTGAGTGCCAAATCTCGTACGTCACAAACTCGCCCGTGACCGGATGCGGGGCGGTGAAGTGGGAATTCCAGCCGTCGGCGTGGCACTCCTGGGCTGGCACGAGGCCCTCGCGGCTGCGGTGCTGGAAGAAACGGTGGGAACGGAGTTGCGAGCCGGTGTAGCGGCCCTTCACCTGGTCGAGCTGGCTGAATTTTTCGTTAAAAAAGCGCCGCACCGCGTCATAACCGGGGGTTTTGCCCCAGGCGTCCTGCCAATTTTTGCTCAGTTCATCATGCAACCAGGTGAGAGAGTTTCCCTGCGGACGTTTGCGCAGCGCAACCGCCACCGCGTGCCACGGTCTAACGCTAAAATCCTTTTGCCGCTTGCCCGGCACGTAATGGCCGGTTTGTTTGTGGCGTTTGATCCACTTGTTGAGCGTGTCGCGGGAGAGCACGTTGCTGCGCGGCTTATCCCAAGCGTGCTCAAAGGCCCACTTCATGCCGGCATTCAGCGCACCGGCGACGCGATGTTCATTGAGGTGCACGACCGCCGCCTCGGCCGATCCAGGGAAATTCTTAACGAAATTGACAATGCGGCCGCGTGCAATGTTGCAGTCGCGATCGGCTTGGGGGAGGTCCTGCAGAACGGGCACCGCGCTATTCGTGGCAGGCAGCATCTCCGCCTCGGCTTGTTGTTGCGCCTGGGCGACATGCAAGAGGTGAATGGTGATCTTGTCGCGGACCTCGCTGGGCAGAGCGGCTAACTCGTATTCGAAGCCGCCGCCTCGCCCGGTGCGCTCGCGCCGCTGCCAGCCCTCCCTTGATGCCAATTCGACCCAGCCTTTCTTGGAGCTTGGCATTCCACGAAGGTGGAGAGCCGCCAGCTCCGCGCAAGAAAAGTGAGTCTTCATACGTTCGATTCCGGTATGGTGGGCTTTGTCCTCCCCCCGGTTGACGCCTTGATCTCCGCGACCAGGGCGGCGGCAAGCATAGGATTACGCGCGGCCCACGCCGCCAGAAAATCGGCGTCGCTCCTCAACTGTTGTTGGCTGAATCTGTGCAAGCTAGACTTGCTAATGCGGTAGCCCCGCCCCCTCAACTCCTCCGCCAGAGAAGCGAAATCCTTGTAGTCGTTCTTTTCCAGCCTCTCGGCAATTTCCCGTTGCACGTTCAGGGGGAGCTTCTTAAAGCAAAATACTTGACTCATCTTTCTCCATCCTCCCACTTCGCCACCTTCAGTTCGACATAACTTCCGCACCTGCAAGTGCGGATGTGAGTTGGTGCCACGCCGTGACGGTACATAGCAGCGGTGATGTGCTTATCCCTATCGCGCGGCTCAATCGGCTGCCACGGACCGGGGAGATGCCAGCAGCGCTTGAAGGGATTTTTCTTATTCATCTTAGCGTCAGCCTTCGACTATTTCGCCGTCCTTTATTCCAAGCAGAACGGCGATCTTGTGTCCCTTCCCGCGCGTTGCGGCGTTTTCTCCGCTCAACACTTGGCTCACCGTTGCTTTGTCAAACCCGTGCGCCCTCGCCCAACTGGCCATGCTGACACCCTTGCGAATAAATTCATTGCGAACATCCTGAGGTGTGCGTATCTTTGGTTTTTTCATCTCAAACGCTCCGTAACTGTTCCAGACGGAGCAATCATATGCTCCGCTCGGGGCAATGTAAAGGGCTTTGATTTTGAGCGTCGGGGAAAGAATTGCGGAAGAACGGAAGCGCCTGGGTTTGTCACAGGAGGCGTTCGCTAAGCAAATAGGAATTTCGTTCAGCTCTCAAAGGCGCTATGAGGCAAACGACAGAGTACCGAATATCCGCTATGTCGCCGCGCTGGAGAACGCCGGTGTTGATGTGGCTTACGTAATGACGGGGGCGCGAACGCCAACGGAGACACTCAGCTTTTATAGCGCCCTGGATCGGCAGGCAGCAGAGTTGCTTGTGCTGTTTTCATTGCAGTTGGACATCGGCGGATTCTCCGACGCGGTGGCCGCGGTCAAAGCCAAGGAGGGGACACCTGAATTCTTAAGTCGAGTGCTTGATGCCCTGATTGAAAATAGCCCCCCGCTCCTGGCGCGGCTGAATAACGCACAGAAGAAAAAGTAGAACTCCACTGCTGGGGCATGCGGCTGGCCGGTGGATTTTTGACATTCGATAACCCGACGCGCTCGCGTAGCCGCATTAGAATTTTCAGAATGGAGGCGCGAGTCGCCGCCGTGGCAACTTTCGGCCTCCATTTTAAAACGCGATTTGAAGCGTTAAATAATTTTCCCCGTCCCATCCCATCACCAAGGCCGCCCGCGTGGAATTTAACGCCGGTTTAACGGGGTCTGTGTGGATTCCTGACAGGCAGGCCGCGTGGACTCGGGAACATTTGACATCTGGGCCCCGTTCCGGCACAGTATGCAGGCCGTTAAAACAACGGCGCGGGATTGGCGTCCCGGAACTCAAGCGGATAGACCGCCCCCCATGCGGTTTTTTTTCGCCCGTTGTATGGGCGCGTCCGTCAGCATGGCAAGCCGAGTTTTGGCGGGCTGTGTGGGGCATCCTTCGGGATGCGCCGGTTCCTTGAGTCCGGTACGCCAACCTGCACAGTTCCGCCTCCCCGATTGGCGTCGGGAAGCGGGTACATGACCACTCAAGGAGAAATGCCATGAACCAAAGCCCCACCGCGCCTGCCCCGGGCGTTAGACAATTTCACCAGCACGGCGCTTTTGCCGATCTTGATGCCGCGCTTTATCGAATCCGTTTGGCCGCAGATGCACTCATGGGCATCGGCAACCTATTGCATCCTGAGAAGGCTGACGCCGACGAGCAGTTAAACATGGCCATGCGCCATGACGCCTCCGCAATATTCGCGTTCTTCGGGGAAGTGCTGGGCGAATGCGGTGAAATCGCCGCAGAGGCCCGCGAGACATTGCAGCAAGAAGCCGAGCACCTGCCGCCCGCCGCTTCCGTTGTTGGAGGCAGCGCGAAAGGGGGTGTGGCATGAGTGCGCCTATCGATCAGAAAGACCTGCGCCTGGGGCGTGTGCATCGCGCATTCCGCGCTGTGTCTGGGCTGGCTTATTCACAAACGGCGGAAGATGAAACCCTGATTGGGAGGAGGGGAGATCTTTCCGATCTGCTGGACATTCTCTGCGACGAGCTGGAGTACTCGATCACCGGAGCGCGCCCCCAGCTCTGACCCACAAGAGAAAGCGCGCCGTTGGCGGCTCCGCCCCCAGGAAAGGATAGGTGGTAGGCGAAGACACGGCGCGCTGATTGCATTCTCCCCCTCCTATCTCCGTCTCAATAGGCGGAACTCCTACCCCCTCATGGTTCTCGCTGGCGGAAGCGTTTCCGCCTTGGATAAAACATTTCAGGCGGAGACAATTCCCCCCACGCTTGAACGCAAGGTGAGGGGTATGCAAGAAAGCAAATCATTACGGAAGCATGTTGTGGCCGCGATCGGGCCTCGCCAAGAAATTGAGCAGATCGTCGGGCAGGATGCATTCGCAAAACTGGTAGAGCGGTATGGCGGCAGCCGCCTTTACGTTCCACATACGCTCCCCCCCGCGCATCCCCTGTGCCAACTGGTCGGCAGCGATACAGCAGGCAAATTAACGGCAGATTTTGGCGGTCTGAGTATCGACATTCCGCGCGCACTTGCTGCCCAGATAGAGCGCCGCAACGATTCGATTCTCGCGGAACGCTCGGGCGGAATTACCGTCCGGAAACTGGCTTTCAAATATCGCCTCACGGAAAGAACCATCCGCAAGATCATCAACGGCAATTAATCCCAGGAGAAAATCCATGAAACAAACGCATGACGCCAAACAGGAGCCATCCGACGCACTGTCCGCAGCCTTTCTTAACCTCGCGCGTCCTGTGCTGGTTCACAAGGAAAAGCTCGTGGCCGCGCAGGCAGAGATCGACAAAATTCAGGCGGCTATCACGGAGCGGCAGCAGCTCGTCGCGAAAGCGAAGGAAACCATTCCAGCCATTCCCGACAGGGCGCGCGAGAGGAACGCGATCATGGCGGATATTGCGCTGGGAATCTCTGGCAACGATGCGTTGCGATCCATCGATGAGCTTATCGACGACGAGGCGCGCGCGGCCCGCGATGCGTCGGGCAATGTGGCGCAAGTAATCGCGGAAAATCAGGCGATCATAGATGGCCTGTCTCAACGGCTGGCAGCAGCGCAAAAGTCTTTCCAGGACATCGCCGCCGAAATCGATAGCGTCGCAAAGCGCTACTACCTCGGCATGGCTGAGGTAGTAGCGGCTGAGTACGTCAAACATGCCGAGGTGTTGAAGGCGCTGCATTTGCGGCTTTCCGGGCTGGGCCTCTGTCTGGGGAAATTCGGTGTGCAGGGCATCACAGCGTTTTCCAAAAGCATTCAAATTCCCAAATTCAACCTTCCGCAATTCGACGGGGTGGATAGCTTTCCGCCCAACGAGCGCGGCATGATGTTGAATGGCGACTTCTACAACTACGGCGATTTCTTCCGGAAATCCGCGAATGCCGAGGAAGACCAATTCAATTCGATGCTTCTTCATTAAGTATTTTAGAACCCTTCGGGGGCTCACGGGGCAATGCGTTTTCTGCGAGAAGTTCGCCATAGCTTGAAGCGCGCCCGCAACATGGCGATCATGGGGATGACCGCGACCCACGGCCACAGTGCCGCGCAGGCGGTTCGGCTTCCAACCCTTCCGGGCAAGTAAAATGAAGAACCATATCGCTGCCTTTTCATCGCCCGCGCCTTCCGCATCTGACAGTCTATCCCAGATTGGAGACAAGGCGCGCCAGCTCCAAAAGCGCACGGCAGGCGAGATCAAATCCGCTCGGGCTGTTGACGAAAAGGTGAAGCAGGCGCTCCTCGACTGGCGTGGAAAAAATCCGCATCAGCACTTCAAGATACCGGAGGGAACGGATTTCACCAGTGAAGAATTAGACCTTGCTGGCCTGATCCATACGTACGCCGATATGTACAAGATGCCGTTCAATAAGGCAATCAACGACATCTTCGACTGGCTCAAACGAAACCCGCGTGTGATGCAGAGGTACACCGGAGGGGACGAGAGCTTTGCCGAATCGACTGGTGGCAGCGTAAATTTTTCCGTTCCATCCGGCTACTCGGTGGACGGCGCGACGATGGAGGTATTTCGCCGCGCGCGAATTTACCAGGCTGGGCATCCCGGCTGCGAGTTCATTTACGCAGTGCAAATATCTAAGCTCCGATAAGGAGAAATGAAAAAATGAGCGGAGAGGAAATCCAGGTCGGCGTGCGGCTCACGGGCGATTCCACTTCGCTCGTCGCCGCCACGCAGGAGGCCAAGACCTCCGAGGAGAATCTGAACGCCTCCGTTAAATCACTGACCGACACTTCGAGGAACTGGCAGGAAGTCGTCGCCCGGCAAAACGCCCAGATGGCGGAGACGACGGCACTCATGGATGCGGAGCGCGATCGCGCGTGGGCGCTGGCCAACGGCTACAAGGAAGTCAACGGCATGATGGTCAAGTACGCGGAGGAAGCCGTGGCCAGCGGGGCCGCGTCAGGCGCCGCCGCGCATGGCATGTCCACCGTCGCGCGCGAGTTGATGGTGATCGGCCGCGAAGCCACCGCCGGGCGGCTCTCTCGGATTCCCGGCTCCTTCATGGTCCTGTCTTCCGCAGCGACCGGGTTGCTCGGCCCGATCGCGATGGTTGCCGCGGGGATTTCAGGCGCCGCCCTCATCTGGGACGAATATGCGAACAGCGCGGAGAAGGCGTCGCAAAAGGCCGCGAAGGCCGCCGACAAAAGCACCGAGGAGATCGAGGCCGACCTCGCCAAACAGATTAAGATCCTCGAAGCCAGGAACAGGCTCTCCGCATTGGGCCTCGTGGGCCTTACCGACGACCAGTCCAGCAAGTTGGATCAATACCACCAAACGATCGTAAAGGACGCGGCGCTCATCGCGGATCTGCGCAAGTCGGGGGCGTCGGATGTTGCTGGTTCCGTACTCAGCGAGCTGGAGACGGAATACGCGGTCGCAGTCGGTGCCTACAACAAACTTTCCGGCATGGTCGGAAGGGGCGGCGAGCTTACTCAATCGCTGAAGGATCATCAGGACGCGCTCCGCAAGTCGGAACAGTCCTATCGCCACCTGATCCAGGCGGCGCAATCGCTCGACAACGAGCTCGTGAGTTCCGAGCAGACCGCGTTCGAGCGCCGCGAAAACAACTTCCAGCAGATGGACGCCAAGCTTCTCGCCCTGGGATCGAGCGGCTATGCCATGCGCAAGAAGCTGGAGGCGGACCACGACGCCTGGGTCGACGCAGAGCAGAAGAAGCAGAGCGACAAGGAGTTCGCGCGGCACAATCTTGAGCTGCAGCGGGAACAGGCCTATTTCGACAGGCTGGCCGCAATGAAGAATCAGGAGGTTTCTGGAGACGCCAACCGGGCTCAGCTGCAGGAACAGCGCGCGCTGATCGACTGGAACAAGCGCCACGAGCTGGCGAAGCGGCGCCAGGATTACTCTCTGCAAGAAGAGCGGGCCTACCAACAGGCGAAGGCGGACATCATTACCTATTATCGGGACCAGGAACTCGCGCAGGTTCCCGTGGTCGGCGCGATGATGAAGGCTTTTAACGATGCCAACCATAAGGAGGAACTCGATTCCACGTTGGGCTATCTCACACAGCTCTCCGCGCTGAACGCCGGTCATAGCCGCAGCATGTTCGAGCTGAACAAGCGCGCGGCAGAGGCCCAGGCGGTTGTCCATACCTACAGCGCGGCGGTGAAGGCCTACGATGAAGCGGGCGGCGGCTGGTGGGGCATCCCCGTGGCGCTGGCGACCATAGCCTACGGCATGGAGCAGGTGGCCGCGATCGACAAGACTCAGTTTGGCGGCGGAGCGGCTAACACCGGAGGCGGCGGAGTCCCGAGCATGGCCACGTCTCCAGGGTTGCCGGTCGCGATCCAGGGCCCGGCGCCGCTTACGAGCGCCCAGACGCAGGCGCCAGCTCAACAGGCCACTCCGTCTCGTCCCGTGAATATCACCCTGGTGGGTGTCGATCCGAACAGCTCGGCGCCGCAATTCACCTATGACGCGGTGGTCAACCAGCTCATCCCGCTACTCACCCAGGCGGGTGCGAACGGAGTCACGGACATGAAGGTTACGTTTGGATGATTACGTAGAATCCATGAACGAGGTGAGGCACGGGCACCGCGCCGTACCACGCTAGGCCCTGGACTTGCTGAGATACTTGTTCAACTCCCCCGACTCGATCACGTCAAATGCCTTGATTTTGGCTTCGACAAGCGTCCCGAAGATTTTCTTTCCTTCAAGCCCGTCAAGCCGCAGCTTGAATGCACCGTCTTTCGGAATGACTTCTACGTTTATGTCTTCCTGCTTGATGTGGTGAATTCCCTCCGGAGAGGATTGCCATCTTGTCGAGGACGCGAAGCGCTTACGACGGTCATTAGAGCGGCGCTCGGAATCCATAATGTTGCTGGCCGCCTGAGTGGAGGTAAGGTTGTTGCAGCAGATTTCGCCAACCTCCAGTGCACGCCAATCGGGATGCTGAACCAAGAAGGTGTAGCGGATCGTGTTGCCACACAACTCGCACGTCCCAGTCAATTCTCCGAGGTCGTTCCACCCAAGGCACTCCCACCCAAATTTCGGGGGAATTATGCCGTGAGCTGCGGCATGGCAACCGCTGCATAGCGTTTCGCACAGATCATATGTATATTCCCAGGGGGGATGGCCGGGAAGGTATTGTTTATGGTGGACATGGAGCACGGCACCTTCGGAGGATTTCTTCCCGCACGCGGAACATGCGTTGTTATCCAGGCGGATTACCGCCCGCCGAAACTCCAGCCATTCCTTGCTGCGATAGGATTGCATTGCCCCCCCCGATTACAGATGCAGCCAATCGGAAGAACCATACCACAGTTTGGGTCTGTGGTTGGCCTCAACTCCCGCCATGAACGAACGGTTATCCTGTGCCAAATATCTTGCCGATTAGTGCCAAATATCGCGCGCGCTTACAGGTACTAAAATGCGGTATGCATTAACCAAATATTCCCTATTGAGAAGTTAACCTTGGTAAACGCTACGCCAATTCACCTGGGGCTTGACGATTGGTCGCCATATTTTGCCTTTGGCGATGACAGTCATTGTGGTGACATTGTTGTCTTTGCTTTCGTAATTATCCCGCGTAATCAGATTGAGGTATTAGAGACCAAGATTGACCTCCTAAAACAGCGCTTCAAGATACCGAAGGAGACCACTCTTCATTGTAGGGTGCTATTCAATGGACATCAGAGAGAAAAGGCTGGCTTGGCTCATCTCAAGCCGGCCGCGGTACAGACCCTCATATCCCGTCTGGTCACGATCATGAACCAAAGCTCGGTCCACATCAGATGGGCAGTCCAGGATTTCGCACGCTTTATGCAAGCACTTGGCAGTGAAATTGAGTTACGTGACAAAACAGGCGAATCAGTAACGCGACTTTCCGTGAATCACGATCCTAAAGGACTGATAGGGATGCTCATGAACGTATGTTTTGCTGTCGCGGAAGATGGGTCACAAGGGCCGTCTGCATCTCAATGCAAAATCTATGTTTCAGAAGATGCCACAAAATGCCGATTCCTTGGAGAGGATAGGCGACGGGCTGACGCCCAATTTAATGGATTTTCAGACATTGGGGCGCCTCCAGGACACGTATTCCGATTTCACGGGACGGTTGCCAAGGCAGAGGCGCATGCGATGTTTCAACTGGCGGACGTCGCTGCATACGTTTGCAGTCATGCATACGACGATAGGCCTGAGCGGAAGTTCTTTAGAGAGCAAATAAGCCGGTTCAGGAATTGGAGAAGCTTTGGTCCGATGATTTAAGGCGTCGGTACGCCCTGTCGGAAGGCCTGTAATTACAAGGCGTTCACTTGAGACTGAGGTGCATTATTGCAGTGATCGGGACGGGGCGCCAGTGTGCGGCGTCAGGGGGTGCGCTTGATCTTCACCGTGATCGCGGCCTCCATGCCGACTTCCATTTTCCCGATCAGCGCCACGCCACCGCTGCCGTTCACACCAAAATGCAGTTCTATCTCGTCGATGGCATACCCCGCGCGTGGCTTTGGCAAGGCGTCCAGGGTTTCCTGAAACTGCGCCAAGGTGCCCTTCAGGTTTTCCAGCAGATCGGGCAACGGAACCTTGTTGACCTTGAATGTCGAGGGCGGCGCAGCATCGTTAAAAGCCTTTCGGCGCACGCCAAGCTCAGCATCACGCGGCGTGGCGGCTGGGGGCATCGCGCCAGTTACACGGGCCTCGGGCCCTTCGCTTGCCGCGGCGCCATACCCTAGTGCCTGCAATGTTGCGGCATGCTCCGCAAGCCAGACCTCTATCATGGGTTTTTCGGCCACCTTACACCTCCCTATGGTTGTTTGAAGTGCGATAGCGGGACAGCGACACCCTGTCGAACCCCCTGTCGCTACAGGGTTTCAACGCGAATACAGGGGAAATTATGGCAGGGATCGGGACCCTATACCAGCACCCAGGCGCGCCGGCCGCTCTCGCCGATTTCGCTGGTGCCACAGACCTAGCTAGAGGGCCCTCAATAGGGACAGCTCAGGGCCTCATTGGGGCCTAATCGGGACGATATCGGGGGCCTATTACCGCTCAAGGACATTCAACCTAGGTTTAGAAACGCTAAACAAATCATATGACTATATGATGTGTGGCATACGCAATGCATTGAAAACTAAACATATTGTTTACTTTTTCAACTTTTGGTTCAATAATACTAATACATGCATATTTTGCATTACGTGATGTTCCTTCGGATGCACAAATTTTTTCGATCACGACGCGTAAAAAGGGCTTTGCCGAGCAAGTTGAGAAGGCAAAGGGCTTTGGTTCGTTCTGTGAAAAGCGGTGATTTGTCTTCTCTCGATGCGGTTGAGCGCGCCCGGCTGATCCCCAAAGCCATGGTACGCGAATTCAAAGTGGTGTCTTGGCCTGATCAATGACCGTTAGTGAAGGCGCCGGTGACGCCGATGCCTACGGTTGGTTCTCTCCCCCTGATCTAGATATTCTTTTTGCCGCGCTAACCAAGCTCGACAATTCGGGGGATGTGGTTCTGGTTGGGGGGCAGTCCCTGTCGTTTTGGGTCGATTGGTATGATATTTCATTCCCCAAGACGGATACCCCATATCTGACCCAAGATGCAGATTTCCTCGCCAGCCGGAAAGACGCCGAAGAATTAGCCCGGCACCTCGGCGGCAACCTTCGCCTTGCGACTATAGACGACTTCACTCCCAACACCGCCACGCTCGTATTTGACGGCGTCAGCGGCGAGAGGCTGCTGATCGATTTTCTGGGCGTGGTGGTTGGCTTAACAGCAGCGGAAATAAGGGCAAATGCAGTTCCTGTGGAGCGTGATGGTCAGCGGATTTTCATACTTCACCCCCTCCTTTGCCTGCAGAGTAGAATCTCCAACCTAAAGGCTCTGCCAGGCAAGCGGAACAGAAATGGCATTGAGCAGGCAAGAGTTGCGGTAGAGGTCGCCAAGCGGTATGTGAGCGAACGGCTGGGCAACGGCGAGATAAGGCCAGCGTTGAAAGCTGCAAACAAAGTCGCCGCCATGGCCCAGTCTAAGGACGGCGTATATGTTTGGGAGCGATGGGACATTGATGTCTTGCAAGCGATCGATCCGGATGTGTTCCCGGACGCGCGGTTCCGGCAGGTCGAATGGCCGAAGCAGGTAACCAAGACCAAGACCAAGCGCGAGAAAGTCGAAAATCGCAAAAGGCAGCAGGCGCAGGGAAGAGTTGCATACTCACCTAATCGAAGAGGGCCATCCTCATGACCTTCTACAATTCGGCAAGGGGGCGAAGATTTCACCGGCTTTTGTCGGGCGGTAAAGTTCCTGATTTGTAGAGGCCGGGAGCGTTAACCCAATAACGCGCAAGGAAATTGGTTCGGCCTGATAATCCTTGTGTCGGTGGTTCGATTCCGCCCTTGGCCACCAAACATACAGAGGCTTGCAGCGATGCAGGCCTTTTCAATTGATACGCGGCATATGCGGTCATGCCACGTCATTGTGTAAGCGCGCGCGATATTTGGCACTAATCGGCAAGATATTTGGCACAGGATAACCGTTCGTTCATGGCGGGAGTTGAGGCCAACCACAGACCCAAACT
>Ga0208774_1000108_pt1 | contig 14799 bp, 14 predicted proteins | sample SF_Rice_5C_80N_4_FD_185620 | JGI IMG/M metagenome (GOLD analysis project Ga0208774, IMG submission 185620) | Rice paddy soil microbial communities from Twitchell Island, California, USA - SF_Rice_5C_80N_405 (SPAdes) (version 2) | ecosystem: Environmental > Terrestrial > Soil > Paddy field/soil ... | reverse complement strand
CACAGGAGTTGCGCTCCCAACACAAGGGGCGCCTTTTCTATTTCTGCTGCAACGAATGCAGGGAGGAATTCGAGCGCAATCCACAGCAGTACGTTAGCCCGCCAGGGGCCTGAGCACGCGTAAGTTCCCGCCGTGCTGAGGACTTGGAAATGGCCCCCTGAAGCCAGGGCGCTTCGGGCATGTCCCGCGTTAGCCTTCAGTAATTTGACCCTTGTCGTCGCTCGCGGTGTCATAGTGGCGCATGGCATTCCGTCCTGAGCCTCGATATTCGGCGCGGCTGCGTGTGCGCGTCCGCGGAATAGACTCGTTTGGGCATCCTTTTCAACAAGATGCGTATACCCGGGACATCAGCCGCCGAGGCGCGCGCCTGGACGGCACTCCCTGCGTAATTGATACCACCGCCGTAATTGAGGTGCAGCACCGAGGCCGACGCGCCCGCTACCGCGTAGTCTGGATCGGCGGTTATGGCACCGCCCTGCACGCCCAGGCCGGGCTGCAATGCCTGGAACCGGAAGAATGCATTTGGGGACACCTGCCTTCGCCCTCCGCTCCCATGACCGCAAATCCGTAACTGTGTTCTAGCCCGCTGTTCACCTCACCTCCCAATCACCCTGTAGGTTCGTTTGTTACTATGGCGGCTCACAACTCCGTGAGTCTGGAGGATAAATGCCGGCAGTCACGCGACGGCGGTCCCACTCGCAGGAGTGGTATGAGCGTGCGCAAAAATATCTGATTGAAGGTGTCAATTCGCCGTCACGTGGCAGTTCCGTCTATGCCTCTGGACCCATCGTGCTGGAGCGCGGTCAGGGTTCGCAGGTCTGGGACATTGACGGCAACCAGTACACCGACTTCATGATGTCGTTTGGCGCGCTCATCCATGGGCATGCCCACCCCGTAATAGTGGATGCGGTCTACCAGGCGATGGCCGACGGGTCACATTTCGCCGCAGCTACCCCGGCGGAGTTGGAAGCGGCCGAGCGTTTCTGCCGCATGGTGCCCACCGCGGAAGCGGTGCGCTTCACCAATACAGGCACCGAAGCCACCATGCTGGCTTTGCGCCTGGCGCGCGGCTTCACCGGGCGCAACAAGTTCCTCAAGTTCGAAGGCCATTACCACGGCTGGTACGATCCTTACCTGCTGAACGCGCACGGCCATCCGCCGGAAAAGCTGGGCGCCCCGGAGAAGCCGGCACGTATTCCCGATTCGCAAGGAATTCCGCCGGCTGTTTTTGACGACGTTGTAATTGCGCCCTGGAACGATGTTGCTCAATTCGAACGGGTGATGCGGGAGCACGGCGATGAACTGGCAGCGGTAATCACTGAGCCCATCATGGCCAACATGGGCTGCATTCCTCCTCGTGAGGGCTACCTGCAGCGCCTGCGCCAACTCGCGCAACAACACGGGGCGCTCTTCATTCTCGACGAAGTGGTCACCGGCTTCCGCTACGCGCCCGGCTGCTGCCAGGAGTTGTGGGCCCTCAAGCCCGACCTTAGCACCTTCGGCAAAGCCATGGGCGCGGGCTTCCCCGTGGGCGCAGTCACCGGCCGGCGCGAAATCCTGGAACAGATGCGCTGGGGCGAACCCATGGTGCTGCATTACGGCACCTTCAATGGCCATCGCCTGACCATGAAGGTGATTGCCGCCAGCCTTGGCCTGCTCGCCGCCGACAAAGGCGCCGCTTTCCGCAAACTACGCGGTTTGGGCGACACGGCCATCAGCGGGCTGCGCGACGTTTTTGCCCGGCGCAAGATCAAGGCCATCGTGCAGGGCTTCGGGCCCATGTTCCAGATCTACTTCACCGGGCGCGAGGCCATCCACGATTACCGTGATTATTGCGCTCACGTGGACGCGGCCCGCTACTCGCGCTTCGTGCAGTTGCTGCTGGGCGAAGGCATCTACATGACGCCCTCCAACGGGCTGCACTGGATCATCAGCACGGCGCATTGCGAAGCTGATATCAAGGCGCTGGTGCGCGCCGCCGATCGGGCCTGCGCGCGGCTCACATGAAGGCCACAGTCTTCCTCGGCGGCGGGCGCATTACGGGCGCGTTGATTTCCGGGTTGCGCCTGGCCGGCTACAGTCAGACCATAGTCGTGCATGACCGCCATGCCGCCAAACTGCGGCAACTGCAGCGCGAGTTTGGCGTGGAGGTGGAACGCGACCTGCGGCGGGCGGTGGCGAAAGCCGGGTTGCTGGTTATCGCGGTGCGACCGGATACCGTGCGCGAACTGCTGGGCGACCTCGGCAGGCTGGACCGGCCGCTGATCGCGGTCAGCCTGGCGGCGGGCGTTCCCTTGGCCAATTTGCGGCGGCGCCTGGGCCCGCCGGTGCGCTGGACGCGGGCCATGCCCAGCCCCACTTGCCGCACTGGACGCGGTTTCACCGCGCTGGCGTTTTCGCGGGAAATCTCCCGCGCTGACCGCAAGCGGCTGCGCGAATTTTTCGCCCAGGTCGGCACCGTGCTGGAAATTCCAGAAAAGAAGTTTGACGTCTTCACCGCGACTTACTCTTCCAGCCACGGCTACCACGCGCTGGCGGCCCTCTCGCAGGCCGGAGAAAAACTGGGTCTCGACCGGCGCACCGCACTGGCGGCCGCGGCCCACGCCCTGGCCGGCGGCGTGATGGCGTTCACCGAGGGCAAGCTGCCTCTGGAAAAATTGATCCACGAAGCGGCTACGCCCGGCGGCATCGCCGCCGCAGTGATGAAAACCATGGATGACGCCGGCTACTACCGTGGGGTCGAGCGCGGGGTGCGGGCGGGGATGGCTCGGGCGCGGGCCAACGCCCGGCGGGCTTAGAGCGTTCCTGCCAGGCCGCCGCCATCCACCACTAATGCCGTTCCGGTGACGAAAGAGGCGGCGTCACTGGCCAGGTAGAGCGCCGCCTGGGCGATTTCCTCCGGCGTGCCCACCCGCCGCAGAGGCCGCTGCGCCGCTTCCTGAAGAAACTTGTCTGTGGCCGTCCCCAGTTGCTGCGCCTCGCCGCGCAACATGGGAGTGTCGGTGTCGCCGGGGCAGATGCAGTTGACCCGAATGTTCTGCGGCCCGTGGTCAATAGCCATGGCCTTGGTGAGCAGAACCACCGCGCCTTTCGAAGCGCAATAGGCAACCGCCTTGGGGCCGCCGGCCAGTCCCCATCCTGAGGCGGTGTTGATGATGCAGCCGCGACCGGACTTTTCGATCAGCGGGATGGCGAACTTCGACATCAGGAAGATGGATTTAACGTTCACTTCCATCACCCGATCCCAGTCCGCCTCGCTCAACTCCAGCACCGAGGCGCGGCGGATGATGCCGGCATTGTTGAACAGGATGTGAAGCGCGCCGAATTGCTTGGCCACGGCACGGACCACGCGCTGGCAATCGGCGGCGCGGGTCACCTCGGCGGGGGCGAAAAAAGCCCTCCCACCCTGCTCAGTAATCGCCTTCGTGACCTCCTGGCCGGCCTTCTCATTCATGTCCACCACAGCTACGGCCGCGCCTTCTTTGGCAAACAGCAGGGCGCTGGCGCGCCCAATTCCGGAGGCTGCGCCCGTGATGAGCGCCACCTTGCCCTGCAGGCGGCAGTTGCCGGCCAGGCTCGCCTCTGGTTTTGCTCTCGTCATCACATGCCGAACCGTCGTTCGCGCCACCGTGGAAGCGCGGGCCTTCAGCCCCGCGATCTGCCCGCCACTCATCTCGGCTTTAGCCGCTGTGGCACCGGGGCTGAGGCCCAGCTATTTTTCCCGTTGTTGTCGCAGGGCTAAAGCCCTGCGCTTCCACACTGCTGCGATGTTTTCCGCTTCTTAACGACTGGCGAGCCCGCCGGCAGTTTCGGCGCCGTCCATCACATAGACGTGCCCGGTGGCGAAAGCAGCGTCGTCGGAAGCGAGGTAGGCAAACAGCGCGGCGATCTCCTCCGGTTTGGCGTGGCGACCCATGGGGATTTTGCGGTTCACCTCGGCCAGCATCGCGTCCGTATACTCAGCGCGCTGCATAGGAGTGAGCACGTACCCGGGCGCCACCGCGTTCACTCGCACCCTGGGCGCCAGTTCCAGCGCCATGGATTTCGTCAGCTCGATCACGCCCGCCTTGGTGGCGTTGTAATCGGCGTAGTAGGGGTATCCCATCATGCCGTTGGTGGAGGCGGTCTGCAGGATCACACCGCTTCCTTTCTCCATCATGTGCCGAGCCGCGGTCTGGGCCACGAAGAAGACACCGGTCAAGTTCACCGCCAGCACCTTGTCCCATTCCTCCGGGGTAATCTCGAGGAAGTTGTGGCGGATGCTGATGCCGGCATTGTTGATCAGCACGTCCACCGCGCCCATCAGTTGAATTGCTTTGGCGAAGGCGGCTTTTACCTCATCCAGCCTGGCAACGTCGGCATTGACCACTCCCGAAAGCACCGGCAGTTCGCGCTGTATGCGCTGCCCGGCTTTGGTGTCCCGGTCGAGCACCACCACGCGCGCCCCCTCTTCCAGGAAGCGGGCGGCGGTGGCGGCTCCGATGCCGCTGGCTCCCCCGGTGATGAGCACGCGCTTATCTTTCAGTCCACGCATGAATTGTTCCCGTTAAGTTGCGAGATGCTGAGCCGTTCATGATACAGGGAGGCCTCTACTGGCACCAGGAGGCCCGGGAGGCGACATCGCTGCCGGGCATTTGAGCCGCTGTGATATGGTTTTGCGTTCTCGATCGCACGCAAAAACTTGAAAGGCCGCGGGGCGATGAGCCTGCCCTGAGCGAAGTCGAAGGGCGCCCGCGCCACAAATTTCTATGTTGACGGAGCGGACAAACGTGTCCACCACATTCCAGCGCGGTCACACGCCGCCCCTTCTCATCGCACTTGCTTTTCTTCTTTTCCCTCTGACCGCCGGGGCGCAAAAATCCCCCGACTACAGCGGCGTTTTCCGCAAGCAGGACGTGATGGTTCCCATGCGCGACGGCGCGCGCCTGCACATTGAGATCTACATCCCTAAAAACATGCGCGCCGCGCTGCCCTTCATCCTGGAGCGCACGCCTTACGGTCTGGCGGATGATAAGAAAGGCTTTAGCCGGGCGCTGGCCAGCTACGACGACCTCATTCGCGAAGGCTACATCTTCGTTCTGCAGGATATTCGCGGACGCTACAAATCCGAAGGCCAGTTTGTGATGAACCGCCCGCCGCGCGACCGCTCCGATCCCAAGGCCATTGACGAGGGCACCGACACTTATGACACCATCGCCTGGCTGCTCAAAAACGTGCCCCACAACAACGGCCGCGTCGGCATGCTGGGCATCTCCTATGGCGGGTGGCTGACCAGCATGGCCATGCTCGAGCCGCACCCGGCGCTTAAGGCGGTTTCCGAGCAGGCTTCGCCGGAAGACCAGTTCCTGGGCGACGACTTCCACCACAACGGCGCTTTCCGCCTCAGCTATGGCTTCGAATACGCGGCGCTGATGGAAACCACGCACGAGAATTTCTCCTTCAAGTTCGACAGGTACGACACCTACGAGTGGTATCTTCGCTTGGGCGCGCTCTCCAACGCCGACGCCCGCTACTTCCACGGCAAACTGCCCACCTGGGATGACTTTGTTGAGCACCCCAATTACGACGACTTCTGGAAGAAGCTGGCGTTCCGGCCCTATCTGAAAAATCCGACCGTGCCCGACCTGAACGTGGCCGGCTGGTGGGACCAGGAGGATTTCTACGGGCCAGTAAAGATTTATGAATTGCTTGAAAGAAACGACCCCCAGCACCTGAATTACCTGGTGGTAGGCCCATGGAACCATGGCGGCTGGGCGCGTGGACCAGGTAACAAACTGGGTCCCATTGATTTTGGCAGCAATACCGGCCAATATTTTCGCGCCAACATCCAGGCGCCATGGTTTGCGTATTGGCTGAAAGATAAGGGACAACTGCCGCTGCACGAGGCTCTTACTTTCGAAACCGGCAGCGACCAGTGGAAGCAGTACGACTCCTGGCCGCCGCGCCAGGCAAGTCCGCGATACCTGTATCTCCGCGAATCCGGCAAGCTGTCATTCGAGCCGCCCACGGCAAATTACGACCTGCCCTACGACAGCTACCTTTCCGATCCCGCGCATCCGGTTCCCTACCGCCACCGGCCCATTTCCCCCACCTATCCCGGCCCGGGCTGGCCCACGTGGCTGCTCGAAGATCAGCGCTTTGCGCAATCGCGGCCCGATGTGGCCACCTGGGAAACGGATACGCTTTCGCAGGATGTGACCGTGGCCGGGGACATCGTGGCTGACCTGTTTGCCTCCACCTCCGGCACTGACAGCGATTGGGTGGTTAAGCTGATTGACGTTTACCCGGAAAACTACCTGCCCGATCCCAAGCTGGGCGGCTATCAGTTGATGATTTCCGATGAAGTCTTCCGCGGGCGTTTCCGCAACAGCTTCGAAACGCCCGAACCCATCGCCCCCAACCAGGTCACCGAATACAAAATTGACCTGCACACCAACGATCACACTTTTCTGAAGGGGCACAGGATCATGGTGCAGGTGCAGAGCACATGGTTTCCCATCATTGACCGCAACCCGCAGAAATTCGTGCCCAACATCTTCCAGGCAACGGATGCCGACTATCAGGAGGCCACGCAGCGTGTATACCGCTCGCCGCAATATCCCTCTCACATCGTGCTGCCGGTGATGACGGCTGCAGCGAGTGGGAAGCAGTAGCTCTTAGCTCTTAGCTCTTGGCTCTTAGCTCTTGGCTCTTAGCTCTTGGCTCTTGGCTCTTAGCTCTTGGCTCTTGGCTCTTGGCTCTTGGCTCTTGGCTTTTGGCTTTTACGCGCTTTGGCCGTCCACCATGGACCGTCGACTCAGTTCCAATGAGAACCGAGGGCGAATTTTGGCCCGAGCTGAAAGCCGACGGCCGACCACGTGTAATACAATTCCTAGATTTGCTGCCGGCGAACCGTCCTGACCCGCAGCGCGACCATGAACGCCATTGCCGAAACAGCCGCGGCCGTGCCCTCTACCGGTTCCTATCTGGCTGAGGTGCGCGCTGGCCTGCCGGTTTCTCGCGAGAGGGCGACCGCTCTCCTGCGCGTTAATGACGGTTTGCTCCCCGAACTCCTGCACACCGCCGTGGAGCTTAAGAATCGCTTTAAGCCGCACGCCATAACTTATTCACGAAAAGTCTTTATCCCTCTTACCACTCTTTGCCGCGACTACTGCGGTTACTGCACCTTCCGCCGCGATCCCGGCCAGCCCGGCGCGCACACCATGTCGCCGGAAGAAGTGCTGGCGGTGGCTCGGGCCGGGGAGAAGCTGGGCTGCACAGAGGCTCTATTCAGCCTGGGCGACAAGCCCGAACTGCTCTTCCCGGAGATGCGGCGGCGGCTGCGTGATTTAGGCTACGCTTCCACCCTGCAATATCTGGAGGCCATGTGCGAACTGGTGTTGCGCGAAACGCGCCTGCTGCCGCACGCCAATCCTGGGCTGATGAGCGCGCAATGGCTGAAGCGTCTGGCAGCCCGCTCCCCCAGCCTGGGACTGATGCTGGAAAGCACCAGCGAAGCCATGCTCCACCCCGGCGCGGCGCACGACAATGCACCCGACAAACTCCCCGCCCGCCGCCTGCAGGTGCTGGAAGACGCCGGCCGGCTGGGAATTCCCTTCACCACCGGCCTGCTGATCGGCATCGGCGAAACGCTGGACGACCGTGTTGACACTCTGCTCGCCATCCGCCGGCTGCACGACCGTTATGGACACATCCAGGAAGTAATCGTTCAAAATTTCCGGGTAAAGCCCGGCATTCCCATGCACAACTGGCCCGAGCCCAGCCACGGCGACATGCTGCGCACGGTGGCCGTGGCGCGTCTGCTGCTGGGCCAGATGAACATCCAGGCTCCGCCCAACCTGACCGCGCCCGGTTACGATTCCCTGCTCGACGCCGGCATCAACGACTGGGGCGGGGTTTCGCCGCTCACCCCAGACTTCATCAATCCGGAAGCGCCCTGGCCCCATCTGCAGGATTTGGAAGCGCGGACGCAAGCCAAGGGCTACGAATTGCGGCAGCGCCTGCCGGTGTATCCCGAATTCATTCCCGCGGCCATGGCCGGCGGCTCTTCCCTGCTACGGGAGAAGCTCGCGGCCATCGCTGACGACGATGGCTATGCCCGGAGGGCTGCATGATAGTCATTCTTACCGGCGGCACCGGCGGCGCCAAATTCGTGGACGCGCTCAAGCAACTCCTGCCCGCCCGCAAGCTCGCGCTGATCGTCAATACCGGAGACGACCTGGAGTGGTGGGGACTGCACGTTTCCCCGGATCTCGATTCCATCATGTACGTGCTGGCCGGCATGCTCAGCAAGGACCGCGGCTGGGGCGTGGACGGCGACACCTTCGAGTGCGTGGAGGCCGTGCGACGCATGGGGGCGCCCGCTTGGTTTCGGGTGGGCGACCGCGACTTGGCCACGCACCTGACGCGCGCGCAACTGCTCGCCTCGGGTCGCACGCTGTCCGAGGCGACCGCCGAGATTGCCGCCGCACTGGAAGTGCAGTCGCGCATCCTGCCCATGAGCGACGCGCGCGTGGAAACTCGGGTCACAACTCCGGAGGGCGAGCTCAGCTTTCAAGAATACTTTGTGCGCGAGCGCTACCGGCCGGAAGTGCGCGGCGTGCGCTTTGTAGGCGCGGAACAGGCCAGCCCCGCTCCCGGCGTGCTGGAAGCGATCAAAAGCGCGGAGGCGGTGGTGCTCGCGCCGAGCAATCCCATCACCAGCATCGGGCCTATCCTGGCTGTGCCCGGGATTCGCGAGGCGTTGAAGAAAACGGCCGCGCCAGTCGCCGCCATCAGCCCCATTGTAGGCGGCGCGGCGGTGTCCGGCCCGGCGGGCGCGCTCATGGCTTCGCAGGGGCTGCCTGTCTCGATTGCCGGTGTGGCCCAGGCATATGCCGATTTTCTCGACCTGCTGATTGTGGACGAGCGCGATGCCAAAGCGGCTGAGGAGTTGCGCCTTTCCGGCCTGCAGGTGCATTGTGAGCAAACCATTATGAAGACAGCAGACGAGAAGGCCGCGCTGGCCGCCACCGTGCTCGAACTCGTAACCCGCTCCGCGGCGCGCGCCGGGTAGGCTCATGATTCTTGTTCCTGTAAAAAATCTCGAAAACGCCAAAGAGCGGCTGTCGCCCGTGCTCAGCCGCGCGGAGCGGCGTGCTTTGGCCGAAGCCATGCTGCAGGATGTGCTCGCGGCGTTGGCCGCTGTCAATCACCAAACGCCCGTTGGGGTGGTGAGCAGCGATCCGCTGGCCGTCGCCCTGGCTGCGCGTTACGGATTTGCCCTCATCCCCGACCCCGCCAATCTGGGCGAGAGCGACGCCATCGCTCACGCCACCCGGCACTGCGTTGCACGCGGCGAAGATAGCACCCTGGTGATTCCCGGCGACATCCCCCTGGTTCAGGCGGAGGACTTCGAGCAGGTGCTGGCCGCGGCTCCGGCGCAAGGTTCGGTGCTGGTGCCGGGCTGGGATGGGCGCGGCAGCAACGCGGTGTTCCGGCGCCCGGCTGACCTCTTCCCTTTGCGTTTCGGCAACGACAGTTTTCAGCCCCACCTGCGCGCGGCGGAAACCACCGGCATGCCCTGCGTAGTGCTGCGCCTGCCGCGTGTCGGCCTGGATGTGGACAACCCTGCCGACCTGGCCCAACTGCTGGCGGCCGAGGGCAATTCAAGGGTGCAGCAGCTTTTACGCAGCTGGAACCTCGAGCCGCAGGCGCTCGCCCGCGCATGACTGAAGCCAGCAAGGAAATCCGCGTTCTCCCCATTCCCGGCATCGGCGAAGTCCGCGCCGGCGATAACGTTGCCGAAATGCTGCTCCAGGCTTTGTCCCGCGCCGGCCTGCAGTTGGTGGGCGGCGATGTTCTGGTCATCAAGCACAAGATTATTTCCAAAGCTGAGGGGCGAATCGTTCCTCTGGACAGCGTGCAACCTTCGGCGCAGGCGAAGGAGTGGGCGGCACGCTATAAGCTGGATGCCCGCGTGGTCGAATTGGCGTTACGCGAGAGCAGCCGCGTGGTGCGCCAGGAAAATGGCATCCTCATCACCCAGACCCGGCACGGCCTGGTGTGCGCCAACAGCGGCGTGGACCTTTCCAACGTGGACGGCGGTCATAGTGCGGTCCTTCTGCCCGAGGACCCCGACCGCTCCGCCGCCGATTTGCGCCGCCACTTGCAGCAAGCCCTGCAAGTCTCGCCCCCCGTGATCATCAGCGACAGCTTCGGGCGCCCTTGGCGGGAAGGCTTATGCGAGGTAGCCATCGGCGTCGCCGGCCTGCTACCGCTGCTCGATTACCGAGGCGGCCACGATAGCTATGGATATAAGCTGCACGCCAGCGTGGAAGCCGTGGCCGATGAACTGGCTTGCGCCGCCGGCCTGGTCTGCGGCAAGCTGACTGATACGCCCGCGTGTATCATTCGAGGAGTCCGTTTTTCGCCGGGAGAAGGACGGGCAACTCAGCTGGTCCGCCCGGTTTCACGCGACTTATTCCGGTAGGGGGAGCTAGATGTCGCGAAGTCTGACCACATTCGAGCTGGAGCATTTCCGTGAACAGGAGTGGGCCCAGGTTTCGCCGCGGCTATCGTCGGCCGTTCACGAAGCCCTGGAACGCGTGCTCCAGGCGCGCGATGGCGGCGTGCTCAGCCGCCAGCAGTGCCTGCTGCTGGCCCACGCCCAAGGTGACGACCTGCTGGGGCTCCTGCTTGCCGCCGATGACCTGCGGAGAGGGCTGGTGGGTGACCTGGTCACCTACGTGGTGAACCGCAACATCAATTTCACCAACGTCTGCTTCGTGGGCTGCAAGTTCTGCGCCTTTAGCCGCGGCCCGCGCGAGGCTGACGCTTACTTCCTGAGCCTGGACCAGGTGGCCACCAAAGCCGAGGAAGCCTGGACCCTGGGCGCCACCGAAGTCTGCATTCAGGGGGGCCTGCCGCACGGCCTGCCACCGTTCTATTATCGCGACATCCTGCTGGCGGTGAAGCGCGCCGTTCCCGGCATTCACATCCACGCCTTTTCTCCCATGGAGATTGTTCACGGGGTGGAGCTCACCGGCATGCCCCTGCCCGATTATCTGGCGATGCTCCGCGATTCCGGCTTGGACACGCTGCCCGGCACGGCGGCGGAAATCCTGGATGACGGCGTGCGGTTTGTGCTCTCCCGCAACAAGCTTTCCACCCGGCAATGGCGTGAGGTCATCACCACCGCCCACCGCTGCGGCATTCGTACCACCTCCACTCTCATGTACGGCCATGTGGAGACCCCCGAACACTGGGTCAACCAGCTGCTGATGTTCCGCGAAATTCAGGACGAGACCGGCGGCTTCACCGAGTTTGTGCCCCTCGGGTTTGTGCACTACAACACCCTGCTTTACCAGCAAGGCATTGCTCGGCCCGGGCCCACTCTGGCCGAGCACCTGAAGATTCATGCCTTGGCGCGCCTCCTGCTGGCCGGCTCAATTCAAAACGTACAGGTTTCCTGGGTGAAGCTGAACCGCGGCCTCTCGCAGCTCTGCCTGCGGGCCGGGGCCAACGATTACGGCGGCACCTTGATGGAGGAAAATATTTCCCGTGAAGCCGGCGCCACCGCCGGGCAGTACACCAGCCCGCGGGAGTTCCAGGAGCTTATTCGCCAGATTGGAAGGGTTCCGGCGGAGCGCAATACCACCTACACTAAGATCATGTCGCAAGCAGCCTCAGTCGTGGAGCCCGCGCAGGTCGTCTCCGCATGAGCCGCAATATCGCGGTGCTGGGGGGCACGGGACCGGCGGGAATGGGGCTGGCGCTGCGCTGGGTCCGCGCCGGCGAAGCCGTCATCATCGGCTCGCGAGACGGGACGCGCGCTCAGAAGGCGGCTGCCGAAATCGCCGCCCGCGCGGGAGCCGGCGCCAGAGTGGAAGGCATGGAGAACGCCGCCGCTTGCCAGGCCAGCGATGTGCTGGTGCTGACTGTTCCCTTCGAGGGTCACGCGCTGCTGCTCAAAAACCTGGCGCGGCACATGCGCCCGGGATCGTTCCTGATCGACGCCACTGTAGCCTTGGCGGCCGCGGTGGGCGGGCGTCCCACGCGTACCTTGGGAGTGTGGCAGGGCTCGTGCGCGGAGCAGGCCGCCGAACTGGTGCCCGATGGAGTGACGGTGGCCGCCGCTTTTCACAATATCTCCGCCGACGCTTCCAACGGCGACGCGCCCATTGATTCCGACGTAATCGTGTGCAGTGATGACAAGCGGGCCCGCGAGCTGGCTGCCGGGCTGGCGGAAAGAATTCCCGGAGTTCGCGCTGTGGATGGCGGGAAGCTGGAAAATTCGCGCATCCTGGAGCAGATTACCGCCCTGCTCATCGGCATCAACATCCGCTATAAGGCGCACGCCACCGGAATCCGCATCACCGGCCTGCCGGCAAAAACCAGTGGTCAATAGTCAGTTGTCAGCTATCAGTTTAATCAGCGCTCCGCAGCGGCGCGTCGCCGGCAGTCACCATGTTGGCTGGCTGCGGAATGGGAATGGGATAAATGTGCAGGGCCCGCGCGGCGGCCACATCCACCATCAGCACCTGGTTGGGCGGAGTTTTCTTCAGCCAGTGCTCGGCCCTCTCTAACCCCTGCTGAAACGTCCCCCGGGGCAAAACCGTGAGATCCAGGTACAACCAGTCGGCTGACTCCGGCCCCAACCGCACGCCGGCGAAGGCGTGGCCGGGCACGAGCACAATCGCCGGATCCATCCCCAGGTTCTCTACCGCCGAGGCAAAAGCCACGGAGACATCAATGCAGTTGGCGGTGTCCAGAGTCAGGGTCTCCTCCGGCAGGCGTATGCGCTGCGCGTCGCCGGTGAAATCTCCAAAGGTATAAATGCTGGTAACGTAGCTGACTCCCGAGTGCCTGAGCGCCTGAAAAATGGCCATGAGCTGGGCGCGCACCTGGGATTGAACCTCATTTTTGCGGTTGCCGCCATATCCCGGCATTCGGCCGTTGCGAATGTAGCGCCGTGCGTCCGCCACCAGGCGCAGCACCGCCGGATCGTGTGGCGTTACCCAGCGGGCGATGAACTGCGCATTGCTGAAGCTCTTTCCCCAATAGAGGTCATTAGCGGAGTGCAGGAACACCGTGCGCTGCTGGAAATAGTGGTCCGGGTCCAGCGGGCTGCTGACGCGCACTTCCAGCATCCCCCGCCGGAATTCCTGGTTGGCGAAGGCGCGCGGCAGAAGTTCCGGGCTAATCCGCAGATCCTGGGTGCTGTGCGGCCCTACAATCAGACTGTGTTGCGCGCGCGTGCTCCATCCCGGTATTTGCGCGGAGATGGTCTGCGCCACCGGGCGATCGCCGGCATTGCTGATGGTGAGGATGGCCACCGGCCAATAGTCCGCCGGACGCCCCGCGGTCAGCGCGGGAAAGATTTCGCCGCGTCCCGGCAGTTCCAGCTTGTAATTCACCTGCAGCGGCGAAACCGCGCCCGCCACCGGGCGCAGCGTTTGCAGAAGCGGAGGAGGCGGTGGCGTGCCCTCCCGGCTCACATAGCTATATACGTACAACCAACTGCCCGCTAGGGCCGCTGCCAGCACAAAAGTGGTGAGAGCGAACAAGCCCGCCAGCAGGCGCGCTGTTCGCATAGAAACAGAGCGGAACAGCATTACTTCCATGATACAACGGGCTTCCTCGGCCCGTGTTCCTCACCATGTGAATAGCAGCTGCGCTTGCGCCAACGCCTCTCCGGCTGCGAGAATCGCCGCACGCGGGCAGCAGCCCGCTTTGTAATTCATGCCGGCGGATGCACACCCCGATGTGGCCGTGGAGTTCCGCGATGTATCCTACCGCCTCGACCACGGCGGCACTCTTCTTCACGGCCTTAGCCTGGGGGTGCGGCGCGGCGAGTTGCTGGTGCTGCTGGGGCGCAGCGGATCGGGCAAGACCACAACCTTAAAGCTGGTCAACCGCCTGCTCGACCCCTCCTCCGGCCAGGTGCTGGTGGAAGGCCGCGCTTCTACCCAGTGGGACCCCATTCGACTGCGGCGCCACGTCGGCTACGCCATTCAGGAGGTCGGACTGTTCCCCCACTTCACCGTGGAGGGCAACATCGGCCTGGTGCCCTCGCTGGAAGGATGGCCGCGAGAGCGCATTCAGCAGCGGGTGCGTGAACTTCTGCAGATGGTAGGTCTGGAGCCGCAGATTGCCGCGCGCCGTCCGCGCCAGCTTTCGGGAGGCCAGCGGCAGCGCGTGGGCGTGGCCCGCGCACTGGCAGCAGATCCGCCTATCCTGCTCATGGACGAACCCTTTGGCGCCCTCGACGCGCTTACCCGCGCCGAATTGCAGCGTGAGTTTCTCAGCCTGCAGCAGCGCTTGCGCAAGACCACTATCTTCGTCACCCACGACCTGCGCGAAGCCTTGCTGCTGGGCTCCCGCATTGCCCTGCTCGAAGCCGGGCGCCTGCTGGCAACCTACACCCCCGGGGAATTTCTGCGCGCCAAAGAGCCGCTGGCGGCGGCCTACGTGGCCGCGTTTCTGGCTGACAACAAGCCGCAAGGAGGAGCATGAGCCTTTGGCAATTTCTCGCTCAAAACCGCGCCGAAGTCTGGCAGCTCACGCTGGAGCACCTGTGGATGGTGGGCATCTCCATGGCGATTGCGGTGGCCATAGGAGTGCCCGTGGGCATCTGGCTCACCCGCCGCCAGGTACTGGAGAAGCCCGTGCTGGGCGTGGCCAATGTCATTCAGACTATTCCCAGCTTGGCCCTCTTCGGATTCCTTCTGCCTGCGCCCTGGATTGGCGCCCGCGCCGAGCGCATTGCCATTCTGGCGCTGGTTCTTTACGCGCTGCTGCCGGTAATTCGCAACACTT
>Ga0208774_1000104_pt1 | contig 14909 bp, 14 predicted proteins | sample SF_Rice_5C_80N_4_FD_185620 | JGI IMG/M metagenome (GOLD analysis project Ga0208774, IMG submission 185620) | Rice paddy soil microbial communities from Twitchell Island, California, USA - SF_Rice_5C_80N_405 (SPAdes) (version 2) | ecosystem: Environmental > Terrestrial > Soil > Paddy field/soil ... | reverse complement strand
TTCGCACAGGATCGTCTGGCTTACGCCGAAAAAGTCCTCGATTCGCGAGATGTGCGCCTGCCGCAGCCTCTCCGCTACCGCAGTGCCGATTTCGTCCTCCGCGCCCTTGTACACGTTCCAGCAGATCGAGCCCTTGCCGTGGTAGTCCTTCAGCTCGCACACCAGCACGCACTGGTTGCTGACGCCCGCGTCCTCCAGCGTGGCGTGCGTGCGCTTGCGCTCCAGCAACCTCCGTGCGTAGCCAAGATTCTGCTCCACTTCGTTAGCGCTCCAGGACGTAACGCGTTCCCCGTTTTCGTCGAGCAGAGTCGCAACGCCCAGATCCTGGAGGACGAGGCAGAGCTGGCCCACGATTAATGCATCGCCCCAGTGAGAATATAGATGCAACTTATCCAGCAGGTAACGCTCCAGCTCCTCGCTGGCGCCGAGGTTCAGCAGGATGCGAAACGCGGGGCGCACGCTTGGGTGATTCGGGCAGCTATCGATGAATTCCGTGATGACCTGGTATAAACGCTGCGCCGTGTGGTCATCGCAACCCCGGGGTAGGTCACGCGGCAGCGCAATGAACAGGTCTGACTCCCGTCCTTGGATGCGCGTCTCAGCAAGCGCCGCGAAGTACAGGAAGCACGTTTCCATGTCGCGCACGTGCTCCTTTTCGGCGGAGACAAAGGCGATAATGCTATCAAGAGTTTCGGACATACTTGGGGGACATAATTCAATAATCAACCGAGGCGGACTTGGCTGCCGGAGCCATTGAAGGCCGCGCCATTACGTCTGAAAATGGGACAACTCAGCGAGCGTAGGATGGGTGGAGCGCAGCGATACCCATCAATGCCGTCACATTATTCACCAACTCACTGGCTCGCCGCAATCGATCTCCACGTCTGCGCTCCCGGCCCAATCCGGCGGCAACATGCCGGTCGGCCACGCTGACCGTGAAAAAATATGTGGCTCCGGCGATATTGGCGCGGCGGCAATTGGTCATTGATTATCCGTGTTGATGGGTATCGCTACGCTCCACCCATCCTACGCTCGCTCATCCCGCATTTTTCCGCTGTCGTAGTACAAGCGGACTGATTGTACTTCAATCCCGGATCGGCAACAGCGTGCCCATACCGGTCATCAGGCTTCGCAGATTCGCTTCGCAAAAGCGGTCATCCGCCGAGCCAGCAATCGACCCTAGCGACATAACGAATTGTTAGGCTGACGCTCCCTGGCCAAGTGTCTCGACCGCCCTCCGCGCCTCCTCCCGCACCCTTTCATCCAAATCTTGCAGCGCGTCTTGTGCGCTTTGCCGAAAGACCTCCCTGAATGCCGAGAAACACTCCGGGTACTCTGCCACATCGTAGAAAACCGACCACCTAACGTCCTCGTCGGCATCCCGCGTAAGCTGCAAGAGCGCATGCGCGACCGGCGCAGGTAGTTCTGCCCCTTCTTTGCAGCCGTTGAGCAAGTTATTCGCCACCACATGGCGAACAGAGGCACGCTCGTCGCCAGCAAATCTCAGGAGAACTTCATTCGCAGATGGATGGCACTGCCACCCTATCGCGGCCAATTCCCAACACAGGACTTCTTCATCTGGTTCCATTTCAACAAGCGTGCCAAGGCGCCCGATGATCTTGGGCGAGTAGGGATATGGAGCCGAGTCCAACCCAGGCAGTTCTCGCAGCAACTGCGCTCCTAGCTGGCGCGCTGCAGGGTCAGTGCTGTCGAGGAGATGCAGTGCGGCGTCAAGAGCTTTTTCTCCCCGCTGCTGAAGCACGAGCAAGGCGGGATTTCGGCGGTCATCATCATCGGCGCTCGCACGTTCCTCGCGGACAACTTCCACAGCCCGCTCGATCAGGAAGTCCGTCGTTAGCCGAGCGTCCTGAGCCGCCGCTAGCAGTACGGGATGAAGCGGCCGTTCGGACTCCAATCTCTTCACGACCATCGCGAATATTTCCGGTTCCGTAAACATATAGATGCGCGTTGTAGATTCTGTTACCGAATGATGCTCAACAGTTAGCAGACACTCGTATACTTCCACTCCTGGGACAACTCAGCTATTCCGCACATCTCCGCTGTTGTAGCGTAAGCGGTCGAATTGTACTTCAATCCCGGATCGTCCGCGTCGCGCCCGAGGATGACTCTCACGCTCACTGCCACCCGCCCTGGAAGGGCGCAGATATGGCCGGCGTTACAAACCGACGTGCTTGAAGATTCGAATCTTGATGAAGTCGAGGATGAACAGATAACCCAGCACTACGACGATCAGCCCGCCAACCAAGGTCAATGGAATGGGCGCCATGAGGATGCCTTGCGTGGACAGGATGCAGATTGCAAGAATATCCAGCGCGCTTGCCCACAGCAGCCACCGGCTTGGGAGCGAGCTCCAGAAATGCCTTCTTTCGCGCACGAGGTATACATTCCCCTGGCCGGTAAAAACCAGCATGGCGAAGACCAGGGTCTGCAACTGGTTCAGGGGCAGGTGCAGATAGTCGCGGCCAACGAAGAATACGGTGAAGGACAGTATCAGCACGAATGCCGCCAGTATGCCAGCGGTGAGCATGAGTTCCGGAACGTTCCAGTGTTCGGGTTTGCGCGAATATGAGACGCGATCCGTGGCGATGGACATGGTGACGAAGTCGTTGGTGAACAGCAGCAGGACGATCAGCATGGGTGTGATGACGAACACGCCGGTGAGCATCACGCCGACGCTGAGGAAGATGGCGATTTCCAGGGTCTTGATGATCTTGTTCATGGTGTAGGTCAGCATGCGCTGGTAGATGCGGCGGCTGGTCTCGACTGCCGCCTGCACGTCGGACAGGCCCGGATTGGTGAGCACCAGGCTGGCGGCGGCCTTGGCGACATCCGTGGCGTTGGCGACGGCGATGCCGACTTCTGCCTGTTTGAGCGCGGGCGCATCGTTGACGCCATCTCCGCTCATGCCGACGATGTGGCCGCTGCCCTGCAATGCGCGCACCAGCTTGAACTTGTCCTCGGGCAGGACGCGGGCGAAAACGTCGTAGTCCAGCACATGCTGTTCGAGGTTTTCGTGCAGGCGTTCCGGCGGGCAGACGCGCTGGCCCATGCCGACCTGCCCGGCGATGGCGCGCGCGGTGGCCGGGCCGTCTCCGGAAACCATGACCACGCGCACGCCCAGGTCGTGCAGGTTCGCGATCAGTTGTTGCGAGTCAGTGCGCGGCGGGTCTTGCAGCCCGACCAGCCCTGCCATGCGCAGCCCGCCCTCTCCGGTTTCGACGGCGATGGCCAGCATGCGCGAACCGTCCGCGCCCAGGCGTTCGACGTCGGCCGCGATGTTCACTTTGCCCTCGATCAGCGTGACGATCTCGCGCGGCGCGCCCTTCACGACGCGCAGCCTCACGCCGTCCTGGTCGAACACCGCTTCGGAACGCTTGGTTTCGGGATCGAAGGGAATGAAGTCCAGCCTGGGCGGAACGGCGGCAAGCTGGCCTTGCAGGCGGGCAGCCTCCAGAATTGCCATATCGATGGGGTCCTGCGTGGCGTCGTCACTGGCGAGCGCGGCCATGCGCAGCAGTTCCGGGGCGGCAAAGGGCGCGTAAGGATAAAGCACCGAGAGGGCCAGTTTGTTCTGGGTGATGGTGCCGGTCTTGTCGCTCGCCAGCACATCCATCGATGCCGCTTCCTCGATGGCGGAAAGGCGGGTGACCAGCACGCCGTTCCGCGCCAGTTCCAGCGCGCCCAGCGCGGTCGCCAGGGTGTAGGTGGCAGGCAGGGCGATGGGCACCGAGGCCACCAGCAGGATCAGCGCAAACGGGATGACTTCAGTCACGGGCATGCCGCTTGCCCAGGTATAGGCGAACAGGGCGAAGACCAGGACGAGGTCGAACACCACCAGGTAGCGGACGATGGTGAAGATGAGTTTTTCCAGATGACTGACGGTGCGGGCAGTGCGCACCAGTTCCGCGGTCTTGCCGAAATAGGTGCGCGCTCCCGTTGCCGAGACTTCCCCTGACGCCTCGCCGCGCTTGACGATGACGCCTGCATAGGCGGTCTTGCCGGCATCGGCCTCGACGGGCTGCGCTTCTCCGGTGAGCGACGATTGGTCGAGCAGGACGTGCCCATCAATGAGCATGAGGTCTGCCGGCACGAGGTCGCCCATGCGCAGATGGACGACATCCCCGGGCACCAATTCCTTTGCCGCAATCTTCTGCCAGGCGTTGTCACGCAGCACGCGCACCTGGATCTCCAGACGGTTCTTCAGCAAGGCTAGCGCATTGTTGGCGCGATTCTCCTGCACGAAACCAAGGATGGCGTTGAAGACCAGCAAGGCCGCGATGATGACGGCTTCATCCGGCTTGCCCAGGACAAGCTGCAATGCGATCGTCACCTCGAGCATCCACGGAACGGGCGCCCAGAATTTCCTGAGGAAGGTGAGCCAGGGTCGGGGGTGATCCTCCGCGACCGTGTTCGGCCCATACCGCAATAGCCGTTGCCGGGCTTCGCCGCTGCTGAGCCCCTGACGTTTCGCCGCTTCTGGCATGATGGATTTTTCCGTCCGTTATTCAGGCAAGTTGGACGACCTCTTCCGAGGTCTCCTGATGGAACCGGGCAGCCGTTTCGCATACGCCCGCCTCGACCGGTCCAGGCGAAAAGATTGTACTTCAATCCGCGAGCGATGCCCCTGAGGCACACCCTCATTCCCCCACCGAGCCGCCCCGCCCCTTCCCCACCCATTTCATGCATAATGCGTTATTTGCATTCGAAGGATCAGGCGGTATGAAGGGCGAAATGAAGCTGGTGGCGATCTTGACGGCGATCGTGTTTATTCTGCTGGGGCCGACGGCGGTCTATCTGATGTCGTTCCAGCACGAGGGGATGGCAGGCGACATTTCCTACTACGTGGGGCTGTTCATTCTGCTGCCCGCAGCCGTGGCGCACCGCATCCTGGGCGCGACGCTGGTTTCGGTGCTGGTGGGGCTGGCGGCGCAGTTTTTCTGGTTCATGGCCTGGGTGGCCGCTGGCCGCTGGTATCACGTGCGCAGCCAGAAGGCCGCGAAGGCGGCCAAGCCGGCCTGATTCCAGGGCCGCGATTTGTTCACTATTATCTGAAGGGGGAATCACCATGAAATTCGCACGCACACTCGCGCTTGCCGCGGCCATGCTGGCTAGCGCCACGGCGCTGGCGGCAGACAAGGACGCCGGCAAGCAGGATCTATCCGCCGCCATCAATCGCGGCGCGAGCGCCAAACAGGTCAGCGAGTTGATCCGCCACGGCGCGAAGGTGAACCAGCGCGACGCGCGGGGCATGACGCCGCTGTTCTATGCCGTCCGCCGCCACGATCTGGATATGGTGAAGGCACTGGTGGCCAGGGGCGCGGACCTGAATGCGGCAGACGGTTATGGCGATGCCGTGCTGCTCGACGCGACCGATCCGCAGAATCTTGAAATCTTCAAGTATATGGTGGCCAAGGGCGCGAATGTGCGCGTGGTCGGTTCCAAGGGCCAGACGGTGCTGATGGCGGCGGCAATGGCGGGCAATGCCCCAGTGGCGCGCATCTGCGTGGACCAGGGCGTGGATGTGGACGCCCGGATCAAGGCCGATCCGCTGACCAACGCCAGCGCGCTGATGCTGGTTGCGGTGAACGGCAACACCGATGTCGCGAACTTGCTGCTGGACCGGGGGGCGAAGGTGAACGACTACATCACCAGCGAGCGCATGTTCGGCGCGACGCCGCTGATCCTTGCAATCGGCGGGGGCCATCCGGAGATGGTCGCGCTGCTGATCAAGCGCGGGGCGGATGTGAACCAGCAGATCACCAAGGGTCCGCAAAATGGCGTGAGCCCGCTGATGGGCGCGGTGACCAAGGGGAATATCGAGATGGTGAAGCTGCTGCTCAAGCACGGCGCGAAGCGGGACCTGAAGACCGCCAGCGGCGCCACGGCGCTGGACATGGCCAAGCGCAAGGGCGACCCGGACATCATCGCGCTGCTGCAGGCCGCGGATTGAGCGGCGCGCCCGCTGTCTGTTGCCTTTATGCCGACTGCTGCATTGGCGGGGCGGAGGCGGGCGTATAATCGTGCCCGGCTGCCTGCCTTTGCGCCGGCCCGAAGCCATGCGGTAAACCGATCGAACAAGCCTATAGGGAGTGCAGGAGAATGAAGACAAAGTTGACGCTGTGGGCGTCCATGCTGGCCTTGCTGGCGGTTGCAGGCGTGGCCTCGGCCAAGGGGGTTTCGGAAGATTCGTTGAACAAGCTGCTCACGCTTTCCGGAATCGAGAAACAGGTTAAAAGCCTTCCGGAGGCGATGAAGGCGGGCGTTGAGCAGGCCAAGGCCCGCGCCGCGCAGCAGCCCGGCAGCAAGCTGTCGGCACAGGATTTCGACGACATTGAAGCGGCGCTGGGCAATTCCTTCCAGCCCGACGCCCTGCTCAAGTCGACCGGCGACGCTATCCGCAAGAAGGTTTCCGAGGCCGATGCGAAACAGCTCATCGCCTGGTACCAATCCGACCTGGGCAAGAAGATCACCCAGGCCGAGTTGGATGCCTCCAGCCCCAGTGCGCAGCAGGACATGATGGCGCATGCCCAGGAACTGATGGCGGACAAGCCGCGCGTGGCCTTCGCCCGCAAGCTGGGAAAAATGCTGCACGCGACCGACGATGCGCTGAAGTTCCGCGAGGACGGCGCCCTCGCCATGTATTCGGCGATGAGCGCGAAGATGAAACCCGGCCAGCCGGTTGACATCAAGGCTTTCAAGGCCAGGCTGGATGGCGCGCTGAATCAGGCGCGGCCCAACATCGACGCCGTCGTCACCCTGGGCTACGTGTACGCGTACCGCAACATCGACATGGCATCCCTGAAGAAGTACGGCAAGTTCCAGGAGCGTCCCGCGACCCGCCGCTTCAATGACGGCACGCGCGCCGGACTGACGGCCGGATTGGAACAGGCCATTTCCAAAGTGTCGGACAATATCGCGGCCGGCGCCCCGCACAGCCAGGGCAGCGCCACAAGCGGCAAATAAGCCTGACGCCGCCCGCGCGGCAATCCGGCGCGCCCGCACCCCGCGGGCGCGCTCACCCAGGTCCCGGCGCCTCCCGCCCCGACCCTGAACCGGCAGCCTCTGCCCTCACCGCCGCACAATACCCACAAACAACCGGCGAAGACTGCGCACCGCGCACCCCGCATGTTTGTCAGGAGGAAACATGGCATACGAAGTACACATCACCCGCAAGCAGAACTGGTTCGACAAGGAAGGCCAGGCCATCACGCTGGAAGAATGGCGGCGCTACGCCGCGGCCGATCCCGAGATGAAACTGGACACCGTGCCCGAGCCGGCCACCCCGCAAGGCACCGTGCGCATGGAAAGCCCGGGTGCCGCCCTGTGGGCGGCCTGGTCCAAAACCGGGCCGCGCGACCAGCAATGGTTTCGCCACTTCCGCGACCTCATCACCGTGAAGGACCCGGATGCGGAAGTCATCGCCAAGATGTACCGCGTTGCCGAAGCACTTGGCGGCAAGGTGCAGGGAAACGACGGCGAGATCTACAGCGCCGACGGCACCGCGCCGCGCAAAATCACGCCCGCGCCCGCGCCCGAGCCCGCCGACAGCAAGCGCGGCTGGTGGAAGTTCGGCCGCTAGGCAGCGGCGCGCAGGCGCGCCATTGCGCCCGCAGGCGGCATGGACTAGACTGGGCACCGGCTGATGGCCGCAACGGCCCGTTGGCGTGACCATTCCGCAAACGGCCGAACCATGTGCCTCGGCGCGCCCTCCCGGCACGCGCCGGATGGACAACATGTTGGAGCCCCATCGGGTGTGAACGGTTGTGACAAAGAAATTTCCGATCAAGCCGGCTTTCCCTGAACGCATTTGCTGGGGCTGCGACAAATACTGCCCCGCACATGATCTGGCCCGCGGCAACGGCAGCGAAAGACGACAACACCCGATCGAACTGTCGGGCGAGGATTGGTACAAGGAATGGGGAATCGAGGTGACAGGCCCCGACGCAAAGAACTTCGACCCCTCCGAACACGGCTACTCGAAAAACAAGAATACCCGGTAGCCCGATCCCCGGCGCAACGCGCCAGGCTTATTGCCCTGAAGGGCCCGCCAGTTCGATCCGGATAGCGCATCTTCACACCGCGGCGGCACGAGCCCCACGCCAGATTCTTGCGGTGAAACAACGGGAGCATTTTCTGATGACACTCACAACTGTAATTCTTCTCGTGCTGCTGCTCTTTGTGGTTCAGCTTTTTCTCCAGGAGACATCCGCCTACCGGTTCAATCTGTGGCAGATCATGGGGAATCGTGACGTCAGGCCTGAATTGCCCCCAATAGCCGCCCGCCTGGAAAGAGCCAAAAACAACATGCGGGAAGCCCTTCCTCTCTTCCTGGGCCTGGCGATGTTGTCGCTGACCAGGGAAAATACCACGGCAGACGCGGTAAACGGCGCGACCCTGTTTCTTCTCGCGCGCGTAATCTATGTTCCGGTCTACGCGGCCGGCATTCCCGTACTGCGTTCCATCGTCTGGCTTGCAGGAATGGCCGGGCTGGGCATCATGGCCCTGCCCTTTATCTGACGGATCAAGCCCGCGCAGCAAGCGCAGGATGCGCTGAGGCCGAAATGCATCAGCAGGCGTAGCAAGCCCGGATGCAATGCAATGGAATCCGGGATTGGTTAATCTGCGGACTCAACCCGGATTCCGCTACGCTGCATCCGGGCTACGCTCGCTGCCCCGCACATGACATGGCCTGCGGCAACGGCAGCGAAAGACGACAACACCCGATCGAACTGTCGGGCGAGGATTGGTACAAGGAATGGGGAATCGAGGTGACAGACCCCGACGCAAAGAACTTCGACCCCTCCGAACACGGCTACTCGAAAAACAAGAATACCCGCTAGACCGATCCCCGGCGCACCGCCTATGGCGCCCTGCAAGCTCGGAACAACCGCGCCGCCAGCACACCCAGGCACTTTCCTGGCGAACATGCCTTGTCCACCGCATAGTCCGCCACGATCCACTCCACTCCGCCGCTCCTGATGGCGCACTTGAATGCCTCGAGTTCCTCTGCCTGCCGCGCCGGTCCCGTCTTGCGAAGAAACGCCGGGATGGAAACATCATCGTTCGTCAGTTCATTCATCTTGACCTCCGAAGCAAAATGACACGAGAGCGCAGGATGATAATGAAGAATCGTTGCGCAAAAATGACGAGTTTGTTTCACGAGTGGATGGACATGTACCCGCATGACGTGGACACGAAGGACAAGCGAGCGCCCCGGCTTGCAGTACAATCACTCCGCCTCCCACGAGGGAGCGGAAATATGCAGGATGAGTACTTCGCTCCGGGTGCGGGCATTGAAAGCAGTGTCGAAATTTACTCAAAGGCAGTCATTACCATGACTGGGTTGTCCTCATGACGGGCTGGAACCAAAATCGCTACGAGACTGAAAAGCAGGGCTTCATTAAACGTCGACTCAACAATTCGCCGATATGGGGTCAGCTCACCCTCGTCTTCGCCGCGACATGGGGATCTGCCTGGTTTTCCAGTTGGTTCTTATGGCACTATTTTTCGCAGAATCATACTTGGGCCAGCAACCTACCATTTCGATATGCCATCGCCTTTATATTTGCTTACGCCTGCTTCTTCCTTGCTGTAAGAGTCTGGATTGAAGAAACCAAGAAAGAGCCCGAACACCAGCTCCCGCTCCAGGATTTTACTGACGGTGGAAATCTTGGCGCCGGGGATGGGGAAGGATGTCTTATAGTTGTTGCATTAATTATCATCGGCTTTATTCTCGGAGGATTTTTCTTGGCGAGTGGTGGAGCATCCATTTTGCTCGAAGCTGCTTTCGATGCGGCATTCGCAGGGGTGGTAGTCAGGCGCCCCATTTTAGGAGATCTTGTTTTAGGCGACTGGAAATCGACGTTGCTGGCGAATACCTGGAAACGCGCGCTTCTTGGCTTCTTGGTAATGCTTGCTATGGCTACCGTGCTGCATTTCAAAGCGCCTCAGGCAACTACAATTGCACAGGCAGTACGAGCAATTTTACTTTCGGCACACTAAGCGTATCGGTTGGCCTGAATGAAATGAAGCCCAACATTCTCGCCAAATGTTGGGCTTCGCTGTGCTCAGCCCAGCCTACGAGCTGGCGGTCATTTCCCGGCCAGCCCCCATTCCCCGCGTTTTCGTCTTGCTTTAATTCCTGCGCGCTATCAATATATTCACCAGAAATCTCCAATACAGGACTGCGCAAGGGCAGGACTTCGGGATGATGGCCATGAACCGTTTGTGGGCGACCGCGCTGTGTTTTTTCATTTGTGCCGGCTTGGCAGGGAGTGCGCTTGCGAGCCGGGCCCACTCCGCCGCGAACACGCAAAACCCGCCCCCGCACGCTTCCGCCGCCCGGAGCAGGGAAGCGGCCACGGTCTTCCCGGTAAGCCTCGGGGGAATCAACATCATCGACATTACGAGGAGCCCGATCGCGTCGTTGACGCCGGAGAGCCGTGCCCGGAGCGTCCAGCAAAACATCCAGACCTTTGCCGATAGCAAGGAGGATATACATTCGCTGAAGCTGACGTCCGAGGATGGCAGCTATGCGATAGGCAACGGCAGGACGACGCTGATCGTCATCACCGCCGAGGATGCGAAAAGCAGCGGCATGAAGGGGGATGCCCTTGCGAGCGAGACGCTGACCAACATTCAGCAGGCGGTGGCCCACTACCGCACCACACACGCGTGGAAGACCTATAGTCTGGCGCTGGCCTTTGCCCTGCTGGCGACGCTCGCGCTGTGGCTGGCGCTACACCTGAACAACCGGGCCTATCGCTGGCTGGTGAAAAAGACCTCGATACTGGATAGCCACATCGGCTCGGGCATTCAGCTGAGGGGGGTGACGCTGTTCAAACGCCGCGACGTCAAATGGGCTATCGTGGTGGTCCTGAAGGCGATCCGGGTCATTATCGCCTTGCTGTGCCTGTATTTCTTCGTGCCGCTGATCCTCAGCCTGTTTCCCGAGACGCATGAGCTCAGCACGCAGATCTTCAGCTATTTCGTTGCGCCGTTCGTTTCCATCTTCACGAAGTTGGCTGGCTTCGTCCCGAACCTGTTCTATATCTTCGTCATTGGGGTGATCGCGCGCTACGCGCTGAAGGTGATCGCCTTCTTCTTCACCCTGCTGGAACGCGAGCAGCTCAGATTCGAATGGTTCTATTCGGATTGGGCGCGGCCGACCTACCAGATCGTCCGCTTTCTGGTCATTGTCATCGCGGTGATCAGCGCCTATCCCTACATACCCGGATCCAGCTCCCAGGCGTTCCAGGGGATAGGGCTGGTGCTGGGCGCCATCATTTCCTTTGCTTCGTCTTCCGCCATTTCAAACATCGTCGCCGGCATCATCCTCACCTATACCCGCGCCTTCCGTCTGAATGACCGGATAAAGGTGGGCGAAACCATGGGCGACGTCGTGGAAAAAACCCTGCTGGTGACCCGCATCAACACCATCAAGCAGGTCATCGTCACCATCCCCAATTCCCTGGTGATGGGCGCGCAGATCGTGAACTACAGCACCTCCGCCAACGGTGGAGACGGCGTCATCCTCCATACCAGCGTCACCATCGGCTATGACACGCCGTGGAAGACAGTCAATGAACTGCTCATCGCGGCGGCCCGCGACACCGGGAGCATCCTCAAGGACCCCGCGCCATTCGTGCTGCAGACCTCCCTCGACGACTATTACGTCAGCTACGAAATCAATGCCTATACCCGGGATCCGGCCAGCATGGCCACGTTCTATTCCGATCTGCACCGCAACATCCTGGACAAGTTCGACGAGGCGGGTGTGGAGATCATGTCACCGCACTATCTCTCCCTGCGCGATGGCAACGCCACCACCGTGCCGCGGGTGCTGGGCGAGAAGGACTATGTGCAGCCATCCTTCCAGGTGAGAAACGCGCCCCCCGACTCCGGCGCCGGAAAGTGACCCGGCTTCCGCTATTCGCCGCTGTCGTCCTGTTAGAGTCGTTCCAGCCCGCGCAGGGCGAATAACCAACGGACATTGCGCCGGATGCCTGAGGCAATTGATGCCATGTCCTCCTTCCTGCAACGCTAAAGTCTTAAATGGCCATATTCTGCCGAGAAACTCCTTTAACGACTTTTTCAACAGAATAGGCGCAACTCGGACATCGCGCCACCGCACGAAACCTCCGCTCACGAGCGCATGGCGGACTTGCCGCCGCGCTCTTTATGCGTTCCCGGGGTGGAACTGGTAGAGCCAGGTTTCGCTGAGGGCGGCGTTGTCGCGCTTTAGGTAGAGCCGCAGTTCGACGGGGCCGGTGACGGCGCGGGTGTCGAGGTCGAAGCGCGCGCGCCAGTGGCCGGGGATGCCGTCGGGCACGGGCTCGACGACGGCCGGACCCACGGTGCCCTGCGAGGCGGTGACTACGGCCTGGGGGATGACGCCGAACGGCAGCGCGGCGAGCGGGCCGCCCAGGAATTCGACGACGAATTTGGTGCTGTGCGGCACGGGCGGCTGGCCGGGCTCGCCGCCGCGGCCGAGGCGGGTGGCGATGCATTGCGCGAGCGGCGAGGGCCCGTTTGATTCGGTGATCCAGCGTTCGTCCGCGGTCCAGTGCAGACGGTAGCGCAGGTCGAGGCTGGCCCCGGCTTTCGCGGGCGCGGCGGGCACCCACATGGCGACGATGTTGTCGTGGATCTCGTCGTCGGTGGGAATCTCCACCAGTTGCACGGCGCCTGCGCCCCAGTCGCCCAGCGGTTCCACCCACAGGTCGGGACGGCGCTCGTAGTGGACGCCGTCCTGGTAGTGGTCGAAATTGCGGTCGCGCTGCAGGAGGCCGAAGCCGTGCGGCGACTTGTCCTCGAAGGCGGAGACGGTGAGGCGCGGCGGATCGTTGAGCGGGCGCCAGATGCGCTCGCCCGCGCCAGTCCACAGCGCGAGGCCGTCCGAGTCGTGCACCTCGGGCCGCCAGTCGGCAGGCACGCTCCCCTCGCCCGCCGGGCGCACGGTTTCCGAATACCAGTACATCGAGGTGCACGGCGCGAGGCCGAGGCGCGCGATGTCGCGGCGCAGATAGAGCGATGCCTCGACGTCCATCAGCACGTCGGCCGTGCGCGTGAGCGTGAAGCGGTAGGCGCCGCTGATGCTGGGCCCGTCGAGCAGGGCGTAGAGGATCACGCTGTCGTCACCGTCTTTGCCGGCCTCGAACCAGAATTCGGTGAAAGCGGGAAATTCCTCGGCCTGCCCGCTCTCGGCGACGTTCACCGCCACGCCGCGCGCGGAGAGGCCATATTGGTACAGGCCGCCGATGGCGCGGAAGTAGGAGGCGCCGAGAAAGGCCGCCCAGTCGTTGTGCTGCCAGTCCAGCTTCGTCTGGTCGCCGAGGCGGCTTTCCTGGATGCGGAAGCCGGCGAAGCCCGCGTGCGGGCCGAGGTCGCGCGCGGGGCTGTCGGCGGGCATGTCGAAGTAATCCGGGTCGTAGCGGATCTCGCGCGCCGCGCCGTGCGCGTCGATCACGTGCATGCGCACCGGGCTGCGGGAATAGCGGCCCATGGCGAAGAAGGTGATGGGGTAGCGCCCCGGCCCGTTGGCGAACAGCGCGTCATCGGTGCGGAAGTGCAGCTTGCCGTGGGCGTCGTAGTCTATCTTGTCCAGCACCGCGCCAGGCGGCTGCGGCGGCGGGTTGTAGGGCATGAGCGCCATCTCGCGTGCGCGCTGGCGCAGCGCGTCGAAGGAGAATTTTTTCGCACTGGAAAATCTTAGCGGGCCGGCGGCGGCGGGCAAGGCCGCGCCCGCCGCGAGCGCCGCCAGCAGCGCGGCGGCGGTGGCGACGAATTCACGTCTGTCGGGACGCGCGGGCGGCGTGGAGGAACGTTGCCGGGTGCGGCGTGCCATTTTCGTCACGGACCGGGGCGTCAGGGATGGACGGGCACAGCCTCGGGCGCGGGCGCGGCTGCCTTGCCTTCGCCGCTGCGCGTGGCGCTGGAATAATGCTGGGCCAGGCGCAGCACGGCCGGGGTATCCAGCTCCTCCGGCGTGCACGCCAGGCGGCGGCTGCGCAAGGCGAGGCCCGCGCGCTCGCTGCTGCCCAGCACGGCCATGATGGGGCTGAACAGCAGAGCCGCGCCCACGGGCAGCAGCCACAGCACGTCCATGGGGCCATCGGGCGCGGCGATGCCGATGGCCGCGAGCGCAACCAGCACATAAGGACCGAAGCGCAGCAGCGCCTCGGCCCAGCCCGTTTCCACCGCCTCGCGCGGGGGCGAGCGCCATTCCAGCTTGAGGCCGGTGAGCGCGCCCAGCACGAACAGGCTGTGCGCGACCATGCGCACCGGCGCCAGCGCCGCGCCCCACAGTGCTTCGAGCAGCAGGCCGCGCGCGAGCGCGAGGCGGCCGCCATAGCGGGCGGCTTCACGCTCCACGAGGATGAGGACCAGCGCCATCACGCGCGGCGCAAACAGTACCACGGCGGTCAGCGCCCACAGCGCATTTTGCGCGCTACTGGCCGCACCGTCCGCGAATGGCGTGTCGCCGCCGCCGGTCAGCAGCAGGGCAAAGCCGGTGAGCAGAAAGGCGGCCCACACCGGCGCGCTGGCATAGGAAAAAGCGGCCGTGCCCAGCATGGCGCGGTGCACGCCCTTCAGCCCCGGCTGGGTGATCAGTCTGGCATTCATCAGGTTCCCCTGGCACCAGCGGCGGTCGCGCCGCAGTTCCTCGATCAGGTTGGGCGGCTGCTGCTCGTAGCTGCCCTGCAGTTCGGGCACCAGCCACACTTCGTAGCCCGCGCGGCGGATCAGCGCGGCTTCCATGAAGTCATGCGACAGTATAGCGCCAGAGAGGCTTCCGGTGCCGGGCAGCGGCGCGAGCGCGCAGTGGCGCATGAAGGGCTCCACACGGATGATGGCGTTGTGGCCCCAGTAGTGCGATTCGCCGAGCT
>Ga0208774_1000102_pt1 | contig 15011 bp, 11 predicted proteins | sample SF_Rice_5C_80N_4_FD_185620 | JGI IMG/M metagenome (GOLD analysis project Ga0208774, IMG submission 185620) | Rice paddy soil microbial communities from Twitchell Island, California, USA - SF_Rice_5C_80N_405 (SPAdes) (version 2) | ecosystem: Environmental > Terrestrial > Soil > Paddy field/soil ... | reverse complement strand
GGCCTGCCCCAGGAAGGTGTCGCGGGTTGCGATCCGCTGTGAGGTGGTGGTTCCGGGTCCAGTTGAAAAACCAAACGTGAACGCGTGGCGCCAGATTTTCTTCTGGATGCCAAAGGCGAACGGGGGGCGATGTATGCCAAGCTCTGTTCCGTTAACCAGGGTCGGAATCACTTCGGCGACCAAGGCAACCGTGGGGCGCACATCCACACTGAGGCCAGCACCCAGCGCAAACGTATCCGCGCACGGGCGGATGTTCAGGGCGGGGTTGCTGCCGCTGGCCAACGCCTCGCTGCAGGGCAGGTAGGGCGGCGCCTGGACAATCGAAGCCTCGCTGAGCATGGGCCGATTGTGTAGTGAACCTGTTGGCACAAGATAGATCTGGGCCCGACGGGTGATGCTGCGCGACAGCAGCAATTCGAAGTTGCTGGTGAAATTGCGCTGGAAATTGTTCTGTCCGTCCACCGAGAAGCGCAGCGCCGCGTTGAACGGCTTGCCATCCTGCTCGGTGAGAAGATGGTAAGTGGTTCCCAATTCGATCACTCTGCCGGTAATGCTGGGCGAGCGATAAGCGCTTACTTCCCAATTTCGCGTTACTCCATAGCGAAAGCCGAATGACGAAATCGAGAAATCATCCAAACCAAGCAGGGTTGCGCCCCGTGAGGAGCCGGTGAATGCAGCCTCGTAGGGGAATCGGTGGGTGAAGTCCACGACCAGGCCATGCCGGTCCAGCCGGCGGCCTGTGGGCAGGTTAAAGAGAGTATCGTCACCCGGACGGTAAGCGCGCGTGTGCTTTCTGGTCTCTTTAGGGGCCGGCGGGGTATCGACCTCAGGCACTTCGCGTACTGGCTGCGAAGTCGAATACGAGATCTCCTGCACAGCTGGTTTGGCAACTTCTGTCACCGCGGGCAGCTCGCGGATACTATGCCGGGCTAGGTCTACGAGGTACGTTTTGCCGTCGTGTTCCATCAATACCGTGCTGCTCGAGCCCGGCACGAAATGGATTCCCAGCGCGGCCGCTTGTGCAGTGTTATTGCCCGATGTTTCCTTCTGAGTGCGTGCGACGGCGCTCACCTGGCCGTATGCCATGGTCGCCGCCAGCACCACCCCCGTTGTTATTGAATATGCTGCGCTCTGCGCGTACGACCGGCGATACCTATTTGCTCTCGTCACCTGGCCCCGTCCTCCCCGTTCGCTTTTGGTCCACTGCAACCCGCGGCTGATCAGCCGGATCATTTGGTCACCACCACTTCCCCGAGCATCTTGGAGCCTTCGTGAGGAGCGCAGGCATAGCGATACGTACCCGGCACCTCGAACGTGTGCTGGAAAAATTTTCCTGGGCCGATTACCTCCGAACTGAATGATTGGGCTCCGTCCGGAATTTGAACGTGGTCCTCGTTTTGCACCATGGAAGGGTCGGTAGTCACGGTGTGGCTTGGTCCTCCACCATCGTTGATCCACCGCACCGCTTCTCCTGCCTTGATAGCTACTTTTTCCGGAACGAATTTGTTGTCGGCTGTCATGTGTACAATCGCCGCGGGCGCGCTGGGGTCATTAGTCTGGTGTTTGTTGGTTGCGCTCGGGGCAGGTAGAGCGGCGCACACCAGCAGCAGGGGCAGGAGTTGCCATAGCGCTGATTTCGCTCTCATCCTCGCTCGGCGGTCTCTGATTCTCATTCTTCACTCCCGTTGGCAATAGACCCCCGCCAATGGGCGAGGTTACGTCATATAACCCACCTCTGTTTTCTGCACTGGAGTGTTGGCGCCACCTGTGCTGCTCGGCTGGATGATGCATTTTGCCGGGTGCAAGGTGTCACAACGAGTTTGCATTCTTTTTACAAATGTTTGACAACTGCTATTTCTGCCTTCGCTATCTTCACGCCATCGTTACCGCGTACTAAATCCAGGTTGGTAGGGGAGGGTACTGTGGTGCTTTCGGCGATGGAGCAGGAGAAGGTGAGTGATTCATCGGATGAAGATCTGGTTCTAAAGATCCTCCAGGGCGAGGTTCTGCTGTTTGAGATCATCATGCGGCGACACAATCAAAGGCTGTATCGAGTGGCGCGTGGAATCCTGCGAAACCGGTGGGAAGCCGAAGACGTGATGCAAGCGGCTTATGTTCGTGCTTACCAGCACCTGTCGCAATTTGCGGGACGCGCCAAGTTTTCCACGTGGCTGACGCGCATCGCCGTGCACGAATCCCTCAACCGTCTGGAAGAGCGCACCCGGGTTCGCTACATCGAGGAGATGAGCGGCCCGGAGTCGCCGGCCAGCGACATCGTCCGCTCCCAGGATCCTACGCCCGAACAAAGTGTCTGTTCTCGCGAACATGCTCGGATGCTGCAGAGGGCGGTCCAGGCCTTGCCGCCCAAATACCGTGTTGTGGTCATGATGCGTGATTTGGAAGAAATGAGCGTTGCGGAAACCGCCGCTTGTCTTGACATAACAGAAGAAAACGTCAAGGTTCGCCTTCACCGTGCCCGCGCCATGCTACGCAGCGCCCTCTATGCTCGAGTGAACGGCAGGCGATTCGAACATCGGCCGTTGCCGGCCACTTCGCGCCAGATTTCTCATTGCCTGACCCCCTTTGTCCGCAAGGAGGCGCTCGCTCCAGCGGTGGAATGTCAGTGACAATTTACAGAAGCGTTACAAACCGCTGACAAGCTCCGAAGGGGAGGTAAGTATGCTTCGGCCTTACTATTGTGCACTTGCTCTTTTCAACAACAACACAAACTTGGGGTGAGCCCCGCAATTTCCAGCAGTGGAGAATACCGTTGGCCGGTTCCTCAGTATCAGCCTTGATGAAATCTCAGTACCACCTTGGTGGGGCTGCGCTCTTGGTTATATTCCTGGTGGGAGGCATGGCGCTTCCCCTATGTGCAGGAACCCTGAGTGGAAACGTAAAAGCGACTCATGGTGAATCAATTATCTACCTCGCCCCGCTGCACCCGCGGAAGTCCGCCCGCCCCGGACAGATCTACACGATTCACCAGAAGAGCATGCAATTTGTTCCCCGTGTCCTCGCCGTCCCGCAGGGCGCCACGGTCGAATTCCCCAATGAAGATCTCGCTCCGCATAATGTGTACTGGAAATCTATCGGCGGGAATCCCCGCTTCGCTCACGACATGGGAATCATTGGCCGCGGTCATAAGGCAAGCTGGACCTTTACTCATCCTGGCGACGTTTTGATCTCGTGCAGCTTTCACCGCGAAATGTCAGCTCACATCATTGTCGCCCCCTCACCGTACTTTGCTAAAGCAGACGCGATCCTCGGCGACTATTTCATCGCAGGGGTGCCGGATGGCAAATACAGAGTCAATGTATGGCACAACGGAACGGTTACCTCGAAATTGATTACCGTGGCTGGGGACACAAAGGTGAGCTTTACCCTGACACACTAGCCCAATCGGCTGCTGCCGTAGTGCCTGTTGCAGCCGAATCACGACCTGTTCCCCTTTGGCGCTCTCTGCAGCAGCGGATCGTAGCCCTTCTGTCACAGAACGTCGTGGACCTGGACCCCAAATATATGCTTTGGATGTTTACCTGCTTCGCGATTGGAGTGGTCACAATGGCGGCGCTGCTGGCGGTTTTCATTGTGACCCACTGAAGCTCGCGCGTGGCCGTCACATCACCGCCTTCAAGGCCAGCTTTAGGGTAGAGAGCAGCATAGACGCCCGGCAAGACGGCTCGAGCTGCGAGTTGCGGAGTGCCTGTCCAAACGCGCGTCGCGCACAGCCCAGATAAAAGCGAGCGCGAGAGGCGCGGAGCGTCCCGCCTTCGACGTAACGTGAGAGGAAGGCTTGGTGCAAAATCTTATTGCCTGTCAGCGCGCGGCGCAGGTCGGACGGCGACATGGACTTACGCTCAAACCAGAAGCGCCTCATTGCCTGTAGCGTCTCCACGTCCAGGCCGTTATCTCCCAACAACCAGCTGACGTTCCTGCCGGAAACTTCTTCAGAGAGCCGCTGCAGCTCCCCAAACCGCGCTGAGGCTCCGGCCGGATTGATTCGATACCTGACCAGCACCTCAGCTACGTTGGCCGTTCGATACTTCCGGTTGATCCGCGACAGAAGTTCATAATCCTCAGCTAGCCACGCCAGATCGCCCTCCTCATCGTAACCACCCGTCTCCTCCACTACGGAGCGCCGCACCATGACCGAGGTATGGATGAACGGATTCCAGAAAAGTAAAGCCCACTTGATCTCCAGATCTCGGGTTGGGGGGTAGCTCATCGTTCCACCGTCGCGCCCAGCCCTGCCGATCACGGCCGCATATGCTCCTGCCGCACCAAGGGCCGGATCCTCGGCGAAAAATTCTGCTTGCGTCTCCAGGCGATGAGGCAAGGAAATGTCGTCCGCATCTTGGATGGCGATAAGAGGAGCTCGCGCCATGCGCAGAGCACAATTGCGCGCGCCGCTCGGACCGAGCCGGCGCCCATTGCGCAGTCTCATAATGCGTGGGTCGTCATACCTCGCCAGCACCTCCGCTGTCGCATCTGTAGACGCATCATCCACAACAATGAGTTCCAGGTTGCTGAGCGTCTGGGAGAGAATGCTGTCCACGGCTTCGCGAATGTGGGCTTCGCCGTTATGTACCGCCATGATCACGGATACCGCCGGCGACGTAAGGCGGCACTTAGGCTGCGGCGCGGCGGCAGGCATAAATCATTCCGGTTTCCTCACCCGGGGTCAACGACAGCACGTCGAAACCCGCACCGGACAGGGCCTGGACGAGTTTCGCGGGGCCATGCTTGTGCCACTCGATCAGGAAAACGTCTACCTGGCGCAGAAACCCTTCTCGCTGCAGGCCCGCAATGATCCTGTATTCACATCCTTCGCAGTCCATCTTCACAATTAACGCCGCCCTCGGGTGCTCCACCCGTAGCTCCCGGACCACCTCGCTCGCACTGCGAACCTTTACCGTGACGCGGCTCACCCCGTCGCTGCGGTGATAATGGCGGAATTCCGGTGTCAGACCGTTCACTCCCGCAGCCCCACGCCAATGAGGCGAATAGTCGAAAGTCATCTCTCCCCCAGCGTCACTTAACCCGCAATTATGCGGGCTGATCTTGGCGGACAAATCCGGATTCCGGTCCAGGTTGCGCAAGGCTCTGCCATAAGTTGCGGGAACAGGCTCATAGGCCCATACCGCGGCGACTTGCGACTGGGCGGCAAATTGTAAACTCGCGAAGCCGACATTCATGCCGATATCGAGCACTACAGCCCCCGCAACACCCAGATGCAGGTTGTAAACTCCGTTCGCAACCACCTCTCTCAATATGAACAGTTCCTCCTCGTTCTCTACCGCCACAGTGAAAGAGGCAGTTTGGGCAATGATGTCGCTCCCCGCATTCGCAAACTGGACCCCGGCGCGCTTCAAAGCACGGGCTTGCCACAGTGCTGCCAACAACCCATGGTGAGCAGGTCTAAGACTAATTCCCAGCTCGGCGACCCAATATGCGCGTTGCTCCCGCCTGTAGCCAACATCTGCTGGATGGATACGACACTCCGCCATCTTGCTCGCCGCCTGGTAGTCCCCGACGTAGCACAAATTGCGAAATACCCGGCCTTGTCTCACGATGCTCGAAAGCAGCACTTCTTGTCACTCGCGTTTGAGAGTTTGCCGACGCCACCCATTAGCCTGGTAACAAGACCTGTACTAGGCAGAAAAAGATACAAAACCGCCAGAAAAATCTGCCACTTATCAAAGCGGTTCCGTAACCCTTTTGCCGCGCAAAGGTCTATTCCCACACAGGTGTGATATTTTTTCGTGAGCAGCCCATCCGCACTTGACCGCCACGCTTTGAGCGGCGGACGAATTCATCAGCAAGGCTCCCTTGCAGTGAAAAAGATCGACATCGCCGCCATCGAGGCAGCGCGGCGAGGCTGAAGGGAACACGCCGAACGGGCCCTGTCCGCCTAGTCGTCGCCGGCCACGGTGCTGGGGGCTCCGGAGGGAATCTCCTGGTCCTTGTACTGCAACTGGTAAAGCTTCCAGTAGATTCCCCGTTGTGCGAGCAATTCCTGGTGCGTGCCCATTTCGCGCAGCTTGCCCTTGTGCATCACCAGGATTTTGTCGGCGCGCTGCACGGTGGAGAGGCGGTGGGCGATGACGATGGAGGTGCGTCCTTCCACCATGCGGGTGAGGGCTTCGCGCACGCGGAACTCGGTTTCCGTGTCCACGCTGGAGGTGGCTTCGTCGAGGATCAGAATTTTAGGATCGTGGGCCAACGCCCGCGCGAAGGAAATCAGCTGCTTCTGGCCGGTGGAAAGGGTGCTGCCGCGCTCGCGCACGCTTTCCTTGAAACCATCCGGCAAGCTGCGGATGAAGTCGGCGATGTTGACTTCTTCCGCGGCGCGCTCGACCGCCTCGTCCTCAATCCAGGCCGAGCCCAAGCGGATGTTCTGCTCCACGGTGCCCGAAAAAAGGAACGGATCCTGCAGGACCACGCCGTAACGGCGGCGCAGTTCATGCAAGTCCATTTCACGGACATCCACGCCGTCAATGCGTATGGCGCCGCGCTGCACGTCGTAGAAGCGCATGAGCAATGAGATTATGGTGGTCTTCCCCGCCCCGGTATGGCCGACAATGGCCGCGGTTTCGCCCGGTTCGATGGCAAAGCTGACGTCGCGCAGCACCCAGTCTGGATCTTCGGCTTCAGCTGTGGCGCGGGCGCCCTTGCCCGCGGCGCTTGCTTTTCCATCTTGCCCGTCGGCGCCGGTGGGGATATTGCGATAGGCGAACCACACGTGATCGAACTCGATGCGCCCCGCTCCGGCCGGCGCCTTAATGACCGCGGGTGAGACCACCTGAGGCGGCGTATCCACCAGTTTGAAGACGCGCTCGCTGGCGGCCATGGCCGACTGCAATATGTTGTATTTTTCGCTCAGGTCCTGGATGGGCCGGAAGAAACGCTGCGCATACTGAATAAACGCGACCAGCGTTCCCAGGGTGGTCACGCCGATAACAACCTGGAAAGTAACCAGCTTGCTGCGGGAGAAGGAAACCGCCAGGCTGCTCGAGGTTATGCCCCGGAGCACATCATTGCCGCCGAACCAGATCACGCTGGCAATGGCGGTGGCGGAGAGAATTTCTATCACCGGGTAATAGACGGCGTAGGCCATGATCGCGTCCAGGAACGCGTCCATGTGCGAGGCATTGATGGTTTGAAACTTGTCGTAGGCGCGCTTCTCGCGGTTGAACAACTGCAGCACCATCATGCCGCTGACGTGTTCCTGCAGATAGGCATTAATGCGCGCGATAGCCACCCGGATGCGCCGGTAGGAATCGCGCACCTTGCGCCGGAAAACCATGGTGGCCAGAAAGATGAAGGGCAGCACGGCGAAGGTGATCAGCGCCAGCTTCCAGTTCATGCTCATCATAATGGCCACAATGCCGGCCAGCACGAACACATCCTCAAAAATGGACACCACGCCGGCGGTAAACATCTCATTGAGCGCGTCCACGTCGCTGGTAACACGCGTGACCAGGCGGCCAACTGGATTCTTATCGAAAAAGCCTACGTGCATGTGTTGCAGGTGGCGGAAGATCTGGCTGCGCAGGTCGAACATCACCATCTGCCCGGTCCACTGCATGTAGTAGGTCTGCAGATATTCCAGCAGGAAGCTGATCACCAGGGTGGCAACATACAGCGCGGCTATCTGGCCCACGCCGGTGAGGGGATTGTTGCTGAGCTTCGAGCCCAGCCAGCTGTGCGTCGCTTCCCGGGTGGGCGCGAGATAGCGATCCACCACTATCTTGACGAAGTAGGGGCCAAGCACATCCGCTACCGCCTTGAAGATAATGGCCACCAGGGCGATCGTCACCTGCCACTTGTACGGCCGCAGGTAGGTTAGCAGCCGCCGCATCAAGCGACTGTCATAGGCTTTCCCCAGTATCTCTTCGTCGTGGATATTGCCGGCCATCAGTTAACTCAAGAGTACCCTAAATAGACGATTTTGGAAGGACTCGGGATGGAAACAATCAAGGCAGCTGCTAGCTGGCTAGCTACCTAGCTGGCGGGCTGGTTTTCTGCCGGCGTCATGCTGAGGCGCTTTAGCGCTGAAGCATCTGGGGTGCAGGAGAAGGAATGTAGCAGCGCACGCAAGATTCCTCGCGGCTCAAGCCGCTTGGAATGACGCCTCGGCGCGAGATGGTTGGCAGCCAGGATAACCAGTCAGCTAGAAAACTAGTCAGCTGGAAAACCGATCAGCTAGGCAGCAAGTCAGCTAGCCAGCTTCCTAAGCACCAGCGCTGAGTTCTTCGACCCGAAAGCCACGCAGTTGCAGATGGCGTGCTCAATTTTGACCCGTCGGCCGGCATCGGGGATGTAATCGAGATCGCAGGCGGGGTCGGGTTGCTCCAGGTTGATGGTGGGCGGGACGCGCCCATGCTCCATGGCCACCAGGGTGGCAGCCACGCCCGCGGCGCCGCAGGCCCCCTGGGGATGGCCGATTTGCGATTTCAGCGCTGACATGGGCGTTTTCTCTGCCTGCTTGCCCAGGGCCAGCTTGAGGGCGCGCGTCTCCACCCGATCGTTCAGCTGGGTAGAGGTGCCGTGCAGGTTCACATATTGCACATCCTGGGGGGCGATGCCCGCCTCCTCCATCGCCAACTCGATGGCCCGCGCCGGCTCTTCCGCGTTTTCGTCCATGCGCACGCGATGGAAAGCCTCGCAGGTCGAACCCCAGCCCGCCAGTTCAGCGTAGATGCGGGCCCCGCGAGCGCGGGCATGCTCGTACTCCTCCAGCACGAACATCCAGGCGCCTTCGGCGAGCACGAAGCCGTCGCGGTCGGCGGAAAAGGGGCGGGAGGCGCGCTCGGGGGCGTCATTCCACTTTGCCGTCAGCGCCCGCAATATCATGTAGCCCTTCATAATTCCCGGCTTGATGGGCGCGTCCACCCCGCCCACCAGAATGGCGGAATGCACGCCCGCCTGGATGTGGCGCAGGGCGTAACCCAGAGCGTCGGTGGAGGAGGTGCAGCCGCTGGTGACCACATGGCTCATGCCGCGAAACCCGAAGCGCATGCTCACTTCGCTGGATTGCGTGCCCATGGTGCCGCTGGGGATGGAGAACAGGCTGACCTGCTTAACCTGGCCGCTGTGCCACAGCCGGTACTGCTCTTCTGAGAACTCCTGCGCCCCTCCGCCGGTGCCCAGCACCACACCGAAATCGCGCTTCTCCTCAATGGACATGGGCTCGAGGTCGAAGCGGGCGTCGCATAAGGCTTCGCTGGAGGCGGCCAGGGCCAGCGGCACCACGCGGGAGACGTGCTTGCGCTCGTGCGGTTCCACCCATGCCAATTCGTTGAAATCGTGGACCTCGCCCGCAATCTGCACCGGCTGCTGGCTGGCATCGAAGCTGGCGATGCGGGCCACACCGCTCTTCCCCGCCAGTACCGCCCGGCAGAAGGCTTCCCTGCCAATCCCGTTCGGACTGACCACTCCCATGCCGGTAATGACTACTCGCGCCATATTCTACTCAGATGTGAGCCCGTGGGTTGCGGTTACGCCCGCGCGCACAATTCCCCAGGCCAGAAATGGGATAATCAACTGACACGGGGCTGACATGCCGCTGGGATTGTACATTTCCGTCCCCTTCTGCCGCACCAAGTGCAGCTACTGCAACTTTGCCTCGGGAGTGTTCTCCAAGGCGGTATATAGCCGCTACGTGGACCGGTTGTGCCAGGACCTGAGGTGGGCGCCGGACACGTCAGCCACACTGGGCGGGCATTTTGAGTCGGCGGTGGATTCCATTTACCTGGGCGGAGGGACGCCCACGGTGCTGCCGGCAGAGGATTTGGGGCGGCTGTTCGCGTGCGTGCGCGACAGCTTCGCCGTTACTCCGGATGCCGAAATTACAGCGGAGTGCGCCCCCGGCAGCCTGGACGAGGAAATGCTCGCGACCCTTGCCGCCTGTGGCGTGAATCGCGTCAGCCTGGGTGTGCAATCCATGGTGGATGGCGAGGCAGCGGCGGTGGGCCGCCAGCACCAGCGCGCCACCGTGCTCGATGACATTGCCCGCCTGCGCGCCGCGGGAATTCCCAACCTCAATGTGGACCTGATTGCCGGGCTGCCCCATCAGACCGAAGCAAGCTGGAGAATCTCTCTCGAGGAAGTGATTGCCACCGGCGTGGCGCACGTCAGCGTGTACATGCTGGAGGTGGATGGGGATTCGCGCCTGGGGCGGGAATTAATCGCCGGCGGCACCCGCTACCATGCCCACTTCGTGCCCGATGAGGACGCGATCGCCGATTTCTATGTGGAAGCTTGCCGGCGCCTGAATGCGGCCGGCGTAGCCCAGTACGAGATTTCCAACTTCGGCCGCCCCAACGCCCTTTCCCAGCACAACTTGAAGTACTGGACCCGGCAACCCTATCTGGGCTTCGGCGTAGATGCGCACTCCATGCTGGAAACGTCAGCGGACGCTTACCTTCTGCTGCGCTCGGAGCCGCCGGTTTCGTCCGCATCTGGCGCATACTCGGGCTCCCGCCCCTGTGCGGTCTCTCAGGCCAATGTGGAGGCGGTGCGCTTTTTTACCTCGGACTCGCTGGAGGAATTTCTGGCCGGCGCTCCGCTCACCAAAAACCAGGTGTCGTGGGCAGAGGCGCGCGAGGAGACGTTCTTTCTAGGCCTTCGCCTGAACCGGGGTGTGGATCTGGCCGGCGTGGCCCTGCGCTTTGGCCTGCCGGCTGGGATGGAAGATACCATTGCGCACCTCTGCGCCGAGGGCCTGCTGGAACGTAATGGCAGCATCGTTCGCCTGAGCGAGCGCGGGCGGCTGCTGTCCAATGAGGTATTTCAGCGCTTCCTGGCGTCTGCTATCGATACGAAAATGTAGTAGTCGGGGCGTCATGCAGAGGGCCTTTAGGCCCGAAGCATCTCGCGTGCAGTGGATAGGGCCATGCAACTGCGCTGCACGCCATATAATCACCTGTGCATACGAGATCCTTCGGCGCTGAAGCGCCTCGGGATGACGCCTTTAAACGTGTACCTATTCCTGCACGCGTTCTGCCCGGTTTTGACCCCCTGCGCCAGTTTCATTAGACTTTCTCTTCGTCTGATTACTGAATGCTATGTCCTCCAAGAGCCAATCCCAATCTGAAATCATTGATCTCCGCAGCGACACCGTCACTCGCCCCACGCCGGAGATGCGGCGCGCCATGGCCGAAGCCGAGGTCGGCGACGACGTTTACGGCGAAGACCCCACCATCAACCGACTGGAGCAACGCGCGGCGGAACTTTTAGGCCGTGAGGCCGCCATCTTCGTTCCCAGCGGCACTATGGGTAACCAGATCGCCATCAAAGTGCATACCACGCCTGGCCAGGAAGTCATCTGCGAGGAGCGTGCCCATATTTTCAATTACGAACTGGCCATGCTGGCGCACTTTTCTGGCTGCCTTGCCCGCCCCGTGCCCGCGCCCGACGGCGTTCTCACCTGGGAGCGCATTGAGCGGGTAATTGCGCCCAAAATCTACTACCGCGCGCAGACCGGGCTGGTTTCACTGGAGAACACGCACAACATGGCGGGAGGCACGGTTTACCCGCCGGAAATTTTCGACGACACCTGCGAGCGTGCCCACCAGGCGGGCTTACCCGTCCACCTGGACGGGGCGCGCATTTTCAATGCCGCCACAGCCTTGAGCAAGCCCGTAGCCGAAATCAGCAGGAAGGCCGATTCGGTGATGTTCTGCCTCTCCAAGGGCCTGGGCGCGCCGGTGGGTTCGCTGCTGGTGGGCAGCCGCGCCTTCATTGACCAGGCGCGGGTCTACCGCAAGTCGCTGGGCGGGGGGATGCGGCAGGCTGGCGTGCTGGCGGCCGCCGGCCTGATTGCGCTGGAAAAAATGCCGGCGCGCCTCGGCGAAGATCATGCCAACGCCACGTTTCTGGCTGCTGGCCTGGCGCAAATCCCCGGCATCGCTTTGGACGCGAGCAAAGTCATAACTAACATTCTGGTGTTCAACGTTGTCGGCACCGGTATGACCTCGGTTGAAATTTGTAAAAGGTTGGCGGAAAAGGGCGTCCTGGCCAGCGGCATCGACACGGAGCACATCCGCATGGTCACCCACATGGATGTGGACCGCGCCGCATGCGCCCGCGCCCTGGAATCCGTGCAGGCCATCTGCGGGCGAGGCAGCCGCGCCGGCGCGGCCGATTGACCGGCTTCTTGTTTTCATTCGGCATCTAATCGTGCAAGGCGGTGACCATGAGAATTGACATCAAGCGTTGTTTTCTTTGAGCTGACATTCGCCGTCAGGCCGGGAGCCTGAAACGCGAACTGGAACAACAGCCCGGAATTGAAAGAGTAAAGCTGCACCTGGGCGGCGGCGGAGTGCTCGACGTATTTGCCGACGGCAAACTAGTCTTCTCCAAAAAGCAGGTGGGGCATATGCCGACAACCCAGGAAATTCTCAGCGCCATTCGACCAGGGTGATAGCGCAGCACGGCGAGCTATCATTTAATCCCGCTAATCCCGCAGCCAAAGGCAGTTCATACCGCCGAGTACGCCGAGGACGGAGGGAGCCGTACCACGATCAATTCCTCCGCGTCCTTGGCGTCCTCTGCGGTTCGGGTTCTGCTGAGGCCGCCGCACCGCTCCTTTCCCGCCTCTCTCCGCCTGTGTTCTAATGAAATGTTTTGCCCATGTAGAGACGTAACTTGTTACGTCTCCCCTCCGGGGGAGGTATCGGTTTGGACTTCCAGTTCACTGAAGAACAGCAGCAGCTCCGCCGCAGCGTGCGCGAATTTGCCGAGCGCGAAATTCTGCCTAACGTGATGAAGTGGGACGAGGCAGGCGAGTTCCCTCTGGCCACCATGAAGGAACTGGGGAAGCTCGGACTGATGGGAGTCGTGTTCCCCAACGATCTGGGCGGCGCCGGGATGGGCTACGTGGAGTACGTCACCGCCATCGAAGAGCTTTCCCGGGTGGACGGCTCGGTGGGCATCATCGTGGCCGCGCACACTTCTCTGTGCGCCAACCACATTTTTCTCGCCGGCAACGACGCGCAGAAGCGCAAATACCTGCCGCGGCTGGCCTCGGGCGAGTTCATCGGCGCTTGGGGACTGACCGAGCCCGGCTCCGGTTCTGATGCGGGCAGCGCGCGCATGAGCGCCGTGCGGAACAAACACGGCTGGGTGCTGAACGGCACCAAGACCTTCTGCACCAACGGGCATTACGCCGACGTACTGGTGGTGATCGCGGTGACTGACCGCGCCGCCCACACCCACGGCCTCTCCGCCTTCGTCGTGGAAAAAGGGACCAAGGGCTTCCGTCCGGGCAAGAAAGAAAACAAGCTCGGCCTGCGCGCCAGCGACACGGCGGAATTGATTTTCGAAGACTGCCTGATTCCCGCGGAGAACCTGGTGGGCGCCGAAGGCAACGGCTTCATTGACGCCATGCGCGTGCTCGACGGCGGCCGCATCTCCATTGCCGCGCTTTCGCTGGGCATGGCCCAAGGCGCCTATGAGGCGGCCCTGAATTATTCCAAGCAACGCAAACAGTTTGGCCGGGCTATCAGCGACTTTCAGGCCATTCAGTGGAAACTGGCCGATATGGCCACGGAAATTGACGCCGCCCGCCTGCTCACCATGCGCGCCGCTTCCATGAAGGATGCCGGCCTGAAATCCACTCTGGAGTCCTCCATGGCCAAGCTCTACGCCAGCGAGGTGGCGGTAAAATGCGCCAACGAGGGGGTACAGATTCACGGCGGGTATGGCTTCATCAAGGATTATCCCGCGGAAAAGTTTTACCGGGACGTGAAGCTGTGCACCATCGGCGAAGGCACCAGCGAGATCCAGCGCATGGTGATCGCCCGGCAGATACTCAAGGACTAGGAGTCAGCAGTCGGTTGTCAGGAGTCGAAAAACCAAAACCACCGAGGGACGCAAAAGACGCCGAGGTAATAAAGCGAACTTAACGTGATTAGACTTGAAATCGCTTCCTCTGCGTCCTTTGTGGTTGTGGTTTGATTTTTCCGGCGACCGTCAGCCGTCGACCGTCGACTCACTAACAAATTTGTCCACCGAAATCCAATCTCTGGTTGAACAGGTCCGTGCCGGCGACCCACGCGCGCTGGCGCGCGTGATCACCGCGGTCGAAAACCGTGCTCCCGAATCTTCGCAACTGCTGCGCGCTCTCTTTTCCCACAGCGGCCGCGCTCGCGTCATCGGCTTGACCGGCGCACCCGGGGCGGGCAAGAGCACGCTGGTGGACCAATTGGCGCGCGAGTACCGCAAGCAGCAGCACACCTTGGGCATCATCGCCGTAGACCCGACCAGTCCCTTCAGCGGCGGCGCCATCCTGGGCGACCGCATCCGCATGCAGACGCACCACGCCGATCCCGGCATCTACATCCGCAGCATGGCCACGCGAGGCTCCCTCGGTGGCCTGGCCGGCGCCACCGCCGACGTGGCCACCGTGCTCGACGCTTCCGGCCGCGATCTGGTGCTGATCGAAACCGTGGGCGTGGGTCAGGACGAGGTGGACATCGTGCGCCTGGCCGATGTAACCGTGGTCATTCTGGTTCCGGGCATGGGCGACGACGTGCAGACCATCAAGGCCGGCATCATGGAAATCGCCGACATTTTCGTCATCAATAAGAGCGACCGCGAAGGGGCCGAGCGGGTGGAGCGCGAAATCCGCGCTATGCAATCGCTGGCCGCACGCCAGGACAACTGGAGCCCACCAATCATCAAGACCGTGGCCACCGAAGGCGCCGGCACCGCCGAATTGGCCAAGGCTATTGCCGATTACGAGGCCTACCTGGCCAAGCACAACCTCGTTCTGAAGAAGCGCACCCGCCATTGGCACGAGCGCCTGCTGGAGATGCTGCGCGATGCCCTGCTGCGCCGCGTGGTGCGGGAGCAACTGGGCGAGAGCGAGATCAGCCGCTATGCCGCGGAAGTTGCCGAGCACAAGCGCGACCCGTATTCTCTAGTGGAAGAGATTGTCACCAGCCTGGGGAAAAATGATGTTCGACATTGACCACCTCGGTGTCGCCGTCAAATCTCTGGCC
>Ga0208774_1000097_pt1 | contig 15314 bp, 17 predicted proteins | sample SF_Rice_5C_80N_4_FD_185620 | JGI IMG/M metagenome (GOLD analysis project Ga0208774, IMG submission 185620) | Rice paddy soil microbial communities from Twitchell Island, California, USA - SF_Rice_5C_80N_405 (SPAdes) (version 2) | ecosystem: Environmental > Terrestrial > Soil > Paddy field/soil ... | reverse complement strand
AATAACTTTCAATACTGGCATGTCTACCTCCTTTTAAGTAAGCGATAAACCGGGACGGCGGCCATGCTGCCGCCGTCCCAGCCCTGTCTTCAATCAGCCGTCGGAATCAGAGGCAAGGCATGATCGTCTTGACCAGATCAGCGTCACCCTTCGAGGTCGGGAGGAAGGTGCCGGACGCACTGTTGTATGCAACAGAGATCTGGCTCACGCCGCCGCCGAATTTCAGTTGGGTCATCGGAGAGGTGACGGTGGTGACGACCGTATTGCTTACCACCTGCGACTGCAGCCAGATGTAGACCGTGGTGTAGGGCATCATCACCGCGGTGCTTGCCAGCATGACGCCGGCGGCGGAAACGGCATTGTTGGCGATTGCCGTACCATTTACCGTGGCATCCTGGTACAGGCCAACCGTCATGAATGGCAGGCCGGAGTAGGAATTCTCCAGCGCATAGGAATCAGGGGCGCCACCGGATACGGGACCTGTGATGACGCCGGAGTCCGCAAGGGTGTACAACTGATTCTGTGCGGCCGGAATGCCTGTGGAAGAAAGCCGCGACAGCGTCGCACCGTTTACCAACTGGGCGGTAGACGCATAGATTCCGTATTGCTCTTCCCACGCCACGGTATTGGCCTGCAGCGGCCTGAATACCTGCCAGGCAACGTTGGGCGCGGCTCCGGAGGTCGGCTTCGCAACGATCACGTTCGTCCCCGTCGCGTAAATGGTTTCCAGTTGTTGATTGGTGAAGGCCACATCAAGTTCGTAATTCGGCATAACGATATTCCTTTCAATTGCTGGTTGAATGAACGTGCGCGGCAGGCGGAGCCGCCGTGCACTGAAGGAATCGCGACGAGGCCCCCTCTCCTCACTCACTCTATTCGTTACAGGACAATCTGACCTCGTGTCGCGACTCCGCATGAACGATAACCGGCCGCGCGTCCACTAATAAGTATCGTTACGGTAACGCCGGCCACGCGTTACGCACGTATAGGATGCTGCGGCGCAGAATGGGGAAATAGTGCAGCCCGCATAATTTCCCACCGGAAAAAGCCGAGCGTTGCTCATGCTGTCCGTTTCAGTGCGGCGCATATGGACCGCGCGAGTTCTTCCTCCGACGCAATCGAAAAATCCTCCCGGCGATCGAATTGCTCGGACCACACGATGCTCCCGGTCGCCACCTCCAGGATGCGCGCGGTAATCCTCATTCGGCCGGAGTCCGTCTGCACACTGCCGTCCAGCGCATAATCACCATCACCGCGCCTGGTGGATCTGCATCCTGGCAGATGCCCGTCCTGGCAGGGCACAGCGGCAGCGTTCGCGCCCACGATCACGTTGCCGAACTCGCGCTGGATGTGATGAACCAATTCTTCATAAAGACCCTCCGTGAAGGACTCAGCGGATACATGCAGAGATACGCACTTGAATGGCGCCACCTTCAATAACCGAATCTCCGGTACGCCGCCGGCACTTCTTTCAACGCGCCGGAAGACCGGCATATAGCTCCCGGCCGGAATAGTGATTTCAACGGACGGCGCCGAACCTGGAGACGCGTAATAGGCTTTCAGTTTTGCGCGCAGGCGCCCCACCTGAACCCGGACGATGGGGTCTTCAGTAGTGCTGTATGCCAGTGGACGGCGGTCGAACACCCGGATGCCAATTGCGTATTCGCTCATCGCCCCTGTGTCGCGCTCGATCGCCTTCTCGACAAGATATTCCAGCAATCGCCTCATACGCGGTGACGCGCTGAATAATTGGCTGTTCAGAATGGACTTGCAGGCCATGTGCACGTCTGCATCCTGAATGTCAACGGCGGCCTCCCCAATAACTTCGTCCGACATCATGGAAGCCGGGTCAGGGCGCATGCGTGGCATCGCTGGAAGGCGCTTCCCGCACCCCTTGTCTCCCGCTGGGGTCGTCCGCCAGGAATAGGGCGGCGGCTGGTCCATACTTCCGGCAATGGGGGACTCGCCCGCCTATCCCACGTGAATATGCATGGCAATCGCGCTGACCTGCTGCGACATGACACGCGCAATGTCGGCCGAAATGGCGCCGGAGCGACGCCTTGAGAGCACTATGTACGAATGATCCGAAGCAAGGCATGGCGTTGCTAAGTCAATGCCTCAGGACGGCCTGCATCTTGGTTGACTTGATTTTTAATCAGGGCATGCATCGCGACGTCGCCGCCGGCGTGCCCTACCTCCCTTGACTATTATGGACGCCAGAAAAGGCGCCCTATGCGGCGCGAACCGCGACGCGGCCACTTAAGCGTGGTGACGGCACAATACCGTCGTATAGGTATCCGTAAAAGTGTCGTAACCGTAACATACAGCGCTGTTACAGTGGGGTTAGGGAAAGGGCCAGCCTACCCGGACGGGCGGCGGAGAGTGCGGAACGGAAAGTCCGCCGGGGGGCGCGAAACGGCTTAGCAGCCGCGCAAGAAGGCGGTTAATCGACCACAGATGGAATAGGCGAGTTCTTTTCTCTGATCAAGGCTCAATGATGGCATGCGGTCGAATTGCCCGGACCAAACCACCAGCCCCTGGGACGCGTCTAACAGCCGGATGGTTGCCCTGAGCCTGGCCGCTTCTATGCGCACGCTTCCCTCGATCAGCCGGCCTTCAGCCTGCTGCGGGGAGGAGGGGGGGCAACGCCGCACCAATGCGGAAAGCGCGCCCTCGCCGGCGATGTATTCCCCCACCGTGCAGCCGCACTCCTTGAACAGAAGATGCAGGAGTTCCTCGCGCAGACCTTGCACAAACGGCTCCCCGTCTGCCAAGCGCGAAAGACACCGGATGCCGCTGATCGCAACCGAAGAGGCCTTGCGCGGCTGTCCTCCGCCGGCATCTGTACGCCGGATGGACGGCAGATAGCAACCCAGCGGGATGGAGATCCTGATATTCGCGGAAACACCTTCAGTCGAATAATAAGTCTTGAGCTTACGACGCAGTCGCCCGACCTGAACGCGGACGACAGGATCGTCGTTCGTGTTATAGGTAGCCGCATCGCGCTCGAAAACCTCCAGGCCGACGGAGAATTCGCCAACGTTTCTCGAATCTCCGGAAATCGCCTTCTCCACCAGAAATCTCAGCAATTTGCACATGCGCGGCGCATTCGCAAACAGCGGGCTTGTCGTAACGGCTTCGCAGGCCAGGCGCGCCTCGTCGCCCGAAACCGCCACCGGGCTGTCCGCCGCAATGCCGCGCTGCTCACTCACGCCTCCAGCTTCCTCCCGCCTTATCAAGGGATAATTCCACATGTCCCGTCACTTATCCGGATTTTAGGCAATGAGCAGGTTCGCAACGCCGTGACCAGCATGACGATGACGCCAGCCAGAGCACCGAAAGCGGTTGACGTATCCTCTATCGCTGAACCCGGAGAATGCACCCGCTGACATGCAGTTGCGATGTCCGCTCTTCCACGCGGAACGTAACCAACAATATCCGGTGCGTAAACTATCTATCCAGCTAGTTGTCTTACTCAATTCTTTCTGCTACGTCGCCCTATGCGTGATGCATGCGCACGAGTGCCATGCCAAAATTTGCCAGAACACCGAGTGATATTTAAGCCGGATTTCGGCTTTCCGCACCTGTCGCCCCGGCCATGGAGGCCCACGCCCTCACCCGCTGCTTTAATGGCTTTGCCTCGATGGACAGCATTACCCCAAGCGCCGCGGCGGCAAGGTGGTGGACACCAGGCTCAAGTCGCTGAAGCTGGCCTAACCCGCCGCAACAGCGCGCGCTTCCCGGTGCGCGGCTTTTCTGTTTTCGGGGCCGTTTTGCCAAGCCCGGCACGGTGCTAGAATTCCCGTGGACAATTTCACGGGAGCCGGAGCATGAGCCAACGGATGCTGTTTGACATCAGCTGGGCCGCGATCATCGCCGCCATGCTCGCCATGGTCGTCGGGCACACCGGCGCCACGCATCTCAGCTGGGAGGCCAACGAAATCAGCACCTATGCGGCGCAGGCACCGCACCAGAACTGGATCACCGCTGGCATGCTGCTGCCCTGCGTCGCCTTCGCCTCCATCAGCATGCTCATTTCCCGTTACCGCGTCCTCGGCGATTCGGCGTTCGCCCACTTTGCGCCCCTGCTTGCGGGCGCGGCCATCGGCGGATTGATGACCCTGGCGACCTTCAAGGAGGCCGCCCCCACCACGGCGGCCGCACTGAAGACGGCGGGCCTCGAGGCAGTGGTGCAGCAATCGTTCCACAATGCCGGGCTGATGGGGTTCTTCTTCGCTACCGTGCTGCTGGTCATCCTGACCGGCACGCTCGTGGCGGCAAACGCCGCCACACGGCGTCACAAGCTGGCTGCCGCGGCGGCCGTGCTCCTCGGCATTGCAGCATTACCCCTGATGGAGACGCCCTGGCCCCGCCTGCTGGACATCCCCGGTCCGGCTTTGGGGTTGACGCAGCGCGCCTCGCTATTCAGCCTGTGGCTGGGCGCGGTGCTCATACTTGCAGGGCTCCAGCCCGCTCTGCGGCCCCGGCGGCCGGCAGGCCGCGCCTCCGGTCCCGCGCACGCCGGTTGATACACTCCTGTTACAAACCACGGGGCTGATTCTTGCTAGAATCAGCGCGATGACCGGACACCGAAATAGCCATTTCACCCTGCGGCCCGCGTTGACATGCCCCCTGCCATAGAGACCATTGCCCTCACCCGCCGCTTCAACGGCTTTACCGCGGTGGACGGCATCTCCCTGACCGTCGCGCCAGGCCAGATCTTCGGCCTGCTCGGGCCTAACGGCGCGGGCAAGAGCACCACCATCAAGATGCTCACCACCCTGCTCACCCCCACCTCGGGTACGGCCCGTGTAGCGGACCACGACGTCGTGGAGGCGCCGGTGGAAGTCAGGCGGGCCATCGGCTATGTTCCGCAGATGCTGTCCGCCGATGGCTCGCTCACCGCCGCCGAGAACCTGCTGCTCTCGGCCCGGCTGTATGGCGTGCCGCCCCGCGTGCGCGGCGCGCGCATTGCGGAAGCCATCGCCTTTTCCGGGCTGGAGGAATTCGCCGGCAAGCTGGTGAAAACCTATTCCGGCGGCATGATACGCCGCCTGGAACTGGCGCAGGCCATGCTGCACCATCCCGCCGTGCTGTTCCTGGATGAGCCCACCATAGGCCTCGACCCGGTGGCGCGCAGGGCGGTGTGGGAAAGGCTGCAGGCGCTGCGCCGCGACTACGGCATGACCATCCTGCTCACCACCCACGACATGGAGGAGGCCGACGTACTGTGCGACGAATTGGCAATCCTGCTGGAAGGACGCATCGCCGCAAGGGGCAACCCGCAACAGCTCAAGGCGGATACGGGCCCGGAGGCCACGCTGGACGACGTGTTCGTGGCGGTAAGCGGCGGCACCATGCAGGAAAGCGGCAATTACCACGACGTGCGCCAGCAGCGCACCACGCTGCGGAGGCTGGGCTGAGATGCTGGCGTTCTTTCTGCAAAGCGGCGCAATCGCGGCAGCGGAACTGAGCAAGATCCGGCGCGACCCGACCGAACTGTTCTCGCGCGCGGTCCAGCCCGTATTGTGGCTGGGGATCTTCGGCCAGGTGTTCAGCCATGTGCGCGACATCCCCACCGGCGGCATCAGCTATCTCGCCTTCATGACGCCCGGCATCCTGGCGCAAAGCGTGCTGTTCAGCGCCATCTTCTACGGCATCGCGGTGATCTGGGAGCGCGACCTCGGTATCGTGCAGAAGCTGCTGGTGTCGCCAGCCAACCGCGGCGCCCTGGTGCTGGGCAAGGCGCTGGCCGCCGGCTTGCGCGGCCTGGTGCAGGCGGTCATCGTCTACCTTGTCGCCGCCCTGCTCGGCATCGGCCTGCGCTGGGAAGCGTCGTCCATGCTGCTGGTGGCGCTGGGCGTGATGCTGGGCTCCTGCATCTTCTCCACCTTTTCGCTCATCATCGCCTGCATCGTCAAGACGCGCGAGCGTTTCATGGGCATAGGCCAGGTGCTGACCATGCCCATGTTCTTCGCCAGCAACGCCATCTATCCGCTGCAGATCATGCCCGGCTGGCTCAAGACCATCGCCATCTTCAACCCGCTCACCTATCTGGTGGACGTGCTGCGCCATGCAATGATCGCGGGCGGCCGCTCCGCCCACGGGCTGCCCGTCGATTTCGGCGTGATGGCCCTGCTGTTCCTGGCGATGCTGGCAATCGCCGCGCGACTCTATCCCGGACTTGCGCGATAATTTCCCCAACTTGACCGAGAGGACCCCATGCCCGACATCCAGACGGAGAAGATCGCCCTTTCCACCCGCGATGGCATCTGCCCCTGCCACGTCTACCATCCCACCGGAAACGGCCCCTGGCCGGCCGTGCTGGTATACATGGACGGCATCGGCATCCGCCCCGCCATGCTGGAAGTGGGCGAGCGCCTGGCGGGCTACGGCTATTTCGCCATGCTACCGGACCTGTTTTATCGCACCGGCCCCTATGCGCCGAAAAACGCGCGCACCGTGTTCGTGGACCCGGAGCAGCGCAAGGAGCACCTGGAAAAATTCATGCCGCAGCTGAGCGCGGCCAATATCATGTCCGACACGCAGGCTTTCCTCGACTACCTCGACGGCCGCGCGGATGTGCAGCGCGGCGGCATAGCCACCACCGGCTATTGCCGCGGCGGAAATCTCTCGCTGACGGCCGCGGGCACCTACCCCGAGCGCATCGTGGCCTGCGCCTCCTATCATGGCAGCCGCCTGGCAAACGACCAACCGGACAGCCCGCATCTGCTGGCGCCGCGCATCAAGGCCCGGGTGTACATCGGCGGCGCCAGCGAGGACGCGACCTTCCCCGATGACATGAAGCAGCGCCTGGAACAGGCGCTGACGGCTGCGGGCGTCGAGCACACCATCGAGACCTATCCCGCCCACCACGGCTGGGTGCTGAGCGACACTCTGGCCTATAACGCGGAAGCGGCCGAACGCCACTGGCAAACGCTCACCGCCCTGCTAGCCGAAACGCTCAAGCGCGCATGAACTTCCTCGCACATGCCCTGCTTTCCGGCAATGAATCCCACCTGATCGTGGGCGGCGTCGCCGGCGACTGGGTGAAGGGCCCGCTGCCCGGCAGCTTGCCCGCCGACCTCGCGCGCGGCGTCGCCTTGCACCGCGCGATAGACCACTATGCCGAGACCCATCCCGCCTTCTGCCGCAGCCGCGGACGTGTCTCCAAACCGCGCAAGCGCTACGCCGGCATCCTGGTGGACATCTTCTACGACCACCTGCTCGCGCGCGACTGGGAGAACGTGCACCACCGCCCGCTGCACGATTACTGCGCCCAGGTGTACGAGATGATAGCGGCACGCCTGGACGACCTCCCGCCCGATGCCCACCACGCCCTGCAGCTGATGGCCAGCCAGGACTGGCTCTCCAGCTATGCCACGATAGAAGGCATCGCCGACGTGATGCGGCGCATGGCGCGCCGCGTGCGCCATCCCGAAATGATGGAGCACAGCGAGCAGGAACTGGTCGAACATTTCGAGGGATTCAGCGAAGACTACCGGGAATGGCTGGCGGACATTACGGTGTTTTGCAGGGAGTGGCGGGAACGGACGGAATTGTGAGGTTGTCGATGGGTCAGGCGGTGTTCGCGATCGGTCGCCTGGGCAGCCTGTCCCCTCTCCCTTTGGGGGAGGGTTAGGGAGGGGCAAGGGGGGCGGCACTTGTTCTAATTGACCGGGCGTCGTTCAATGGTTAGCGCGGGGGGCGGCCCCGCATGCCGGTTACTTTCTTTGCCTGTGCAAAGAAAGTAACCAAAGAAAGCACACCCCAGTGCGCCAGCCTGCGGCTACCCTGCGTTGCTCGGCAGAACAGGCCTCCGCGTAAACTCGCACGACCCACACTCCGTGCGGCCACGTGCTCGAACATACGCGTCGGACGTCCCCTGCCCTGCCTGCGCGACTCGGTGGCGCACAGGGGATAGACTTTTCATAGTTCCGGTCCGGAGAAGGCGGAACGACGCGGCGACAATCAGGGGCTGCGGGAAGATCCTGTAGCTACGTTAACCCGCCCCGCAGCGACTGCATGCTATAGCTACCCAAGTGCTATTAGCTGTTGAACTTATTTGGGTAGCAAATCAGTTTACTCTGGGAGCGCATGATGGATAACGGCTGGGCGGCGATTATTGGTGCGGGCGTTGGTGTAATCGGAACGCTTAGTACAACCAGCCTTAACGCCTACCTTAGTCGAAAGCGACCGGACCCGGCGGACATGGCGGCAAAACAGCTGCTAATAGATATGCTTTCAACGAACGAATTTCGTTGGCGCCAGATTCGCACATTATCAAATGTCATCGGCCTCCCTGAGGAGTCGACGCGAAAACTACTGCTGGAAATCGGCGCGCGTGGTTCGGAAAGAAACCCGGACCTTTGGGGTCTCGTTTCCCGACACCCGCTGCCGCCGCATGGAGGAGTCCCGGACCCAACATTGCCTTATTAGGAGACCCAAAAACAAAGAAGGCAGCCTAAGCTGCCTTCTTTGTGCTCAAAAAACGTCGCGAGGATGGTCAGCTGCAAGGCGCACGGCGCGGAGGCACCGGAATGTACACGTAGTACATGAGGATGCCGAGCACCGCGCAACGCCGCAGATGACTACCGCAGCAGTTTTTTAGGCGGTTGCGCGCTTCTTGAACTCGTTGGTGCGGGTATCGATCTCGATCTTGTCGCCGATCTCGATGAAGGCCGCCACGGGCAGTTCGAAACCGGTGTTGATCTTGGCGGGCTTCATCACCTTGCCGGAGGTGTCGCCGCGCACGGCGGGCTCGGTGTAGATCACTTCGCGCACCACGGTGTTGGGCAGTTCGACGGAGATGGCCTTCTCGTCGTAGAACACCACTTCGCAGGGCATGCCGTCTTCGATGTAGTTGATGGCGTCGCCCAGGTTATCCTTCTCGACTTCGTACTGGTTGTATTCCTCGTCCATGAACACATACATGGGGTCGGCGTAGTAGGAATAGGTGCATTCCTTGCGGTCGAGGATGATCTGGTCGAACTTGTCGTCTGCGGCGTACACAGCTTCGCTCGGTGCTTCGCTCAGCAGGTTCTTGAACTTGAATTTCACCACCGAGCCATTGCGGCCCGAACGGGAGTATTCGGCTTTTTGCACCACCAGCGGCTGGCCGTTGACCATCACCACGTTTCCGGCGCGCAGTTCCTGGGCTATCTTCATGATCTGTCTTCCTGGCTAATTCTGGAAATTAAAGTCGCGCATTGTACCAATTTCCCCGAAAAAATCCAGCAGATTCAATGCGAGACTGTTTCCGGAAAGTTGCTGCGCCCATGCATGTGCATGCTTCGCGAGGATAGACTGCCGGGCAGCAAATTCGTTCCATGCCGGTAGGGTTTTTCCCTCTCCATTCCAGCCTTCCCACAGCGCCCGCAGCGGGCCGGCCGCCTCCTCGGGCAGGCCCGCGCAGTATTTGTCGAGGAAGGCGCGGAGTTTTTGCATATGCACCCCGTCGTGCTGCGGATAGATATGCCAAATCAGTGGCTTGCCAGCCCATTGCGCGCGCACGAAGGAATCCTCGCCGCGCACGAAATTCACGTCGCAGGCCCACAACAGTTGGTCGTAGCGCGCCTGCTCGACGAAGGGCAGTACGTGAACCTTGAGCCTGCCGCGCTGCCACGTATCGCCCGCCCGGCCTGCGTCCGTGCCGAAAAAGCCGGCCACCTGCGGCAGGGCGCGCCCTTCGGGCACCAGGCAGGTAAGCGGCTGGCTGCCTGCCGCCCACAGCCCAAGAAGTTCGCTAATCGCTGGATTTTCATAGGAAAAAAGCGAGATTCGCTGTTCGTCTTCCGCCTGAGGCGGCAGCTCCAGCCCTTGCCAGAAGGCGGCAAGCGCGGCCGGATCGTTCTGGAAGGCGTCGCGCCGCGCAATGAGGTCGCCCTCCAGCAGCAATCCGCCGGTCTTGCGGGTAAAGCCGGGGAAGAAGAAGTGCTTCACCAGCGGCAGATTGGGGCGCGGCGAGGGCAGCTTGTGGCAGCCTTCCACCCAGTCCTCTGCAGACAGATATTCAAGATTGATCCAGACCGGCTTGCGCTGCGCCAACGGAGTGTCTGCTGTGTTGGCCGCGGGCTCGTCCGCCTCGCCGTACTGCCCGGTACTGTCTCGTTGGCCTCGCCCTCGCCGCCTTGCATCCATCTCCGTTTGCGAACCGGATATTTCCGAAGAGGCGCTGGTGACCGCCGCCATCGCCTGTATGTATTTTTCCGGCAGTTCGCAGGCAAAGGCCTCGATCACCAGCGCCGCGGGTTCCACCTCCGGGAAGTCCCTGGGCCAGCGGCACACTTCCACCTCGCGGCACAGCTGCGACTCCAGCCCCACATCCAGCTCGGGACACAGACGCTGCAAGGTGTGCAGGTCGTCCAGCCACAGCCGCACGGCAACCCCATGCTCGTGCGCAAGCTGCCGCGCCAGGCGCCAGCTCACGCCGATGTCGCCGTAGTTGTCCACCACGGCGCAGAAAATGTCGCAGGTGATCTTGTTCATTGAGGCCACCATGCTACAGCAGCCATGCGGGGAATGCGATGCCGCGCGCCCCGTCCTTGCCCTTGGGGCGATCCCGCCCTGCGTCAGGCAAAGAACATGGATTCCAGGTCGTGGCGCGAGTAGGCGCGAAAGGCGAGCATGGTCTCGGTATGCAGGACGTGATCGACCGTAACCAGCTTGCGGGTGACGAGATCGGCAAGGTCGTCGTTCGCCGCAACGCGCACGATGGCCACAAGATCGTAGCTCCCGCTGACGGAGTACACTTCGGAAATCTCCTCCATGCCCGCAAGCTTTTCGGCGACCTCGTTGATCCACGCCCGTTCCACATTCAGCAGAATGATGGCTGTAACCATGATGCCCCTCCTCTTCGATGATGGTTTGCCCGCAGCGGCCGGCCTATATTACCAGTTTGACCACCGTGGCGCGGCCGGGAGCCGCCATCGCATGGCGGAATATGGGAGAAGAGAGCAGAGAATGGCGGCTTTCGCCCTCAGCCGCCGCCGTTGTGCTTCTCGACGGCCACGATGCGCAGCGGCTTGTCTTCCACGACTTCGACGGTGTCGCCCACGCGCACGTCGTATACCGCCCCGTGCCGCGCGCGCAGCGCATCCACATCGAGCACCGCCTCCACCTCCGCTCCGCCGATCAGGCGGACCGTGCATTCCGTCACGCCCCGGCATGAGATCAACGTCACCTTTGTTGTCGACTGCATATCAACCTCCGCCTCACCATCAATCGAAAACACTTGCAGAATGGGGCTGTGCGCGGCGCAGCACTCTCCCGCAATACCGCGGGCTGCGTCCCGCCTGCTCTCCCGTAGCGTAATCGACGGTGGCGCGAAACACAAGCGGCCGACGGCGTGCCCGCAGGTGTTCAGCTGAACGCCCCCTCGGCCCACGAGGGCAGGCTCGCGCAAAAAATATGCGTACCCTCGGAAAGGCTGCCGAAGTTCCAGCCATATTGCTGTCCCAGCCGGCCCAGGCTTTCCCGCGAGAACAGGCTGATGTGCCCATTGCGCGGCGTGGCATACCACCAGGCGAGCCGCTCATTAAAAGCGATGTGCCCATCCGAAAGCATGGTTGAAAACAGGATCATTCCATCAGTTGCAAGCAAGCCGCGCAGGTCCTCCATCAGCCGGCGGACGTCCGCGACATGCTCGAACACCTCGAACGCCGTGACGAGTTGGAATGACCCGAGTTCGCTGATCGTGACATGCCCTGCACCGAACGGATCGTAACTGACCGATTTCCAGCCCGCTTCGCGAAGCACCGCGGACATCACGCCATTACCGCCGCCATAGTCCAGATGCCGAATGCCGCGCACGCTGTCGCCGAACATCGAAAGCAGCACTGCGGCATTCGCCCGCGGCCGCTTGTCCTGATAATCGGGGTCGATGAGAGCATATTTTGCGTTGTATATCCTCTCCGCAAAGTCGTCTGGCGTCCACCGCGCGAACTCGGGCGCGAAACTGAATCCGCAGCCATGGCACATGACGTAATCCACCGCAACCCCGGACGGTTCCAGAACCCTTCCCCGCCCGTCCTCGCAGGTCCGGTTGAAATCCACCGTATCGAGCAGGGAACAAGCGCCGCCGCAAATCGGGCAACTCAAATTGTCGAGCATGCTCATCCTCATGAAAACGCGACGCCGCGCGCCGCAGCCCAACACTACGCGCAAAGCCTATGCATGGCAAGGCTCACTCCGTGCGCAGCGCCTCCACCGGGTCCAGCCGTGCGGCGCGCATGGCCGGGGCCACGCCTGCCGCCAGGCCAATGGCTATGGCGGTAAACTCGGCCAGCACCGCGAAAAACAGCGGCGTGTGCACCGGCAGGTCGTGGAAGATCCAGTGCAGCGCCTGCGCGATTCCCACCCCCATCGCCAGTCCGCCCAGGCCGCCGAGCGCCGAGAGCAGCATGGCCTCGCCCAGAAACAGGGTCAGCACCTGGCGCTGTTGCGCACCCAGCGCGCGCAGGAGGCCGATCTCGGCGGTGCGTTCGGTAACCGACATGGTCATGATGGTGAGTATGCCCACCGCCCCCACCACCAGCGAAATGCCGCCCAGCGCACCGACGGCGAACGTCAGCACGGAGAGCACCGAATTCAGCACGTCCAGCGCCTCCTCCTGCGAGATCACGGTGAAATCCTCGCGCCCGTGGCGCGCGATCAGCCGCTGCTTGATCAGCGCGACGACCGTAGTCACGTCGGCACTGGGCTGGTAGCTCACCTGGACTTCCATCAGCCCCACGCGATTGAACAGCTCCATCGCCCGCGCTGCGGGGATGAACACCGTATCGTCCAGGTCCAGGCCCAGCACCTGGCCCTTGGGCTCCATCACCCCTATCACCCGGAAGCGCTCCCCGCCCACGCGCAGATAGCTGCCCAGCGGGTTTTGCGAACCATACAGCTCGTTTGCCACCTTGGCCCCCAGCACCACCAGCGCACGCGCCCGGGTGTTGTCCTCATCCGGCCAGAAGCTGCCGCTCTGCACCTTCATCGTGAACGCGCTCGCGAACTCCCGCCCCTCCCCGAACACCGTCGTGCGCCGCGTCTTGCCCCCGTAGCGCACGTCGGCATTGCCCATCACGCTCACATTCACATGCTGCACATAGGGCAAATGGCGCAGCGCATCCGCATCGTCCAGCGTCAGCGCGCGGACCGAACCGAACACCCCCACATTCGTCCCCTGCACCTGCGTCTTGCCCGGCTGAATGGTGACAATGTTCGTGCCGAACTGCGAAAACTCCGCCAGCACGAACTGGTGCAGCCCCTCGCCTATGGAAGTGAGCAGAATCACCGCCGTGATGCCGATCGCGATCCCCAGCGCAGTGAGAAAGCTGCGCAGCTTCGCAGAGGTGAAGCTGGAGGTGGTGAGTTTCACGAGATCAGGGAATAGCACGCTTGTTCCTTATTTCCCGTGGGTCGCGTTGACTGACGTGATGGGTCCCGCGGTGCGCATTGCTTGTCGCCGGGGTTGCCGGCAGCAAGTTACCTTTCTTGTCTTGCCAAGAAAGGTAACCCAAAGAAGGCGCCCCCGGTGCGCCGCCGCTGCGCGGGCCCTTGCTCGGGCCCATTCTCGCGGGGGCTGCGCAACTCGCCCTCGCGGCTCCGCCGCTCGAAGCTCGAACAATGCTCGCCCAAACCTCCGCTCGCCTGCACCCGATCGTCGGGACGGCGCACAGGGGCAAATGGAGGCCGGCAATACAACTCTGCTTGATACTACAAAGCGCCCGGCCCCCTGTGCGCCACCGAGTCGCGCAGCACCCGCAAGGGGTACGCCGTGGTTGTAAGGGGCTAAAGCCCCAACAACACACGCTGGCAGGGCAGGAGGTGTCCGACGCGTATGTTCGAGCACGTGGCCGCACGTCGTGCGGTTCGTGCGAGTTTACGCGGAGGCCTGGGCTGCCGAGCAACGCAGGGCATCCCCGAAGGGGATGGCGCACCGGGGCGGCGTTTCTTTGCCTACTTTCTTTGGCCGCGCAAAGAAAGTAATCGGCTTGCGGGGCCGCCCCCCGCGCTAAGCGACGAATTCCGCCGAACAGATCAGCAAACACGCCAGAAAAAACCATCCCCCTCACCTCCCTGCCAGCGCCGCCACCGGGTCCAGCCTGGCCGCGCGCCGCGCGGGCCACACGCTGAACAGGATGCCCGTGCCGATTGCCGTGCCGCAGGCGGCGAGCACGGCCCACCACGGCGGTGAGGCCGGGATGATGGGATAAAGCTGGCGTATGAGCAAGCTGCCCAGGTAGCCCAAGCCCAGTCCGGTGATGGCGCCGACGCCGGAGAGCAATGCGGCTTCGGCGAAGAACAGGTTGCGGATCAGGCGGCCGGACGCGCCCAGCGCCTTGAGCAGGCCGATTTCCTTGACCCGTTGCGCGACGGCGATGAGCATGACGTTCATGATGAGCACCCCCGCGACGGCGAGGCTGATGGCGGCGATGCCGCCCACGGCCATGGTGAGCGCGGTCAGTATGCGGTCGAAGGTGGCGAGCACGGCATCCTGGGTGATGACGGTGACGTCCTTCTCGCCATGACGCTGGAACAGAATGCGCTCCGCGTCGCGCTGCGCGGATCCGATGGACTCCCGGCTCTTGGCCTCGATCAACACCCGGAACACACCGGAGGTGTTGAACAACTGATGCGCCGCCGCGATGGGCACGATGGCCAGCTCATCGGTGCGCATGCCCATGGATTCGCCCTGCGGCGCCAGCACCCCGATGACGCGGAAGCGCCGGTCTCCCAGGCGCACCCACTGCCCTACCGCCGGTGCATTGCCGAACAACTGGCGCCGGAGCTCGTCCCCCAGCACGCACACCGGCGTGCTCTCGTGCAGATCGCCCGCCGGCAGAAAACGGCCCATGCTCATCGCCATATGGCGGACCGCAAGCAGATCGGAGGTCGACCCCAGCACCACCACCTCGCGGCTCAGCGAGCCATGAGACAGCAATGCGGAGCCCACCGTCAGCGGCGCAATGCGCTTCACCGCCGGGCTGCGCAGGATCGCCTCCGCATCGTCCAGCGTGATCTCGCGCGGCACCTGGCCGATCAGCATTCCCGGACTGATGCCCGCCGTCTCCGTGCGACCCGGCATCACGATCACCAGATTCGTCCCCAGCGCCGAAAACTGCCCGACGACATAACCACGCGCACCCTCGCCCAGGGCGGTGAGCACCACCACCGCAGCCACGCCAATGGACATCGCCAGCATCATCAACAGCGTGCGGGCGGGGCTGCCGCGCAGGCTGGCTGTGGCGAACTGGGTGATGTCGTTGAATTTCATGTTTTTCGGGAGTCAGGATGCAGCATGTTTACGGAACATTCTGACTCCC
>Ga0208774_1000096_pt1 | contig 15337 bp, 15 predicted proteins | sample SF_Rice_5C_80N_4_FD_185620 | JGI IMG/M metagenome (GOLD analysis project Ga0208774, IMG submission 185620) | Rice paddy soil microbial communities from Twitchell Island, California, USA - SF_Rice_5C_80N_405 (SPAdes) (version 2) | ecosystem: Environmental > Terrestrial > Soil > Paddy field/soil ... | reverse complement strand
CGCTGTTACCCATGTTGCGCAGGTGCTTGAGCGTCTGCAGCAGGCGATCGTTGTCACGCTGGTGCAAGCCGATGGAGGGTTCGTCCAGGACGTACATCACTCCGGTAAGGCCTGATCCGATCTGCGAGGCCAGGCGGATGCGCTGGGCCTCGCCGCCGGAAAGGGTCTCGGCCGAGCGTTCCAGGGAAAGATAGTCCAGGCCGACATTGTTGAGGAAGGTGAGACGGCTGGCAATCTCGTGCACGATCTTCTCCGCGATGGCCTGCTTGTGCCCGGTGAGCGTGAGCCCGCTGAAAAATTCCAGCGCCTGGCGCAGCGGCAGCGCGCTGATCTGCTGCAGCGTGCTTTCGCCGATGCGCACATGGCGTGCCTCCTCGCGCAGGCGCGCGCCCTTGCAGTCCGGGCATACGCAGGTGTTGAGAAACTTTGACAGTTCCTCGCGCACGGTGACGGAATCCGTCTCGCCGTAGCGCCGCTCCAGGTTGTGCACGATGCCTTCGAAGGCATGGGTGCGCGTCGTAGGCTTGCCGCGCTCATTCAGGTAGCGGAAAGAAATCTCATCGTCCCCGCTGCCGAACATCAGCAGGCTCTGGATCTTTTCCGGCAGGCTTTCATACGGCCGTTCCAGGTCGAAGTCATAATGCCTGGCGAGGCTGTCCAGCATCTGGTAGTAGAACTGGTTGCGCCGGTCCCAGCCCTTGATCGCGCCGCCGCTCAGGCTGAGCTGGGGAAAGGCCACGATGCGCCGGGGATCGAAGAATTCGATGTGGCCCAGCCCGTCGCATTTCGGGCAGGCGCCCATCGGGTTGTTGAACGAGAACAGGCGCGGCTCCAGTTCCGGCAGCGAATAATTGCAGATCGGGCAGGCGAAGCGGGAAGAGAACAGGTGCTCCTTACCGGTATCCATCTCCACGGCGAGTGCGCGGCCCTCGGCATGGCGCAGCGCGGTTTCGAAGGATTCCGCCAGCCGCTGCTTGGATTCGACGTTGACCTTCAGCCGGTCGACCACGATCTCTATGGTGTGCTTCTTGTTCTTCGCCAGCTTGGGCACGGCATCGATCTCGTATACCGTGCCGTTCACGCGCACCCGCACGAAGCCCTGCGCGCGCAATTCCTCGAACAGTTCGATTTGTTCGCCTTTGCGCTCCACCACCAGCGGCGAGAGGATCATCACCCGGGTGTCGGCGGGCATCGCCAGCACGTGATCCACCATCTGCCCCACCGACTGCGCTTCGAGCAGGAGATTATGCTGCGGGCAATAGGGATCGCCCGCGCGGGCGAAGAGCAGGCGCAAATAATCGTGGATTTCGGTGACCGTGCCCACGGTCGAGCGCGGATTGTGGGAGGTCGCCTTCTGTTCGATGGCGATTGCCGGCGACAGGCCCTCGATCAGGTCCACATCCGGCTTCTCCATCAACTGCAAGAACTGCCGCGCATAGGCGGACAGCGACTCCACATAGCGCCGCTGCCCCTCGGCGTAGAGGGTATCGAAGGCGAGTGATGATTTGCCTGAACCCGAGAGGCCGGTGATCACCACCAGCTTGTTGCGCGGCAGGTCCAGGTCGATGTTTTTCAGGTTATGCGTGCGTGCGCCGCGGATGTGAATCTCTTCCATGCTGATGCCGACCGCCTTTATGTGAGCAAAGTGTGAGCAAACGACCCGCCAATATACGCCATTTTGCCGACTTTCCCAAGTCGGGGGATTACCGGGAAATCACCGTCCGGCGCGGGCTGTGATAGCATCGGCCTTCAAAGGGCACAGAAACGGGAGTGGGCGACAGATGGGGATCAAGCAATCCGGCAAGAAGCTGCTGGCGGACATTCGCCGGGCGCTGCGCTACCGGTTCAACCTCAGGGACGACCAGGCCGACCCGGCCGAAATCGACCGCATCATCCGCGACAACGTGGTGTTTAAAGGCACCAACCTGTGGGTGCTGATTCTGGCCATCCTGGTTGCGTCCATCGGCCTGAATGTCAATTCCACCGCCGTCATCATCGGCGCCATGCTTATCTCGCCGCTGATGGGCCCCATCATGGGCGTGGGCTACGGCGCGGGCATCAACGATTTCGAGCTGATCCGGCGCGGGCTGATCAATCTCGGCATCGCCGCCCTCCTCAGTATCATCACCTCTACGGTTTACTTCCTGCTCAGTCCGCTGTCGGAGGCGCAGTCCGAACTGTTCGCACGCACCACGCCGACGATCTGGGACGTGCTTATTGCGCTGTTCGGCGGCATGGCCGGCATGATCGCCGCCACGCGCAAGGAAAGGACCAACGTCGTGCCCGGCGTGGCGATTGCCACTGCCCTTATGCCGCCGCTATGCACTGCGGGCTACGGCATTGCACGCGGGTCCGCACATTACTTCTTCGGCGCGTTCTATCTTTTTTCCATCAACAGCGTCTTCATCGCCTTCGCCACCTTGCTGATGGTTTCCTACGTGCATCTGCCGCACAAGCAGTTCGTCAGCGCGGACGTGGAAAGAAAAGTGCGCCGCACCATCTTCGCCGTCGTCACCGTCACGCTGCTGCCCAGCGTCTACCTGGCCTACGGCCTGGTGACGTCGGAAACGTTCCGGGCCCGCGCCATCGAATTCGTGCGCAAGGAATACGTGTTCAACAACACCTTCGTCGCCAAGGAAGACATCTCGCCCGCCACCCGCACCATAGAAGTCTCCCTGATCGGCGACCGCCTGCCGGAGGACAGGCTCGCCGCCCTGGCGCACAAACTGCCGGAATACGGACTGGCCAAGGCCAAGCTCGTCAATCACCAGAGCGGCGTCAAGGAGCTGGACGTCGGTGCGCTGAAGACCGGCATCCTCAAGGAAATACTGGGCACCACCCAGCAGACCAGCGAAGAGAAGGACAAGCGCATCATTGAGCTGGAGACCAAGCTCGCCGCGGCCAATGCCGGCAGCGCCCAGCAGCAGGAAGCGGCCAGGGAACTGCGCGCCCAATATCCCTCCATCACCCGCGTCGCGCTTGCCGTCGCACCGGTCTGGGACGCGGACAACACCACGAAATCGCAGATCGCCCTGGTCCAGGTCACGGCAGGCAAGGCCCTCAGCGCCCAAGACCAGAAACGCATCAGGTCCTGGCTCAAGGTCAAGATGAATGTCGCCGAAGTCAGGCTGGATGTGGTGCGCCAACCGCCGCCGCGCAAGCGTTGAGACATGGCTGCAATGTAGGAGCGCCGCATTCCGGCGGAGACGTTAGAGACTAAACATGAAAACCGCACCTGCATTCCTGCTCTGGCTCGTCATGGCCGCTCCCGCCCTTGCCGCAGATGGGTCTGCGCCGCATGGCGGCGAACCGGCTCCCCATCCACCCGCCGCCAGCCAGCCCGCCACCGAGATCGTCGGCTTCGTGAGCCCCATGCAGGGCGCCGGCATCTGCATGGACGGCGCCACTCATCTCGTGCACTCGGCCGATGGCGATTTCCGTCTCAAGGCCGCCAATCCCCAAGCCGCGAAAGACCTCGCCCGGGTTGCGAGCGGAGAGGAGCGCGCGATTCTCAGCGGCCATCGCGTCTACGGCCCGGAGTGTGTATATTTCTCAGTGGAGCGCGTCATCCGCATGGTGCACGATTGAGCGCGCGGCCGCGAACGACAAGGCAGAGACATGCGCTACTTCACGCCCCAGCTTCAGTTGGCCAGCGAATTGCCGCCGCAAGCTGCGCCGGCCGATAAATTCGGCGGGCTGCCATGGGGCTTGGCCGCAGGTGACTGGCCTGTGTGCCGTCAATGCGGCGCGCCGCTCACCCCCATCGCCCAGTTCGTTCACGATGTCGCGCGGCTCGACCTCGGCCGCCCGGGACGCATGCTCAGCATTTTTCAGTGCAGCCATCACTGGGATGTTGGCTGTGAGGCCGGGCTACACGGAAGCGGCGCCAATGCCTGCTTCGTTACGGAGCCGGAGGATCTTCTGCCCCGCCTTGCGGCCGTGCCCCGGGACCCGCCCCGGTTGGAGCGCGAAGCGCGCGTGACCGCCTGGATCGCGCATGAGGATGGCATCAGGCGGGAGGACGCCCAGCGCTTCCTCTCTTCCGAGGGGCTGGCTCAAGTTTCCGAATACGCATGTGAACACATCAGCCCCGAGACGCGGCTGGGCGGCGCGCCTTACTGGGTGCGCGGGCCGGACGAGGAACTGGCCGACGGCTGGCGCTTCGTCGGCCAGATCATGGACTATTACGAATTCCGGCGGCCGCCTGCACTCGAGCCCGGCGAATTCTGGACCGAAGACCGCGAGGCAGAGGAGGTGTACGTCTGCGACGGGCCGAACTTCGAAAGTGGCATCGGGTATCTTTTCCTGCGCGAAACCGGCGGCACGCCGGAAGGCTGGTTTTCCTGGCAGAGTTGACGCTGGCCACGCCGGCGAACTGATTGCCCAGACACCGCGTTCCCGCATAGAATTCCCGGTTCACGCACCGGGTGTTGCGCATCAACTTCCCAGCATATGCAACTTGAATACATAATCCAGATCCAGCCAGGCAAACCATGACACCGAAACTCATCAAGACCGCACTGCTGCTCAGCATCCTCGCCGCGCTCGCCGGCTGCGACGAACACGTGGACTACAAGGATGACGGCCTTAACTTCGACGTGGACAAGGACCTGCAGTCCGCCCTGCAGCAAAAGCGCATGCCGCTGCTCGCCGTGCGACTCGGCTGCAACGCCTGCCACGCCATAGACCGCAAGCTGGTAGGCCCCGCCTGGGAGGACGTCGGCAAGCGCTATGCCAACGCCACGACCTACGAATACAAGGGCAAGACCTATCCCGTTATCGAAGGCCTGGTGCAGAAAGTCTCCCATGGCGGCACCGGTAACTGGGGCGTGGAGAGCATGCCCGCGCTCGATCCGAGCGGCGGCAAGCATGACCAGATCGCAAAACTGGTGGGCTTTATCCTCAAACTGGGCAAGCAATAGCCGCGTGCGCGCATGCCTTGCGCCCCCAAACGGAGCGGCGTAGGATGCAGCCATCCGGGCGCCGCGCCATGGCGGGCAAGCGAACGCATTCGGGAGCGAACAGGCCGGGAATGAACCAGCCAGCAATGAACAGGAGAGACAGGTGATAGCCGCACAGTACTCGGAGTTGGTCGACGCTGCTCAACAGGCGAATGCGCTGGACGCCTATGCAACAGACCTGATGCACGCCCTTTCGATCTATGCACTGCCTGCGCCGCTGGCCCATACCGGCCTCAGGTTTTCTTATTCGGCGCCGGAGCAGCAGCTTGCCGTGCGTGCGCACGGCAAGCTGCTGCATTCGCGCTATGAGCACGTCTGGCTCACCGACAAGACCTCCAGGCCCAGGCTGGGCGGCCGCCTCCAGTTCCATCTGGAGGCGCGCCAAGGCGACAACTCGCAGGTGATCTATGAAATCCTGTTCGATGCCCTGGGCAATGCGCGGATAGACCACAGCCATTTTTTCGGCAATAGCATCCGCAAGGAAGACCCCGAGTTGCGCGAAGCGTTGCGGCGAATTTCGCTCGCCATCATCAACGCCATCCATGACAGCATGGACCGGGTGGACGGCACGGTAGACGCCTAGCCGGCCGCCGGTTCGCCCGGCCCCTTGCACCGGGCAAGGCTGCCGCGTAAGATTAATTCGGCAGAAATAATTGCGTATGTGAAACGCATAGGGTGCGGCGGCGCATCATCCACCCCGCCCTGTCCGGCATCCGCCGCGCAAACCACAGGAGAGCGATCATGTTGGCCGCTTACGGTGTACTCATCGGCGACTTCGTCAGTTCCGGCGAACACCAAGGGCAGTGGCTGCACGCCATACTCAACCTCAACGTCAACGGCGTGCCCTACGAGTGCGCGGTGGACGTGAACGAACCCACCCTCGGCTTTCAATACCGCATCTTCGACAAGATGAATGCCAGCCTGTTCCAGATCATCTCCAGCCTGCCGGACGGCTACCATCCGCTGGACCGCAGCGCGCATTCCGGCGCCATGGACTACGCACGCAATCCCATTCTCACCACCAAGCTCGGCTGCCTTGCCCTCCTCATCACCGTGCTCAACGGAATTTTCAAAACCAAGGATCAGGAGTGGATCGCTGTCACCGGCACCGAGGCTGGCGACGCCCTCATCAACATGGTGCAGGGCTCGAAAAAGGTCTACGTCTTCGGCGCGCCCTATGCCGACGGAAACGGCATGCACGACGTACACTGCAACCAGGGCGACCCGCTGGACAGCCAGTGGGCAAAGGATAACGGCATCTGGCAGGACGGTTGCGTCTTCGTCCAGAAGCAGGACGGCACCTACTCCGCCTACCTTGGCATGTTCCTCAACCAGACCCTGCACACCGACGACAACGGCAACCCCGCATGAAGCCGGCCCGGCTGCGCAGGAGGGAGGGCAGGGCAATCAGCGCGCGGTAGCCCGCGCCTGCGCCTGCAGGCGCCACGCCGCCGGCGGGGCGCCCAACTCGCGCTTGAACGCCTTGTTGAATGCAGACTCCGACTCGTAGCCCACCTTGGCGGCGACTTGAGCGATGCTCATGGAAGTATGCAGCAGCATGTCCTGCGCTTGCGTCAACCTATGCCGCGTCAGGTAACCGATGGGCGAGAGTCCCAGCTTGTCCTTGAAGCGCGCGGCGAACACCGCACGCGACAAGCCCGCATGACCCGCTAGCGCTTCCACCGTCCAGGGAAAATCGGTGCGGGTGTGGATCATGCGTATTGCCGCCCCCAGCTTTTCGTCGGAGAGCGCGCCCAGCCATCCCGTTTCCCGCGCGCTCCCGTTGAGCAGGCAGGCACGCAGCGTCTGGATGAAGAATATATCCGCCAGGCGGTCCAGCATCGCAAGCGAACCGGGCGACGGCTGCACCACCTCGTTCTCCAGCAAGCGCATGGTCGATTCCAGCGCCGACAATTCCTGCTCGCTCACCCTGAAATGCACCAGTTGCGGCAGCAGATCGAGCACCAGCGGATAGCCTTCATCGGCGAAAATGAAGCAGCCGCCGATCACCGTCGTCCGCGCCCCATCGCCTCCCCACCGCAGCGTGCGTCCCTCGATATGGTTCATCGCATCCTCGAAGGCATCGGCGCTGCCATCCGGGGAATCGCGCAGACGGTAGGCGTCGCCCCGGGGCAGCAGATAGCAGGATCCGCGCTCCAGCCGCACCGGCGGCGCGCCATCCTTGAGGTCCACATGGCAGCAGCCCTCGGTGACGATGCCGAACTTGGTATGGAGATACGCAAACAGGTTCAGACCCCATGGTGCGTAGCCTTCCACGCGGGTATACACCGCCTGGCGCACGCTGAATCGCGGCAGCAGACCATCCAACGCATCCATACCAGCCTTTCGCACAAAAGTTCAAGACGCACGGACATGGCGATGCACTTTCGCCATTCCTATACTCCCCGCTCGCCCTCACAGGCAAACCACAATGAAGGAGAATTTACCATGGAACTTGGATTGAAAGGCAAGCGGGTACTGATAAGCGGCGGCACGCGCGGCATAGGACGCGCCATTGCCGATACTCTGGCGAAGGAGGGCGCGAGCATCGCCCTCTGTGCGCGCAATGCGCAGCAGGTGGAAGAGACGCTGGCGCAGTTTCGCGCCCGGGGTGCGACCGCCCTGGGCGAAGCGCTGGACATCGCGGACCGCGATGCGCTCAAGGCATGGATAGCCCGTGCGGCGGACGAACTGGGCGGCATAGACATTGTCGTCGCCAATCCCAGCGCATTCGGCATCGGCGCCACCGAGGCCGATTGGCAGGGCGGCTATGCGGTGGATCTGATGGGCAGCGTGCATACGCTTGAAGCAGCCATGCCTCACCTCGAGAAGGCTGCCGCGACATCCGGCGATGCCGCCGCGCTGATCGTCACCTCGGCCCTCGTGGCGGAAGCGGATGCCGAAAGCGCCTATGGCGCCTACAAGGCCGCGCTCGTTCACTATGCAAAGGGCGCCTCGCGCCGCCTTGCGCCGAAGAAGGTGCGAGTCAACGCCATCTCTCCGGGCACCATCTATTTCGAGGATGGATTCTGGGGCAATGCCAGGCGGCACATGCCTGCGGTCTACGACACCTTCCTTAAGCGCAACCCTATGGGTCGCATGGGTACCGGTGCGGAGGTTGCCGGCATGGCCGCCTTCCTGTGCTCGCCCGCCGCCTCTTTCATCACCGGCGCCAACATCATGGTGGATGGCGGCTTCACCAGCCGCGTAAATTACTGAGCCGGTAGCCATACCGGGCACGCGCAGCCAGGCTGCCGTGCCTTCCTTCCCGGCTTGAAGATTCACTTCTCGCCGCCATATACAGCTTTATATCACCGCGCATGCAATATTTTCGCGCGCCCAACGTCTTAATAGGCATGGAAACCGCATTGACTCAAAGCACGGGCCTGGCTAACGCCGACATGGCCGACGAGGAAGAGCGCATCGCCGAAACCGTCCGGCGCGAGCGCGGGCGCCTGAAAAATTTTATCCGCCAGCGCGTGCCCGACCCCGCGGAGGCCGAAGACATACTGCAGGACGTCTTCTACGAATTTGTCGAAGCCTATCGCCTGCCCGAGTCCATCGAACAAGCGGGCGCGTGGCTCTACCGTGTCGCGCGCAACCGGATTATCGACCGCTTCCGCAAGAAAAAGGAAACGCCGCTGGCGGACCTTCCCGGCGGTCACGACGAGCAGCACTGGCTGGAAGAAATCCTGCCATCGGCCGAAGATGGCCCCGACGCCGCCCTGAGCCGCGCCCGCCTCATCGAAGCCCTCGAGGCGGCGCTGGGCGAACTCCCCACGCAGCAGCGCGAGGTCTTCATCGCCCATGAAATCGAGGGCAAAAGTTTCCAGCAAATGGCTGAGGAAAGCGGCGCTCCAGCCGGAACCTTGCTGGCCCGCAAACGCCAGGCCGTACGCCGCCTCAAGGCCCGGCTGCAAACCCACTACAACGAACTGCAAGACTGAAGGAGAACCACCATGCACGGCAACTGCAAACACCACCGCTGCCCCGGCAGATTCTGGAAGATCGGCATCCTCGTCGTCGCCGGCATCCTCGTCGTCGGCTACATCGTCATGCTCCTGTGGAACTGGCTCATGCCCGCCCTCTTCAGCGGCGCCCACGGGATCGGCTACCTCCAGGCGCTCGGCCTGCTCGTCTTGAGCCGCATCCTCTTCGGCGGCCTGCGTCACCACGGCTGCCACGGCCGTTGGCGCCACCACCACCGCTGCCACGGCCTCAGCGAAGAAGAACGCGCAAAGCTCAAGGCGGCCGGCTGCTGCGGCGGCAAGGGCGCCGAATCATCCGGGCCCGCGGCCGAGCAACAAAAGGACGACTAGGCGCGCTGTTACTAACCCTCGGCCATTCCCTTTTCCTCCCCTTTAGGGGAATGGCCAGCCTCCGTTGCCCGGGCCCAGCGCCCGGGTTTTTTTTCCGGCGGGAATGTTTGCCGCGCGCGCGCCCGTGCATCACCCGCCATGGCTGAACTCCGGATAGATCAGCATGCCCCCGTCGACCGCGACGCTGGTTCCCGTGATGTAGCTGGCGAGATCGCTGGCGAGGAATGCCGCGACTCTGCCGATTTCGTCGGGCACGCCGGGCCGATTCATGGCGATCTTCTGGTCGAGGTCGCGCAGGCTGTCCGGATTGCTCCACACGTCCTTGTTGATGGGCGTGGTGATGGCGCCCGGCGCGATGGCCAGCACGCGCACGCCCTTGGCGGCCACTTCCTGCGCCACGGTTTTGGTGAACATCGAAAGCGCGGCCTTCGCGGCCGTGTAGGCACTGTAGCCTGCCCAGGGAATGAATTCATGCACCGATGTGACCTGCATGATGACGCCGCGCTGCTGCGGAAGCATGCGTTTGAGCGCCTCCTGCGTGCAGTAATAGGGCCCCTTCAGATCCACATCGATGACGGCCTGCCAACGGTCCCGTTCGCTGTCCACACAGTCCTGGCGCGGGCCGTCTATGCCCGCATTGTTTACCAGGATGTCGAGTCCGCCCAAGTCCTGGTCGACCGCGGCGAAGATGCCGGCGACCTGTTTCGGCTGGCTCACGTCGCCATAGACGGCGATTGCATCGACGCCCTTTTGCCGGATCTGCCGGACCACGGCTTCCGCGCTTGCGTGATCGTTCAGCGCATGGACTGCGACATGCGCACCCGCTGCGGCCAGGTTGAGCGCGATCGCCTGGCCAAGGCCGGAGTTGGCGCCCGTGACCAGTGCGCGCCGGCCGGACAAATCGATGGCAATCATGGTGACGCTCCTTCGGTAATCGCGATCGTGAAATCTGTGCCCTGCCACGCATCGCGCGCGGGCCAGTAGAACGTGAAGTCCAGCGTATCGCCCGCCGCCCATGCCGCCGCCGGCAGCCGCGCGACATGACCCAGCCCCCAATCCTCCGAGGCCGTGTCAGTCTTGTCCTGCCAGCCGTTGCGCCCCCAGTGCACGATGGCGGGCTCCGGCAGCAGCAGGCGCAACTCCAGGCCTGCCGGCAGCTTGCGCAACGGCACACGCGGCTGCCACAGCGCATAGCCCAGTTTCGGGGCGCGGCCGCCATAGCGTGCAAAAGCGCGTGCCGGGCGATCCACGGGCGAGCCGGCTGCGACGCTCGCCGCGAGCTTGACGAATTCCGCATGCGCCCACACCAGCGGCATGGCCGATCCGCTGGGCTTGCCCGGATAAAGCCCGTGCGCCGGAATGGCGGCGCTATCCCAGATCTGTTCGGGCAGGAGTCCACCCTTGCCGCCCATGCGCGCCATGGCCTGCAGATAGGCATTCCCGTCCTCGCCCGCGAGCACGGCCACGTGGCCGCGCTCACCCGTCAGCAGCGGCCAGCCGCGCCCCCGCCCCGTGCCATCGAACGGCGTGCCGTCGGCATGTTCGCCGTACCCGTCGCCGTTGTAGCGATGCCATACCGGCCCGCTTGGCGTATCGGTCCTGAGCAGGGCGTCAACCGCCTTGATGCTCGCCGCCATGTGCGGGTCGTCAACCGCCCGCAGGCCGAAACGCGCGAGCTGGAAGCAATCCACGGCGAGCTGTTCATCCGCCGCAAGCCCGGGATCGTGCGCGCGGTTCTTGACCAGCAGGTGTTCCACCTTCGTGCCGTCGTGCGTCAGCACATCCTGGGGGGTGATGCGCATGTAATAGCCCGGCACGCCTAACCGTTGCGCCAGCGCCGTGTCGGCGGCCCATGTCCATTCATCGAGGCGGCTGTTCCACGCGTCGGCCAGCATCAGCGCGCATTCCGCCTCGCGCCCGTCGAGGAAGCGGCTGCCCTCCACGAGCGCAGCGATGATCACGGCCACGGTGAACGTATTGACTCCCGCATCTTCTTCCCAGCGGTCCTCCGACGTCACCGGCCCCTCGCGGGCGATGAAGCCGAGCGCGCGCCGCACCATGTCTTCGACGCGCACCTCGCCCAGTACGCCGCGCTCGGCCAGGGCGCCCGCAAGCAATACGGGAAATGCCGTCTCATCCAGCTGGATGCCCTGCCAGAACGGCTTGCCGCCCAGCCACTGGTTTTGCAGCCAATGGCCATTCTGCTGCTGCGTCGCGATCAGGTACACGAGGATGCGCTGGGCATCGGCAACGCACCCGAGCGCAAGCAGAGCGCCGGCGGATTCCACCAGATCGCGCGCCCACACGAGGTGGTAGCCGCCGCGGCTGGTGCTGGCTTCGCCCCAGGGCACCGACAAACTGGCGACGAATGCACCGGGAAAAGTATGATCCTCATGACACTTGATGACGACGGCCGAACGCCGCAGCAGCGTGAGCATCCCGGCATCCGCCGCAGGCGGCAGATCCAGCGCATCGACCCATTGCTTCCAGCCTGCGCAGTATGCGGCCCAGCGCGATGCGAAGCCCGCGGCGAGCGATTCCAGCGCCAGCGTGGCGGCGGCTTCGCGGCTGCTGGAAAGCCCCAGCGCCAGCGTGCCCCGCGCGGGAAGCTGCGCGGTCAGCGCCACTTGCCCGGGCGGCGTGGCCGCATAATGCCAAGTCATCGTTCCGTTGCGGTGAAAATCCTGCCAGCCGTCGCTGGCGCCCACCATGCCGACCGAACGCTGCAGCAGGGCGGGGCTGCCGTTTTCATCGACTGCGGCGAGCGCCATTCCGAAAGGCCCCTGTGCAGCCCACAGCACCGGCCGCCCCTCCCATGCGTCGGCCCACGCCAGATTGTTTGTCGCATCCTCTCCGATGCGCGGCGCCGCCAGCACATAAAGCTGCAGCGCGGCATCGCCCCGCAGATCAAAATCAACCAGCAGCACATCGCGCTCCGGATCGGCGCATATCTTCAGCGTGAGCGTGAAGCGATCGTGGTGGTGGGCCACCGTAATCGCGGGCAGCGCCCCTTCATGCCAGGTCACCGCGTCCGTTCCGAGCCGCCTCGCCTCCACCCAGAAGCCGTTGCCGTCCGCGACGATAAACCCCATGTCCTTGAGCTGCGGGATGTCGGGGCGCGGATAGTACACCTCGGTAACGATTCCCTCCGCCACGGTGAACCACAACCGCGAGGTGCCAAGCGCCGTGCCGACGGCATCCTTGGAAGCCGGCGCCCACGTCGCCGCGACGGCGGCGGCCGCCGGCGCGACCCCTTGCGGTGTTGTTGGTTGCACGTTCAACTCCTTGCTGTTGGGTAGTCGCCGGTGCGGGGCTGCGCCGCGGAGCGACGGCCGGGTTTCTCAGGCATTGCGCGTTAGTGGAAATGTCGGAGGCCTAATCCGAATCACACGCCTGAGTCGAGATGACAAAGCATACGGGTTTATCGTGGGCGGTTAAATACCGCAATTCCGGTATCCGCCCGGCAACAAGATAAAAGCAGGCGCCGGAATTGAAAATTCGGCGTCACGCGATGCAACTGTAGGTTCATCCCGGATTCGCGCATCGGGAAATGGAGCGGCGCATCATCCGGGTCCGCACCCGGCATTTCGTTATCCAGGGAAATTTGCAGCTTCGGGTGTTCGGCGGGCTATCAGCTAAATTGGTCGGAGTCCATTTTCCGGTGCAGGGCCGCTGTTCGGCCACAGCAGACTATTCAGGTCGTCCTAATTTAATGCCGTTTTACAGACCAGAGCAGACGTGATGGAGTGTTGGTTGCGTCCGTTTTTTCTGCCAGTTACTATACGGCGGGAAATTTTGTACCCAATGGAAGATCAATAAGAATATGCGCGTCGCATACGACTGTGCGGTTATTACTAATCGGACAAACCTGTCCGTATAACAATTGTTAGCGTTTTTACATTCAGGCTATGTCACTGTCTTTTCCTCAAGTTTTGTACAAGTATCGCTCAGTCAATGAGCTTAGCTTGCATGCACTTGCCAGCGGATCTGTTTGGTACCCCAAACCAGGCGCGTTGAATGATCCCAACGACGTAGCTGCCCGCTGGGATAAAAATTTCACCGCAAAGGAAATTCTCGAAGACTACGTAATGAAGCGCGAGAGCGGTAGCCCCGTAAATGGCATTGCCTCGTATGTTCAGAACCTCTTAGATAAAGGCCAAAGCCACGAAGCCGTCCTAAAGCACATCGACAAGTTGTTTATGCCGGTAGATAAGAAGACTCAGCGTGAATTGCTCCAAGACCTTCTTTATTACAACGAAGTCATGTTTTCCGATTTCGGTGTTCTTAGCCTGTCGGAATCACCCGACAATCATTTGATGTGGGCGCATTATGCTGACTCCCATAAAGGCTTCTGCCTAGGTTTCGAGAATCACGAAACAAATATCATCGGGCAATACGGTCATCCGGTTGACTATGTTGAGAAGATGCCGAAGCCAACTATTCAGTCCTTTGCGATGGATGCGGGTGGTGAAGTCATTCACTTGGTCGCCTACACGAAGTCCCGAGATTGGGCATACGAAAAGGAATGGCGAGTCCTTAAACAGGAGGGGAATCGCCTTTATCCCTACCCAGGTCGCCTTGTGGAGGTGATTTTGGGTGTAAATATGGCTGCTGAAGCCGAGGTCAAGATTCGTGAGGCGGTCCTGAAGAGCGAGTACCGCCCGATCTTCAAGCGAATTAAAAAGAAAGAAAATGCATTCGATCTATCGCTCGAAGACTGCTAACCATGCAGTCGAGGGGACCTGCTCGAAAAGCTGTGCAGGCCGGTGAATTCAAACGTTAGCCTTTATGCATCGCGGACGACTTCAATCCCAAGGTGGCCCTGTCAATGATTCCGAACCGTGGCACCAGCAAAAGCCCCTTACCCGAAACAAAGGGGTATTTCTCTCTCATCGATTGGAGGCCATGCCAACCAAGACTGAGAAGAAACTACGCTCCGTTGCATTCAACAACGCCAGAGCGTTTATGAACGCTGCATACAAGAAGGGTGGGGTTGGCGTTACATCCAAGACGTACATGGTAAAGGACGATCCACATCGTCGGGTCGATATCGAAGTGCGAAAGGGACTTGCATTTAAATGAATGGCTTTCTTTACGAGAAGTTTCTCGAAGATAGGCGTGTGTACCTTGCGGCGCGTGCCTTTTGGTTTAGGCAAGCGAGGCGGATATTTCCTGACAGGGAAATCTTGCCTCCCTATCTTTCAGAAAGGTTCGCGAATGGTGAACTGTTCTTTGATGGAAATCCGATCTTCAATGTCATCAACCAGCGGACCAATAGGGCAGCGCGAATCGTTCAAGAATCGCCTATTCATTTTGACAAGTTCTACTCAAGCTGGGAGCAAGAAACTGAACTTGGATTGAACTCGAATGGACGCCCAGTCAAAATTGCTGAAAAGGTCATTGTGCTCACCCTGACTTCCGAGACCTTGGAAAAATCTACCAATGAGCTCCGAATATGGCTCCAGGGCTAACCCATCAGTCAGGTTCGCCCTTCTGGCTGGGGCTGCGCAAAAGCGTAACCCCTTCCTACATGTTGATGTCTGCTATGGTTCGCTAAGCTGCCAGATTGCGATGCATGATGAATAGGCTGCTATGGCCGACAAGCAGCTACTTCGTCTATCGTTCGTCCAGCCCTGTTGCTGCCTCCGTGAACTCTTTCCGGAAGGTCAGCGCTGCTGGCGTGATAGAGGTTTATCCGCCCAGCTCAGGCAGCGCCGATTCGGCGATGGGTCCGCGGAGCTGGGCGCGCCAGAGGCTGCCCTGGTAAGCTGCTCCATCCGCCTGGTGTTTCCGGGCCAGGGTGTGCGAGGTCGGCCTTGAGATGGTGCACGCTGTGGAGGTTGAGATGCAGCGGCGGGCGCACGGGCCAGTGGGCAAGGCAAGAGGGCGGGCGTCGCGCGCGTCGCCGTTACCACTGGCCTCCGGTGCGACCGACGGTGGCGCTCACGCCCGGGTGGCGACGACCTCGAGGTATTCGGCCTGGACGGCGGTTGCGCCATTGCGGGCCAAATTGTGCTCGCTCCAGAGGCCTTCCAGGTCCTGGTGCGGTCTGGCCTG
>Ga0208774_1000095_pt1 | contig 15365 bp, 14 predicted proteins | sample SF_Rice_5C_80N_4_FD_185620 | JGI IMG/M metagenome (GOLD analysis project Ga0208774, IMG submission 185620) | Rice paddy soil microbial communities from Twitchell Island, California, USA - SF_Rice_5C_80N_405 (SPAdes) (version 2) | ecosystem: Environmental > Terrestrial > Soil > Paddy field/soil ... | reverse complement strand
CGGGAGGCGCGGTCCAGCGCCGCCTCGACTTCGAGCGCGACGGCGGCGCCGCCGTCCTCCGGCGCCGAGACCCCGCGAAACGAGACGTCGAGCACCTTTCGCGTCGCCGCGGCGACGACGACGGTGACGAATCCCGCCGCGGCGAGCTGGCGCCGGTCGCGCAGGACGTCGGGACCGATCGCCATGGCGGAGGCGCCGTCGAGCCACACCACGTCCGCGGGACGGGCCCCCCGCTCGACGCGGAAGCTCTCGCCGGCGAACAGCGAGTCGCCGTTCTCGAGGACGAAGACGCGCTCGGCGGGCACGCCGGCGCGGCGGGCCGCGGCGGCGCCGTGCTCGAGAGCTTCGCGCCGGCCGTGGACCGGAAGGGCGGCCCGCGGCGCGAGCGCGGCGATCAGCAGCTCGAGGTCCCCGGCGTACGCGTGGCCCGACACGTGCGCCGCGTCGCGCACGACCGACGCGCCGCCCCGCAGGAAATCGTCGACGACCCGGGCGACCGCGGCCTCGCGCCCCGGAATCGTGCGCGCCGAGAAGAGCACGCGGTCGCCGCGCGAGAACCGCAGGTCGGGGAGCGCGCCGGCCGACAGCCGCGCGAGCGCGGAATTCGGCTCCGCCTGGGAGCCGGCGCAGAGGACGAACGCCCGGCGCGGGGCGAGCTGCGCGAGGGTGTCGCGGCCCGCCGCGGCTCCGGCCGGGATCGAGAGGTACCCGTGCCGCTCCCCGAGCTCGGCGATCTCCGCCATGCTCCTCCCGACGATCGCCACCTTCCGGCCCGCCTCCCGCGCCGCCGCCGCGGCCGCCCCGATCCGCGCGACGTGGCTCGAGAACGTCGTGAGGACGATCCTCCCGGGCGCCCCTTCGGCGATCAGCCGCTCGAGCCCCTCCCGCGCCTCCCGCTCGGACGGGCAGCCGCCGTCGCGCTCCGCGTTGGTCGAGTCGAGGAGCAGGAGGTCGCAGCCGCCCGCGCGGGCGGCGATCGCGTCGAGGTCCGTCCCTTCGCCGAACGGCGAGTCGGGGTCGAACTTGAAATCGCCGGTGTGGAAGATCTTCCGCCCCGCGACCTCGATCAAGAGGGCGGCCGACTGGGGCACGGAGTGGGACACGGGAAAGAAGGTCACCGCGAAACCGCCCGCCTCGACCGGCTCGCGCCAGGAGACGGCGCGGATGTCCACGTCCGCCCCCTCCTCCGAGACCCGCCGGCCGGCGAGCGCGGCCGTGAACGGGGTCGCGAAGACGGGCGCGTCCACCGTTCGTCGAAGAAACGAAAGCGCGCCGATGTGGTCCTCGTGCCCGTGCGTGAGGAAGACGCCGGCCACGCGGTCGCGCGCGAGCGGCGAAAAGTCGGGAGCCACGCGGTCGACGCCGATCCCCGGAAGGAGCTCGTCGCCGAAGGAGATACCGGCGTCCACGACGATCGCTCGGCCGCCGGCGCGGATCACGAGACAGTTCTTGCCGAACTCGCCCAGACCGCCCAGGTGGGTCAGCTCCAATGACTCCGTCATTGAAACCTCGATGACTCCGTCATTGAAACCTCACCCCCCGACCCCCTCGAGAAGGGGAGACCGGGACGGGCGCCGCTGCCCGGGCGAGCCTCACGAATTCCTCGGGAGACAGTTCCTCCGCGCGCGCCGTCGGCGCTTTCCCGATCGCCGCGAGCGCTTCCTCCCACGGTCCGCGCGGACCTCCCGCGGCGAGCGCGTTCGCGAGCGTCTTTCGGCGCGCGCGGAATCCCCGGGATACGACGTCGAGGAGATGGACGAGCTCCTCTCGCTGCGCCGGCGGTTCCTTCGGCCTCAGCCGCACGACGGAGGAGACCACCTTCGGCCGCGGCCGGAACGCGCCCGGCGGCAGGTCGAACAGAATCTCCGAATCGGCGAAGAACGCCGTGAAGACCGAGAGATACCCGTAGTCGTCCGACCCCGGGCGCGCGACGAGCCGGCGCGCCACCTCCCGCTGGACGGTGGCGACGATCCGCGAGACCGCGCCCCGCTCGCGAATCGCGCAACGGAGGATCGGCGTCGCGACGTTGTAGGGAAGGTTCCCGACGACGGCGGCCGGCGGCGCGAGCCCGTGCGCCGCGAGCCGCTGGCCGATCGTCAGGGCGAGCGCGTCTCCGACCTCGATCACGACGTTCCCCAGCGGCGCCAGCTCGCGCGTCAGCGCCTCCGCCCGCCGCGGGTCGATCTCGACGGCGAGGAGGTTCGCGCCGGCCGCAGCGAGGCGGCGGGTGAGAACGCCGTCTCCCGGCCCGATCTCCACGACCGACTCCCCGGGAGCGATCGCCGCGGCGCCGACGATGCGATCGGCGGCCGAGGAATCGACGAGGAAGTTCTGCCCCCACCGGCGAAGCGGCGGGAAGGGAGATCCCATCGCTCGATTCTCTGCCGCGCGACCGGACCGGTCAATGTGGCGCGGCGACGACGAAAAAGCCCGGTCCGCGCCGCGGAAGTCCTTGAAACACCGGGAGAAAGACTGGCATCCGCGTTGCGTGGTCCGGGATCGCTTGGAACAGCCGCAGCTCATCGCCCTGCCGGGGCCCGGTTTCGAGGAGCAGCGGGGGAAGCTCGCCGAGCTCCGCCGCGCCGTCCACACCGCGCTCGTGGGCCAGGAGGCTTTCCTCGACCGGCTCCTGATCGGGCTGCTCGCGCGCGGCCACGTCCTCGTCGAGGGGGTCCCGGGACTCGCCAAGACGCTCGCGATCCGCGCGGTGGCCGCCGCGATCGACGCCTCCTTCTCGCGGATCCAGTTCACCCCGGACCTCCTTCCGGCGGACCTCACCGGCACGCTCGTCTTCCATCCCTCGACGGGAGAGTTCACGCCGCGGCTCGGACCGCTCTTTGCGAACATCGTGCTCGCCGACGAGATCAACCGCGCGCCCGCGAAGGTCCAGTCGGCCCTCCTCGAGGCGATGCAGGAGCGCCAGGTGACGCTCGGAGACGGGACGCATCGCCTTCCCGATCCGTTCTTCGTGCTGGCGACCCAGAACCCGATCGAGCAGGAGGGCACGTATCCCCTCCCGGAGGCGCAGACGGACCGTTTCCTGCTCAAGTGCCTCGTGCGGTACCCGTCGCGCGACGAGGAGCTCGCGATTCTCGACCTTCCCGGGCCGGGGATGCCCGCGCTGCCCGCCGCGGTCGTCTCTCCCGCCGACCTCGACGCGGCGGCGCGCACGGTCTCCGAGATCTACGCCGACCGCCGCATCCGCGAGTATCTCGTCTCGCTCTGCGCCGCGACGCGCTCGCCGCGCGACGAGGGATTCCCGGAAGCGGCGGGATGGATCGCGTACGGCGCTTCGCCGCGCGGCTCGCTCTCGCTGCTCGCGGCGGCGAGAGGCCGCGCATTCCTCGAAGGACGCGCGTTCGTCATCCCCGAGGACGTCAAGGCCGTCGCGCCCGACGTGCTCCGCCATCGCCTCGTGCTGACCTTCGAAGCGGAGGCGGAAGGCATCCGGCCCGACGACGTGATCGCTCGCCTCCTGGTGCGGGTGCCCGTCCCGTGACGGCGGACGCCGATGCGGCTCCCCTTCTCCCGCACTGACCGGCGGCGCCGCCGCCGCCCCCGGACCCTCGACGCCGCCGAGCTGCTTCGCCGGGTGGAGAGGATCGCGATCGCCTCGCGCCGCCGGAGCGACACGGCCCCTTCGGGCGACTACCGCTCGGTGTTCCACGGGCGCGGCATGGAGTTCTCCGAGGTCCGCGAGTACCGGCCGGGCGACGACGTCCGCGCGATCGACGGCAACGTCACCGCGCGGACCGGCTTCCCGCACGTCAAGCTCTTCCGCGAGGAGCGGGACCGGACGCTCCTCTTCCTCGCCGACCTTTCGGCGTCGGAAGACTTCGGCAGCGCTTTCGCCACGAAGCGCGACCTCGCCGCGGAGGCGGCCGCGGCGATCGCGCTCGGCGCCGCCGCGCACCGCGACCGCGTCGGCGCGATCCTCTTCACCGACCGCATCGAGAAGATCGTGCGCCCGGCGCGCGGCAAGCCCCACGCTTTGGCGATCGTCCGGGACGTCCTCTCGCGCCCTCTCGAGGGCTTCGGGACCGACCTCGCGGCAGGGATCGCCGCGGGCCGGCGGATGCTGAAATCGCGGGCGCTCGTCGTCGTGCTCTCGGACTTCCGCGCGTCCGGATGGGAGAGGGAGCTCGGGGCGCTCGCCCGCCGCCACGACGTCGTCGCCCTCGCTCTCGCCGATCCGGCCGAGCGCGCGTTCCCCTCCCCGGGCCTCTTCCGGCTCCGCGACGCGGAGACCGGCGAGACGCGGCTGGTCGACGCCTCCGCAAAGGCGTTCCGGTCCGCGTGGAGCGCCGGGGCGGCCTCGGAGGCCGCCGGCGCGGCCTGCGCCCGCGCGGGAGTCGATTTCCTCGCGCTCGAGACGACGCGCTCGCCGTCCCGCGCGCTCGACTCCTTCTTCCGCGCCCGCCGAGGAGCGGTCCGATGACGGCGCACGCGGTCGCCTCGCCCGCGCGCGTCGCGGTCGGCGATCCGATCCGGGTCGCCCTCTCGCTCGACGCGCCGCCGCGGTCCTCGGTCGCGCTCGTGAACCCGCCGTCCACGCGGGACCTCACGCGGATCGCGGTTTCTCCCTGGACGTACCGCCGGGAAGGGGCGGCCGGGCATCTCGAAAGGATCGAGACGTGGGCGGCCTTCGCGCCCGGAACCGCTCCGCCCCTGCGGTACGCGTACACGGTTCGATCCGCGGGAGCTCCCGCCGGCGGCGGAAAGATCGAGACGGCGCCCGTCGCCGTCGTCTCCGTGCTGGCGCCGGGGAAACCCCCGCAAGCGGCGCCGCTGCGGCCGCCCGTCACCCGTCCCTTCGTCGCCTGGCAGCTGCCGGCCGCCCTCCTCCTCGCCGCGGCGGTCGCGGTCCTTTTCGCGATCTTCCTGCGCCGCCGCCGCGCCGCGTCGCGCGTCCGGACCGCGGACGAGATCTTCGACGGCGAGCTCGATCTCCTCGAGAGCTCGCTCGGGAAATCCGCCCCGGAAGAGACGTTCTACGACTGGCTCGCGGAGATCACGCGCTGGTATCTCGAGCAGAAGCTCGGGCTTCCCGCGCCTCGTCTGACGTCCTCCGAGATCGTCGCCCGGCTGCGGGAAGCCGGGGCGCTCGCCGGGCTCTCCCGCGCGAAATCCGGCGCGGCGGCCGACGCGGCCGCGACGGTGTTCTCCGTCTGCGACGGCTTCCGCTTCGCCCGCCGCGAGCATCGGCTCGACCGGGCGCGCGAGGCGATCGCCTCCGCCCGCGCGGCGGCCGCCGCCATCCGCGAGAACGAAGCGGCGCAAGCGGAGAGGAAGAGCGCGTGATCGGATTCGCGCATCCCGCGCTCCTGGGGCTGCTCGCCCTGCCGATCCTCCTTGCGCTCGCGCGCCGGCGGAGCCGGGGAACGTCGGCGATCGAGGTGCCCGGCCTCGCGCCCGCGCGCCCGACGGCCGCCTCGCGCCTCGCCGCGCTGCCCGGCGCGCTCACGGGGCTCGGGCTCGCCTGCGCGATCGCCGCGCTCGCCGGACCGCGGCGGCCGGTCCGGCGCGCCTTGACCGGGACGCCGGGAGCGGCGATCGCGGTCGCGCTCGACGTGTCGGGCTCGATGTCCGCCGAGGACTTCCAGCCGCGGAATCGTCTCGACGTGGCGCGCGGCGTCGTCGCGGATTTCGTGCGCGGGCGGCCCGACGACGAGATCGCGCTCCTCGCGTTCGCGGGCGACGCGAGAACCGTGTGTCCCGCGACCGAGGACCACGACGCGCTGCTGGCGCTGCTCGCGCCGCTCGACGGGACGAAATTCGCGGACGGCACCGCGATCGGCAACGCGATCGCGACCGGGGTGGCGCGCCTCAAGGCGCTCCCCGTGAAGAGCCGCGTCCTCGTCCTCGTCACCGACGGCGGCAACAACGCGGGGCAGATCGATCCCGACACGGCGGCGAGGATCGCGGCGGCGTTCGGGATCCGGATCCACGCCGTGGCCGTCGGCAAGGGCGGAAGGGTTCCGATCACCGTGACGGTGCGCGACCCCGAGACCGGCCGGTCCGAGAAGCGGCGCATCGAGGCGGAGGTCCAGGTCGACGAAGCGCTCCTCCAGCGGATCGCCCGGACGACCGGCGGACGCTTCTTCCGGGCGACCGACGCGCGGGCGCTGCGCGAGATCTTCGCGGCGATCGACTCCCTCGAGAAGACTCCGGCGCCGCGCCGGTGGGAGATCTCGTGGCAGGACCTCTCCGCCGCGCCGACGATGGCCGCCGGCGCGCTCCTCCTCGCCGCGCTCGCGCTCGGGTCCGGGCCGCTCCGCGTCGAAACGGAGGCGGCGTGACCTGGGGGGATCCGCGCTGGCTCTGGGCGATCGCGGCGGCTCCGCTCGCCGCGGCGGCCGTCGACCTCGCGGGACGGCGGGCGCTTCGCGCGGTGCGCCGCCTCGACCCCTCCTTCCGTCCGCGCGGACGGGCGCGGGCGCTCCTTCCCGCCGCCGCGGTCGCGCTGCTCGCCGCCGCGCTCGCCCGGCCGCAGTGGGGCTTCCGGCGGGTGTTCACCGCCTCCCCCGAGACGGACGTCGCCCTGCTCGTCGACACCTCCGGGTCGATGCTCGCGCGCGACGCCGCTCCCGACCGCTTCGGCTCCGCGCGCCTCTTCGCGCGCGACCTGCTGCGGCGCCTCCCCGAGACGGCCCGGGCCGCCGTCGTGCGGGTGGAAGGGGACGGGGAAGTGATCTGCCCGCTCACGCTCGACCGCGCCGCGGCGGAGAACGCGCTCGAGGAGCTCTCGCCGCGGGGCGCCGCCGCGCCCGGATCCGATCTCGGGCGCGGGGTCCGGACGGCGCTCGCGCTCCTGTCGTCGCGCCCCTCGCGCGTCCGCGCCATCGTCCTCCTCTCCGACGGCGAAGACCTCGACGCGGGGCTCCGCGACGCGGTCGCCGAATGCCGCCGCCGCGGGATCACGGTCGATACGGTCGCCGTCGGCACCGAGGCGGGAGCGCCGGTGCCCTCCCGGACCGGAGGAATCCTGACCGAGGGAGGGGCGCCCGTCGTGTCGCGCGCGCATCCGGCGGAGCTCGCGGCTCTCGCGCGCGAGACCGGCGGCCGGTTCGCGCTCGCGTCCCGCCCCGCCGCGGCGGCATCCTTCGCCGCTTCGTTCCGGGCCGGGCCCGGTTTCGGGCGCGGCGCGCCGGCGCGCGAGCCGATCTCCCGCGCCGCCTGGCCGCTCGGCGGCGCGATCGCGGCCTGGACGGCGTGGTGGGCGCCGCGCCGCCGGCCGGCGCCGGGGAGCCGATGAAGACGGCCGCGGCGGTCGCGCTCGCTTCTGTCCTGTCGGTCTTCTCGCCCGCGCGCCGGGACGCGAAGAAGGGCGCCGAGGCGTACCGCGACAAGAAGTTCCCGGACGCGGCCCGACGGTTCGGCGAAGCGGCGAAACGCGACCCTTCCGATCCCGCGTGGACCTTCGATCTCGGGACGGCGCTCGGCGCCGCCGGAAAGCCCGGCGACGCGCGCGGACCGCTCGGCGCGGCCGCCCGGTCCGGGGAGCGGAAGCTCGCCGCCGACGCGCTCTACCAGCAGGGGACGCTCGACCTCGGCGCGGGAGACTACCGCTCCGCGGCCGACGCGCTCCGCGAAAGCCTCCTCCGCGATCCCGCCCGCCCGGACGCCCAGCGCAACTACGAGATCGCCTGGCGCAAGCTCCAGGAGCGCAAGCCGCCCCCTCCGCCGTCCTCCGGCTCGCCGCCGCCGGCGCCGGAGAAGAAGAAACCGCCGGCGCCGCAGCCGCCGGGCGCGCGGTCCGGGAACCGCGACGAAGAATTCGAGCGACGCGCGGGAATGACCCGTCAGGAAGCCGAGGCGCTCCTGCGGAGCCTCGACGCGGAACAGCGCCGGCGGGAGAAGACCGCCCCGGCGGCTCCGGGGAAAGACTGGTGAGACCGGCCGCCGCTCTGGCCCTCGCCGCGGCGCTCCTGGCCGCTTCCGTCGGCCAGGCGGCGGACCCGCCGTCCGCGACGGCGACGCTCACGCCGGCCGAGCTCTCCTCCGGACAGATCGCGATCCTTCAGATCGAAGTGACGGGGGCCTTCCGCCTCGCTGCGGCGCCCACACTTCCCCTGACGAACCTGACCGTCGTCTCGGGACCGTCGCTCGAGAACCGGTTCGAGTGGATCAACGGACGGAGCTCGAGCCGGACGGAGCTCGTTTACCGCGTGCGCGCCGGCGAGCCCGGCCGCGCGGCGGTCGGCGCGATCCGTCTCGTCGCGGCGGACGGCCGCGTCGTCGCGACCGAGCCGATCTCGGCCTCGATCGGGAAGGGAACGCCAGAGGCGCCGCTCGAGGCCACCGGGGATCCGGCGCTCGTCGCGCGTCTCGAGCCGCCCTCTCCCTACGTCGGCCAGCAGGCGGTCTGGACCCTCTATCTCGTCACCCGGGGACAGGCCACGCGCGGCGAAGTCCAGGCGCTCCCCGACTTCCGCGGCTTCTGGGCCGAGGATCTCGAGCGCGAGCCCAACGTGCAGCCGCAGGTCTGGAACCTTCGCGGCACGCTCGTCCGCGCGTATCCGATGATCCGGAAGGCGCTCTTCGCGACCCGGCCCGGAAAGCTCTCGATCGGGCCGGCGCGCGCGCGCGTGGCGGTGCGCGTCGATTCGTTCGACCTCTTCGACTCGCCCTTCGCCGACGCTCCTCCGGTCGAGCGCGCGTCGGCCGCGATCCCGGTGATCGCGAGGCCGGCCCCGGCGCCGGGCGTTCCCGTCGGGACCTTCGCGTTCCGGAGCTCGATCGACCGCCCCCGCGTGGCCGCGGGAGGCTCGCTCGCGTTCACCGCGCAGCTTTCCGGGGACGGCCGTCTCGCCGACGTCCCGGCGCCGCCGCTCGCCGTCGAAGGCGCCCGCGTCTCCGAGCCGGAGTCGCGGCTCTCGATCCGGCGCAGCGCATCCCGTCTCTCCTCCACGCGGACGTGGCAATGGGTCGTCACCCCCGAGCGCGGAGGCGAGCTCGCCCTTCCCGCGCTCTCGATCCGGGCGTTCGACCCGGCGCTCGGCCGCGTCGTGACGGTCTCGACCGGGGCGCTCCGCGCCTCGGTCGAGAGCGCCGCGCCCGCCCCGGTCCCCGCGCCGCGCGCGCCGAGGGCGGCGCCGGCGAGCCGCGGGATCTCCCCGGAGGCGGCGGCCGCCGCCGCGGCCGCCGCGGCCGCGCTCCTTCTCGTCGGTTTCTGGGTCGGGCGGCGCCGGACCGTCGCCGCGGCGGCTCCGGCGCCGGGATCTCCGGCGGCCGAAATCGACGTCGATCGCCTGCTCGACGCGCTCGACGCCGCCGCGGCACGGCGAGGCACGGAGGCGCGGGAGCAGGTGTCCGCGTGGCGGCGGCGCCGCGACGAGATCCGTTTCGCGCCGCACTTCTCCTCCCGGGAGGAGTCCGCCGCCCGTCTCGAGGCGGAGATCCGGCGCGCCGCGGCGCGGGAATTGGGGTAGGCGCTCCGCCTTTTCGGCCGGCCCGCGTGCTAAGATTTTTGGTCCATGTCTTCGGTCCATACCCTCGAAAACAATCGCCTCGAAGACTTCCTCGAGAGGCACAAGGCGTACTACCCGTACTCCGGCGAGATCGAGATCGACCGGTTCCTCCGCGAGATCCTCCAGAAGGCGAACGAATTCGTCCCGTCGGAGGCGGGCTCGATCCTCCTGGACGACCCGGCGACGAAGAACATCGAAGACCGCTCCGAGAGCGACCTCGTGTTCATCGCCACGTTCGGGCGGCACGCCCCCGCGATCCTCGGCCAGAGGATGAGCGCGCGGATCGGGATCGTCGGGCACGTCTACGTGAGCGGCGTCGCGTACATGACGCCCGACGTGGTGGACGACCCGTATTTCTACCCGTCGATCGACATGACGACGCAGGAGGAGACGCGGTCGGTGCTGTGCGTCCCGATCAAGATCGAGTCCGCCGTCTGCGGCGTGCTGGAGCTCGTCAACCGCGAAGGGCCGGGGGGATTCGTCGGGAAGGACCGCCGGCTGATCGAGATCTTCGCCGATTACGCGTCGATCTCGATCCAGAACCTCCTCGACGCGCGGCGCGCGCACGAGGTCGCCAAGCGCGACGGGCTGACCGGGCTCTACAACGATCGCTATCTGCACCTGCGTCTCTCGCAGGACCTGTCGCGGCTCGCCCGCGACGGCGGCGACCTCTCGCTCATCTTCCTCGATCTCGACAACCTGAAGGCCGTCAACGACCACCACGGGCATCTCGCGGGGAGCCAGGTGCTGCGGGAAATCGGCTACATCCTCGCGAAAACCGTCTCCGACGACCGCGCGACCCTGACGCGCTATGGCGGGGACGAGTTCGTTCTCGTCCTTCCCGGCATGACGCTCGCGGAAGGATTCCGGCTCGCCGAGACGCTCCGGGAGACCATTCGGAGCGCCGTCTATCTGTCGCGCCCGTACGGGTTCAACGAGGCGCCCCTGTCGCTCCGGAACCTGACGGCGTCGCTCGGCGTCGCGTCGGTCCGGGAGAACACGACTTCCGGCGCGCCGATCGAGCAGCAGAAGAACGAGCTCCTCCGCGCCGCCGACGCCGCGATGTACCGCGCCAAGGAGGGGGGAAAGAACCGAACGGAGACGGCGCTGCCCGGCATTCCCCATCCGACCGCGAAAGCGGTCGGGTAAGCGCGCGCCGATAGGGGTCGTTATACGAGTCCGTGCGGGCCGCCCGCGGGCTCAACGTACGCCACCGGTACGCCTCGCCCGCGGGCCGGCCCACCCGAACCCGTCTTCCAACCCCTCTCGACGCGCTCCGTCGTCACTCCCGGCCGAAGCCGCACCCGATCGATTCGTCATTCAGGCCCCTTTCAGAATGGACCCGTCGTTCATTGAACGAACCCTGTCCGCGTGATAATTTCCGTCCGAAAAGAAGGGAGACGCCGCATGTCCTCAGTGGTCAAATACGGGGTCGAAGCGCGGGAAGTGCTCGACAGCCTGTCCCGGCACATCCTCGTCGACGGCTACCACGTCGTCATGGACCTCCAGCGCAGCCGCGGCTCCTACCTCTACGACGCGCGGAGCGACCGCTACATCCTGGATTTCTTCACGAATTTCGCGACCTGCCCGATCGGCTACAACCATCCCCGGCTCAAGACGATCGAGTTCCGGGAGCGGATGGCCGACGTCGCCACGAACAAGCCGGCCAACAGCGACATCTACACGCAGGTCTACGCGGAGTTCGTCGAGACCTTTTCCCGGATCGCCGTTCCCGCGTCGCATTCCGGGCACCTGTTCTTCGTCGAGGGAGGCGCCGTCGCCGTCGAGAACGCCCTGAAGACCGCCTTCGACTGGAAGGTCCGGAAGAACTTCGCGCGCGGGCTCACCGCCGAGAAGGGGCACCAGATCATCCACCTGAAGAACGCGTTCCACGGCCGCACCGGGTACACGCTCTCCCTCACCAACACCGCCGACCCGAGAAAGACCCAGTACTTCCCGAAGTTCGACTGGCCGCGGATCACCTGCCCGAAGCTCTCGTTCCCGGTGACCGATGCGGTGCTCGCCGAGGTCGAGAAGCTCGAGGAGCAGGCCGTCGCCGACATCCGCCGCGCCGTCGCCGAGCGCAAGGACGACGTCGCCGCGCTGATCATCGAGCCGATCCAGGGAGAGGGTGGAGACAATCATTTCCGTCCCGAGTTCTTCCGCAAGCTCCGCGACCTCGCCGACGAGCACGAGTTCCTCCTGATCTGCGACGAGGTGCAGACGGGCGTCGGGACGACCGGCGCGATGTGGGGGTGGCAGAACACGGGGATCGTCCCCGACATCTTCGTCTTCGGGAAGAAGACGCAGGTCTGCGGCATCGCCGTCAACGGCCGGATCGACGACGTCGACTCCGTCTTCAAGGTCTCCTCGCGCATCAACTCGACGTGGGGCGGCAACCTCGCGGACATGTTCCGCGCGACGAAGTACTTCGAGATCATCGCCGCGGAGAACCTCGTCGAAAACGCGCGCGCCGTCGGCGAGCACCTCCTCGTCAAGCTCCAGGCGCTCGCCGAGGAGATGCCGCACGTGGTCTCGAACGTCCGCGGGAAGGGGCTCTTCCTCGCGTTCGATCTGCCGAGCACCGAGCTCCGCGGCAAGGCGCTCGAGGCGTGCCTCGCCGAGGGGCTGATGGCGCTCGCGTCCGGCTTCCAGGCGATCCGGATGCGCCCGGCGCTCAACCTCACGGCCGCCGAAGCCGACGAGGGGGTCGAGAAGCTGCGGCGCGCCCTGAAGAGTCTCGCTGCCTGACTCCCGCATCCTCCTCGCCTCCGCCTCGCCGCGGCGGGCGGAGATCCTGACGGCGCTCGGGATTCCGTTTCGGGTCGAGCCTTCCGGCATCCCCGAAGACGTCCGTTCCGGGGAGGACGCGGTGTCGGCGGCGCGGCGGCTCGCCCGGGCGAAGGCGGAGGACGCCGCCCGCCGGACCTCGCTCCCGGTCCTCGCGGCCGATACTCTCGTCTTCCTCGAAAGCGAAGTTTTCGGAAAGCCCGCGAGCGAGGAGGACGCTCGCCGGATGCTCGCGTCGCTGTCCGGAAAGACGCACTCCGTCGTGACCGGGGTCGCGCTGCTCGCCGGCGGGCGCCTTCACGAACGCGCGGTCGTCTCGACGGTCCGGTTCGCTCCGATGACGGAGGCGGAGATCGCCTGGTACGCGGCTTCCCGCGAGCCGATGGACAAGGCGGGAGCGTACGCCGTGCAGGGCGCGGGCGCGCGCTTCGTCGAATCGATCGAGGGGTCGCCGAGCAACGTGATCGGGCTTCCCGCGCGCGCGGTGTACGAGCTCCTGCGGGAGGCCGGTCTCGAGGACTTCGCGCTGCCGGCCGCCGCCCGCGAGGACCGCCGGTGAGCAAGCGCGACGTCGTCTGGTTCGCGCCGACGCTCGCGGCCGCGCGCCGCGCGTCGAGGCGCGGGAACACTCGCCCGGGTCAGCGCGGCGTCGATCGTTCGAAGCCGCCCGCCGGAAACCGGTTCGCTTCGCCCCGCGCCCCCGCGGCGCTCGTCCGCGCGCTTTCGGCCGGTCAGCCGGTCGCCGTCGTCGATCCGCGCCGTCGCGATCCCGCCTGGGAGCGGGCGAAGCGGCGGTTCCTGCTTCCCTCCGCGCCGGACCTCCTGCGCGACGCGATCGGCGGGATCGCCGCGCAGGAGTCGCCTCCCGGGAAAGCCGGCGGCGCCCAAGGACCGTCCCGCGCCCACTGGCTCCCCGGCCCGCTCACCGACCGCCGCGCCGCCGCCCTCCTCGCGCAACCGCCCGTTCCGCCTCTCTGGATCGTGGAGGACTTCCGTAAGCTCCGGATCTCCCCTGCCATGCGCGATCGCCTCGACGCACGCGGGATCCGCATCGCGGCCTACCGGGCGCTATCGCGGGCGCGCCCGCGATAGAATCGCGGGATGAAGGTCTTCCCCGTTGTCGCGGTCCTCGCGCTCGCCGCGGCGCCGCTCGCCGCCGCGAACGCGGAACCGAAAGCCGCGCTCCCTTTCATCGAGAACGACTACGGCAAGGCGCTCTCCCAGGCGCGCGCGAAGAAGCTCCCGATCTTCGCGGACGCCTGGGCGCCCTGGTGACACACCTGCCGGTCGATGAGGGCGTTCGTCTTCACGGACGCCGCCCTCACGCGGCAGGCCGGACGGTTCGTCTGGCTCTCGATCGACACGGAAAACGCGAAGAACGCCGGCTTCCTGAAGAAGTTCCCCGTCAACGTCTGGCCGTCGATGTTCGTGATCGACGGAGCCTCCGAAACCGCCGCGATGCGGTGGGTCGGCGGCGCCACGACGGCGCAGCTCCTCGGGATCCTCGCCGACGGCGAGCGCGCCGTCCGCCGGACCCGCGGCGGCTTCGAGCAGGCGCTCGCGCGCGCGGACCGCGCCTACGCGGAAGGAAAGAACGCGGACGCGGCGAAGGGGTACCGCCAGGCGATCGCGCTCGCGCCCCGCGTGTGGCCGCGCTACGGCCGCACCGTCGAGTCGCTCCTCTTCGCGCTCGAGCAATCGGGGGATCCCGCCGGCTGCGTCGCAACCGCGCGCGAGGCGTTCGGGCGCGTCCGCCGTTCGACGTCGGCGGTCAACGTCGCCGGGAGCGGCCTCGGCTGCGCGGTCGAGCTCCCGGCCTCTTACCCGGGGCGCAACGAGCTCATCGCGGAGCTCGAGCGCGACGTGCGGGAAGTCATGGCCGACCCGAAGCTCACGATGTCGGGCGACGATCGCTCCGGTCTCTACCAGACGCTGATCGACGCCCGCGAGGACGCCAGGGACCCCGCCGGACAGCGCCAGCTCACCGAGGAGTGGTCGGCATTCCTCGACGGGGCCGCGGCCCGGGCGAAGACGGTCGAACAGCGCGCGTCGTTCGACTCCCACCGCCTCTCGGCGTATTTCGCGCTGAAGGAGCCCGGGAAGGCGGTCCCGATGCTCGAGCAGTCCGAGAAGGACCTCCCGGACGACTACAACCCGCCCGCGCGCCTCGCGCTCACGTGGAAGGAGATGCGGGAGTGGGACAAGGCGCTCGCGGCATCGGATCGCGCGTTGGCGAAGGCTTACGGCCCGCGGCGCCTCGGCATCCTCCGGACGCGCGCCGAGATCTACCAGGGGAAAGGCGACGAGGCGTCGGCGAAGAAAACGCTCCAGCAGGCGATCGCCGAGGCCGAAAGCCTCCCCGAAGGTCAGAAGAACGCCGCCGTGCTCGCGGGGCTGAAGAAACGGCTGGACGCGCTCGGCAAACCCGCGGGGGCTTCCTGACGGGCGTCACCGACGCGCCTCGGCGGGACTCCGTATAGACCTCGTCATGTCGACCCTCGAGAAGGCCGCGCCCGCTCCGGGCATCTACAACGACTACTACGGCTTCCGCGAGGCGCCGTTCAACATCACGCCCGACCCGCGATTCCTCTTCTTCTCCGATCGCCACCGCGAGGCCTTCAACCACGTCCTCTTCGGGATCCGGGAGCGAAAGGGATTCATCCAGCTGACCGGCGAGGTCGGCGCCGGGAAGACGACCGTCTGCCGCGCGATCCTCGAAGAGCTCGGGCCGCGGTACCGCACGGCCCTGATCCTGAACCCCTGCATGACCGCGACCCAGCTGCTGCGGGCGGTCCTCACGGAGCTCGGGCTCCCGCGCCGCGCCGACCGGACCGCGAGCCTCGAGACCCTGAACCGGTTCCTCCTCGAGCAGGTCGCCGGCCAGCGCGACGTCGTGCTGATCATCGACGAAGCGCAGGACCTCGATCTCGATCTCCTCGAGCAGGTCCGGCTGCTCTCGAACCTGGAGACCGACCAGCGAAAACTCCTGCAGATCGTGCTGATCGGGCAGCCGGAGCTGCGCGACACGCTCGACGCCCGCGCCCTGCGGCAGCTCCGGCAGCGGATCACCGTGCGCTATCACCTCACGCCGCTCGACCGCGGCGA
>Ga0208774_1000090_pt1 | contig 15747 bp, 16 predicted proteins | sample SF_Rice_5C_80N_4_FD_185620 | JGI IMG/M metagenome (GOLD analysis project Ga0208774, IMG submission 185620) | Rice paddy soil microbial communities from Twitchell Island, California, USA - SF_Rice_5C_80N_405 (SPAdes) (version 2) | ecosystem: Environmental > Terrestrial > Soil > Paddy field/soil ... | reverse complement strand
GCCGCCATGTCAGTAAGCGCCTTTGCCGGAGAGCATCACTCCCGGAGTCTGCCAAAGGATTTTCAGGTCCAGCCACAGGGACTGGCGCCGTGCATAGCGCAGGTCCAGACGTACCATTTCATCGAAGCTGGTCCCGCTGCGCCCTTGTACCTGCCAAAGGCCGGTCATGCCTGGCTTAACCTCCAGAACGCGCCTGCGATGCCAGCATGCGTAGCGCTCGAACTCGTAGCTCAGGGGTGGCCGTGGTCCCACCAGGGACATCTCGCCCCACAGCACATTCAATAATTGCGGCAGCTCGTCCAGGCTGGTGCGGCGTAGAATGCGGCCCACGGTGGTAACGCGTGGATCGTCGGTTATCTTGAAAATGCCGTTTCTGCTCTCGGCCAGCTCGCCGGCTATGAATTTTGCAACGTATTGCTCATGCACCGCGCTGCCACTGTCCGTATACATAGAGCGGAATTTCAGAAAGCTGAAGGGCTTGCCATAGTGCCCCAGCCGCGTCTGGCGAAACAGCGCTGGTCCTCGCGAGGAGAATTTCACCGCCACGGCCAGCACTGCGAACAGCGGCGACAGCAGCAGCAGGGCCAGCACGCTTACGCTCAAATCCAACCCCCTCTTGAGCGCTGCTTCCCATCGCGAGCCTCCCCTCCCGGGCAATTCCGGATAAAGGGCCAAGTCGGCTGGCTCCCCCTCCAATCCCAAGGGGCTGGGGAAGACATGAACCGTAAGCCGCATCCGGCGGGCAAGCTCCGCGCCCAAAGAATCCTCCAGCAGACGGGAGAACTTGCCAAATACCGAGCTAAGCAGAGCCGGGTCGGCCCGCTCCAGGTCGGGAAGCAGAATGCCCAGAACTATGCCCTGGCGGTACCACCCTAGCGCGTCGGTGTCACGCAACCCGCCCGAAAGCTTGCCGATCAGGATGTGAAACCCCGCTGCCCGCCCGGCTGAATCGGCCATCTCCATCCCATCCATCAGCACCAGCAGCAAGCTTCGCTGATTGCGTTCCGCTCGCCGGCGCTCTAGGTAAATCTGGCGCATGAACCCGGCCTCATCGCCAACTCCGACTGCATCACCGCCGAGGGATGGCGCGGGCGCCATTGCCTTTCGCCGCAGAATGGCCGGCAGAGATTGATTTGCGGACGGATGCTTCCTCATAAAAACCTGGGCAGTTGGCAATTGAGGTGAATCAGGTCCGCAATCACGCCGCTTCTCTGGAATCGCTGACCTCAAGGCTTTTTCCCCGGGTCATGTCAGCGGTACTCTGGAAATAAGCCTGGCAACCGTGCCGGCTGGGAAAGTCATTGAGCACAATCCCAAGCAGCTTCCCCGGCTCAATTCGGTTAAGCGCCTCTCGTACAGCGCTGTTTAGCGTCTTGTTGCGGCGAACCACCAGCACAATGCCGTCGCACCGCCGCGAGAGCGCTACCGAATCTGCCACCGGCAGCAGGGGAGGGGAGTCCAGTAATACCCAATCAAAGGCCCTGCCGGTCTCGGCCAGTACTTGCGACATGCGGTGCGAAGCCAGCAACTCCGTTTCTGCCGCTGGCCGATTGCCCGCAGGCATCAGGCACAAGTCCAGGCCGCTGACGCGGTACACAAAACTGGCCACAGGACGGTTGCTCGCGCAGCATTCCGCCAGTCCCGCGACCGGACTGAGCTCCAGGGCGGAACAGCAGCCGGGCCGGCGCAGGTCGGCTTCCAGCAGCAGCACCTTGTTCCGGCCACGCTGCGAGATCGCCGCCGCCAAGTTGAGCGCCACGAAGCTCTTCCCTTCTTCGGGCAGGCTGCTGGTGACCAGCACCATCTTCAGCGGCCGCACCCGTCGCGCATCCTCAAGCCGGGTGCGCAGAAGTCGAAACTGCTCCCTCACCGGCTCCTGGCCGGCGCCCAAGATACAGATCACCTGGCGCAGGGGGACCTTGGGCACCAGCCAGGAAAGCGAATCGAAGTCCAACACGCTCGAGCCGGGGGCTTCCGGCCGAGTTCCCGCGAAGCCTGTTCCACTTTCAGCGGCTATTTGCGGAAGGGGACCGATTCGGGTCATATCATTCCACCGGGTTGCGGATCAGTCACGATAACGGGCGATAAAAGCCATAAACGTGCTGCCAGTCATGAAAGCGAGCAGAGCGGTCATTCCTGCAATTTCCCCTCCCAGCCGCAGGCGGCGCAGCCAGGAGTCCGGCTTCACGGCGGGAGGAATGGAGGCCAGAATCGGTGCGGCGCACAGGCTCTCCACCTGGGCTGGAGAATGAATGTGGTCATCCAGCACTTCGTGGGCGTACCCCACCAGCCCTCCGGCCACTAATCCCAACACCAGCCCGGCCAGGCTGAACTTGAAGCGGTCAGGATAGTAAGGCGCAGCCGGCAAGGTGGGCGGGTCCAACACCCGGAACTGCGCGCCCCGCTGCTGCTTCTCCAAACTTCCGGCCAGCTGCGACTGGTTGCGTTTGGCCAGCAGCGATTCGTAGTAGGCGCGCGACTGGTCGTAATCCCGGGTCAGCTCGGCCAGTTGCTGTTCCCGCACCGGAGCGTTTCGCAGACGGGCTCGCACGGAGCGCATTTCCGCCTGCACCCCGGCCATCTGGCTTTCCCCATCCACGATTTCCTGCTCATTGGCTCGGAGCTGGCTCTGGATCTGCAGCGTGCTGGACGATTCTTCAGCAGCACCGTTCCCGCCTTTCCTCAACTCCTGCCCCATCTGGGCTTTGAGCTTCTCCGCTCGCGCTATCTGCTCCCGCAGCCGGATCAGTTCGGGGTGGGCTTCGGTGTAGCGCAGGCGCGCATCGTCGGCCTGCTGGCGCAAGCGCGACAGTTCCGCATCCAGCGCGGGGGGTGTTCCTGCGGGGGCGCTGGACGCGGCACTGCCGGAGAGACGCAGCTCGCGATACTGCGACAGCAGTGAGTTCAGATAAACCCGCTGCTGTTTTGCGTGCTGCAGCTCTTGGGTCACGCTTTGCAACCGGAGATCAAGCGCGTCGCGCTGCGCGAAATTCGCCTGCGTTTCGCTGGGCAGTTGCCCCAGATACTGCGCCTTGAATTGCTGTAGCCGTCCTTCCTGTTTCTGCAGCCAGCCGCGGGCATCCTGCAACTGGTTCTCCAAAAAGGTGGTTGTCTGCTGCGACTGTTGCGCCCGCGTGCGCACATTCTCCTCAATGAACAATGAGGTCAGGCGGCGTGTTACCTCCTGCGCCACCGCCGGGCTGGAAGCGGAGTAGGAAACGGTGAAGGCGGCGAGTTGACCGGGCCGGCCTGACACCTGTACCGGCTCTACCTTGATGTCGCGCCGCATCTGGCTGGCCAGCGCCTCCGGGGAAGGGCCGCCGCCGGCTGGGGAATAAAGCCTCAGGTCCTGGATAATCCGCTGCAGCCGCGTTCGGCTGAGGATTTGCGGTGTCAGGGTTTGCAGCCGGTTCTGCAGGCCGGAGGTGCCTTCCTCCGCCGGCACCGGCAGCTCATCAATCACAATGGTGGTTTCGGAGCGGTAGCGTGTCGGCAGTATCCAGGCGCATCCCCAGGCTATTCCCCAAACCGTAAACAGCGTGCCTGCAATCCACCAGCGCCGCCGCAGTAAGATGTCGCGGTACTGGGCCAGGCTGAACGGCTGCTCGGAATCCTGCTCTTTCATTGGGCTCTTCCTAAGGGCCGCATAAAACTGTGTTCCACGGAGAGCATCACCCGGTTGTGGTTACCCGGCCGGTAGAGAAGCGAATCGCCAGACTGATAGAGCCGGCCATAGGAGAGGCGGAGGGAAGCGTTGCGGCCCAGTTCGCGGCGAAAGCCGGCGCCGGCTCGCAGCATTCGCAGGTGCTCGCCGCCTCCTGCCGGCAACGCAGTTTGTTGGGCAAGTTCCGAGTTAAGCTCTGCGCTCCAGCGCCGCCCTAGTTGCCGCCCCAGGCGCAGCCATCCCGCATTGAGCCGTACCGGCCCTTGCACGCCTCCGCCATCGCTGACCTGGCGGCTAAAGCCGGTTTGCAGGCGGTTGCGCTTTCCCGACCAGCTATAGATCGCACCCGCGGCGGGGGACCAGGACGCGGAAAACGCGGGGACGTTCCGTAAGGCGAACGCCTGGCCGCGGGTGCGGGCAAACTCCGGACCAACGTAAATCACAACACTGCTGTTGCCGCTCACGGCAAACTGATGGAACGAGAGAACGGCGTGCGTGAGCGTTCGCTGCTCAGAGCCGGGAAACGTCAGGTCCCGAAAACGATATTCCACACCGGAAATGTAGCCTTGGGTAATCTGCCGCGAAACATAAGTGTTCCCGGTGGCGGCACGATTGTTGATCAGAGGTGCGGCCCACGCGCTGCCGCAGTTGCTGTAGCTCTGCAGCGTATAGCTCCCGTTCAGGCCTGCCGTGGTGTGCCGGCTCAGGCGGTAGCTCACCCCCGCTCCGCTGAAGCTCGCCGTCCTTCTGAGTTGCGGAAGCACTGTCAGTTGGTTTGGTCGGTCCAGTGGACCTAGCCCGGGTTGTAGCGGGGCTTCGTCCACCCGGTTAAAGGGATCGGTGGTCAGGGCGTAGTCCTGGCGCAGTTTCAGCGACCAGCGCAAAGCGGGCTGAAATTCCAGAGTTGTGCCAAACATTTGGTTGAATTGGTTGCCAAGCAGGGAGTGTGCCCCCACCACCACGCCCGGCCGGTAGCTTAGGTTCCATTGCAGGCGCCGCCGGGTCTGTTGCCATCCGAACGTCGCCGCCAGGTATTGTTGTCCGCCGCCTTGGTGGTGCGAGGCGCCGTTACTGAAATTGTCGTCATACACGCTGCTGCTGGAGAATGAGACCAGCGCCAGGTTGTTGACTTTGCCGGCTGCGGAGAACCCGTTTGCCGGCATTTCTCCTGTCATCGGGCTCGGAACCAGCTGCCCCCAACTGGTAGCGGCCAGCCAAAAGGCGAATGCCGGCAGCCACCATCGCGCTGACCGGAGCGTGTTCATGGCACTACCACAGTGTCTCCAGGTTGAAGGCGAATGTTCTGCCCCAGGTTACGGCCGCTGATCACCTGCTTGTAGTTGAAGGGAAACCGCTGGGGGGAGCCGTTGGCGTGCAGGCGCAGCACATAGATGCCGCTGGTTTTCGCGAAATCACGGAATCCACCCGCCAGGGCCAGCGCATCCAGCACTCTCAGCGGTTGGCCCAGCACAAACGAGCCCGGCTTTTCCACCTCGCCCACCACGTTAAAACGGTGGCTGCGGGTTTCCTTTACGATCACGGTGACCGTCGGATTCACCAGGTAAATGGAAAGTCTCGTGCGGATGCTTTCCTGCAATTGCACCGGCGTTAGGCCGCTGGCCTGCACATCGCCAATCAGCGGCAATGAGATCTTGCCGTCAGGCCGCACCGGCAACTCCTCGCTGAGTTCATTTTCCTTCCACACGTTCACCGCCAGCACATCATCAGGCCCGATCAGATACTCGCCCGCCACCTCGGCTGGAACCATAAGGCCGGAACTGGCTGCCGTTCCGCTGTTGCCTTCAGCTTTGCTGTCTGTCACTTGTGCGCGGCAGAGCGGCCGGCCCCAGCACATCGCAAAAACTGCGATCACCACGATTCCTGCCGCTCTGCTCCTCCGCCCCACTTTCGTCCTCCGGCCATTCCTGTACATGCTGAATAAGTCCTAGGCGGCTTCCACGTCGTAGCCGTCAATCAGAACCGACACCGAGCGCTGTATCAGTTCCACCGAAACCACCAGCGTGGAAGCTCCCTTATGCGAGTTGAGAACGCCTTCCACCCCGTCCAGAGCGCCACCCCGGATGCGAATCCGTTGGCCCGTCTTAAGAAAGGGACAGGGGAAAAACGAACCCTGCTGTGTCACTACGGCGCGCACTTGTTCAATTTCCTGTTCCGGAATGGCTGACTCACTCCCCGAGGTGCCTACAAAATTGAGAACCCCAGGCGTTTTCAGCACGGTGAGCCGAGCCGCCGTTCCCGGCACGACGTGCACAAACAGGTAACAGGGAAACAGCGGAAGTTGCACTTCCTGGCGACGGTCACTCCAGCGGTGCACCTCGCGGATGAGGGGCAGAAAAGTATCCACTCCAGCTTGTCGCAGGCTCAATTCAATGCGCTTTTCATGGCGCGATCGGGTGTGGATCGCATACCAGCAGAGGTGATCCGTCGCCCATTTGCCCGCATTTACGCTTTGGCTCAATTTGCCCATGGCTTCGCCGTCTGAGCCACATTCATGGCTCTAAACGGTATTTGTTGCTATAGCTTGCAGAATCCTGGAACAGGGCCCCTAACGGCCTCTATGAGCATGGAATGGCAGCTTTTTCTTGGGATGTAGAGGAGGCCGGCCGGTCCGAATTTTCAAAATCGCCGAAGGCGCTGGTGATGCCAATGCCTACTCTCTTCCCCATGGCTTCTACGCGAACTACGCTGCCACTTGAGTGCAGCCGCAGCGCCGGAGTTCTGGGGTTAAAAGGAGGCAGGAGCACTACCAGGTCCAGCCTGCAGGACAAAGCAGGCGCCGCCGAATAGGCAATTACGAACACTCCGCTGGTGCTGATGTCGCGGCAAACCCCGGTGGCTTCACAGGCGGTTTGCCCGTCATTAACCCAGCGAAAAACAACCGGAAGCTCCAGGGCAAATCTGCGGGCTCTTCTGCGCTCCTTTTCTGTTCTCGCGGCGTGCATTTTTGCCGATGGCCATTCCGGAAGTGAGTAACTCAATGATTCGGACACAACGCCAGCATAGGTGCGCTGGAAGGGAGCAGCAAGAAACCGAAAGTCACGTACCCGCCTGGGACGAAAACGGACAGTGCGCTAGTACGTGCTGGTGGTCCGAACGGCTTAGGGAAAATCCTGACATCGTTAGTACGTTCGTCCCAGGGTGGCGTTCATTATCGCGCCTGGGCCAGCGAATACGAAAAACCACGACGAGTCGACATTCAGCGCGGCATCCATGCAGCGCGAGTGATTGCCAACCCGTTGGGTCCCGTTTTGAAACTCGCACGCCCTTTTCTGGTCACAATCATGTCGCAGCTAGGATGTAAGCTGCTGATAATGGCAGTATGCGCTACGAAGTTTCCCAGGGGCCGGCATCCATACGCGTGCTTATCGCTGACAGCACTCACATGGGGAGCCATTTGTTGGCAGAGGCGTTGCAACGGGAGCGCCGTTTCAGAGTTATTGGTTGTGCTGCCACCCGGGACGAACTTCTCGCTGCCCTGCCTGACGCGCCGGAAGTGGTTATCCTGGCCCTCGATTTTGAAAGGCCGCGTGGGGGCCTGGAGATTCCTGCCAAAATCGTGGGCCAAGCATGTCCCGCGGTGCTGCTCCTCCTCGATAACAACTGCGATCCTGGTCTGGTTGTGCAGGCGTTTCGGGCCGGCGCACGCGGCGTATTCAGCCGCTCTCAGTCCCTTTCCGAAATGTGCAAGTGCCTGGAATGCCTTGCCCGGGGAGAGGTCTGGGCCACCGGAGAACAAATCAATTACGTATTGCAGGGCCTGCAACGGTCTGTGGTTCCTCCTGTTCTGAATGGCGCCGGGACGAGTCTGCTCTCCCGCCGCGAACAGGAGGTAGTGCGTTACCTGTGTGACGGCCTCACCAATCGTGATATAGCCCGCGTGCTCGGCCTTAGCGAGCACACCGTCAAGAACCATCTTCTCCGGATCTATGCCAAGCTGGGCGTGGAAAAACGGGTCGAAGTTATTTCCTCTTTGCTGAGCCATGCCTTGCCGGCGGAGCCGCTCGACCACTCCACTCCACCTTCGGGTAGTGAAGCGGAACGCCTCCAATGGTACTTGCAGTTGTCCCGGCGCTCGGCCGGAGACGAGTACCTGCTGGAGAGGATGTGTTCCGATGGCCCTGCCACCACCCACGATCCCCTGGCCGCTTACACCTGGCTTTTGCGCTCGGAAAGGGGAGCCACGGAATTGATCAGTAAGTGCCGCGCCGTTCGGGAATTGCTGGGCAACAATCTCACCTCCGAACAGCGCAGGCTTGCTGAAACTCGCGCCGCGCGGCCCTGGCGCAGACAGCTTCCTGCGCGGAGTTTCCATGCGAGGCCGGAACCGGAGCGAAGACTGCCTCTGGCCCCGGCCGGCAAGTAGACTCTAACTGCGCCTTCCTGAAAACCAAGCCGGTAAAATGTTGCTAGAATTCCGCCTGGCGGAAAAATAGACCCGCTGGAATGCTTCCGCATTGCACGGTCAACGGTCACTGATCTGACCCGCGTAGTTCTGTCACGAACCCAGGAGGTTCTGATGTCACCCACTCCCGCTAACGGGAAAATCTGCTATGTGGAAATTCCCGCCAGTGATATCGCGCGTTCCGCTGATTTCTATAGAGCGGTGTTCGGCTGGAACATTCGCCAGCGCGGCGACGGCAACACAGCTTTTGACGATACAACGGGAGAGGTAAGCGGCGCTTGGGTGCTGCAGCGTCCGCCAGCCGCCAAGCCCGGCCTTCTGATCTACGTGATGGTAGATAGCGTTGAGGCTGCGGTCGAAGCGGTGGTCGCGAATGGCGGAACTATCGTGCAGCCGGTCGGCGTGGATGCGCCCGAGATTACCGCCAGATTTGCCGACCCGGCGGGAAACGTCATCGGCTTGTACCAGGAACCAGCCTGAGCTACTGCGCCACTTCGTTCCGGGACCGCGACCACATCTGCTCGAACGCCTGCTGGAAGGCGTGCACCTGTGCGGGGTCGGTGGTGAAACGGGCGTTGTTGTCCTGCTGTTTCAAGCCGGAAGGCGACCAGTTGGCGCTGCCGTCGCGCAGCACCTTGCCGTCTATAACGTAGGCTTTCAGGTGCATCAGGTTGTGTTCGTTGGAATCTTTCACCCGCACCTGAATGTTGGGCTGGCGATGAAACATGTCGCTGAGCGAGCGCTCGTGGTGCACGTCGGCGTTGCGCTGCTCCTGCTCGAACTGCGAACGGTCGCGGTAGATTCGCACCTGCACTCCGCGGTGGGCGGCCTCCATCACAGCCTGGGCCAGGTAGCGGTCGGTGAAGGCATACATCGCGATATCCAGCGAATGCCGCGCTTCGGCGATCTGCTCGACATCGAGTTGTTCCAGGTTTTCCGCCGGCGAAAAGTGGTCGCCGGCTACCGCCCCTGCCGCCGTTCCGGTCAGCGGCGCCCGGTCGAACCCCGGCTGATACTGGTAAAGCGCCATCCCCGCCAAAGCCAACACCGCTAGATAAAGGGATCGCCGCATCCGTCCCACCTCAACTCTCCAGGGTGTTTGTATGCGAAACCGCTGCAACCGGCAATGTCCCAGGGGTACACAGTCCTCGCGTTACCTTCAGCGGCGAAAATGTTCCCATCCGCCCGCCTGCAGGTCCCGTGGCTTGCCGTCCCGAACCAGCACGAGCTTGTTCCCGCGCGTCACCTCGCCGATGCGGGTTACGCGCACCCCTCCTATCTTGGCGGCCAGCTTGTGCCGTGCGGCAAAGAGCAATTCGTAGTCTTCGCCGCCATGCAGTGCCAGGCGCAGGTTGGCTGGGCCGCCCGCCGCGGGCACCGATTCGGCGTAGATGCGCGCTCCTACCCCGCTTTCCTCGCACAAATGCCGCAGATCGGTGGAAAGCCCGTCGCTGATATCAATCATGGCTGCGGCCAGCTTTCTTTCCCGCAACATGCGGCCGGTGGCAAGGCGCGGGACAGGAAAGAAGTGGGCGGGGTGGCGACCGGCCTGAGCCTTCTTGAGCGAGCCCTTTAGCAGGCGCTCCAACAGCAGCGCCGAGCCGCCAAGTTCACCGGTCACGTACAGAGAATCGCCCGGGCGCGCTCCCGAGCGCAGCACCGCAGTTCCGCTGGGAGCCGAGCCCACCACGACGATATCGGCCATCACGCCCCCTGGTGACTGCGCCGTATCGCCTCCCCCCAGCGGCAGGGAGAACCTCTTCGCCAATGTCAGAAACCCGCGCATAAAGCCGTCCACCCAAAGCTGTGGCAATTTTTTCGGTAAGGCCAGGGAAAGAAAGGCCGCCAGGGGTGTTCCTCCCATGGCGGCAATGTCGCTCAGGCCGCGTGCCAGGCAACGGTGCCCCACCGATTCCGGGGGGTGCCATAAGCGCCGGAAATGCACCCCCTCCAGGCTGAAATCCGTGGTAACCAGGGCCTCATGTCCGGTGGGTAAGCGCAGTACCGCGCAATCGTCCCCGATCCCCCTGACCAGGGCGGCAACCCGGGAATGAGTATGCGCCCTCTGAATAGTGTCCTTTCCCCTGGGCCCAACGGTCGGACCGGCAATCTGCGTTTGGCGCAGGATTCGTGCAATTAGGGCTTTCTCAGGTAGCGGCACGCTTCCATAAATATAGCAAGGCGCCGGAAGGTAACCTGCGGATGGCCCAGAGGTACAAGGACTTACACGCGGCTAAATTGGTCACTGCGGTAATGGAACTAAGGGGTTTACCTCGTTGACAGGGGAGAATCTACTTTGTTACGGTGGCTCAGTTGTTTCCCCTTGGCTGCGGTATGGAAGGCCAAAGTTTTGTTAGGAATAGCGGGCCTCCACCGCAAACATTTGAACTGACAGGCCTTAGCCGGTTCAGCTGGATTTAAGCGGTAACGCCATCCATCCTCTCCCCCTGTGAAGAGGAGGCGTCACCGGGATCCAGGAGGGGCCGTAGAACCAACGGCGGCCTGTTTGAGCAGTTAAATCCGGTGCTTTAGACGCATAGATGCAGGCAGGAGAACTATTGCGTAAACGGTTCTACATACTTTTTGTTGCCCGGGATGCCGAGGGGCAGCTGCACAAGATCCAAATCCCTATTTACTACCTTTACGTCCTGGTTATCGGCGCGGCCATCGGTCTGCTAAGCGTAACCGGAATCGTGGGCTCGTATGGCCGCATGCTGGCCAAGGTTTCCCGCTTCAATCAGCTGCGGGACGAGACGGAAGCGCTGCGGGCGCGCTACTCCAAACTGGAGCAGGCGGAACACGAAAAAGACCTGCAGGTCGCATCCTTGGGCTCGCTGGCCAGTGAAGTCTCCGCCCTCTATGGATTGAAACCGGACCCCATTCTGACCAGCAACTCCGCGGGCAATTTTGAGCAGCAGCAGGTAGGCGTTTCCCTGGACCAGCTTCACGCTTTGCGCAGTTCTGCGCTGAGCGGCGCCACCATGATTGCCATCGGCATGAACATCAGTCATCCGGTGAGCATGAACGACTGGATCCGTGCTTCTGCGGCTCCCGCTTTGTGGCCGGTCATGGGAAGAATCACCAGCTCTTTTGGGGAGCGTATAGATCCTTTCAACGGAGAAGGTGCTTTCCATCGCGGCGTGGATATTTCCTGTGAGTATGGTGAGCCGGTTATTGCTCCCGCCGATGGAGAAGTCGCGTTTGCCGACTTCATGAACGGTTACGGCCGCGCCATCATCCTGGAGCACGGACACGGTTTGAGCACACTCTACGGCCACCTCTCCAGCTTTGCCGTGGTCGCGGGCCAGCAGATTCACCGTGGCGATGTCATCGGCTATATCGGCGACAGCGGCCGCAGCACCGGGCCTCACCTGCATTATGAAGTTCGCATCAACGATGTTCCCGTCAATCCTTACAAGTATCTGCGCGTCACCGTGGCTCGCGACTTCGGCATAGAGCACGGCTCGTAGCGGCAGTTCTCATTCCCCGGTTCCCAGTTGTGGCGCAGCCCTCCTTCTCCGTTCTCCCGGAAAATGAGGACCCCCAGAGAGCGCGCAGCCCTTCAAAGCAGTCCGTCCCCAGGATTTCTGGGGAATTTCCAGGACTCGGGTTTTAATTTCAAAATGACCTCGGCATCCTCTGCGCCCTTGGCGGTTTTGGTGTGGTGAGTTCGTGCCGGCGCTTTTTCGTGGCCGGAGCGGGTGACGCGGGCGGGTTTTGCGAGTCGGGGACGATTATTTCCGGCGGCGGCTCGGTAAAAACTTTCTTGATGAAATCCAGCGGCACGGTGGCGGTAAGGGTCACTCGGGTTTTGTCCTGCTCGATCTTCAGGCTGTCAAAAAATGTCCTCACGTCCTTGTCGGCGGGGCCGGCCGACGCGATAGTCGGCTGCAGGCTGTGAAAGATGGTGAGCAATGCTCCCATTTTCTCCGCCAGTTGCGAGGCACGGCCCTCCTGCTGATACAAGGCCTCAACCCGAAGGTGAATGGCGCGCAAAAAGCGCGCAGAGGCCACGAGCACTGAACCGCTCAACAACTGGCGGTAGTCAGGGGGCAGCAACACGTCGGTCAGTTGGCCGCTTTGCAGGTGCGCGGGATTGCTCACAATGGCCCAGGCCAGGCTGCCGAAGGGTACATGCTTGTAGTTTCTGCGCAACAAAGCCGGGCCGCCAAAAGGCGAAGCCAGTTTGCGGGAGCGGTCAATGATTCCGCGAACGATCCGCGGGTCATCGGAATTCGATACCGCCACCGTGCCCACTGCCAGCATGGCCACCCGCAGAGTGCGGCCTTGCAGAGGAATAGTAAAAATCTGCACCCCGCGGTAGTTGTCCACTGAACTCGCCAGCTTGGTCAGGTAATTGGCAACCCGGCTGGAATTCCAGCGGCCGGTGAAAATCTCGGTAAACCGCATTTCGCTACCCGGCGCCTCCGGCGTGCCCGGATAATGCACCGCGAAGGCGGCTTCATCCAGGTCCCGCTCGAACTGGAAGCCGGTCTGACGGATGAATTCGTCGTATTCCGGGTCGTGGGGGACGGGTGGTACTTGGCCCAAATGGTTGAGACGGCGCACCCATTTCAAGTCCACGTAAGCGAAGGCCTCAGCCCCAGGCAGAAGGCGGGCGGGTTCCGGGGGTGCCTGGCTACGCAGCAGCACGATGGCCGCCAGGCCGGCGGCTATCAAAACGACGATCAGAATGGTGAGGCGAGTTCGTCGCCGCATAAGCTGCTTTTACCCGGCCCGCCGTTCCTTCGGATTTTCACCCCTGGCAGTAGCGCAACCCATAATATTTGGGTAGAATTTAGGAAGAATTCCAAATCATAGCACTGCTCTGGAGCGTAAGGTGGGGAGTGGCCGTTTGCACGTCTCCTTCCGTGTGTGCTAACCTTTTGTTTTTGTTCCCGAAGCGGGGGCAGATTTAAGTGTCTGAGCGCGCCGGATTTCTGGCGGCGAGGACCGCTGGCGTAGCTCAGCTGGTAGAGCATCTGATTTGTAATCAGAGGGTCGGGGGTTCAAGTCCCTCCGCCAGCTCCAGAAAAGGACATTCAGGCGCTAGCAGTCGAGTGGTGGACCGGGCGGTTGCAAAACAATTAATTTCCCGAGAACGCACTCCATACTCAGAAACGTGAAAAGGCGTTGGGCGCGGAGAGAGCCTCCTCTTGCGTCTTTATTTTCGCGCTCGTGAGCGTGTTCTGCCGAGTGGCTTAGTCCACCCATGGAGGCCGGCGCTCGACGGTGCGGCGCCTGGCGGGATTTCGCACAGGTGGCCGAGTGGTTAATGGCAGCAGACTGTAAATCTGCCGCTCCTTGCGAGCTACGGAGGTTCGAATCCTCCCCTGTGCACCAGGATTTTGCATTCACGCTGAGCGTGAAGGAGTTTCGGTTGTCTCGGTTTTCCATCGCCATGCTGGCGTACGTGGTCCTGGGCATTTTAGCGGTAACCACGCTGGACCAGGCAGTTTCGGTGGCGGGGCGGCAGGTGCCGCTGAGTGTCATCACGCTGGTGGTGCTGGGCTTGTTCGCTTTCCGCACTTGGCTACACCACAAGCGAGAACTGCTGGAAAAGGCGGAGCACGGGCCAAGGGTAGAGCTTTCGGGCCGGGGTTGAGCCCTTTAGCGGGCGTGAGCGAAGCGGGAGGCAGCTGGCGAAACCCTGAGCGGAGCGCAGGGTCTCGAGTTTTGCGGGCCGATGTAGCTCAGTTGGTAGAGCACTCCCTTGGTAAGGGAGAGGTCACCAGTTCAATCCTGGTCATCGGCTCCAGAGAATCAGCTACTAGCTGCTAGCTAATTAGCCTCTAGCTCGGAGCTAGCAGCTAAACAGCTAGTGGCGGGGTTTGGCGGGAGTAACTCAGTGGTCGAGTCACAGCCTTCCAAGTCGAGCCGCTTTGCGGGCGTGAGCGAAGCGGAAGCCCGCAGGCGAGACCCTGAGCGTAGTCGAAGGGCCCCTCGGAAGGCAGACAGATTCGGCAGGGCGGGAGTAACTCAGTGGTAGAGTCACAGCCTTCCAAGCTGTTGGTCGCGGGTTCGATTCCCGTCTCCCGCTCCAGGCTTTGAACAGGCGACGGCAGCTATGTCTCCAGGTTTCCAGCAGGCGGTCATAAAGGTTGAGAACGAGAAAGACTTCGCGGAGCTTCGCGGCGCCATTGACCGTGTTTTTGCTGCTCCGGAGGTGGAGAAATTCCTGCGCCAGTTGAGGAAGAAGGATGTAGGCGTGCGCGACTTCGAGGCGGTGCTGGCAGGTGGCTTCATCGAGCGCGTTGACGCCATGCTGGCCAAAGCCGGCAAAACCGCCAAGGGGCTGTGGGAGAGCTTGCCGCTTTCTGACCAGAGTCAGGCGAAGGAGTTTTACCTGGTGCGGCTCGAGCAGGTGGACGTGAAGTGGCGAGCCAAGTTCGCCACCGTTTACCGGGTGCTTTAGAGCCCGCGAGCAGAGATTAGGAGCAAGGCAGCGAAATGGCGAAAGAGAAATTTGAGCGCAATAAGCCGCACGTGAACGTGGGCACGATCGGGCACATTGATCATGGCAAGACCACGCTGACGGCGGCGATCACCAAGGTATTGGCCAAGCACAATCCCAAGGTGCAGTTCCGTTCGTTTGATTCGATTGACAACGCGCCCGAGGAGCGGGAGCGGGGCATCACCATCGCCACCGCGCACGTGGAGTACGAAACGCCGAACCGGCACTATGCGCACGTGGATTGCCCCGGGCACGCCGACTACATCAAGAACATGATCACCGGGGCGGCGCAGATGGACGGGGCCATTCTGGTGGTGGCGGCGACCGACGGACCCATGCCGCAGACGCGCGAGCACGTGCTCTTGGCGCGCCAGGTGGGGGTGCCCTATATCGTGGTGTTTTTGAACAAGTGCGACGCGGTGGACGATCCCGAACTGCTCGACCTGGTGGAGCTGGAAGTCAGGGAACTGCTGAAGGGCTACCAGTTTCCGGGCGACGACGTGCCGGTGGTGCGGGGCTCGGCCCTGGGCGCCTTGAACGGGGAAGAGAAGTGGGAAAAGAAGATAGACGAGCTGATGGAGGCGGTGGACAAGAACGTGCCCCTGCCCAAGCGCGACATCGAAAAGCCCTTCCTGATGCCGATTGAAGATATTTTCTCAATTTCGGGCCGGGGCACGGTGGTGACCGGCAGGATCGAGCGCGGCAAGGTGAAGGTGGGCGAGGAAGTGGAGATCGTGGGCTTCCGCGACACGCGCAAGACGGTGGTGACCGGGGTGGAGATGTTCAAGAAGACGTTGGATGAGGGCATGGCGGGAGACAACGCCGGCCTGCTCTTGCGCGGCATCGCCAAGGAAGACGTGGAGCGGGGCATGGTGCTGGCCAAGGGGGGCTCGATAACGCCGCACACCAAGTTCAAGGGCGAGGTGTACGTGCTGACCAAGGAAGAGGGCGGGCGGCACACGCCGTTCTTCAAGGGCTACCGGCCGCAGTTCTACTTCCGCACGACGGACGTGACCGGAGTGGCGGAGCTGCCGGCGGGCACGGAGATGGTGATGCCGGGGGACAACGTGAGCCTGCAGATCGAGCTGATCACGCCGGTGGCGCTGGAAAAGGGGCTGCGCTTCGCCATCCGCGAGGGCGGGCACACGGTGGGCGCGGGCACCATTTCGGAGATCGTTTAGCAGTTTGGCAATTGTGTAACCGGGT
>Ga0208774_1000089_pt1 | contig 15786 bp, 12 predicted proteins | sample SF_Rice_5C_80N_4_FD_185620 | JGI IMG/M metagenome (GOLD analysis project Ga0208774, IMG submission 185620) | Rice paddy soil microbial communities from Twitchell Island, California, USA - SF_Rice_5C_80N_405 (SPAdes) (version 2) | ecosystem: Environmental > Terrestrial > Soil > Paddy field/soil ... | reverse complement strand
GAGCGGCCGAGCAAAACTTGGGGTGACGTTCTTTCACAATGACTTCTTCGACCAGGTCGAATTTGTCGATAGCAGTGCGTTGCCACAGCTGGGTGTACCCAAGACGATAGCTCTTGCGACGCCATTTGGAGCTAGCGTCAATTCCGGGGCATCCCGCGCCATGGGAGCTGAACTCGAAGCCACAACGAAATTGGGCCGTAGCATCACCGTGTCGGTCACGTATACGTATCTAGACGATGTGGTCCGGCGCTCGTTCGCGAGTAGCGCACTCGCCCCAGCCTTCAATCCGGTCTTCCCCACTCTGCCGATCGGCAATTCTCCTTTGATTGGCAATCCTCCTTTTCGCCGTGCGCGACATTCAGGGTTGTTCCTGATCGGGTACAGCCGAGGCAGGTGGATCGCCTCGCTAGCCGGGAACCTTGTAGGTCATCGTGATGACAGCACGCATGCGGTGGATGCCTTTTTTGGCACTTCGCTGCTGCTTCCAAACCGAAACCTGGACCCCGCATATCAGAACATCAACCTGCACGGCAGTTTTCGGCTGAGTTCTGCAGTGGAGCTCTACACGAATCTGGACAATATCTTGGCCCAACATTACGACGCCGCATTCGGCTTTCCCGCTCTTCCGTTCACGTTTCGGAGCGGCCTCAAGCTCACGTTAGGAGGCGAATCGTGGAAGAAGCACTAGCGGCAACGATTCCCGAAAAGGTGGCTGCGAACAGCCCGCGATGTGATTGGAAGGCGATTGCAAAGCAGAGATTAGACAGCCTCACCAAGCCTGTTGCCAGTCTCGGTCGGTTGGAGGAAATCGCCGCCAAGATGGTCTGCATTCAGCAGAGGGAGCAGCCCACGTGCGAGCGGAAGGTAGCGTACGTCTTTGCGGCTGACCACGGTGTAACCGAGGAAAGAGTCAGCGCCTACCCTAAAACGGTAACAGAGCAGATGGTCAGGAATTTCCTTACCGATGGCGCCGCTATAAATGTCCTGGCGCGGCGTGCAGGGGCCGAAGTTGTAGTGGTCGATGTAGGCGTTGACGCCGATCTTGAATCTCATCCTCAGCTACTTCAGAAAAAGATAAGACGCGGCACACGCAATATGGCGGTAGAGCCGGCCATGAGCGAAGCAGAAATGTACGCGGCGCTCGATGTGGGCAACTCGTTGCTGAACGAACTGCCGCCCAGCAGAAACCACATGATTGCGGTCGGCGAAATGGGAATTGGAAATACGACGGCCGCTGCTGCGATCACTGCCGCGCTCACAGGCAGACAGGTGAAAGAGGTGACCGGCTTGGGCACAGGAATCTCATCCGAGATATTGCTCCACAAGCAGCAGGTGATCGAACAGGCCCTGCAGTTGCACGCTTTGAAGAGCACGGATCCGTTGGAGACATTGCGCAGAGTTGGAGGGCTTGAGATCGCGGCTATGAGCGGGATGATTCTTGCAGCACGTGGCCGCGGCGTGGCCGTTGTAATCGATGGCTTTATCTCCACTGCCGCTGCTGCCCTGGCTTACGCGGTTGATCGAGGTGTGGCGGAATTCATCTTCGCGGGCCACCTCTCTCAAGAGGTAGGTCATCGCGTTCTGCTCGACTATATCGGTCTCGCTCCCATTCTCGATCTTGGTATGCGCCTCGGAGAGGGGACCGGCGCAGTCTTAGCTATGACCGTGATCGAGGCAGCTCTGGCGATCCTCAACGAAATGGCAACGTTCTCATCGGCTGGCGTAAGCGGGCCACACGCATGAATGGAATATTGTACGAGTTGCTGCTGGCGTTTCAGTTTATGACGCGGATCCCGATTCGCGGACTTCCGCATCGGCCAGGGGCGCTCGCGCGTGCAGCTAAGTTCTTTCCGATCGTCGGACTTGTGATTGGGCTAATCGCGAGCGGCATTTATCACTTTCTCATGCCCTATGTTTCACGTCCCATTCTGGCGATGGTGGTGCTCTCGTATTTGGTCGTCATCACGGGTGCTTTGCATGAGGACGGTCTTGCCGACTCGGCCGACGGCTTTGTAGGTGGATGGTCAAAGGAGCAGGTCTTGGAGATCATGCGCGATAGTCGCGTCGGGACATATGGCGCCATTGCCGTCGGGCTCTCTCTTCTTTGGCGCTTCGTTCTTATAATGAGTGTCGCGCCTGCAAGGTTGCCAGCAACTCTCATCGCCGCAGGCGTTCTCTGTCGCTGGACGTCGCTGCCGCTCGGCTTCTTCCTCCCCTCTGCGCGGGCCGAGGAGGGATTGGGAGGTTACATTGCAGGGCGGCTTCCCACCTGGTCATTTCTTTGGGGGACAATCTTTGCTCTGTTCAGCGTTGGGGTTGTCTTGAGGCGGGCGAGTTTGTGGCCATGGCTGATCACGCTAGCGATCACGGTTAGCAGTGGATGTTATTTTCGCCGCCGCATTCAAGGTGTTACCGGAGATTGTTTTGGCGCCGTCAACCAGGTGACGGAAATTGCAATTTACGCCGTTGGAGCCTTGCACCCATGACCAGCCGCGCACTCGTAAACACCAACTCGTGTAATGGTGGCAGAACGCGAGGCATTAAGTTCGTTTTCTTGAGGCATCCGCAGGCATGTCTTCACGGCCGATTCTGCGGCCACTCTGACCCCGAGTTAACCGCGGATGGGCGCGCCACGATTCCGGCGATCACCTCGCGGCTTGGCGCTGCGCCTCCTTCGACGATCTGGAGCAGCGACCTGGTACGTGCAAAGGAAACCGCAGCCAAGATTGCCAAGCATTTTGGGGTGCCCCTCAGGCCCTCCACTGGTCTCCGCGAAATGAACTTCGGAGCGTGGGAGGGGCTGAGTTGGAAAGAAGTTGAAGCACAGTTTCCGGAGGACGCCAGAACATGGGCGCGAGGTTTTCCTCATCACCGCCCACCCGGAGGTGAATTGTTTGTCGAGTTCCAGTCACGAGTAATCGCCGAATTGAAAAACTTAGCGACTGATGCCAAATACGGTTACACGCTTGTCGTAACCCACGCCGGATTCATCAGAGTCGCCGCAGCCTGGGTGCTCGGCATTCCTGACGATCTGATTTCGCGCATCGCGGTCGATTATGGCGCCGCAATTGTTCTGCAGAAATCCGAAGAGCAGTGGAGTGTTGTCGTGCCGAACATCACTGACTTCAGCGTCGCGGCGACCGTTACAGTGAGGGAGGAGCGGACGTGAGGATTGTTTCGTTGGTCCCCAGCGCGACAGAGATTCTGTGCGCGATTGGTTTGGAAAGTGACATTCTCGGAGTCTCTCACGCTTGCGACTGGCCGCCGACAATTCTCGGGCGACCGCGGCTCACTGCAACTCGCCTTGATGCCGAGTTGACCAGCGCCGAGATCGACCAACGCGTTCGCGAGAGCCTTTCTTTGGGTCACAGGTTATATACGATTGATGGCGACTTGCTTCGGAAGCTGCGCCCCGACTTGGTCATAACGCAGGAGCAGTGCCAGGTCTGCGCCGTAAATCGTGATCACACGATCTGCGCCCTCGATGGCCTTGGCCTTAACGTAAGATCGCTTTCCCTCGCGGGCGGTAATTGTGCCGGCCTGTATCGCGACATCGTCAATGTGGGATTAGCCACTGACCGCAGAGAGGCTGCCGACAGCCTGGTCAATCAAATTGCAGCGCGGCTGGAAGCAGTCGCTCAGCGCACAGCATCTGCTAGCCGCCCGCACGTGTTTTGTTTGAGTTGGTTTGATCCGTTGATGACTGCGGGGAGCTGGATCAGCGAAATGGTTCGCGTTGCCGGTGGTTGTGACAGCTTCAGTAGCGGCCACGCGGCATCGTCCCCAATTTCGATTGACCGCCTCCTATCACAGCCACCCGAAGTCATCTTTCTTATGCCGTGCAGCTTCTCGCAACAACGCAGCTCCCGCGAGTGGGCGCAGATGAGCAACTTGCCGCTCTGGCGCAGTCTGTCGGCCGTTCAAGCGGGTCGCGTGTTCACTCTGGAAAGCAGCCTGTTCCATCGCCAAGGGCCCCGGATGGTCGAGGGCGTGGAACTGATGGCCTCCTTACTTCACCCCGATTGCTGCACGTTTCCAGCTCAAGAGCGATTTTCACGGAAGGTGGCCTGATGAAGCCCAAGCCGAAGGCATTCATCGTGGGAGTTGGTCCCGGCGCGCCGCAGTTGGTCACCCCTATAGCCCGCCACATCATCTCTGAAGCCGAGATCATTCTCGGCTGGGACATGGACTTGCTGGCAGTACGCGACTGTATTGCCGGCAAGCAGATATTTCTCCAAGACGTAAGGAATTACATGAAAGCGACGAGGGCAGCCGTCCGCGAAGCCAGAAGCAGCCGCAAGGTTCTTGCAATACCAAGAGTAGGTGATCCCTGTCTCTCCTCGGGATTGAAGGGACTGCTGTATGCGCTCTCCGGTTTCGAAGTAGAAGTTCACGCGGGTGTCAGCTCCGTACAGCTCGCGGCAGCCGTTGCACGGGTCAATCTCGATGAGAGCGCAATCATCAGCTTCCACGACCTCGGAGACCCAGAAGAGAAAAAGCGGTATCTGTTCGGCTGTTTTCGTCAGGGCCGGCACATCATCGCCCTTAGCAGCCCCGACTTTCGTCCTGAGGAAATGGCGCAATGGCTCATCAAAAGGGGTGTACAACCGGCAACCCCGGTTGTGGTGTGCTCCTCGCTGAGCTTGCCTGAACAAAAAGTCCTGCAGACCGACCTGGGAAGCCTGGTTGGGAAACAGTTTCCCTGGCTCACCGTCAGTGTCATCGTCAATCCCGCCGTCTCAGGCGCCAACAAGGATCAGCGGCTTTGGCGGCAGTGGCGCGAAAAGCGCGCGAAACACACCTCGAAAAAGGAGAAAAGATGATCTACATAGTTTTTGTCCTTGCTGTGCTTACGCGATTCCTGTTCATTTCGCACGTTCCGGTTTTCACGCCGGTGTTTGGGGCATTGTTATTCGCAGGTGCTCGCCTGAGGAAACGCGATGCAATATGGTTCCCCGCCACTGTTCTCGCGATTTGCGACTGGATATTGACCACTCGCGTTTTTCACATGGAAATGAAATGGGAGCATTCTCTGACCATCTTGGCCTTCGCCGCGATGGCTGGCATTGGCGGGCTGCTTCGCCACAAGATATCGGTCTTGAGAGTCGGCGGTTGCGCCGTTGCCGGACCAGCGATCTACTTCCTTATCAGCAACTTCGGTGTGTGGCTCGGTTGGGGCCTTTATCCGCATACCTCGCGAGGGCTTGCTGCGTGTTACGTTGCAGCACTTCCTTACTACCGCAACTCAATCTTCAGCACCGCAATTGTGGGAGCGTTGTTGTTCGGTGTTTCTGAACTCATTTCAAGGAGGGCATCTCAGAGCGGTTTTCAATCGGGCACCGCGACTGTCGATGGCGTTGCCCATCGTCCCGTTACGGCTGTGTGAGGCGTAGAGTCAGCGATATCGCTTTCTGGCGACTAGCTCCCGTGGTGTTGGAGTCATGATTTCATCTCTATGAAGCAGCGTACGCAAACCGAGTGGTGTCCTCCTGTTGTCCGCGTCAAAGAGCTGCTTGAGCACGCGGTCGAGCGTTCAACGGCTGACGGCATCCTGCTTTCTGGCGGACTAGACACCAGCGTGTTGTCGGCGATTGCAGCCAAACAGAAACGGAAACTGCGGGCTGTTTGCATCGCTGTGTCGGATGCAGCCAGTCCCGACGAGTCGTTCGCCAAGACGATGGCAGAACGCTGCGAATTCAGCCTGCGGATCTTGCGACCGAGCTTGGCCGACCTCGTTGGAATTATGCCGACACTAATGCGCATTCTTGGCGGATTTGATCCGATGGAATTGCGTAACAGCGCTGTCGTTTGGCTGGCGCTGCGGGCGGCTAAGGAAGAAGGCATTGGTGCCGTCCTGACTGGCGACGCCGCTGATGAGCTCTTTGCCGGATACAGCTACATCGTTAGCATGCCGCCCGAACAAGTCCGGCCTTATCTCGACTTCTTAAATGGGGTGATGCGCTTCAGCTCTCAGCCTATGGGCGCATCCGTCGGCGTTGAGGCGCACCTGCCCTACCTTGATTCACCGCTTCGCAAATTCGCTTTAACCCTTTCGCACGACGATCTTGTGGCGGAGCGTGATGGTCAGCGGTTTGGAAAAAAAGTTTTGCGGGAGGCGTTCGCGGATTTGTTGCCAACAGAAATCTCGTGGCGCGTCAAGACTCCCATCGAATACGGGTCAGGAAGTCACGCGCTCCAGAAGTTTGTCGCCGATGCGGTATCGGACGAGGAATTCGAAGTCGCACGTCCTTACATAGCCGCAGAGGATGGCGTCTCCCTGCGCAATAAAGAACAATTCTTCTATTACCGCATCTACCGAACGTTTTTTCCTCCGCCTCGGGAGCAGACCGGCGGAGCAAAGCGTTGCAGTGCGTGCGGCGGCGGAGTCGAACGAGCAGACCAGAAGTATTGCCGTGTGTGTGGCGCTTATCCTTGCTAAGGACGCCAAAATGCGCAAGCCAAAAGCAGCAGTCTCATGGAGCGGCGGGAAGGATAGCTACCTCGCGCTACATCGCGTCGCCGATGCATTCGATGTCCAGGCACTCGTGACTATGTTCACAGAAGACGGAACGCGCAGCCGATCTCATGGGCTTCGCCCTGAAGTCGTGGCCCGCCAAGCCAGTCTGATGAAGCTGCCGCTCGTCAGCGGCAGAGGTTCTTGGGGAAGCTATGAGGAGGAATTCAAGCGTTTATTGCGCGAGCTGGCGACAAACGGGTTTTCGCATGTGATATTCGGAGACATCTACCTCGATGAGCACAAGGCCTGGGTCGAGCGAGTCTGCAATGAGTGCGACCTTCAAGCGCTTGAGCCGCTATGGGAAGAGCAGACTGCTGATTTGCTTCAAGAATTTCTTGCAACCGGCGCAGAAGCAAGAATTGTGGCGATTAAGGCCGGTTTGCTTGATGAGAAATGGCTTGGCAGGACTCTCTCGGAAGAAGTGCTTTCGGCCTTCGAGTCATTGGGCATCGATGCATGTGGAGAGCGAGGCGAATACCATACCGTCGTGTTTGCCTCGGCCCGAATGAGCGCGCCGCTAGCGCTGCTTGAGGTTGGCCGGTTGATGCATGACGGCTACTGGAAGCTGGATCTGGAGCTTCACTGATCGGCTGTTTGTGTTCTGTGCCATAAACGTGCCCTACGCTTTAAGCCGCTATGCGCTAAGTCGAGCCTTTTCAATACCGCGTCAAGAGTGCTTCCGTGCGGGCATCGTCTGTGGCAAGTGGTTGATCCGAAAGTGAATGCGCGTGAGAGTTGGTATCGAGTCCGAGCCTACTCTTAATCAGTAGGTTGAAGGTTCGATTCCTTCCGCGCTCACCAACTCTCTTTTCAGATCAGCAGGTTACCGGCACTCTTCATTCGGCTTGAAAACACGATTTTCCACTGTGCGCAATTTTGTGCCCACCCTCGATTGGGCGGTGCGAGTTGTAGCTGAAGTCGAGCGGCGGAGGACACAAGTCTGTCCGACGACAAACCAAGAGAACCGACTCGACTGCGACGGGCCTTCTCATGAAAAGCCTTCGCGCACGTTACACATCGTCGCGTCGCCGCATGCCTGCGCGTTGGGTCGAGTATAAATCAACCTATGTGCGTCTTGACCCCGCAAACCCCGTGCGGCATGTTGGTTTCCAGCCAAAGGTGATACCGGAGTGGTGGATGACCCAAGTGGCAGGTAGGATAGAGCACGTGGGTGGCGCCTGCAGCTTCCGGTGCTGTCTGATAATGAGAGGCTAACAGGAAATGATGTTCGCGTTTTACTGCTCAAAATTTCGGACGCACGGGCGCAAACGGGGTGCCGCTGTGGCCAGATGGTAATCCGTCGAACAAATTCCTGAGCGATCCGCTAGTGCGACTGCTGCGCGACCCGCTGGTGTGGGCTCGGGTGGGCGGGGTGCTCGGCGCTTGTATCTTAGTACGCGTTTCTTTGTACTCAGGCGCAAGCGCTTGCTGATGAATACACCGCGATCGTCTGTGCGCGGGGCGGCACTTGGGCGGGTGGAAGTCAGCGGCCAGGCAGCGGGACGTACTATCGAGTCGTGATTACGTACCTGAGCTACAAACAGAAGCAGTATAAAGTCGAGGAGGAATCGGGCCCGCTATTCTTCGATGAAAGCACCAGTAAGGCCAGGTCCACAGCCACCGAGACGTGGTGGTAGAGACTTAATGAGACCGCCTAGAGATGACATTGAACATGGGATCAATCGAAGCGCAGGTACATTCGCACGCAGGAGGCGTCATGTCGTTCGGCCTGGGTGATAGCTCTTATACCGTCGTGGACCGCCACCGCTTCCAAACAACTCTTTGTCCCCGATGAACTGCTGTACATTCGTCGTGGCACCGACCCCTAAAATCTGTGGTACAGAAGGAGCCTCGAAAGGAGAGCGCAAATGGTGCATGCCAGCGAAGAGGTTTACTCCTCGCTTCAGCGGCGATTCAAAGGTGAGCTTCTGCGCCCCGGCGCAGACGGCTATGAAGCCGCGCGCACCATCTGGAATGGCATGGTTGCACGCACCCCCGGGCTCATAGCGCTCTGCGCCGACGTGAGCGATGTGCAAAGCGCAATCCGCACTGCCTCCGAAACCGGAATTCTGACCGCGATCCGTTGTGGAGGGCACAGCCTTGCGGGTTTCAGCACCTGCGATGGCGGTCTGGTGATTGATTTATCGAGAATGCGACAGGTCACGGTTGATTCCGACAGCCGCCGGGCATGGATCGCAGGAGGGTGCCTGTTGAAGTCGATTGATGCGGCAACACAAAACTCAGGGCTGGTCTTTCCTTCTGGCGTTGTCTCTCATACTGGCGCTGCGGGACTGATCCTGGGCGGAGGAACCGGCTGGCTGACACGGCGATTTGGATTATCCTGCGACAACGTCGAGGGATTCACGCTCGTCCTGGCGGATGGTTCCGTTGTACGCGCGAACTCGAAAGAGCATCCGGATCTGTTTTGGGCCTTGCGTGGCGGCGGCGGCAACTTCGGGGTGGTGACAGAATTCGAAGTGAAACTCCATCCGCTTACCTCTGTGCTACTGGCCGAGGGACTCTGTCCCGAAGCTGCAATTCGCTCCCTGCTCCAATGCTGGAGAGACTTCATGGCCGAAGCGCCACTCGACTTGAAGTGGAACGTTAACCTGCGGCTTGCCCCCAATTCACCGCAGACACCTATTGAGCTTCGCGGACAGCCGGTCGCCACCACTTCTTTGGTTTGGACTGGCGACCCCGAAGCGGGCCGTCCGCATTTGCAGCGCGCGCTTTCGCTGTGTGACCCGAATACCGTGAGCAGCAAGGTTGTGCCGTTCTTGGATCTGCAAACCATGGCCGATTGCGACTTCCCCCATGGCCGGCGCTATTACACGAAATCCGGTTATTTCCGTTATCTTGACGACAGCAGTATTTACCAGATGATTGGAGCAGTGGCTGCGAGTCCCTCATCGGACGTCCTGGTTGAGCTATCCTACCTGGGTGGTGCGGCGCAGCGGATGGCCGCGAAAGAGACCGCATTCGGGGACCGCGGCGCTCCCTTTATTGTGAATCTGCTGGGCGGCTGGTTAGAGCCGTCCGCTGACGGCGGCAATATCTCCTGGATTCGCCGCCTCTTCCACCAACTTCGTCCGGCTATGAAACCGGGTGTGTACACAAATTTCATGAGCGCAGATGAGCAGGATCGAGTCTCCGAGGCTTATCACGAAACCTGGGAGCGCATGGTCATGGTCAAGTCGCACTATGACCCAAATAATCTCTTCCGGCTTAATCACAACATTCCTCCCCGAATGCGCGCAGCCAAGGATTGACCGGGGCGGTGCCCCGTTCCCGCCGTTGGCGTGCGCCTCCGTAGGGCTAAGCTCATGGACGGGGAAATATCAAAGGTCCTTCACGTCCTTGCGCTGCCCTGCACGCGAACGGAACTTAGCGACAGCCCTGGAACCGTCTCAAGCGCCTGAACCAGCGCGCGTACATCATCCGCCGTGTTGTAAAAGTGTAGAGAAATGCGCACACCATCCCCACGACTTGACGCTACTATGCCTTGCTCCGCCAGGCGGTCAACTACAGTGTTTGCGTGCTCAGGGCTGGTTGCCTGCAAAACTATCAATGGGCCTATGCTGTCGGCAGGCGTCTTCACGTTGATTCGCATCGCCGCGATGGAGCGCAGAAACATGTCTGTCAGGTCGCCGATATGACGGGCTATGTGTGTCATGCCCGTGGTACTGAGCAGTTCAATGCCGGGACCGGCAGCATAGATGTTGGGAATGGACGGAGAGCCTGATTCGAATCGCCGGGCGGTGGGGGAGAGATCCAGATGCTTGACATCGAAGGCGAACGGATTGAGCTGGGCGAACCAGCCGCTCATTGTAGGTGTCAGCGAGGTGATCAGATCGCGACGAACATAGAGAAACGCAAGCCCGGGTGGTCCCAGCAGGTATTTAAGCGTTCCCGTGACGTAGAAATCGATACCCATCTCCTTCACATCGACGGGACGCGTACCACAATCCTGATAGTCGTCCAGCATCACCCATGCGCCACAGCTATGGGCAAGCTCCACGATGGCGGGTACGTCGGAACGGAAGCCGTTCTTGAAGCACACCCGAGTGAGAGGCACAATAGCCGTGCGCCGGTCAACGACCGGTTCATAGCTCTCGGCAAGCAGCCTGTCACCCTTGGGCGGAACAAAAACGATTTCGGCCCCACGGCTGCGCTGCGCCAGCCACACATGCCCCATGGTCGGGAACTCGAATTCTCCGAGTACAACCTTGTTGCGGTCGCGAATATCGAGCGCGCTGGCCACAGCGTTAATGCCCGCCGAGGCGCTGGTAATAATCGCCACTTCGTCCTCGTCCGCCCCGATAAACCGAGCAAATAGTTTGCGAGTACTCTCGTAGTGTCCTACCCAGGCGTCCCAGGGGGAACCGTGCTCATGCCAGCTGCGGACGTAGGCCGCCAGGCCATTCTCCACAGCGTCTGACAATGCACCTTGGGAACAGCTGTTCAGATATATCTTTTTGCGGAAGATGGGAAATCGCGCGCGAATCTGTGCGGATTGAGTGCTGTCCAACACGAATAACTCCTTTTCAGGCAGTTTGAGTGGCTGCCGGCTACAAGCCAACAAATCGTGGCACTATAGGAAGCCGGTGCCGTTTTCTGCGGCATGTGCACTGGAGGCCAGGTGAATCGTCGAGCTGGGAAAAACTCGAAGATGCGTAGCGCGGAAGCAACCATTCAGACCGTAACAACGCTGGAGACTGAGGTCTGGAAAGCGGCCCAGCAGCGGGACGCGGCGACTTTCACCCGCCTGGTTCCCGCCGACGCCATCATGATTTTTCAGAGCGGCATTGTGCGGCAGCCCGACTACGTGGCCACCATGCCGGAGCGCACAATTTCCCACTATGAACTTGGATATATGCGCGGCTTCATGCCCGCCCCAGGCACTGTGATTCTCATCTATGAAGCCACACGGGCCGGCAGTTTTCGCGGCAAGAGCTTCCCGCCCGGTTGTGTCGTCGAAAGCACCACCTGGGTGCAACGCGACGGAGGCTGGGTAGCCGTGCTGAACCAGGAAACGCCGGTGGATGCCGACAAATGATTTATCCGGCCCGGGCGCCTGCCAAGCATGCTCACCGAAAACAGGGTGAGCTGGCAACCGCTTCAAGATCTCAGAAAGATAATCGCGCGCCCCAGGGACCGACCGCAGGTGGGGCAAACGAATGCCCTGGTGATAGTCAATTTTGTAGGTCTGTACAAAGCCGGAGTTGGCGGCCAGGACCAGAATAGGGGCGGATGTGGATGACGAGTCTTTTATCGCCTGCTGCAACGTCGAAACGGAAAAAGTCTGCCCGTTCACGGCCATGATTTGCATGTAGGGCGCCAACCCATTTGCAAAAGCCGGCATACCCGGAATTGCGTCCAGGACGTGACCGTCTTTCGTGACCAGCAGCCCAATGGAAGAAGTGAAATCGCCTTCGCCCGAGACCTGCTCGCGAGCGGTAATCATGGCATTCGGTTGATCGTTATAGACCAGTTGCCAGCCACTGCCGGAAATTCCGCCCAGGGGCGCCCGAGGTCCACGAGACTCGAGGCGCTCGCGAAAGAACGCGCTCCAGTCATACGGCGCAACCTGGTTGAGAACCGCAACTAAGTCATCGAAGGTATAGGGCTTGATGACAGGATCATGGCCGGGACCGCCCAGGAAGATGCGGCAGAAATCATCCAGCGACTTTTCACCCTTGGTCTGCCGGCGGATGGTCACATCCGCCTCCAGCCACAGCAGCACGCTTTCCGGATAAAAATCCGTGCCCCGGCGATAGGAGACCCACTCCCCGGGCGCAAAGTAAAGGACCTGGGCAGCGTCGGCGGTGTCCTGCAGAGAGCGCCACTCGCGCCCCGCACGATGATCCAGCATGGAAGCAGTTGCGGCCAGATCTTCGCGGGTCTGTTCGTCAGTCCACAAGCCGCTGCGCGCCGTAAGTACGGTTCCCAAATAGGTGGTGAGGCCTTCGTAGACCCAGAGCAGGTCTCCTTTCATGGGCTGCTGGAAGTCCGGTGTCGCCAGGCCAGTCGGACGGCGAAATTGCCCATTCCAGGAGTGGGTGTACTCGTGGGGGAAAAGCCCGGCCTCGAGCAATTGCCGGTTTGAATCGCTCAGCGTATGTTCGGCGACCCGATCGTCGCTGCTTTCGTGGTGTTCCTGCCCGAGGGGAAGCACGTTATCGCTGAGGGTGAGCAGAAAGTGGTAATCGCGGTAGTGCTGGGACCGATAAAGGGCGCCAGCCTGCGCGACCAGCTGTTTGTAGTGTTCAATCAGCTCGGGGGAAAGTTGGAGGGCCCAGGCATCGTCCGCCGTGATGTCCAATTCACTGGGCGGGGACTGCCCTGGTTCTGTGAGCGGTATGACTCGGGTGAATTCGCCCGACTGCACAGGAGAATCCACCAGCAGGTCAAGGGGGAGCGGTGCAAAGTTGATTGTGTTACCCGATTGGCTTGCGATGGGAAGGGAGGTGTTAAATTTCCATCCCGGCGGAAGCCGCAAGGTTGGCTGAAAGATTATCTGGTTAGCGGCACGGCCAGCGGGATAGAGCAGCACCTGATTCCACATGAGGATCAGGAGACGAGCCGAACTCGACGCCGCAAAGTCGATGGTCGGACCCGGCGCCGAGAGCAGAAAATCCACGTGAGCGGTCACGGTGTTCACCCCGCCAGGCACCTGGAGATGAAAGGTGTACATATCGGCCAGATCCCGGCGCCAGGCCAGCGGCTTGCCTGCGGCGGCAAATTTCAGCCCGGCAAGATTAGCGATGGGACCGTCGGGAGAGTGATCCGCGGGCATCCATTTGGGGTAATAGAGGGTCAGCGGCCCGGGAGAAGCGGGGATCTCGAGGTCAGCACGCAGGATTTTCTGTGATGAGGCATCGGTAGCGTCCACGCTGATTCTTATCGGGCGCGGCCCGGCGGCCTGCGCTGCCGCCGATACGGCAACGATCAGCGCCAGTACGGAGAGGTAGAGGCGGGCCAAGCTGCAATGCCCCATAGCGTCCGCTCGTCGCGGGCGATCCGCTCTCCCGCTCACCAGGTGATCTTCCCCATGAGCTGGATATTGCGCGGGCCTCCCACGCCAAAATGAGAATCAAAGCTGCCGTCATCGGCCGTGGCCGTGATCATGGTGCTCAGGTCAGGCGACGGTTCCGCGAAGTTGGGATGGTTAAAGGTGTTGAAAAAGCTGGTTCGAAATTCAAACCCGAGACGTTCGCCCAATTTGAACGTGCGCTGTAGCGATATGTCCCAATTATTGAGTCCCGGAGCGACGATCGGATTGCGCGGACAATTCCCAAAAGTCCCCGGCGCCGGCGGCGCAAAGGCCCCCGGCAGGACGTAGGGTTGGGTGAAATCGGTCAACTGATAGTGGATCGGCCCGATGCAATTGGGGCGTTCGTGGAAATTGTCCAAGCCGCTTTCACCCCCAAATGTCAGAACCGGACTGGCCAGTCCATCCCTGAAGGTAGTGGTCCCCGACACTTGCCAGTTTTTCAAGACCGCGGTCAGGGCGCTGCCCAGGTGCGGAGCCGGAATGGCATAGATGTAGGTGATCAGCAGCGCCCGGCGCTGGTCGAATTCCGAGTTTCCCACGCTGCCTTTCAGATTGCGCGAATCCTGCGGAACATAGCCGCTGGTGCCGAAGAAGTCGTCCACTTCAGAGGCGGTGTCGATATTGTGCGACCAGGTAAACGCCACCTGGCTGGTCAAGCCATGGAAATTTTCCGAGCGCAGGACCGCCTGCATGGAGTTGTAATTGGCCCATCCCACGGGAGAAATGGTGTTGATTTGCCGCAAATTCGGGAACAAGAGGTTGAACGGCCGCCGCGACTGCGAGGTGTTGAGCGCCGTGTTGATTCCCGGGCTCGGCTGGTTGATGTCGAGCAATTGAATCGTATGCGTGCTCTTGTTGCCCACGTATCCCAGCTGGAATACGAATGTGCGGCCCAATTCCTGCTGTACGTTCAGGTTCCAGTACTGCGTGTTCGGCGTTTTCATGTTCCGCGCGATCGTGGTAACGTTGAACGGTGGTTGCGGGGCGCCGGTTCCGAAGATGGGAACAGCCACGCCGAAGGGAATGGGCGCGGAAGGCGTAATCGTGTATCCTCCCGTGCTTCCAACCGGATTTTGCGCAAGAGCCACATAGTTGTTGAGGGGAATCGTGTCGAAATATGTGCCGTACCCGACACGGACGATCGTCTGGCGATTGGGAATGAGGCCGGTGGAAGGCGCCCAGGATAGCCCCAGTCTCGGTCCAAAGTTTCTCTTGGGCGCGGTGTAGATGGAATGGCCGGGCAGCGCCGAGGCGGAGACCAGGCCGAGCGTGGGATCAAACGCGGAAAACCGGCCGCGCGTCTCCTCCACGGTTCCGAAATAGTCGTAGCGGACCCCGCCAAACAAGGTCAGATTGCTCCTCAGTTTGTAGGTGTCCATAAAGAATCCGCTCACCACGTTTTGCGCGATGTTGGAGCGGTCGCTTAGGACGCGCGAAATGAATGTATTGCCCGGCGTAGGCAACCCTGCCAGCAGATCAATCAGGCCGGCCAGGCCGCCATCCGTGGTTAGGGCGTCGCCGAGTTGCGAGCCGTCGAAAGTGAACAGGCCGCGCGAGCCCGAGGTCGTGTAGTCCGAGTAGTTGTGCAGCACGTTCAAACCGAATTTCATGGCGTGCGCGCCGCGCGTCAAATCGAAGTCGTCCGCCACCTGGTAAGTCGTGGCCACGCGACCGCCGCGGCCGTATTGCAACCCGAGATTGGAAAAGCGACCGGGTCCGGAGCCGATGTCGATCTCAGGAATGCCATAGCTCTCCGGTCCCACTCCCGTGTTCAAACCGATGCTGCTAGGGTTTACGTTGGAGTCGCGGCCTTGCTGGAACTGGCTGAAGCGGTTGTAACCGAGCCGCAGGGTATTGAGTAGGGTGGGGGCAAAAATGTGTACTTCGCTGATGGCAAAATTGGCGACGTGAGTTGGGGTGACGCCAAACCAGGGATTCAACTGCGACCCGCCGCCCGGTCCAGGTCCGCCTCCGGGAAATTCATCTTCGCCATTGCCGTACAGGAAACGCGTCGAAAACGTGTCCTTGGTCGAGAACAGGTGGTCGAGTTTGACCACAAAGCTGTTGGGAGACTGTCGCCCGCGGTTGTCCACGACGAAGGGACCGGAGAGCCCGAGCGAAGAGTAGAGACCCAGAACGTTCAAGCCGAGTTGATTGACGGGAATTCCGTGGGTAGCCAGAATCGACTCCGCCGTCTGGATCTGGGCAGGGGTGG
>Ga0208774_1000087_pt1 | contig 16209 bp, 10 predicted proteins | sample SF_Rice_5C_80N_4_FD_185620 | JGI IMG/M metagenome (GOLD analysis project Ga0208774, IMG submission 185620) | Rice paddy soil microbial communities from Twitchell Island, California, USA - SF_Rice_5C_80N_405 (SPAdes) (version 2) | ecosystem: Environmental > Terrestrial > Soil > Paddy field/soil ... | reverse complement strand
CCGTGTCGTGCATGGGATGTCGGCAATTCCCGGAACGCGTTTTGGGCCTTATGAGATCGTGTCGCGTCTGGGAATTGGCGGTATGGGGGAGGTATATCAAGCGCGGGATACCCGGCTGGGGCGGACGGTTGCGATTAAAGTCCTACCTTCGGCTTTCTCGAACGATCCAGAACGGCAAGAGCGTTTTCGGCGGGAGGCGCGTGCGATTTCCCAACTGGCGCATCCACACGTCTGTGCTCTGTACGACATTGGGCAGCATGACGGCCTCGATTATCTCGTAATGGAGTACCTCGAAGGTGACACGCTGCAGCACCGGCTGCGACGTGGCCCTTTGCCACTGGGTCTTTTGCTGCAAGTGGCGACGGAGATTGCCGAGGCTCTGGCTTGGTCACACCGACAAGGGATAGCCCATCGCGATCTGAAGCCATCGAACATCGTTCTTACCGCGACTGGAGCCAAGCTGCTCGACTTCGGTATCGCGGCATTTTCCCCGACAGAAGTCTCGCTACCAGCGATTGACGACCCAACCGGATCCTTAGCGCTCACCAAACCGGGCACAGTTCTGGGCACAGTCCAATACATGTCTCCAGAACAAGTTGAGGGCAAGCCAGGCGATTTCCGCAGCGACATTTTCGCACTGGGCATCCTGCTCTACGAAATGGCCACGGGAAAGCTGCCCTTCCGGGGGGACAGTTCGGCCGCCATCATGGCCGCCGTGCTGAAAAGTGATCCGCCAGCGATGGGAAGTCCTGTCCCCGCCGACCTGGACCGTCTGGTTCAGGCCTGCTTAGCCAAGGACCCCAATCAGCGCTGGCAATCGGCGCAAGATGTGAAGATCGAGTTGCAGTGGATCGAACGCTCTCAGGCGGAAGCGCCTCAAGAGGGACGCCGGTTTCAAAACTGGGGGTTGGTGACCATAGCGGCGCTGGTGCTCGCTTTAATCGGCGCCATCTTGTTGGGATTTCCTCGGCGAATACCGGCGACGCCGGTCGCGCGGCTCCGTTCCTCGCTCTTGCCACCGCCAGGCACGAGTTACAAGGCTTATGGATTTGCGCTCTCGCCCGATGGAACCCGCCTGGCGTCCGTAGCTGTCTCATCCGAAGGTCAGACATCACTTTACGTTCGCTCGCTCTCCTCTTTGGCTACCCAGTTGTTCCCGGGCACTGCCGGTGCTTCCTATCCTTTTTGGTCACCAAATAGCCGGCGTGTCGGATTCTTCGCCGAGGGGCACTTGAAATATGTGGACACCACTACTGGGAATGTTCAAATCATTGCCGAGGCGCCGCTGGGACTAGGAGGTACTTGGAATCAGGATGACGTAATCGTGTTCGCCGGCGGCATTGCCGGGCCGCTCCTTCGGGTATCTGCTTCCGGTGGCCCAACAAGCCCGGCAACTACTATCACCGGCAGTGGAGGGCACCGCTGGCCGTGGTTCCTGCCCGATGGGAGGCAGTTTTTGTATTGCGAGGATCGCAGAACCGCTAACAACCCTCACGGAAACGGGATATTCATGGGCAGTCTCGATGCCAGCCGCACCCGCCTGATTTCCCGGGATTTACCCTGCGACACAGAGTACGCTGCCGGACACTTGTTCTTCGTGAGCGATCGTAATCTCATGGCACAGCCATTTGATCCCAAACGGGGCATCATAACTGGCACCGCAGTGCCTCTCGTCGAACAAGAGATCGAGACGGACCCTGCATTTGGCAAGTCAGGGCTAACGACCGCGACCAATTTCCCGTATGGTCCCCAGACGGCACGAGCATCGTTTATATGGGACGTCACGGGACAACTGCGTGTCTCTGCCGCGTGCCTGCGGATTCGTCCAGCGCGCCAATAACTCTGCTGCAAGGCGCCCTCTCGCCCAATGACTGGCACGGCCGATGGATCGCCTACATGGATTTCGAGAAAGGGTTCCCTTCAGTCTGGGTTTATGACGTGGTTACGGGCGACCGGCGACTGATCGGCGGGGGAGCGGAAGCGCAGTTTTCTCCTGACGGTAAGTGGATTTCTTTTGTGCACGGCTTACCAGGCCAGAACGCTCAAGTTTACGTGCAGGCCTTTCCGGGTCCGGGACCGCGTATCCAGGTTTCCAGCCGTGGAGGCGGCCAGGCGCAGTGGAGCCCGGATGGTCGGCGGCTCTACTACATGGCACCGGATCGTAAGCTCATGGCGGTGGAGTTGCAATTGCGCAACGGCGACGCCAAAGCCAGCGCTCCACGAGTTCTATTTCAGACCCGCATCACCGCTCCTCACATCGCTCTTTTCCAGTTCGCGGTTTCCCCGGATGGCCGATTTCTGATTAACTCGCTGCCTACCGTACTCAGGGTATTCGTGAGCAGGGTTAGCGGACCAGGGGATTCGCCAAAAAAAAACGCCTCGAGCGTGGCAAGCCCGAGGCGTGGATGGTGCACGGAGGGAAACTTAGGCAGGATCTAAAAATCTAGCAACAGCCTTTGGACCGAAGCGTACCGCGTTCCCACCCGAAATAACGGCAGAATGCCTTTACGTGCCAGCGCGTAGATCTGGTCTGGGGAGACTGCCAGTAGGCTGGCCAGTTCTGCCGCTGTCAGTGCCCGTTTTAGAAGACGCGATTGGGCCGACACGCCAGAGAGCGCATACAGAATAGTCAGTTCTCCTACACCATCGCCAGCCGGCGAGATGCGGTTCACCTCATTGACCTCTTTCGTGAAGGACCATTCACTTGCCGAGATTTGCGTACGCGACAGCACCGTGGGAACAGTGCGATCTGCATAGGCCTGCGCAACAAGTGGAGGGGGGATTGGGAGGCAGACTAGAAGTCCCACAAAGAGAGGCAAACACAGGCGCGCGGTTTCGACCATCCGCTTCCCAATCCAGAGACGAGCATCTATCTTCATCACAGGCTCCACAAAGGGTCTTCAATTCCAGGTCGGCCGCGGATACAGAAAGCGTTTTGGCTGTTACCTGATCGGTTGAAAGTAGTTCTTCACCAACTGGTTCGCCACTCTCTGACCGAGGACGGTTCCCTGAACGATGGAATGATGAAAATGCATGCCACCGTAGATCCGGGCGGCCTGTACCTCGTGCAGCAGATCTCCGGTGCTGCTGTAACTGCGGGTTGCCGTGACCGTGCCACCTCCTAAAGCAGGCGGAATTGCATAGCTCGCGGTCACGTGGAGCGTTACGTTAGGTGTCCCAAAATACGCGGCCACGATGCCAGTCACAGCGCCGGTTACGCAGCCGTGTGCCGCCGGATACTCCGGATGATTGGGTGTCGTCGCCAGCGGCATCCAATTGGAATCCTGAATTGTGCCCGGGTTGGCGTCGGTATCGCCTTCGTGAATCGCGGTTACCGGCCGCCAGAAATTGAAGTAATACTTGGCGTTCATGCAGCCGATGAAGGCATCGCCGGCGCCCGTCCAGGTCATGGCGAAAAGCCGAGCTGTGTCGAGCGTACTGAGGGCGTGCGTGGTCGCAAGATCGGCCAGCATGCTATTAAAGGCCGAGCCGGGATTCGCGGTCCAAAACAGGCCGATCGTAGTCTGCTTCTGGTCCCGCAAGCTGTTGATCAGCGATCCCCAATCTTTGGTGCGGTTGTAATCATCCGCCCAGTCCTGGCTGGAAAGCGGCGTGGGTCCTTCATCGGGAAGGAACTGTGAGGAACTGGACATGGTGAACGGTGTCATATTCGCGATCCAGGGCGTTTGCGCACCGGGATAAGGAAAAGGTGGGGTTGGCTGGTAAACGCCGGGTCCAGGCGTCTGAAAGACATATGTATTCACACCGAATATACCGTCGTTATTGCGGAGCGCGATCAACTCTGCGGCAGCCTGCTGCCCAACCAGCACTCCTGCGGCAATGGCAGTCGCGCCATCGGCTAGGGACGCCAGGTAGTCGGCGTAGATTTCGTCCAGACCAACCAAGGGTGGAGTCTGGTTGGGATCTGATGCGGCCTGGGCGGGAAAATAATGCACCAATACGTCATGAACGGCCGCCGCCACTGCGGCTGATTCTGAAGCGTCGGGCGAAGCCGCGGGTGCAATCCCGCCATAAGCCTGGAACTTCGGATGGATTGCGTTTAGCGCATCAAAAGCGGCCAAATTCGAGTAGGCCAGAAAGATGCCGGACATACCGGCGGTTGCTTTGCCTCGGACGGCGGTCTGGACTGCAATCGAGTTCCAGAAGGTTACAGCGTTCTGCGCCGCCGCAATCGTGTTCAGGGTCCCTGCCAGAAAGGCCAGAATCAGTGTTCGCGTTAGCAGGCTTTTCGCACAGCAAGTTGTCATAATGAAACCGTGAAACTGATTTCTAATTGGACGGTCCATAACCTTTCTCCTCTGATGATTGATTTACCGCAAACTTTGCGTTCCTAAGTCGCCAAAAAGAACGTTGGTTGTTTCTGGGTCCCGAACGGCGAGCCCGGAAAAACAAGCTCGTGATCCGAGTGCATCGCTCACTTGTACAGTTCGGCGCTGTGTAGGGTGACAGTGTCAGGTTGTTTAAAGTCGCAACAGGTAAATCCTGTAATTCCGCCCGTGACTAGCATTTGCGTGTTGTTCAATAACGTAACAACATGCTCGGCCCGGTCCGCCTGGAGACTCGCAGCCATAGTGGAACGCGAAGTGGCTGGATCGAACAGTTCGGCGGTAAACATCGTGTACCACTCTGGTTGAGCATCGCCGTCAAAACCGTGTGAATACCCTCCCGCTACAAGCACCGTTCCATTCGGAAGGAGACTGGCTGAGTGGGAGTCGCGCGCAACAAGAAGATTTCCTGCAGTGTGGAACACGCCCTTAGCAGGGTCGTAGATTTCAGCGCTGTCAAGGGAAACGGGTTGGGGAGCGGCGCCGCCGCCCCCTGGCGGCATGACCTGTGTACCGCCCAACACGAGGACAGTGCCATTCGGCAGAAGGGTTGCCGTGTGATGGGTACGAGGCTGAATCAATGACCCGGTGGCGGCAAAAAGGCCAGAGGCGGGGTCGAAGACCTCTGCGTTGCCTGTGTCGCTGACGGTTCCTATCAACAGCACTTTGCGGCTGGAGAGAAGAGTTGCGGTGTGTTGCGCACGCCGCAAATGCATGTTCCCAGTGGGCGTGAATGTTCCGGTGGTCGGGTCATACAGCTCGGCGCTGGATAGTACGCCTCCGCTGTACTGGCCACCCGCGATCAGTACCGTGCCGTTTGACAAAAGCGTTGCTGTCGCGTTCTCGCGTGCCTGGTTCAGGTCACCGGTGGCGGAAAACCTCTGTGTTAAAGGATCAAACAGTTCGGCGGTCTTGAACACATTGCCGTTGGAATCGCCACCCCCGGCAATGAGCACCTTGCCATCTGGGAGCAGGCTGGCGCAGTGCCCGGTGCGCACTTGGACCATGGAGCTACTGACGGGTGTAAAAGCGTCGGCTGCCGGATCAAACAATTCGGCGCTGTGCGCAGCGTCCCGGGTTCCTCCCGCGATAAGCACTCTGCCATCCACCAGCAGGGTGGCCGTGTGCCCAGACCGAGGAACGCCCATGTCACCGATTGAGACAAAGCCGACACTCACAACCTTCACCGGAACTGTGGCGCTGACGCTGGGTTTCGCAATCGAGGTTGCAATCAGGTGGAAGGTGCCGGTGTTGCTAGGGGCGGTATATAGCCCCTCAGTGGTCACATTTCCGCCGGCCGCTCCTTCCTCCAGGCTCCAAGTGACGTCATATTGGTTCACCGTGCGATCAAAGCCACTGAATTGACGCTGCCCCCCGATGCGTAAAGTGTCGCCGGCTGGAGAAATCGAGATTGTGCTCGGAGGGTCGGGGTTCGGGTTAGGGTCATTGGGGTTGAAGCCGGTACCCGCTGCATTTACCCCCGGGCCCGGACCGCCACTGCAACCGGTAGTCGCCACAAACAACGCAAATACAAGTGCGATCCCGCTGATGCGCAACATAGAACCTCCTCGCGCCCACTCAACAGGTGTGTACTTGTTCACACGCTGTAATTGTGGCGCAGTGAACTCCAAATAAGACCCGTTCCACCGGTGGTGTTCACAACCCCTGGTCTCATCTGTTATCTAATGCGGGAAATTGCGGAAAAAACTGCAATGGTGGGTGCCAGGATTTGTTAGTTTCCGTTTACTCGTGTAAAGCCTGGGTAGCTATGGTAATCTCCTCAGCTATTAGAGGGGCGTATGAGTACCGCTCGGGGAGAGCCTGCGCCTGCACCATCCAGCGAAGTAACCCGCCTGCTGCAAGCCTGGAGTTCGGGAGACCAGGAAGCTCTTCAGCAGTTAATGCCCTTTGTTTACAACGAACTGCATCGCCTCGCCCACCACTACATGGCGGCAGAAAAATCTGCTCAAACCCTGCAGACCACGGCTCTCGTGCATGAGGTCTACCTCCGGCTGGTAGGCGTAAGAAAGGTTGATTGGCAGAATCGAGCCCATTTCTACGGAATTTGTGCCCGCCTGATGCGGCGCATCCTCGTCGATTTCGCCCGCTCGCGAAATTATCAAAAAAGAGGTGGTCATTTCCCGCATATAGAGTTAGCGGAGGCTGCGACCGTTTCCCTAGCAGTGGGATCCGAACTGTTAGCCGTGGATGAAGCTCTGAAGGAACTGGCAGCTCTGGACGCTCGCAAGAGTGCAGTTGTCGAACTGCGTTTCTTCGGTGGTCTGCAGGTGGAGGAGACTGCTGCCGCCCTGGGTGTCTCCGTCGAGACTGTGATGCGGGACTGGAAGCTGGCTAAAGCCTGGCTGTTGCGCGAGCTTAGCTCTGAGAAATGATCATGAATGCCGAGCGTTGGCAGATTATTGAAACGCTGTACCACTCTGCCTCGGAGCTTTCCGGTGACCAGCGCAACTCCTTCCTTCGGCGAGCATGTGGGGATGATCACAAGCTTTTTCAGGAAGTTGAATCCCTGCTCAGCCACGGGTCCACGCCGCAAACTTTCTTAGACACGCCTGCCATTACCGTCCTGGCCAAAGCCATCGCCGCCGATGAGCACCAGTCCTCAGCACCGTTGCTGGAGGGAAAGACTATCTCCCATTATCGCGTCCTCCACGCCATTGGCCAAGGCGGCATGGGAGTGCTTTATGAGGCAGAGGACCTGAAGCTTCGGCGCCATGTCGCTCTTAAGCTGCTCCCCCAGTTCCTGGCCAGGGATCCGCAGGCTCGCGCGAGGTTCGTGCGCGAAGCCCAGGCAGCCTCCGCGCTTAATCACCCCAACATCTGCACTGTTTATGAGGTCGGCGAGGGCCGGGGCTTGCACTTCATCGCCATCGAGCTTCTGGAAGGCGAGACATTAAAAGAGAGGATTGCCCGTGGTCCCATCAATGTCTCCGACATTCTACGCACTGCCATAGAGATTTGTGACGCGCTGGAAGCTGCTCACGCGACGGGCATCATTCATCGCGATATAAAACCTTCCAACATCATCCTTACAAAGCGCGGAACCGCCAAGCTGCTCGACTTCGGTATCGCCAAGCGCGTTGGAACAGAAGTCCTCGAGGAAACGAAGAGTCTGTCAGAGCTGATGCCAACGCATTTGGACATTCGTTTGACGACTCCAGGGACTGCGATTGGAACTGTCGCTTACATGTCCCCGGAGCAGGCCTCAGGCGGGCAGATTGATGCCCGCTCAGACCTTTTTTCGTTGGGCGCCGTTCTCTATGAAATGACTACACGAAAGAGCCCCTTTCCGGGAAACAAGATCGCTGACGTTTTAGAAGCCATTCAAGACCGGCAGCCCCCTCCGATAGAGAAATTGACTCCCAAAACCCCATCCCGGCTGGTCAGGGTTATCGATAGGGCGTTGCAGAAGGACTGCTCTCTCCGTTATCAGAGTGCGACCGAAATGAAGGCAGACCTGCAGGTGCTGGGCCGCCGTTTGGAAGCTGCGAGAACCACGCGGAAGACTTTGATGGGGCTTGCATTGGTGGCGGTGGGCTTTTCGATAGTGTTCTTTGTCTCCCTGCGGCTCGTACGATTTCGCCAATTCGTTTTCGGTGAACCCTCCCATGGTGTAACTCGCGCAATCAAGTCGCTTGCTGTTCTGCCTCTCGAGAATCTCACGGGCGACTCCTCTCAGGAATACTTCGTGGATGGCATGACCGATGCCTTGATCACGAACCTGACCAAGGTCAGCTCGCTGCGTGTGATCTCTCGCACCTCTGCCATGCACTACAAAGGAACGCGTAAACCGCTGCGTGAAATTGCGGGGGAGTTAAATGTGGCGGCAGTTGTAGAAGGTGCCGTATTCCGCTCGGGGGATCGCGTTCGCATCAGCGCCCAGTTGGTCGATCCAACGAATGACCGAAACCTGTGGGCACGTAACTACGACGAACGTGAGGTAAGGGACGTACTCCAATTGCAGAATGAGTTGGCAAGCGCCGTTGCCCAGGAGGTTGCCGGCAGGTTGACTCCTGATGAAGAGTCACGCTTTTCGTCAAAAACCCGGCAGGTAAATCCAGAAGCCTATGAAGCCTACCTTAAGGGAGAATATTTCCTTGATAAATGGACGGTCGACGGCTTTGCGAAAGCCAAGGACTACTTCGCGCAATCCATCAATCTCGATCCGAGTTACGCCGATGCCTACACTGGGTTAGCTGAGTATTACGCCATAGTTGCCTTCATGGACGTGGTGCCTCCGCGGGAGGCGTGGCTCAAGGCCGAGGGTCTCCTTGCGAAAGCCCTGAAGATGGATACCAATTCCTCCAGAGCCCACACCCTGCTTGGGATGATCAAACTACAATTCCGCTGCGACCCGGCAGCCGCCGAAAAGGAATTGAACCTTGCTCTCAACCTTAATCCCGGTGACATGCATGCGCTCGACTTACATTCGTATTATTTGCTTGAGCTAGGGAGAAGGGATGAAGCGATTACCGAAAAGCGAAGCGTGCTGCAGCATGACCCACTTAGGGTGATAACCAATGCGGAGTTGGGACTGTATTTTCTGAACTCAGGACGTATTGACGAAGCCATCTTGCAGCTCCAGAAAACGCTGGAACTGGATCCGAATTACGCCGCCGCACACATGCGTCTGGGTTTCGCGTATGAAAAGAAAGAACAACACCGCCAAGCCATTACGGAGATGCAGAAGGCAATTTCGCTGGACAGAAAACCGGATAGACTGGCGCAGCTAGGCGAAATATACGCACGTTTGGGCAAGAGGCAAGAAGCTTTGGAAATGGTTCGCGAATTACAGCAGATGTCGATGCAACGCTATGTGAGTCCGACCAACATTGCGCTAGTCTACTCCCGCCTCGGCCAGAACGAGGCGGCCATCGCCTGGCTGCAAAAGGCCAAACCAAGCGACGATCCAAGGATTTCCGATACGGGGTTCGATGCCCTGCGATTGGATCCGCGGTTCAAGACCCTGGAGGCACGGCTTAAGCCAGATCAATCTTGTCCATACTGATCTTAGGGGAATCGGCCGATCATTCATGGTTTAGGAACTTAGGATGAACTCGCGCATTCCCACCCCCGTGCTGCTGTTCTCAGCTCTGCTGCTGGCCCTGACAGTTCGCGCACAAACCTTCAGCGGTGCTGTCCTCGGACGGGTGCTCGATCCCCAGAGAGCAGGAATTGCCCACGCAAATGTCACCCTCCACAGCGTTGACCAGGGCTTCGACCGGCGCACCACGACGAATCCGCAGGGGGAATACTACTTCCCAATCGTGCCTCCGGGAAGGTTCGTGGTCCGGGCCCAAGCGAATGATTTCGCCGCCTCGACAGTTAACGTCGAGGTCGTGGTGGCTACTCCGGTTCGTGCCGATTTGATCCTACGGGTCCAGGAAGTGAAGCAGGAGGTCCGAGTCGTGGGTGAAAATGGCGTGGCGGTTCAGACCGAGAGCGCCGACCTGGGACGCGCCATCAACCCGCATCAAATGTCCGAACTTCCCTCGTTGACCCGCAGCCCCTACGATTTTATGGCGCTCATGCCGGGAGCGACCGTTTCGAATGACCTATTGGGAGTCGGGGTCGCGGTAAACGGCAGTCGTACTCAGAGCGCCAACTACCTGCTGGATGGCAGCGGAAATAATGACACGTTCATGTCGGCGCCGGCTCAAGACGTTCCGCTGGATTCGATCGAAGAGTTCAGCGTACAAACCAACTACTATGACGCCGAGTACGGCCGCAACTCCGGGTTCACTGCGAATATCGTCACCAAGAACGGCACCAACCAGTTTCACGGCTCATTTTACGATTACATCCGCAATTCGGCGTTGGCAGCCAACACCTATGACAATAATGCCCATGGCTTTCCCCGCCCGGTTTTTAACCGGCATCAATTTGGAGGAACACTCGGCGGTCCTATACGGCGAAACAAGTTGTACTTCTTCGGTTCGGTGGAACCGATACTGGTCCGGAGCAGCACCACAGAGACTTTCTACGTACCTACTCCGCAATTGCTAGCGGAAAGCGCCCCTGGAACCAAAGCCATCTTTCAGGCGTACCCGCTGCCGCAGGATTTGTCCCGGACGAACGTGTTACCGCGAAGGGTCTGCCCGTTCGGTTCAACATGTGATACCCAGACGGGCGCAGGATACATGACGCTTCCTGCGTTCGCGTTTATGTCCCGTGTTGGACCACAGGATGCCGGGGCCGGTCTGCCGCAGAATACGGTATTGGCGACTGGCCGCGTTGATTGGGTCATAAACCCCAAAATGCAAGCTTTTGCCCGATATGCTTTGGAAAACCAGGACGTGTTTGCCACCGTTACGCAGCCCTATTCCAGCCAACTGGATGTGCCTGGATCGGGGCGCAACCAGAACATTTCTCTCGATCTCGTCGGCGCCTGGTCTCCGCGCCTGACCAGTGAATCCCGAATCGTCTATAGCCGCGTGGTCGGAGTTTGGGAACGCTTCGGAGGCAATTACGCCAAAGTCATTCCGTTTCCCGCGTTTTCTTTTCAGACGGACCCAGCTGTGTTGCCATCTGGAAGTGGCGCGTTCAACGGCTTGGCCGCTTTCTATCAGTTCTTTCAGACGGTCACCTGGGCCCACGGGCATCACCTGCTGAAATTCGGCGGCCAGTTTGTCCAACTGCGAGACAAGCACACCTATGGCATCGGACAGACTGGCGATGCCACGTTCGGCGATGTGCAAGGATTTGTTGACGGGGTGCTGCGCTTTTATGAAATTGCTTTAAATCCCAAGGGACAGTTTCCCGGTGAATTGGTATCTCCCCCCTTCGGGCCGCCCAGCTTTACGCGTCATTTCCGCTACAACGAGCCCGCGCTGTTTCTTGAGGACACTTGGAAAGTCACGCCCAGGCTGACCTTAACACCTGGGTTGCGCTGGGAGTATTTCGGCGTGTTGCACAGCCCCGGTTCAGAACACACGCTGGACTCAAACTTTTACCTTGGCCCGGGTGACAATTACCTCGAGCAGATTGCCACAGGCCGCTTTCTGCGCACGGTGAATGCTCCCGGGGATCTGCGCGGCCGTTTCTATCTGCCTGACTACAAGAACTTCGCTCCCAGGTTCGGCCTTGCTTACGACGTTTTCGGCGATGGAAAGACGGTGATCCGAGCCGGTGCCGGCATATTCTATGACCGCAGAGTCGGCTGGGAGATGTTTCGAGTCTTTCTCAATCCGCCGAGCTATAGCCTGGCACAGCTGACTGACGTTCAGGTTTTGCCCGAATTGCTCTCCCACCAATATGCGGCTTTCCCGGAGGCTTCTATCCAGCTAAGCCAGAGTGACTCCAAGCCCATAGCCACCAACCTGCGCTCGGCCTACACGAGCTCATGGAACGTGACCATCGAACGTGACATACGGAATCGCTTCGTGGCAGGAGCATCATACTTGGGTTCCAGCGGCAGCCGACTCTATTCCACATCCAACATCAGCCGCCGTGGCAGCGGAGGCCTGCTTGACTCCAGCTGTGTGCGGACTCGCTTGGCAGCTGATAATGTTACGCCACTGGGCCCCGACTACACGCACTGCCCGGGGCTCAATCCGGACGTCTCCGTTCTCAGCCTTCGCGGAAACGGCGGCCACTCCAGCTATGAAGCGCTCCAGCTACGGCTGGATAGCCGACGGCTGACGAGCTTGGGCGCGGAGTTCGGCGTGAATTACACCTGGAGTCATTCGCTCGATAACAGCAGTGTCAGCGCCCTCAGCGGTTTCCTGGGAGGTGTGCTTGGATCGTATCTTGATGCGTTTCAACCCAACCTTGATCGCGGTCCGTCCGACTTCGACGTGCGGCATCGCTTTGCCGCTAACTGGATCTGGGAACTCCCGTTTGGCAGGAACCCACAAAATTGGAAGCAGCGCTATTTGCTCGGCGGATGGGAAATCAGCGGGATCCTAGGTTACCAAACCGGTCAGCCACTCAATATTATTGACTCTGGCGTGCCGGACCTCAGTAATGGTTTGAGCACGCGGCCACGGCTCACCGGAATCCCGCCTCGCAGTGGCTCGTTGATCCCCGATCCGGTTTCCCCGAACAGGTTTCTCTATCTTCCAATCAACCAGGTCTATGACACGAATGGCAGCTGTATGCCCAATACAGTACCATTCGCGTGCGAAGTCTCTGTGAACGGACCTTTCGACGATATTCTGCCCCGCAATTTTTTCCGCCAGCCAGGAACCTATTATCAGAACACGGCCGTGCTCAAGAACATTCCCCTTCCCAGGGAAAGCGTGAAGCTCCAAATCCGGGCTGAATTTTATAATCTGTTCAATCATCCCAATCTCTACGTAAATTCTGGGACAAATGACGTAAATGCATCTTCATTTCATCCCCGCGGTATGCAAACAATCCCCGGAGTAACGGCTTCCTTCAGGGACAGTCGACAGATTGTCGCAGCGCTGAAGCTTATCTTCTAGAGCAATGTAGTCCATTAGATTGGAGCCTCCTCCGTAGGTCTTCGGCTTTTTCGTTAGACGGATGTCGTCCAGGTAGGCGTCGGTAGCATCCTTGAGCGGCGTGCCATTGGGTTGGTCGGGGTCTATAGCCTTTATGCCAAGGGCCGCGCTGGTCAAGAGGTGCTGCTTCCGGTCGCGGCGGGCAACGGCCTGCGGGGCGAACTTGCCAACCGCCTCGCGCTTCCGTTTCCCATCCTCGTACCAGTCCAGGTAGAAAGTGTGCGGCCGGGGATCAGGCCTGATCTTGCCATTGCCGTGGAATTCGACCGGCTCAAACTTCCAGCCCTTGTCAGTTTTTACTTTCTTGATGATCGTGACTTGCACCGGACCGCCTCCATAGTAACCAAGATGGACACCATGGATCGTAAGTGCAAGCAACCAAAGGACATGGCGGAGAGAGTGGGATTCGAACCCACGATACGGTTTCCCGTATACACGCTTTCCAAGCGTGCGCCTTCAGCCACTCGGCCATCTCTCCGGCGCTGGTTGTAAGGAAGCGCAAGACGGAGCCACGCCCCGTCTCGCCTCTTCATTCTATGGCCCAGCGCCATCTACGGCAAACTCCCGTTCCCGCAACAGCTGAGCGGCCGCGCTCCCTTCTCCTCCGCCAAACCCGAGCCGAGACTTATCGCCTGTGCGGTCCGCTCCCTGCCGGCTTCCCGCGGCCCGGAACCGGCAACTGGGAACTGGGTCCCAGGTAGTCGGCCTTCTTCTTACCCGCCCACCGTAGTTTCCTCTCCTCCAGCAGCCGCCGCCAGTCAATGCGCATAAAAACATAGATCAGCGCCAGGCACGCTACCTGCACGGCAATAAAGTACACGCTCATGTAACTGTGGGGCGCCTCGATGGCCAGCCTGTGCGCTGCCGTAGACCCCAGGTGTGCCCAGAAGTTGTACCCGATCAGCCGTCCCAGAAAAAACGGCAGCGCCAGAATCCGCAGCTCCAGCGTGGTCAGCCCGTAGGCGATGAACAGGTAATTGGAAGGCAACGGACTGAAGGCATAGAACAGGCAGGCACCCGCGGTTAATGTCTTCCTTCCCTGCAGCTTCTCCTTGATGGCGTCAATGTTCTGTCTGGTGTCCGCGCTTAGTAGTTTGCCGCGCACCAAGCTGCGCGCGGATTTCGCGAGGATCACCCTGCCCAGCGTGGCCGCGGTTGCTCCCACCAGCGCCAGCATGGCGATATCATTTTCGGGAAATTTATAGCTGAAGAAGGAGAGCGCCATCCAGGTCGGGGGAGCGAACGCCGGCAGCAGGTTCAGCGCCAGCACCACCAGAAATACCAGCCAAATCCCTTCCATGGACCCACCATCCCGGCTCCTACTTTCAGCCGCCCGACCCCAAATTTTTGTGTATCGAACCCGCGATGGAACCCGCCGCCTCGAAATCCGACATCGTTTTGGTGGGCAGCGCCACCCGCACCGCGTTCAGCACCGCCAGCAGATCAATAATCTCCTGCGCTATCGCCCCTTCCAGCGCCGGCAGGTAGCCGGCGGCGGCGGCAATCATGCCCACGATGCTCAGCGCCATCCCCCCCACCGCGCTCTGCAGCGCAATGGTCCGCATGCGGTCACTGATGTGGAACAGTTCATCCACCTTGGTCAGCGAAGTGGTCATAATCACCGCGTCGGCAGCTTCGGAGGTAATGTCGCTGTTGGGACCGAAGGCCACGCCCACCGTCGCCGCCATAAGCGCGGGAGCGTCATTGATGCCGTCGCCCAGAAACAGCGTGCGCCCCTGCCCCGTCTCCGCCTCCACGATCGCCACCTTCTGCTCCGGCGCCTGACTGGCATGCACCTCTGTGATTCCCACCTCCTCCGCCAGGTAGCGCACCTCTGACTCGCGGTCGCCCGAGACCAACATCACCTTTTCCACCGCGTGTTTGGGCTTGAGATGGTCCACAAACGACCGGCTCTCCATCCTCGGCGCATCGTGAAAGCGGAACGTGGCGGCATATCTACCGCTCACGAATACCAGGCACTCCAGCCCGCTTACAACCGGCGGCAGCGCCAATTCCAGTTCCGCCACCTTGCTCCGCCCGGTGATGCGCACCACCTGTCCCGCCACCACTCCCTCCAGCCCTTCGCCCGGCCGCTCACTCAGGTGGCTCACCGCCTCCAGCCCCAGCTTGGCCCCCTGCGCCGCTACCACGATGGCGCCGGCCAGCGGATGCTTGGAGTATTGTTCCAGGCCGGCCGCCGCCCGCAGCACATCTTCGCTGCTGAACCCCGGCGCCGGAATTACCTCGGTCAGCGCCGGCTTACCGTAGGTGAGGGTTCCGGTCTTGTCAAAGATCAGCGTGCGGCAGGTGGAAATCTGCTCCAGCACCGCCGGATTTTTAATGATGATGCCGTGCCTGGCGGCCAGTGAGATGGCGCCAATCACGGCCACCGGAATGGAAATCAGCAGCGGGCAGGGTGTGGCGATTACTACTACCGCCAGAAAGCGCATCGCCTCGCCGGTGACCACCCAGGCCGCGACCGCCACGCCCACCGCAATCGGTGTGTACCATGCGCCCAGCTTGTCCCCCAGCCGCCGCAGATGCGGCCGCTTCTGTTCCGTTTCCTGCATTACCCGCATGATTTTGGCGTAACGCGAGTCCACCGGCAGCGCCTCCGCTTGAATGGTGAGCGCGGTGTCGCCATTGATGGCGCCCGACAGCACCTTTGACCCCGGCGTTTTCGACATCTCGTAGGGCTCGCCCGTCAGGTACGATTCGTCCATTACCCCGTGGCCTTCCACTACCGCGCCATCCACCGGGCAGATTTCATGTGGAAAAACCACCAGCAGGTCGCCGATCGCAATCTGCTGCAGCTCCATGTCCGCGATCGCGCCGTCGTTCTTGCGGTGTGCCACTAGCGGCATCCGCTTGGCCAGCGCGTCCAACACCGACGACGCCCGCCGCGTGGCAAACTGTTCCAAGGCCGTACCGCCTGAGAGCATGAGCACGATAATGGACCCCACCAGGTATTGCCATAGAAGCACCGAACTAAGAATGGAGATTCCCGCCAGCAGGTCGGAGCCGAACTCAGCTTTCAGCAACCGCCGCGTCAGGCCCACCAGCAGCGGCATTCCGCCGATCGCCAGGGTAGCGTAGAGCGGTAGGTTGAAGACTTCGGCCCTGGTTCCTGCCAGGTAATGCAGCGCAAAGTGCGCCGCGATGCCTGCCGCCGCCAGCCCGGCAATGTAGCTTTCGCGAAACTGTAAGCGTGATACCGACGCTGCCGGCGTTGCGCGGGAACTGGAAACTAGTTGGGCGCTTCTCCTCTGCGGACGGTCCGCCGCCGTGGCTGCCCCTTTCTGCACTCTATTGCCCGCGTGTGCTTCCGGGCCGAGAAACGTGGGCGGCGCCTTGTGGCTTGATGGCAGCAGGCTTGGCCT
>Ga0208774_1000086_pt1 | contig 16316 bp, 15 predicted proteins | sample SF_Rice_5C_80N_4_FD_185620 | JGI IMG/M metagenome (GOLD analysis project Ga0208774, IMG submission 185620) | Rice paddy soil microbial communities from Twitchell Island, California, USA - SF_Rice_5C_80N_405 (SPAdes) (version 2) | ecosystem: Environmental > Terrestrial > Soil > Paddy field/soil ... | reverse complement strand
TGGATACGCCCGGCAAGCTGCTCTATGTGAGCCCGCAGGTGAGCCAGCTTGGCTACTCGGCTGAGGAATGGATCAGCGAAATCGGCGCGCTCCGCAGCCATGTTCACCCGGACGACAAGGCGCGCGCCGCGGAAGCCCTGGACCGCGTGCGTGCGGAGGGCAAGCCGCTGCGCTGCGAATACCGCCTGCTAAACCGTGCCAATGAGGCACGATGGTTCCTGGATGAGGCGGCGCTGGTGCGGAACGAGGCCGGCGAGCCGCTGTTTCTTCAGGGCATCCTGGTAGACATAACGGAGGAGAAGCAGGTCGAGGAAGAACTGCGCCTGCATCGCCACTATGTCGGCGACATCGTGACGATGCGCACCTCGCAACTGGAAAAGAAGATCGCGGTCCTCGAGTCGGCCAACGCCAACCTGTCTACCGAGGTCCTCGCGCTGAAGCGGTCGAATACCGCCATACAGAAATACGCCGACCGGCTGGAGGAGATGTATAACAGCGCGCCCTGCGGCTTCCACTCGCTCGACCGGGATGGCGTGTTCATCCAGGTCAACGACACCGAACTCACTTGGCACGGCGTGGCGCGGGAAAAGGCCATAGGCAGGATGAAGTTTGCCGACCTGCTCGCGCCCGGCAGCCGCAAGATATTCGAGGAAAGCTATGCGCGCCTGATAGAGGGCGGCACGATACGCAATCTCGAACTGGAGATTGCACACGAGGGGGGCGCAGGCGTGGTTGTGCTATTGAGCGCCAACGCAGTGCCCGGCCCTGACGGCCGCTTCGCGGCGAGCCGGTCGGTGCTGGCCGACATCACCGACCTCAAGCGCGGCAGCCGCGTTGCCTGAACCGGGGCGAAGGCTGGACCGGCTCCAGCCTCCGCAGCGCCTCAAGCCTTCGTTCGTTACGATCAGCCATGCCAGGTGCCGTGTCTCTCCCCCGTTTGTGATGCCGCGTGCCAAAGTGCCCCGTATTTTTTCGGGGAGCGGGCCCAAATCTGAAAGTTCGAAAAAGCCACGCTGTAATATATCCTGAATAGGATTCGCGCACAGCGTGCCAGGTAAAACGGCGGGCAGCGCGTGTTTTTTCGCGCATGCCGCAGGGCATCGCCTTGCCGCATCCGGCGCAGGGGCGGATTTAGGGGATTTGCAGATTGCCGGGCGCATGCGGGCATGGTTAAATCGCACCGCTGCCCGTGCGTGTGGCCGGTTCAGCGGTGGCGCGGGCGAAGTATTCAATTTACTCGAGTTTTGAGGACGAAGCAGCGGATGAGCAGGAAGCTACATATAGGTGGTTGGAGCCGGGTCGAGGGCTGGGAGGTGCTGGACGCGGTGCCGGGGCCGCATGTAGACCACGTCGGCAAGGCGGACGATCTTACCCGTTTTCCGGATGCCACCTTTGCTGCGGTCTATGCCTCCCACGTGCTGGAACATCTTGATTACACGGGTGAACTGCAGAAGGCGCTGGCCGAGTGGAAGCGCGTGCTGCAGCCGGGCGGGAAGCTTTACATCGGCGTGCCCGACATGGACGTGCTGGCGCGCCTGTTGCTGGAAAAGGAATTTCTGTCTTTCGAGCAGCGCTTTCACGTGATGCGCATCCTGTTCGGCGGGCATACCAACTCGTTCGACTATCACGTGGTGGGGCTGAACGAGGAATTTCTCCGCCGCTATCTTACCGAGGCGGGCTACGTCAACATCAAGCGCGTGGAGAAGTTCGGCTTGTTCGACGATGCCAGCGGCCTGGAATTCCACGGTATGCCCATCAGCCTGAATCTCATCGCCGAAAAAACGGGCTGAGGGACCGGCGCCATGCTGTCATCGATGACCGACATGTTCGCCTGACCGGGCTGCCCAGCCTTTTCAGGCCGCTGCTGTTCAGGCTACGTCCGGGCCCTTGCCCGGGCCGTCGTCCCCCATTCCGTCCTCTGCCGAGCCATCCTCCCGGCGGTTGTCCGTGTTCCGCTCGGGATATTTGCGCGGGCCCTGCACGTAACGCGCCGCCTTCGAGGCGCGCAGCGCCGAGTGCAGCGCGAACACATTGGGTGCGATGACGGTCCGAGTTTCCGGAATCAGAAGGTCGCAATGCAGTTGCCCCGCGATTTCCGCGATCTGTTGCAGCAGGCGCGCGCTGTAATTGCGCGCGTCCACACGCACGCCTATGGATTCGACCTGGCCGTTATCGTGCCAGACATGGGCATCGCTGTGTTTTTCGTCGCCCCAGTAAAGCTCGCCGGCGTAACGCCCGGGCGCGGGCGGCAGCATGGCGGTAAACAGCGCATCCACTGGGAGCGCGGGCGGGTGGGCGCGCCATGCAGGCGCCATGTCGCGGCCGTCGTCGCCGAACAGCGGGGACAGGTCGCCCGCGACGGCTTCAAGCCAGGCGCGGGGGATGAACTCGATCTGGAATTGCCAAAGCGCCATGATCTCCGGTCAGGCGGTTAGAGGTGTATCATCATCCGCACGTACCGGGACGTGCGGCCCTTGGGGACGGCATGCCTAGCCGCAGGCGCCTATCGCGCCGCAGGCGGTGCAGAAGTCGCAGCCGTCCTTCTTGATCACGGTGCGGTTGCCGCACTCAGCGCACTTCTTGCCTGCGATCAGGTGCAGTTCCGGCTGCTCCTTCACGCGCTTGTGCGGGGTGGAGAGGATGCCCGCCTCGGACACCGGGTACCCATCCTCCGTGAGGATGCCCAGCATGGCGTAGCGGTGGATCATGAGCCGTGCGACGTAGGCCACGGTGGAGGGCCACGTCTGCGACTTGTCGCTGCCCGGTATCCTCGCCATGAAGTCCCCCAGCGGCTCGGGGAAATCCAGCAGCTTGCGCAGCTTCATGCCTATCCAGGCCGGGTCCACCACGCGCATGTCCAGGCTCAGCACCTTGCACAGGCCGTCCAGCGCGCGCGGGTATTCGCCCGCCAGCCACACCGAATAGGGGCGGCGCTGGCCGTCCGGCAGCACCAGCTCCTTCAAGCCCAGCACGAAGTCGTCGCCGCCCGCGACGTTCAGCACGTCCACGGTCCAGCTCATGGTGCCGTCCGGATTCACCTTGGGCTCCTTCTTCGAGAACATGGCGTCGAGCACCGGCGTGGGCTCGTTCTCGCGCATCTCCAGCGCGCCCAGTTGCTCGCAACGGTAGCGCACGATGCGGGCGAAGCCCGAGACCAGCGAGGGCACGCGGATCTTCTCGCCGCCGGGCGGGAAGGCCATGTCAAAGCTGTCGTCGCCCGCGGCTTTTTCCAGCGCGGCCAGTTTCATGTTCAGCCAGCCGCGGTCTTCCGCGCGCATGTCCATGGAGAGCGTCTTGGCCAGCGCGCCCAGGCCGCGCGGCTGTTCGGCGCCGTTCACCCAGACCTCGTAGGGGTGGTCCTCGCCGTTGGTGATATGGCTGATGAACACGGCGAAGCTGCCCTGCGGGTGTTCTATCATGTACACCCAGGCATTGCTGCCTGCGGGCTGCTCGGGGCGGCCCGGCCAGCGCAGGCTGGCGAGCGCCGGGGTGGGCATCATGTCCAGCACCACGCGCCGGTCCACGTCGGTCTGCTCGATCTCCTGCGCCTCATGCGTGGGCTCCACGGGCTTGACCTCCAGCACCGCGCCCAGCACGCTGTTCGGGCGGTAAGTGGTGATGCCCTTGAGTCCGCGCTTCCACGCGGCCATGTACAGGCTCTCGAAATCGGCGAAGGGGTAGTCGGCCGGCACGTTCACCGTCTTGCTGATCGCGGTGTCCACATAGGGCTGCACCGCGGCGGACATTTCCATGTGGTCCAGCGCGCTCATTTCGAGCGCGGTCACGAAGTAGTCCGGCAGCTTTTCCACGTCGCCGCCCAGGTGCTTGTACAGGCGCCAGGCGTGGTCTTCCACCTGGATCGACTTCTTGCTGCCGTCCGGCATGCGCTTGTTGCGGAAGTAGAACCAGGAGAACGGCGGCTCGATGCCGTTGCTGGCGTTGTCGGCGAAGGCCAGGCTGATGGTGCCGGTGGGCGCGATGGAGAGCAAGTGGCTGTTGCGGATGCCATGCTCGCGGATGCGCGTTTTGATCTTCTCCGGCAGGCGCGAGGCGAAGGCGGGTTCCGCCAGGTACTTGTCCGCATCGAACAGAGGGAAACGGCCTTTCTCGACGGCCAGATCCACCGAGGCCTCATAGGCCGCATCGCGCATCATCTCGGCGATGCGCGCCGCCATGTTGCGGCCCTCGGCGCTGTTGTATTTCAGGCCCAGCATCACCAGCGTATCGCCCAGTCCGGTGAAGCCGATGCCGATGCGGCGCTTGGCCGCGGCCTCAGATTTCTGCTCAGGCAGCGGCCACACTGTCGCGTCCAGCACGTTGTCCAGCATGCGCGCGGCGAGTCCCACCACGCGCACGAAATTGGGCGAATCGAATTCGGCCTCGGGCGTGAAGGGGTTCTGCACGAAGGCGGTCAGGTTCACGCTGCCCAGGTCGCAGCAGCCGTACGAGGGCAGGGGCTGTTCACCGCAGGGATTGGTGGCCTCGATCTGCTCGATGTAGCCCAGGTTGTTGTCGCGGTTGATCTTGTCGATGAACAGCACGCCCGGCTCGGCGTGGTCATAGGTGGCGTGCATGATCTGCGCCCACAAATCGGCGGCCTTGATCTTGCGGTACACCCACAGACCGTCGGCGCGCTGGTAGGCGCCGGCCTCGATGGCGGCAGGCGAGGGCGGCGACTTGTGGGCCAGCTCCCAGTCGCCGTTTGCGTCCACCGCCTGCATGAAGGCGTCGGTCACGCCCACGGAGATGTTGAAGTTGCGCAGGTCGCCGGTATCCTTGGCGTGGATGAAGGCCTCGATGTCAGGATGGTCGCAGCGCAGCACGCCCATCTGCGCGCCGCGCCGGGCGCCGGCCGATTCCACCGTCTCGCAGGAGCGGTCGAACACGCGCATGTAGGAAACCGGGCCGGAGGCGCGGCTGTTGGTGCCCTTCACCAGGGCATCCTTGGGGCGTATGGCCGAGAAGTCGTAGCCCACGCCGCCGCCGCGGCGCATGGTCTCCGCGGCCTGCTGCAGGGCGTCGTAGATGCCGGGCTTGCCGTCGGTCAGGCCGCTGATGGCGTCGCCCACGGGCTGCACGAAGCAGTTGATGAGAGTGGCCTGCAGGGCGGTGCCTGCCGCAGAATTGATGCGCCCGCCGGGAATGAAGCCATGTTCCAGCGCCCACAGGAACTGCGGCTCCCACACCTCGGGCTTGGCCTCCATGGCGGCCAGCGCGCGCGCCACGCGCAGGCGCACGTCGTAGGCGGTGATCTCGCCGTTCTTGCAGTATTTTTCCTGGAGGACTTCGGGGGTGACTTCCTGTTCGGGAAGCTGTGCGGCGGAATGTTCTATCTTCATGGCTGTGCGTTCTCCCGTACTTGTTGTCGTTCGGCAGGGTCTTGCGGCCGGCGCCGGGTATATTCCGCAGCAAATTATCCTCCTCTTTTGGCCGCGAAAAAAGGCCAAAATTTCCGCGCCCGGTCTTGACACGCGTGACATGCCCGCCGCGCCTGGCATCGCGCGGGACATATTTTTTTCGGGGCAGCGCCGGGGTGCGAAGCCGGCGGCCGCTGCGGCGTCGCGGTGGCCACTGGCGCGCCGCGCAAAATACGGAGAAAATGCGGCTTCGTTCAACCATGGAGCCCCCAGATAATGCAGCTTGCCGACCTAAACCGGCGTTTCGCCATAGCCAACCACGTCCAGTTCCGCGAAAGCGAGGGCGGCCTGATCGTCGCCGAGATCGCCAACCGTCACGGCAGCGCGCGCATCGCGCTGCAGGGCGCCCATCTGATCACTTGGCAGCCGACTGGGCAAGCGCCGGTGGTATGGGTGTCCGAACTGGCGAAATTCGCCCCCGGGAAGTCCATACGCGGCGGCGTGCCCATATGCTGGCCGTGGTTCGGCGCGCATGCCGGCGACAGCACGCTGCCCGGCCACGGCTTTGCCCGCACCGTGATGTGGGAAGTGCTGGAAACAAGGGAAATGACCGACGGAGGCGCCTATTTGCGTTTCGGCCTGCTGGAAACCGAGGCTACGCGCAAGCAATGGCCATATCCCAGCAGCGTGCAGATCGAGTTTTCCATCGGCAAGAGCCTGAAGATAGACCTGGTCACGCGCAACCTGGGCCCCCAGCCTTTTGTGCTCGGCGAGGCGCTGCACACCTATTTCCAGATCAGCGACGTGGGACAGATGACGATACGCGGCCTGGAAGGCACGGCCTACATGGACAAGGCGGGTGGCGCCAACGACCTGTGCAAGCAGCTCAACGGCATCCGCATCGAATCCGAGGTGGATCGCGTCTACATGAACACCAAGTCCGACGTGCTGATCAAGGACCGCGGCCTGAAGCGCGTGATCCGTATCGCCAAGCAGGGCGGGCTCTCCACCATAGTGTGGAACCCGTGGACGGAAAAGGCCGCGAAGATGGGCGATTTCACTCCGGAAGGCTACCGCGCCATGGTGTGCGTGGAGAGCGGCAATGCCCTTGAGAATACGGTGACGGTCAAGCCGGGGGAGATGCACAGGCTTTCGGTGCTGTATACCGTGGAGCCGCTCGACGACTGATTGCGCACAGTCTGCTGAAAAACTACTGCGGCGGCCGTTTGCGGCGTTGCCCGGTGCTCGGCATCCTCATGTACTTGCTTGTACACTCCGGTGCCTGCGCGCCATGCGCCTTGCATCCGGCCGCCTCGTCACGTTTTTCGGCAAACTGCTTCTGATGGCCCCGCTCGCTCGTTGCCGCCTGGTCTCGCCTTTGAGGTGAAACCGCAATCCGGCCTCACCCCGGGGCGAGCAGGCCGCCCGGGCTGTTATTTCCGTTGCTCCTGCAGCTTCTTGCGGCCCCATTCCTCTATCTTCTGGCGGATCAGCGGCATGGCCTTTTCGGTCGCGGCCAGGCCCGCCTCCATGCAGCGCTTTTTCTGCGTGAAGTCCATCATGCCCACGTCGCCCACGGCGGGGGCGATCACCACGTCCGCGCCCTTGATCTGGTTCTTGACGTTCTGCGCGAACATGATATTTACCGCCTGCAGGGTGACATCCACGATGTTGGTGATATTGAAGTTGGTGACGTTCTCGCTGATGTCCACGGCGATCACGATGTCCGCGCCCTTGGCGCGCGCGACCGACACGGGAATGTTGTTCATCAGTCCGCCGTCCACCAGGAGACGGCCCTGGTATTCCACCGGCTCGAACACGCCGGGGATGGCGCTGCTCGCATGGACCGCGCGCGCGACCGAGCCGTGATCCAGCACCACCTGCTGGCCGCGGTTGAGGTCGGTGGCCACCGCGGCGAAGGGCAGCTTGAGATCCTCGATGTTGGCCTGCGGCACCTTGGCGCGGATGAAGTCCTCGATATTGTCGCCCTTGATCACGCCCATGCCGGTCAGGGCGCCCATCAGGCGATAGTCGAACAGGTCTTCCCTTTGCAGGGTGAAGGCGGTCCATTCCAGATCGAAGCTGTTCTGGCTGCTGGCATACAGCGCGCCGATCAGGCTGCCCACGCTGGTGCCCACCACCATGTCCACCGGAATATGCTCCTGCTCCAGGGCGCGGATCACGCCGATATGCGCGAAGCCGCGCGCCGCCCCCCCGCCCAGCACCAGCGCAATCTTCGGTTTCGGCAGCTCCGCAGCCGGTACCGCCGCGCCGCCGCCGGACTGCGTCGTGGCGCACCCTGCGAGCAATATGACAGCCAGCAGAGCCGGCCAGAGTCGGGATGTTTTCATCGGGCGCCCCTTTATTCGCAATGCCGGGCATGATAACGTAAATGCGGCGCACCCGGAAAAGCGGTGGTGCGGAAATGCCGCACGGCCGCCTTGATCGGCCGGGCAAGGGCGCATACAACAAGAAACAGCCATGGAAAACACAGCGGCAGCAGCGAATATGGGAAGCGTGGTCGCGGTGCGCGGCAGCGTGGTGGACGTGCGTTTCGAGCGCTCCCTGCCGCCCATCTATACCGTGCTGCGCACCGGGCCGGGCAATGCCATCGTCATCGAGGTGCTGGCTCAGCTCAACACCCGTATTGTGCGCGGCATCGCGCTCACCTCCACCCAGGGCCTCATGCGCGATATGGCGGTGCTGGACACCGGCGCGCCGCTCAAGGCGCCGGTGGGTCCGGGCATCCTGTCGCGCATGTTCGACGTATTCGGGCAGGCCATAGACCGCCAGCCGCAGCCGGAAGGCGTGGAATGGCGCACCGTGCACAATGCGCCGCCGCCGCTGGCGCGGCGCTCCACCCAGTCCGAGATCTTCGAGACCGGCATCAAGGTCATAGACGTGCTTGCCCCGCTGGAGCGCGGCGGCAAGGCCGGGCTGTTCGGCGGCGCGGGTGTGGGCAAGACCGTGCTGCTCACCGAGATGATCCACAACATGGTGGCCCATCACCAGGGGGTGAGCATATTCTGCGGCATCGGCGAGCGCTGCCGCGAAGGCGAGGAGTTGTACCGCGACATGAAGGAGGCGGGCGTGCTCTCCAACATGGTGATGGTGTTCGGCCAGATGAACGAGCCGCCGGGCAGCCGCTTCCGCGTGGGCCACGCCGCGCTCACCATGGCCGAATATTTCCGTGACGACGAGCAGCGCGACGTGCTGCTGCTGATAGACAATATTTTCCGCTTTATCCAGGCCGGCTCCGAGATCTCCGGCATGATGGGGCAGATGCCCTCACGCATGGGCTACCAGCCCACCATGGGCACCGAGCTTTCCGGCCTCGAGGAGCGCATCGCCAACACCGATACCGGCGCGATCACCTCCATCCAGGCGGTGTATGTCCCGGCGGACGACTTCACCGATCCCGCCGCTGTGCACACCTTCTCCCATCTTTCCGCGTCCATCGTGCTCAACCGCAAGCGCGCCAGCGAGGGGCTGTACCCGGCCATCGACCCGCTGCAGTCCAGCTCCAAGATGGCCACGCCGGGGATGGTGGGCGAGCGCCATTATGCGCTGGCCCAGGCCATCCGCGGCACGCTGGCGCAGTATGCGGACCTCAAGGACATCATCGCCATGCTGGGGCTGGAGCAGTTGTCGGCGGCCGACCGCGCCGTGGTCTCGCGCGCGCGCCGCCTGGAGCGCTTCCTCACCCAGCCCTTCTTCACCACCGAGCCGTTCAGCGGCATGCCCGGCCGGCTGGTTCCCCTGGCTGATGCGCTGGACGGCTGCGAGCGCATCCTCAACGACGAGTTCGCCGACCTGCCGGAGAGCGCGCTGTACATGATAGGGGCCATAGCCGAGGCGCGGCACAAGGCACGTGCGGCTGAGCAGCAGGAGGCCGCGGCATGAACCTCAAGGTCTTGCTGCCGTTCCAGGTGTACGCCGAGGTGGAGCATGTCAGGCGCATCGTGGCCGAAACGCCCGAAGGCGCGTTCGGCATCCTGCCGCACCGCCTGGATTGCACGGCGATCCTGTCGGCCGGGATTCTGACATACGAGGTCGAGGGCAGGGGCGAGGTCTACGTGGCGGTGAACGAGGGCGTGCTGGTGAAGGCCGGGGACGAGGTGCTGGTGTCGGTGCGCAATGCGGTGGGCGGCGAGGACCTGGGACGCCTGCGCGAGACGGTGGAACAGGAATTCGCCCACCTCGACGCCGGCGAGCGCGAGGTGCGCGCCGTGCTGCTCAAGCTGGAAAGCGGCTTCATGCGCCGGCTGGCGGAGTTCCGCCATGGCTGACACGCCGCAACTTCATACGCCGGATTCGCCGCCGCCCGCGCGCGACGGCGAGCAGGCCTTCGCCCGCCGCATCGGCGAGCAGGAGGCGCGCAAGCTCAGGGCTCAGCAGCGCGTGTCGCACACCGTGTGGTCCGGGCTGGGCATGATGGGGCTGGTGGGCTGGTCGGTGGCCACGCCCACGGTGATAGGCGCGGCGCTGGGCGTGTGGCTGGACCGCCATTACCCGGCGCGGCATTCATGGACACTGACGTTATTGGTCAGCGGGCTGGCGGTGGGCTGCCTCACCGCCTGGCACTGGGTGGCGCGCGAACACCGCGCCATCCGCGCCGAGCAGGAGCAAAGCGGACCGTCAGCGGAAGAGCAGGCACACGGAAAGGAAAAGGGAGAATGAATATGGAAATGATGGTTGGCGTGGATTGGCCGCACCTGGCAGGGGCGGCGCTGGCGGGCGCGGTGCTGAGCGTGCTTTTTTTCGGCGGCCTGGCGTGGACGGTGCAGCGCGGGCTGCGCTCGCCGCGCCCGGCGCGCTGGTTCCTGACCAGCATGCTGACGCGCACAGCCATCGTGCTTGCCGGTTTCTGGTTTGCCGCGGGCTCCGACTGGCGCAGGATGCTGGCCGCCCTGGCCGGGTTCGCCGTGGCGCGCGTCATCGTCGTCCGCCTCGGCGCGAAAAGACTGGGCGCCGCCGGGCTGGCAAAGGAGAACCGCCATGCACCTTAGCCCGGACGACATCGTCTACTGGCAATACGGCTTCCTCAAGCTCGATTCCACCATCGCCACCACCTGGGCGCTGATGGCGGTCCTGGTCGGCGTATCCTGGCTGGTCACCCGCCGCCTCTCCACCGGGCCCGACATCTCTCGCTGGCAGGGCCTGTTGGAGGTGATCGTCATCGGCATCCAGAAGCAGATCGAGGAGGTCGGCCTGAAGCATCCCGGCAAATATCTGGGCTTTCTCGGTACGCTGTTCCTGTTCATTGCGCTCTCGAATCTGTGCACCGTCATTCCCGGCTACGAGCCGCCCACCGGCTCGCTGTCCACCACGGCGGCCCTTGCGCTGTGCGTGTTCATCGCGGTGCCGCTGTTCGGAATCGAGGAGAGCGGCTTGCGCGCCTACCTCCGGGCCTATCTGGAGCCCACGGTGCTGATGCTGCCGTTCAACGTCATCAGCGAACTGTCGCGCACGCTGGCGCTCGCCGTGCGCCTCTTCGGCAATATCATGAGCGGCACCATGATCCTCGGCATCCTGCTCACCGTGGCGCCCTTTGTCTTTCCCGTGGTGATGAGCCTGTTGGGCCTGCTTACCGGCATGGTGCAGGCCTATATCTTCAGCATCCTGGCCACAGTCTACATCACCGCCGCCACCCGGGCGCGCGACGAGGCGGCCTGAATGGAAACGAACACGACATCTCAATCCGGAAAGGAAACATCATGGACAGCGTAACCCTGATCGCCGTCGTCTCCATCGGGACAGCGGGGCTCACCATAGGCATAGGCGGCATCGGCCCCGCGCTTGGCGAAGGACGCGCGGTGTCCACCGCGCTTGCCTCGCTGGCGCAGCAGCCGGACGCCGCCACCACCATCACCCGCACCCTGTTCGTGGGGCTGGCGATGATCGAATCCATCGCCATCTACTGCTTCGTGGTGGCGATGATCGTGATCTTCGCCAACCCCTTCTGGAACTACGCGACCACCCACCTCGCGAAGTAGCCATGCTGATCGACTGGTTCACCGTCGTCGCGCAAGTCGCCAACTTCCTCATCCTCGTCTGGCTGATGAAGCGGTTTTTGTACAAGCCCATCCTCAACGCGCTGGATGCGCGCGAGAAGCGCATCGCGGCCACGCTGGCCGACGCTGATGCGAAGGAGGCGGAAGCGGCCCGCGCGCAGGCGGAATATGCGGGAAAGAATGAGGCATTCGATGCCGCGCATGCCGAACTGCTGGGCCAGGCCGCGGCGGAGGCGGCGGATGAGCGGCGCCGCCTGACCGACGCGGCGCGCGAGGAATCCGCCGCCTTGCGCGCGACGCTGCTGCGCAATGTGGAAAGCGAATACCATGCGCTGCAGGACGAGATCGCACGCCGCACCCGCCGCGAAGCTTTCGACATTGCGCGCAAGGCCCTGCAGGAACTGGCGGGCGTGAGCCTGGAGGCGCGCATGGCGGAGGTGTTCGTCGCCCGCCTGCGCCAGATGGAGGAGGGGGCGCGCCGCACGCTGGGCGGTCCCGATGGCGATGCGCCCGCCGTGGTGCGCAGCGCCTTCGAACTGGATGCGGCGCAGCGCGCGCAGATCGAAGCGGCGATACGCGAGATGGTCTCGGCCACGGCCCCGGTGCGTTTCGAGACCGTGCCTGAACTGGTGGGCGGCATCGAACTGTTCATGGCGGGGCAGAAGGCGGCGTGGAGCATAGGCGACCATCTCGCCGCGCTGGATAAGGACGTGGAAGATCTGCTGCGCGCGCAGCGTCAGGCAGAGGCTGCGAGCGGAAAATGAAAGCCCAAGCGGACAACCCGGAACGCAAGCTGGAACAAGTTCTGGCGCAGAGCTTCGCCGGCATGGATGCGGCGCGAACCGCCCGTGCGCCGGTCCTGCGCGCACATGAGGCGGGCGTGGTCACCAGCCTGTCTACCGGCATCGCGCATGTGGCGGGTCTGCCCGGCGTGGGCTACGACGAGGTGGTGAAGTTCCCCGGCGACCTCTACGGAATCGCCTTCAACATCGACGAGCAGGAGGTCGGCGTCGTGCTGCTGGGCGAGTATTCGCGGCTGCACGCGGGCGACACCGTGGAGCGGCGCGGGCACGTAATGGACGTGCCGGTGGGCGAGGGCCTGATCGGCCGCGTGGTGAATCCCATGTGCCGGCCGCTGGACGGGCGCGGGCCGGTGATCGCCAGCGACCGCCTGCCCATGGAGCGTCCCGCGCCGCAGATCATGGATCGCGCGCCCGTCACCATCCCGCTGCAGACCGGGATCAAGGTCGTGGACGCGCTCGTGCCCATAGGTCGCGGCCAGCGGGAGCTGATCCTGGGCGACCGCCAGACCGGCAAGACCGCGATCGCCATCGACACCATCCTCAACCAGCGTGGCAAGGACGTGATCTGCGTATATTGCGCCATTGGCCAGCGCGCCTCGTCCGTCGCCAAGTCCGTCGCCGCGCTGCGCGAGAACGGCGCGATGGACTACACCGTGGTGGTGGTCACCGAGGGCAGCGACCCGCCGGGCCTGGCCTATATCGCGCCGTATTCCGCCACCAGCATCGCCGAATACTTCATGCACGCGGGGCGCGACGTGCTGGTGGTGTATGACGACCTTACCCACCATGCGCGCGCCTACCGCGAACTGTCGCTCTTGCTGCGCCGCCCGCCGGGGCGCGAGGCCTATCCCGGCGACATCTTCTACCTCCACTCGCGCCTGCTGGAACGCGCCACGCGCCTGCGCCCGGAACTGGGCGGCGGGTCGCTGACCGCGCTCCCCATCATCGAGATCGAGGCGCAGAACATCGCCGCCTACATTCCCACCAACCTGATCTCGATCACCGACGGGCAGATCTATCTCTCGCCCAAGCTGTTCGACCTCGGCGTGCTGCCCGCGGTGGACGTGGGCAAGTCGGTGTCGCGGGTGGGAGGCAAGGCGCAGCTCGCGGCCTATCGCGCCGTGGCGGGCGACCTCAAGCTGGGCTATGCCCAGTTCGAGGAACTGGAGACCTTTGCCCGCTTCGGCACCCGGCTGGATGAGCACACCCGGCGCATCATCGAGCACGGCCACCGCATTCGCGCCTGCCTGATCCAGCCGGAATTCGAGCCGGCCTCGGTCACCGAGCAGATCGCGCTGCTGCTGGCGCTCATCGGCGGCTTGTTCGATGCCGTGCCGCAGCCGCGCATGCGCGAAGCGGAACTGGCCTTGCGCGCGGCGGCGCGCGCGCTGCCCGTCGACCTGGTGCGGCGGCTGGCCGCGCCCGAGGGCCTGGGCGCGGGCGACCGCGCGGCCATCCTCAAGCTGGCGCGCGATACGCTGGCGCCATTCGCCAAGGCGCGGCCGGCAGGCGGGGCCGGGGCGGCATGACCGACACGCTGGACAGCCTGCGCCGCAAGGTGGACAGCGCCACGGAACTGGGCTCGGTGGTGCGCACCATGAAGGCGCTGGCCGCGGCCAGCGTGATGCAGTATGAGCATGCGGTGGCGGCGCTGGACGACTATTACCGCACGGTGGAGATGGGTCTGGTGTGCTGCCTGCGCCAGACCGGCGTCGCCTGGGGCGCGGAACGCAAGCCGCGCGGGCGCGAGGTCTCGGTGGCGGCCGTCGTGTTCGGCTCCGATCAGGGACTGGACGGCGGCTTCAATGAGGCGCTGGCCGATTTCGCGGCGCGCGCGCTGGGGCGGATGCCGGGCGCGAAGGAAGTGCTGGTGGTGGGGGAACGGGCGCAGAGCTATCTGGCCGATGCCGGCGTCGCGGCGGCAAGCAGTTTCGCCGCGCCCAATGCCATCGCCGCCGTCACGGCGCTGGTGGGGCCGCTGCTGCTGCGGTTGCAAGGGTATCGTGAACAGGGCAGGGCGGACGAGGTCTGGCTGTTCCACAACCGCTCGCGGCCGGGCAAGGTATACGAGCCGGAGGCGGTGCGCCTGCTGCCGCTGGACGCGGAGTGGCAGGCGGGACTGGCGCGTCAGCCCTGGCCCGCAAGCAACCTGCCCGAAGTGGTGGGCGCGGGCGAGGCGACGCTGCAGGCGCTGGTGCGCGAGTATCTCTTTATCTCGCTGTACCGGGCCTGCGCCGTGTCGCTGGCGAGCGAGAACGCCAGCCGCCTGGCGGCCATGCAGCGCGCGGAAAAGAACATCGGCGAGCTTATGGAGGATCTGGGCAGCGCCTTCCGCGCGCTGCGGCAGAGCGCGATAGATGAGGAACTGTTTGACGTGGTGTCGGGGTTCGAGGCCTTGAAGAACGAGTAGGCAAAAACGACTGCGGTCGCCATCTGCGGCGTTGCACGGTGCCCGGCATCCGGGGCCGCGAAGCGGCAGACTGCGAGTACACTCCGGTGCCTGTGCGCCGTGCGCCTTGCATCTGGCTACCCTCGTCGCGTTCTTGCTGCGGCGTATCTGGTCGATTCCAGGTACGAGAAGGTAACGCCCGTATTACGCGCTATGCGATTTTGTCCTGGGCGGGCAGGATTACCGCCACCCGGGTGCCGCCGCGCGCCACCCGGCCGATCTGCAGTTCGGCATTCAGCACCGAGGCGCGGTAGCGCATGGTGTTCATGCCCAGGCCGGATTCCACTTCCTGCGGGTTGCCGATGCCGTGGCCGTTGTCGATGATCTCCATGGTCAGCGCGTCCGGCGTTGCCCGCAGCGACAGGGTGATCTTGGAGGCATCGCTGTGCTTGACCGCGTTATGCACTGCCTCCTGCGCGATGCGGAACAGGTTGGTGGCCGCGTTTGGCGATCCGATGCGCGGCTCGCCCTCGCAGAGGCATTCGCATTTGACGCCGTAGATCTCCTGGGTATTGGTCGCCAGCCGCATCAGCATGGCGCGCAGGCCGGATTCCTCCATCTCCACCGGGTGCAGGTCGTGGGCCAGGTGGTTGGCCTTGACGATGGCCTCGTTGATTAGCGCGGTGATCTTGGCGGCGGTCGCCGCGTCGGCATGGCCCTCGTCCTTCAGGTGCTTGTGCAGCACCTCGGTCATGAAGGCGACCCCCGTGAGCTGCTGGCCGAGGTTGTCATGCAGTTCGCGCCCGATCTGGCGCTGGGTTTCCTCGTTGATCTCGATGATCTTGCGTTCGGCCTTGTTGGCGCGAACCAGCGCGGTTTCCGCAGCATGGGCGAGCTGCTCGCGCGCGTCCTTGAGGTTTTCCGCCATGGCGTTGAAGGACTGGGCCAGAGCGCCGATCTCGTCCGGCGCGCCGATGGCGACGCGGGTGTCCAGCTTGCCTTCGCCCAGCGCGGTGGTGGCCTGGTTGAGTTTCTTGATCGGGCGCACCACCGTGTACATCAGCACGGAAAGAATGGCCGCGATGCCCACCGTGGAGATGGCCAGCAGGAACAGGAATACATGGCGGTTCAGGTCCTCCACCGGGGCGAAGGCCTCGTTCACCGGATACATCATCTTGAGGATCCAGCCGTTGCCTTTGAAGTCGCGGTAGCCCTGCTCCTTGGCGACCACCATCAGCACGCGGTTCTCCGAGCTGTGCACCGCCTCGTGGATGGCAGTCAGGCTCCCGACCCGGCGCACCACCGGGATGGCCTCGCGGATTACGTCGAAATCCTCGTCGACGGAGTTGAGCATGGAGCCCGGCTTGTGGTTGGAATAGAGGATGGTGCCGTCGCGGCCGAGGATGTCCAGGTCGTACTTGGCCTCGCTGGGATCCGGGTGGGTCTTGCTTTCCATCAAGCCGTAAAGCTCGGCGGCGGGAATGCGCGCCACCAGCACGCCCACCGTCTTGCCGGAACGGTTTCTCACCCGTATCGCAAAGTGCAGCGTGGGCACATGCAGCGCGGCCGAGCGCGAGATGTTCACCACGCTGTCCTTGCCGGAATAGATTTCGGGCCAGTATTCGGTGAGCGGATGGACGCGGCTGGTGCTGGGGTAGTGGCCGGCGCTGGCGATCAGGGTGCGGCCCAGGGTGTAATAGCTGACCGAGGCGTATTGCGGGTAGCGCTCGATGAATACGTCCAGTTCGCGCTT
>Ga0208774_1000085_pt1 | contig 16400 bp, 14 predicted proteins | sample SF_Rice_5C_80N_4_FD_185620 | JGI IMG/M metagenome (GOLD analysis project Ga0208774, IMG submission 185620) | Rice paddy soil microbial communities from Twitchell Island, California, USA - SF_Rice_5C_80N_405 (SPAdes) (version 2) | ecosystem: Environmental > Terrestrial > Soil > Paddy field/soil ... | reverse complement strand
ACTGCCTTAAGGATCGCCTGCACGTCGGCAGCTGACTTTGCTTCGCTGTAGTCGGTTTCCGCGACTTCCACGCCGGAAATGAAATCCTTCACCAGGGTGGTGAATTCCAGCTCGGTAAAGAGCTTGCGGCAAGCCTCGGCGTCCGGTTCCTGGGCGCGCATGGGCTCAACCTCCAGCGTGACCGGAACGTTGGTCTCAATGGTGGCGAGCTCCTTGCTCTTCAGAACCGCCTCGCGGTTGTTCTGTAGGGATTCGCGATAGGTCTTCTTCTCGACTTCGGCGGCGTGGTCGAGCGCGGCTTCCACGCTGCCGAAGCGGCGAATCAGCTCCACCGAGCCCTTGTCGCCAATGCCAGGGGCGCCGGGAATGTTATCAATGCTGTCGCCGCGCAGGGCCATCACGTCCACTACCTTCTCCGGCGGCACGCCCAGTACCTCTTCTACCTTGGCGCGGTCGCAGATCAGGTTGTCCTTGGGTGGATTGAGCACGCAGATCTTGTCATCCACCAGCTGCAGCATGTCCTTGTCGCTGGAGACCACATACACGGGATAGGATTGCGCTGCCGCCTGGCGCGCCAGCGTTCCGATCACGTCATCGGCCTCGAAGCCCGGCATTTCCAGGATGGGGATGCGGTAGGCCTCCAGCGCGCGCCGGATGTAAGGCAGTTGCTGCGCCAGGTCGCCGGGCATTTCCGCCCGGGTGGCCTTGTAGCCGGCATAGGCCTGTTCCTGCCAGGTCTGGGTCTTGGAATCGAAGCGGCGCACCGAGGTCATGGCCGCGGCCTGCTGGTCGCGGAAGGTGGGCGCGGCCACGTCGAACACCGCAGCCAGGTATTCCGGCGAAAAATCATCGCGCAGTTTGCGCAGCATATTGACGAAGACGTAGGTTGCGGCCGTGGGTATGCCGGTGCGCGTGGACATGGGCCGCTGCCGCGCCATGGCGTGATAGGCGCGGAAGATGAACGACATGGCGTCAATCAGGAAGATGCGCCCCTTCTCGGGAGCGCCCTGTGGCAACTTGGGTTGCGCTGCCGCCGGAGCGGCCGCGGGTGCTTCGGCGACCGTGACAGCGGCCTCCTGGTCGTGCGAATTGGGCTTATTGCGGGGCAAGAAAACAGTTTATCAGCGTTGCTCTATGTGGCGCGGGCGCCCTCGCCCGCGAACCGGCGGACTCGGGCCCTTACTCCACAAACATGCAGTCGCCGTAGGAGTAGAAGCGGTAGTGCTGCGCGACGGCGTGGCGGTAGGCGGCGAGCACGCGCTCGCGTCCAGCGAAGGCGCACACCAGCATCAGCAGGGTGGATTTGGGCAGGTGGAAATTGGTGAGCAGCGCGCCCACCACGCGGAACTGGTAGCCGGGATAGATAAAAAGGCCGGCCTCGCCGCTGCCCGCCTGCACTCGGGCGCCGCCGGTAAGTCCGGCGGAATATTCCAGGGTGCGGACGGTGGTGGTGCCCACGGCCACTACGCGGCGCTTGGCTTCCAGCGCCGCATTGAGCTGGGTTGCGGCCTGCGGCGAAATGGAGTACCACTCGCGATGCAGTTGATGTTGTTCTACCTCTTCCGAGTGCACGGGTTGGAAGGTTCCCAACCCGACGTGAAGCGTGATTTCTGTGGTTTCAATGCCGCGATTCCGAATGCGCTCGAAGATTTCGGGGGTGAAGTGCAGGCCGGCGGTGGGCGCGGCCACCGACCCGCGCTCGCGCGCATAAACCGTCTGGTAGCGCTCGCGGTCTTCGGCTTGGTCGGGCCGGTCAATGTAGGGTGGCAGGGGAACGTGTCCCAGACGGTCAACCGCAGCGAAGAAGTCCGGGACTGGGTGAAAGCGGATGGTGCGCTCGCCAAAGCTGCCCCGCCCGATGACCTCAGCCTGGAGCTCCCGGTCTGAGCCAAACCACAGCCGCTCTCCCAACCCGATTTTGCGGCCCGGATGCACCAGGCACTTCCAAACCTCAGGTTCGGACGAGAGCTGGCGGGAGAGCAGCACCTCAACTTTTCCCTGCAGAAATTCGCCCGCGGCCGGATTCTGGCGACTGACGGCCTGAGCCCTGGCGCCGGAGCGGTGTCCAAAAAGCCGGGCGGGGAAAACGCGGGTGTTGTTCAGCACCAGCAGGTCGTCAGCACGCAGCAGGCCAGGAAAATCGCGGAAGCCACGGTCGTGCCATTCGCCGGTAGCCTGCTGCAGGTGCAGGAGGCGGGAAGCGGCGCGGTCAGCCAGCGGCTCCTGGGCGATGAGCTTCGGCGGAAGGTGGTAATCGAAGTCGGAAACGAGCACATAACAGCTTACAGGAGCATAAGGTCAACGGCCGCGAGCGGGGCGCCCGCGCCACAAATTCCGAAAAGCCGGTAACTGCGGGCCTGCTGTTGCCGGGATTGCCGCATCCCATCGGCTGCTGTACCATACTGCAACATCTGGATTGCAGACCTCCGCGTCAAAATCCCTGATCCCGTGAAGAGCGAACGGCAGCACCGGCAAGAAATCGTCCGTATCGGCAGCATGATCCACGAGCGCGGCTACGTGGCGGCCACCGACGGCAACCTGTCCGTGCGCCTGAGCGACAGCCGGATCCTGGTTACCCCCACCGCCATGTGCAAGGGAATGATGAAGCCCTCCGATCTGGTGGTGGTGGACCCACAAGGCAAAAAGCTGCGCGGTCAACGCGACGTTTCCAGCGAAATCGCGATGCACCTGCTCATCTACCGGCTACGCAAGGATGTGAATGCGGTTGTGCATGCCCACCCGCCCACCGCCACCGGCTACGCTGCCGCCAGACAGCCGCTGAATCCTGCGCTGCTGACGGAGGTGGTGATCGCGCTCGAAGATATTCCCTTGGCCGAGTATGGCACGCCCGGCACCAGCGAGCTTTGCGATACGCTTGCCCCCCTGGTTCCACGTTACCAGGCCATTCTCATGTCCAACCATGGGGTGGTGACCTATGGCGCGGACCTGCTCACCGCCTACATGCACATGGAAACGGTGGAGCACTTCGCCAAGGTGGCGCTGGTTGCCCACATGCTTGGCCGCCAGCACCTGCTGAACGAGGAGGAGCTGCGCAAGCTGGCCACCGCCCGCGAGAAGTATGCCGGGGCGAACCATTCCCACAAGAACGGCGCCGGCAGAGTTGCGGCCAAGTCCAGTAACGGCAAGGAACTAGCCGTCGGGCGCAAACGCTAGTACCCAGTACGGTACCCAGCACCTAGTAGCCGGTAACCAGTTCCTCTGAGAACTGGGAACTGGGAACTGAGAACCGGCGACTGCATTTACTCACCTCCTAGGCGAAACCTCATGCCCGCGCGGAAGTTGAAGCCCAGCGCCGGATAGCCGGCGGCTTCTTCGTAGCGGCGGTCGAGCAGATTCCCGATATTCACATAAGCGGTCATGTGGGTGTTGAGCGTGTACCAGCCGCCCAGATCCACGCGGCCATAACCAGCGGTGTGAGTGACCGGCGGCAGCAGGCCGAGGAAGTCGGAGTCCACCCGCGGGCCCATAAAGGTGCCGCCAATCTCGCCCCCCCAGCGCCTCGCGGCATAGTTGAGCAGCACGTTTCCCGCGTGCCTTGGACGGCGCACCAGTGGGCGCCCGGCAGCCAAAAGCGGATCGCAGAAGTTCTGCGCCGTGCACAGCGGCGCTGCCAGGATCTGGGTGGAGGTGTAGGTGTAGGAGGAATCGAGCGACAGTCGTGACCACAGCCGGGTGTGGAACTCGGTTTCCGCGCCGTGGGCCAGGGATTTGTTCACGTTCACGTACTGGCCAACGAAGGTAGCCGGGTTGCTCGCGAACTCAATCTGGCGGCGAAAAATATTGTGGAAGTAGGTGGCCGTGAGCACGAACCTGCCGCCCACCAGGCGCTGCTCTATGCCGGCATCGAAGGCGCGGTTCTCTTCCGCCTGCAGATTCGGATTGGGAATAACAAAAGCGCCGGCGGCGAAGGCCTCCTCCAACAGCGGTTCCTTGATGCCGGTGGCAAAGGAGCCGAGCAGCCGGGTTCCGGAAAAAATGCTTCCACCGCGCAGCAGCAGCAGGCTGGGGGCAATACGCGGTACCACGGCATTGCCGAAGCTGCCGTTGTGGGTAAAGCGCAGCCCGGCCACCAGCGAGGCACGCCCCCGGGTGAGCAGTTGCTGGGCATATACATCGTGGTTCAGGCGGAGGCCGTGGCTGAGCGGTGGAGAAAACAGGTCGCCCACGAAGCCGTTTTCATCCTCAAAGCGGTAGCCCACAATCAATCGCGCCCAGTTGCGCTCCCAGTACTGGCCCTGGTACTCGAAGCCCGCGCGGTTGATGTCGGAAATGCTGTCGAAAGGGAAATCAATGTTGCCGAACGATGGCGAAACCCGCCCCGGCTCCATGATCTGGTCCACATTGGCCAGCCGGTGGTGGTACTCGAAGCCGGTGAAGGTGTGCTGCCAGCGGGCAGCGTTGACCGTGATTTCGGCGCTGGAGAGGAAGTCGTTCTCTCTGGCTCTCTCGTCCATGTCCGGCGGGAGTAGGGGCTGGCCGTTAAAGTTCCAAAAGGACTGAATTCCGGTGCGGCTGTTCAGGTGACGCGTGCGCAAGCGGAACCGAACTTTTGGCGCCAAGGTGATGCCCAGGTTGGCGCCCTGGGAAGAATTGGAGTACTGGTCGTTGGGGCCCTGGCCGTTGCTGTTGAACTGGTCGCCGAACAGGTTGTAATCGAGGCGGCCGCGAGCTCCCGAAAGCGCAGCATAGCCGTTCGCGGTTTGGAACGTGCCCCCATCGGCGCCGAAAGTGAGCTGGGGGGTGGCGGTGGTGCCTTCCCGGCTCCAGGTTTGAACCACGCTGGTCATGGCGTCGGACCCGTAAAGGTCGCTCTCGGCGCCACGCACGAATTCCAGCCGGTCCACCTGGTCCATGGGGACAACCCCGAAGTCAAATCGCCCTCCGGGGTCGTTGACCGTCACGCCGTCAATGATCACCTTGTTGTAGCGGGAATCGCCGCCGCGCACGAACAGGGAAGCTAAGGCGCCCCGGCGCCCGTTTTCCCCGATTATGGCGTCCGGCAGAAAACGCAAGGCATCGGCCTCGTTCACCGGCTGCATGCTTCTCAATTCGGCGGCATTCAAACTGGAAACCTCCGCCCCGGTTTCCTCGCTGGGCACGGGCGTGCGCGTGGCGCTGACCACCACATTTTGTGTGGCCGTGGCGATGCGCAGTTGCAGAGTCACTTCCCCGGGAGAATTTGCCTGCGCGGTGAGGGGAGCAAACCCGGGCGCCAGGACGCGCACTTCGTAGGAACCGCCTGCCAATCCGGAAAAATGGGCAACGCCGTTCCCGGAGGTGGTTTGTACCGCCGTCGGCTTCGCGGTCCCGGAGCGCAGCAACAGCACGCTGGCCCCGGGAACAACGGCGGACTGGGGATCAACTATCTTGATGGTGATATCGGCCGCCCAGGCGGCCTGAAGCAACAGCAGAGTGCACAAGCAACGCAGAACCCGCACGGTTCCCTCCCTGACACGCGAAAGAGGTGGGTATTGGCGATTCGCGCCGGTCTCCTGGCTTAGCGAGTCAGGACCGAACCGGTTAGCCTTGTCCGGTGCAGTCCGCAATCGGCCCGCCGGCCTTCCCGGGCAGCGCCCAGTGACCGGCGGCAGGTTCCTCGCTTACAGTTGCGCGGCAGCGCGGGATTCTCACCCGCTTCCCAGTCCCGAACCAGCGTTCAGGACGCGCGAACCAAAGTACGCAGACACGATAAGCGCGGGAAGGGCAACTGTCAAATTGACGATTGATGATTGAAGAATGATGATGGGAAAAAACCAGCAATCAGCACTCAGCCCCTGAACCTTTGCGTGGGTTGAAGTAGAACTGCGAGGCGGGCCAGTTGCAGAGCACGTCCAAGGCTAAGTGACCAGTGCTGACGATTGCTTAACTGAATGCTGATTGCTGACTGCTGGACCTCAATCGTCAATCTTCAATTGTTCTTGACCTTCCCCTCCGCCACGTCCCGCACGTGCTCCAGGGTCATTTGCAACTCCCGCAACCAGCCGTTCATCTGCGCTTCGTCGGCGCCGGCGGGCACCACCATGGGCGCGCTAAAATGCACGAAGGCGCGGGAGAAGGGCTTGGGCACGAGCATGCGGTCCCAGGTGCCCAGCGTCCAGGAGCGCTCCACCGCGATGTGAAAGGCGATGATGCGCGCGCCGGTGAGGCGGGAGAGCACTATGGGGCCGGGCTTGGCTTCATAGAGCGGGCCCAGCGGCCCATCCACGGTGAAAGCCACGGCGCGTCCGCCTTCCAGTTCGCGGCGCGCGCCCAGCACCGCTGCCAATGCGCCGCGGCGGCTGGAGCCGCGCACGGCGCGGTAGCCCAACTTCTCGATGATGCGGGAGATGATCTCGCCGTCAAAGCTGCGGCTGGTCAGCACCGCGATATCGCGGTTCTGGAAACGGTGTGTAGCCACCACCAGGCAGCGGTGCCAGAAAGCCCAGATCATGGGCCGGTCGTTGGCATCCAGCGGGCCGCCGGGTTCGGCGGAATTGCGATAGCGCACGGTGGCGCACAGCAGGCGCACCAGCAGCGCCCCGCCCGCCGCAATCAGCGGCAGCAGCAACCGCTGGCGCAGCGGGTACGCGGCTTCCGTAACCGGGTTGTTTCCGGAAAACGTGGGGGCGGGAGCGGTCACACCGATATTGTACCGGGTGGACTGCACGGCTTTTCGCCGCGCTCGATTACAATGTCAGAGTTCCTGCGGCGGCGTGTTATTTTTGTGCCGTAGTTTTCCGGCCTCCGCGCCGCTCCGCTCGGCCCACGACCTTGTTTTATCGCTGGAATTAGGCCGTGACTACCCGCAACCCCTTTTCCGGCCTGCCAACCCGCTACTTGGGCGCGGGCATCTCAGAAGCACGAATCCTTAACCGGATCAGAGAATGCAAGGAGAGGACGCAATGAAAAAACTCGGAATGCTGTTGGCGCTGTGTTTCGCTTTCAGTCTGGCGATGATGGCCCAGGACAACATGGGCAGCATGGGCCAGAGCACAGATCAGACCACCACCACCAAGACAACAAAGCACCACATGAAGGGCGCCAAGGAGCACTCCCTGACCGGCTGTCTGGCCGAGGGGACGTCTCCCGGCACCTACGAGCTTTCCCATGGCAAGCGCAAGACCATGGTCACGGGCTCGGATGAATTGAAAAACCACGTTGGTCATGAAGTGAAGCTGACCGGCATGTGGGAAAAGGGCGCTATGGCGGAAGGCAGCGAGAGCGCCGCTACTGAAGCCAACGAGAAGAAGACCGGCAAAGAAGAGCATGAGTTCAAAGTAACCAACATCACCCACATTGCCGATACCTGCACCATGGGCAAGAAGAGCAAGAAGAGCAAAGGCGAGATGGGCGGAACCGGATTCTAGCCGGGCGCAATCGCACAGGAAGGCGCAGCTCAGGCTGCGCCTTTTTTTTGCTCATACCGCCGACCGCGGTTTTGCTGCATAATTTCGCCACTACAGGAGGTGGTATGGCGAAACGAATTCTGCTGGCGGGCCTGCTGGGCGGGATCGCGATGTTCATCTGGGCGTTCGTCGCTCACATGGTGTTGCCCCTGGGGTCCACGGGAATCCGTGAAATACCGAACGAAACGGTGGTGCTAGGGGCCATGCAGGCAAGCCTGGGACAAACCGCCGGCCTCTACTTTTTCCCCGGGTTGGGAGTGGGGCCCAATCCAACCACCGCGCAGCGCAATGCGGCCATGAAGGATTATGACCCCAAGCTGGCCGCCAACCCTTCCGGGCTGCTGCTCTATCATCCGCCCGGGGCCAAGGGCATGACAGGCGGAAAGCTGGGCCTGGAGTTCCTTACGGAAGTGGTGGAAACCCTGCTGGCGGTGATCCTGCTGGCCCAGACGCGAGTGGGCAGCTACGCCGGGAAGGTGGGGTTCATTGTGCTGGTGGGCATCATCGCCGCCCTCGCCACCAATATTCCCTACTGGAACTGGTATGGTTTTCCCGGCAACTACACCGCCGCCTATATGACCATACAGGTCGTGGCCTATCTGGTGGCGGGGCTGGTGGCGGCGGGGGTGTTCAAAAACCGGGAGCCGCTGGGCTTTGCGGCCAACGCCAAGTAAATATTGGGAAGCGCAAGGTCCCTCGACTCACCTCCCTCGCCTGCGGTCGCGCTCGCTCGGGATGATAGAACCAATGAGCAACGCCGGTGACATTGCTTAAGATTCGTTCCAGCGGCGGAACAGGAGAGCGCCGTTGGTGCCGCCAAAGCCAAAGGAATTGGACATGGCAAATTCCATCTTGACCTCGCGCGCCTGGTTGGGCACGTAATCCAAATCGCACTCGGGATCGGGAGTTTCCAGGTTGATGGTGGGCGGGACCTTCTGGTCGCGCAGCGCGAGCACGGTGATTCCCGCCTCCAGTCCGCCGGCGCCGCCCAGCAAGTGTCCGGTCATGGACTTGGTGGAGCTGATCGCCACCTTGTAGGCGTGGTCGCCAAAGGTGCGCTTGATGGCCACCGTTTCCAGCTTGTCGCCGATATCGGTGGAAGTGCCGTGCGCATTGACGTAGCCCACCTGCTCGGGCCTGATTTTGGCGTCAGCCAGAGTGTTCAGCATCACCCGGTAGGCTCCGTCGCCGTTCTCCGCCGGCTGGGTGATGTGGAAGGCGTCCGCGCTCATGCCGTAGCCCACCACCTCGGCCAGGATCTTGGCCCCGCGGCGGCGGGCAAACTCCAGTTCCTCCAGGATCAGTACCCCCGCTCCTTCGCCGATGACGAAACCGTCGCGTCCGGCATCCCAGGGGCGGCTGGCCTTCTCCGGCGCGTCGTTGCGGGTGGAAAGTGCGCGCATGGCTGCGAACCCGCCCACCCCCATGGGAGTGATGGCTGCCTCGGTGCCGCCGGCAATCATCACGTCGGCATCGCAGCGGGCGATGATTTTGAAGGCGTCGCCCACGGAATGGGCGCTGGAGGTGCAGGCGGTGCAGGTGGCTTCATTAGGCCCTTTGGCGTTGTAGCGGATGCTGACATGGCCGGCCGCCAGATTGACGATGGAGGCGGGAATGAAGAAAGGCGAAATGCGCCGCGGGCCTCCGCTGAGCAGATTGGAGTGCTCGCGCTCGATCACATCGAACCCGCCGATTCCCGAACCAATGTGCACTCCCACCCGGGGCGCAAGTTCGGGCGTGATCCGCAACCCTGACATGCGCATGGCCTCTTCCGAGGCTGCCAGAGCCAGGTGGATGAAGCGGCCCATCTTCTTCAGTTCTTTTTTCTCGACAAACTGCAGGGGGTCGAAGTTCTTGACCTCGGCGGCGATCTGGCTGGCAAACTGGGAAACGTCGAAATAAGTGATGCGGGCGACACCGCTCTTGCCGGCCAGCAGGTTGGCCCACACTTCCGGGCTGGCGTTGCCTACCCCGCAAATCAGTCCCACGCCGGTGACAACTACGCGCCGAGCCAAGGGCATACCTCTGTCTTTCGTTTCATCGCTTCGGGGAATCCTCAGTTGTGCTCAGAATGCGAGGCTCTCGCCTGCTTTGCTAACACCGCTATTTTCTGCCCTTGGCGAGCGCCCAGTTGCCCGGCGATGACTTTCTTCTTGCCATCAACTCCCGCCATGCGACTTCCGGGAGTGCGGCTGCAATGCCGGGCAAGCGACGGTCCGGCTTACTTCGCCGCCTTAGCATGCTTCCCGATGTAGTTGATGGCATCCTGCACGGTGCGGATCTTTTCCGCATCTTCGTCCGGTATCTCGATGTCGAAGGCCTCTTCGAAGGCCATGACCAGTTCTACGGTGTCAAGCGAGTCCGCGCCCAGGTCGTCCACAAAGGATGCGGTGGGCGTGACTTCTGATTCCTCGACGCCGAGCTGTTCTACGATGATTTGCTTAACCTTTTCGTCCACGGATGCCATATCCAATCCCCCTATGCGCTGAAACGAGTAGTGTAATGGCGGCTAATACAAGGTGTAAAGGCGGTCACGGCTGCTTGTCAATCCGCCGCTTTTTTACGCTGGCGGTGATCTCACCTTTGGCCAGCCGGGCGCGAATCTCCTGGCCGCTCTGCACCTGGGCGGCATCCTTAACCAGTTGGCCTTGGGCATCAAACACCAGGGCATAGCCGCGGTCCAGGATGTTGAGGGGAGAAAGGCCCTGGAGGCGGGCTTGCAGCTGCTCCAGGCGGGAACGATGGCGCAGCAACTGGGCCCGGCCGGAGGCCAGCAGGGCGGCCAGTTGGGCCTGCAAATCGCGGCGCACTCCGGCCAGCACGCGCCGCAGGTCATGATGGCGGACGCCGGCGTTGGCCATATCCAGGCGCCGCCGCTGCTGGCCCAGGAGGGCGCGCTGCGCCGTGGCCAGCCGGTAAACCAGGTCGTCCACGCGCTGCTGGCGGCGGGCAATCGCATCCGTCATGCGGCCGAAGGCCCCGTGCTGCGCCAGTTCCGTGAGTTGCTGCCGCAGAAGCAGCAGGTGGTAGCGCGCGGCCCGCGCCAGCCGCAGCCGCAAGCCTTCCGCTTGCTCTTCGATTTCCTGCCGCGAGCGGATCACCAGTTCGGCCGCCGCCGAAGGCGTGGGCGCGCGCAGGTCGGCGACGAAATCAATGATGGTGAAGTCGGTTTCGTGGCCCACGGCGGATATTACCGGGATGTGGGAGGCGGCTACGGCGCGTGCCAGCGCCTCATCGTTGAAAGCAGCCAGGTCCTCCACCGAGCCGCCGCCTCGGGCCACGATGATGACCTCCACGTTGCGCGCCCGGTTGAAATAGCGTACCCCGGTGCTGACCTCGGTAGGCGCGCTTTCCCCCTGTACCTGCGCGGGAAATATGAGCACGTTCGCGCTCTCATGGCGGCGGCGAAGAATGTTGAGAATGTCGCGCAGGGCGGCCGCCCGCGGCGAGGTCACCACCCCGATGGCGCGCGGCAGCGCCGGGAGGGGCTTCTTGCGCGCGGCGTCGAACAGGCCTTCGGCTTCCAGGCGCGCCTTGAGCTGCTCGAAAGCCACCTGCAGCGCGCCCGCGCCCTTGGGCTCCAAATACTCGGCGGAGAGTTGCAATTCGCCGCGGGCGTCATAAACCGTGACCCGGCCGCGGGCAATCACGCACATGCCGTTCTCCGGGCGGAAGCGCAGCAGCTTCGCCTGCGAGCGGAACATCACAATGCGCACCTGGGCGCTTTCGTCCTTCAGCGTGAAATAGAGGTGGCCGGATTCGGCGGGCCGCAAGTTGGAGATTTCACCTTCCACCCAGACGTCGGTGTACTCGCGCTCCAGGTGGGTGCGCACCGCGCTCACCAGGTCGCGCACACGCCAGATGCGGCGTTGCTGCGCCCCCTGGAAGGTGAAGTCGAGTTGGCCGCTGCTGGACATCTGAAGGGCAGTTTACAGCGAGCACTTGGCACTTAGCACTTGGCATTTGGCTGGCAGCGCTTAGCAATTAGCACTTAGCCCCCTAAACCTCTTTGGCTGGTCCACTAGAAATCTGGGGAGGAGACTGATTTGCGATTTTGGGAGCAGGACGGTGTGCTCAGCCGAACGGTGAATTTCGCAGGCGCAAAAGTTCAAGGGCTAAATGCTAATTGCTAACTGCTGCTTTACCTGTGCCCCACCCGGCTCAGAAGGTACAGCACCACGGAGAGGACAATGCTGAGCACGATCGAGGTGGCCAGAGGAAAGTAAAAGGTGGTGTGTTTGCCGCGGTAGACAATATCGCCAGGCAAGCGGCCGATGGGGAGATGCATGCGTCCGGCAAAGATCAGGATGACCCCAAAGAAGGCGAGCAGCAGCCCGAAAAATACCAGGATTTTGCCCAAGTCGGCCATTGTTCAGAGTCTATCGCAGGCGTGGCCGTGAGAAAGTACTCAAGAGTTAGAGAAGATAGCTGGTGGGGGCTGGTATGGCAGGTGGCGAGGCCCACCCGCCACCAACTAACAGCTATCAGCCACATTCGCGCCCGCCTCTGACCAACCATCCTTCCTGGAGTTCCAACCTGCTGCTTCTCACCTGCGTCCTAATAACACAGGATGGATGCGCGGCAAACCGTCGCTGTAGTCGCGAATTTCCTGGTCATTCTGGGCCTGGTGATCTATGCCTTCACTCTCTTTGCCGAGTATGAATCGCGGGGGCGCTGGGCCAAGAACATGACTGGCCTGCTGGCCGGGATAGGCATGATGGTGCTGGCCATCGCGCTGCTGCTTACCCCGGCCAACGCGGCCACAATCATGAAAATTGCCAGGAGCGGGGCCTCCAAAGTGCTGTTGTGGGTGAGCACCGGGCTGCTGCTGGCCGCCATTGCCGCTTTCGGCGCCATTACCTACTGGCGTCCTCTCCGCCTGTTATATGAGCGCAAGATCGAAAGCGACCTCCACCGTGAGTTTCCGAAAATCCCGTAAAGGAACCCGCGCCAACCGGGGTCAAGTGGTCTCTTGGCCGCAGGCGGAAAGCCCGCTGCCTCAGGCGGCTTCGCTGAGCCCGGGCTATGCCTTCCTGCGCAAGCTGGGGCCGGGCATCGTGACCGGCGCCGCTAACGTGGATCCTTCGCTGATCGTAACCGCCACCGTGGTGGGCGCCGCCTTCCATTTTTCTCTGCTCTGGGTGGTGGTGCTGTGTGTGCCCATTCTGCTGGCGGTTTTCGCTGTCTCTGCCCGCCTCGGCTACCAGACGCGCATGGGGCTGGTCCATCTTCTGCGGGAAAACTACGGGCGCAAGGTGGCCCTGGCCTGCGCAGTCCTGATTGTGGTCATCAACCTGGCCATGATCGTGGCCGACCTGATGGCGGTTTCCGACGCCCTCTCCATCGTTCTGGGCCAGACCCGTATGCTGTTTGTGGCGGCCGTCGCGTTCACCATCTGGTACATCCTCATTTTTCGCGATTACCGCCGCATTACCGACGCTCTGGTGTGGTTGTCTCTGCCCTTGTTCGTGTACGTGGTCTCGGCTGTCCTTGCCGCGCCTTCGCCGGCGCAGGTAGCCCTGCGTACTTTTGTGCCCCGGGTGCAGGGCGGGCCCGAGTACGTGGATGCGATAGTCGGCATCTTCGGCTCCCTGCTTACTCCCTATGTTATCGTCTGGCAAACCAGTTCCCGGCGCGAGCAGGCGGTGATGGGGGATGACAGCGCCTATGAAGCGCAATCGCGCGCCGGCGCGGTGGTGAGCACTCTTCTGGCTTATTGCGTGATGCTTTCGGCGGCGGCGGTGCTCCACTTCCCTCATCCGGTGAATATGACCACCACCCAGGCCGCGGAAGCCTTAGGTCCGGCGGTGGGCGGCTTCGGGCCCATTCTTTTCTCCATTGGCATTATCGGAGCCGGCATGGTGGCGCTGCCGGTTCTGGTGGCCTCCATGTGCTACAGCATCGCCGAAGCCATGGGCTGGCGTTCGGGACTGAGCGAGCATCCCTGGGAGGCAAAGAGCTTTTACGTGCTGATTTCGCTTTCCATGCTGGCGGCGGTGGTGCTGAACTTCACGCCTATCAATCCGGTCAAGGCGCTGTACTGGTCGCAGATTCTGGCGGGCGCGCTGACTGTGCCCATTCTGCTATCTATCCTTGTGCTGTCCAACGACCGGCGGATCATGCGCACCACCAACACCTTCTGGCAGAACTTCTGGATCGGCGGCGCCATCGGAGGGTTGATCTCCATTGGGGCCATTCTGCTGGCCTGGAAACTCTGAGCCCCACCCGGGGTAACCACTCTCGACTTTGTCCTGAAGTGACTCTTGTGGGGACAGCCGCCCCCGGCTGTCCGGGCGCCCCGCCGGGGCGCCGGCGCAAGAACTGCGGGCGAGCACGTTGCTAAAATGGACATGTGAAAACACTTGGAGCTTTAGCCGTCGTTCTTGGTACGTCTTTCGGTTTGATGGCGCAAAGCAAACCCCTTGAGCTCACTTCCGAACCCGGGCACCACCTGGTGCTGCGAAACCAATACACGCGCGTGTTTCAGGTAGAGGTGCCGCCGCATGCCTCCACCCAACTTCACCTGCACCGGAACAGCTATTTGTTTGTGAACCTGGGAACGGCGCAGATTGAAAATGAGGTGCAGGGCAAGGCGCCGAGCAAAATGAAACTGCTGGATGGGCAGGTGGAGCTAGCACAGGGCCCGTTCGCGCATGTCATCCGCAATGTGGGCAGCACCCCGTTTCGCAACGTCACCATTGAAATCCTGCGTCCGCCCTCGCCCCAGGAGCGGGGTGTGCCGCGCGAACGCGGTGTGAGCGTGGACAGCGGCCTCATGATAGAGACCCTGTACGATACGGCCCAGGTACGGGTCTCCGAATTCCAGCTTAATCCCGGCGCGCACGTGGACATTCACCAGGACAAATGGCCTCACCTGCTGGTGGCGGTCAGCGACTTGAAACTTCGCGATCAGAGGCCAACCGGCCGGGGAGTGGACCTCAACCAGAAAGCGGGAGATATCTCCTGGTCCCAGGGCGGGCACGCGCACACTTTCACCAATCTGGGCCTGAAGCAGGCGCATTGGATTGACGTGGAGTTCAAGTGAAGTCTTCCGCCCGGCCGGCGGCAACCTCCGCGGTTGCGGCTTCCAAACGGCCACGCCGCCCAGGGCAGACCCTGAAAGTACTCGCCGCGGCGTTGTTTCTGGCGTTTGTGCTGCCCCTGTTGCTGCTGGCTGGACTTCTGGCCTGGCATCAGTACCGCATTCTGACCACCTGGCCGGTGGTGGATGCGGTGGTTACAAAAGTGGACTGGACCACCACCACCACCCATACCACGCGGGCTGCGATCACCTCCTATGGCGCGCGCTTCACCTTCCGCTATCCAGCCGGGGGGCGGGTGTACGAGTCCAGCGCCGACCTGGGATCTACCTCCTCCATCCATTCCCAGGTTGAGCGCTGGATGCAGCAGATGCCCGCGGGCTCGCATCAGCGCATCCGCTATGATCCCAGTCACCCCGCTACAATCACCCTGGCCGCGGATTACACCTCCAGGTCCTTCGCCGCGCCCCGTGCGCTGGCGACGTGGGCTGGCATCATAGCCGCCGTGTGTGCTGTGTTGTTCTGGGTCGGGTGGAGGAGCGGTAAGGCGAAGGTCGACGGCTGACGGTCGAAACCTCGCCACAGAGACACCTAATCACAGCGGAAGCTATTTTCCTTCGCATTGGCAAAGGCGAGACGTTGGCGCTACTCTCGCGGGCGGGGGCGCCCGCGCCACAAAAGCCGGGAGTCCGGGGTCGGTAGCAGGAGTGAGCGAACATGGGTCCAGCGTGTCCGAGTTAACCAGTCAGGTTCCTCATCCATGTCGAGTCGCAGAAGCATGCGCTTCGCCCTCGACCGCCGACCTCGGGCCGTCGACGGCTTTCCGCCCCCTTGCGCTTTGCCGTTCCGGGTGCTATAAATAATTCACCGACCACAAGCGATCGGGCATGTCTATCTCTTGAATCTTTTTCGGGGGGTGGACATCAAATAGGAAACGGCTTGAAATTGGTCCCGGCCACGGGGCTTATATTCGGGGACAAAGTTCCTCGAAGGGTTTAAGCGGTCTGGTAATCGCAAAAACCTCCAAACGGTCTTTTTTCAGATTCATCTTCCGCTCGGCCTGGTGCCGAAACGGCACAGGTGCAGGTAGCGGAAACGCGCTGTTTCACGCACATTCCAGCTCCGCTTAGGGCGTTGAGCGCCCTGGGGAAATGCTGTCGAAATCCTCTGGATTTCAGGCCAGCTCCCCGGGTTGACAGTGCGCGAACAGGCGCGGTAAGGTGAAAAGGTTTTCCCTCACGTTCTGGCTTGTCCAGAGCGTGGAGGAACGAGGACGGGCGTCCGGTAACGGATTCCCGGCTGAAACGCGCCGCTCAGGCGGAGAGCGCTTCGGTCTTTGAAAACTAGGTTGAACGTGCCAGTCGTGAGAAAGGCTCCAGCGCGCATGCAAATGCGTGGTGGAGACCCCGGAAGTGCTTGGGTTAAAAGTCCGAGCGATCTCACAAGATAGTCATTCCGGCTACGGCCGGAGTGGCAAGTCTCTCCACCCAGGAGAGACATCAGGCTTCAAACGAGAGTTTGATCCTGGCTCAGAATCAACGCTGGCGGCGTGCCTAACACATGCAAGTCGAACGAGAAAGCGGGGGCAACCCCGTGAGTACAGTGGCGAACGGGTGAGTAACACGTGACTAACCTGCCTTCGAGCGGGGGATAACCCCGGGAAACCGGGGCTAATACCGCATAACATCCCAGGGTGAAATTCCCTGTGATCAAATGCGCAAGCAGCTTGAAGAGGGAGTCGCGCCTGATTAGCTAGTTGGTGAGGTAACGGCTCACCAAGGCGATGATCAGTAGCCGGCCTGAGAGGGCGCACGGCCACACTGGAACTGAAACACGGTCCAGACTCCTACGGGAGGCAGCAGTGGGGAATTTTGCGCAATGGGGGAAACCCTGACGCAGCAACGCCGCGTGGAGGATGAAGTCCCTTGGGACGTAAACTCCTTTCGAACGGGAC
>Ga0208774_1000083_pt1 | contig 16571 bp, 12 predicted proteins | sample SF_Rice_5C_80N_4_FD_185620 | JGI IMG/M metagenome (GOLD analysis project Ga0208774, IMG submission 185620) | Rice paddy soil microbial communities from Twitchell Island, California, USA - SF_Rice_5C_80N_405 (SPAdes) (version 2) | ecosystem: Environmental > Terrestrial > Soil > Paddy field/soil ... | reverse complement strand
CACCTGGGCCAACGGCTGGTGCAACGGCAACTACGGCTTTGGCTCCGCCTGCGCCACACCCGGGCAGTCGGGCCTTCCGGTGTTGAGCGCTCCCTGCTTGGGCTGCGTCGGCAACCTGCGGCGCAACCAGTTCCTGGGGCCGGGACAGTGGTACTCGGATATGGGGCTTTCCAAGACCTTCAATTTCACCGAGCGGGTGAACCTGAAGTTCGAATGGCAAGCCTTTAATATCTTCAACCGCGCCAATTACCTGCTGGCGGTCAACGGTGGCGGCGCGCACAACGAAGTTGGCGACAGCTCCTTCGGGCAGGCGGCCGGCACGCTCAATGCGCGCAACATGCAGTTCGGCCTGAAGCTGAGCTTCTAAGCCGAGCGTGACCTCACAGGGGCTTGCCCGAGTCGGGCAAGCCCCTTTATTTCTTTCTAGTGTCTTACCGGGCGGGTTCTATGCGGGCGGCTGCGTTCCATTGTCGCGGCGCTGGTGTTTTGCTTCTGGGTCTGGTTTCCTGGCTCAGTTTTCCGCCCTTCCTCCTTGCTCAACAGAGTCTGGGCACCGTAGTGGGCGAGGTGCGGGTGGAGAGAGGCGACTTTCCCCCAGAAAGAGTCCTGGTGCAACTCATCGTTCGCGGAGCGGTGATGGAGAGCACCTACACCGACGACCAGGGCAAGTTCGGATTTTATGCTCTGCCGGAGAATCTCTACTTCATTGACGTCAATGACGAGCACTATCAGCCGGTGCACGAGCGCGCCGAGCTCAGCCCAGTGGGACTGACCGCCGTCGTGAGAATTACACTGATGCCCAAGGAACCGGTCAAGGGCGAAAAGCCGGCGGCCCAGGTTTCCGGCAGCAATCCCAATGTGATGGACGTGCGCGAGTATGCCAAGCGCTTTCCCAAGGCTGCTTTCAAGGAGTTCCAGAAGGGAGTGAAGGCGGACGGCGAAGGCAAGAAACAGGAAGCCATTCGTCATTATCAGAAGGCCCTGCAGATCGCTCCAGCTTTCTACCCCGCGCTCAATAATCTCGGGTCCGATCGGCTGGCGCTGAATGACTTGCCGGGCGCGCGCAGCGAGTTCCAGAAAGTGGTTCAGCTCAATCAGAGCGATGCCGCCGGCTATTTGAACCTGGCCAATGTTTGCATGCTGATGGGAGAGCTGCCCGAGGCGCAGCGTTTTCTCGACAGCGGATTGCGCCTGCAGCCCGATTCGGCTTTGGGCAAGTTTCTCCTGGGCTCTCTCGATATGCGGACCGGTAAATTGCCGCAAGCGGAGCAGGCGCTGAGGGAGGCGGTGCAGCTGAACCCCTTCATGCCCCAGGCGCGGCTGCAGCTGATTAATGTGCTGCTGAAAGAGGGAAAAAGCGCTGACGCCCTCGGCCAGTTGCATGACTTCATCAAGACTTTCCCTTCCAGCCCCTTCCGCCCGCAAGCGGAACAGCTGATGCACCGCCTGCAGGCGTCTGTGGCGGGCCAGGGTGGCCCTTCCTGAGGCCTTCCACATCCTCTATTGCCGGCGGGAGCGAATCAACTGGCACATCCGCTGGCTGAGCCGGCAGGCTTGGTCATACTCGCGCTGCGCCGCTGCCTGCTGGTGCAGTTGCTCGTAAGCGAAACCCAGGTTGAGGTGGGCTTCCGCGTAGCCGGGGTTGAGCTTCAGCGCTTGCCGATAACTGCGCAGGGCCTCCGGCATGCGGTTGGTCCGGCTGTAACAAATCCCCAAAAAATTGAACAGTGTGGGCTCAATAAGGCCAAGCTCAGTCGCTTTAAGCAAGTTGTCGGCGGCTTCGCCATATTGCTGGTTGCGATATTGCAGCATGCCGACATCGCGGTAAGCCGGGGCGAACGAGGGCTGGATGGCCAATGCTTTGCGCAGATTGTTCATGGCCGAGGCGTAATCGCCGCTGCGCTCCTGAATCCAGCCCATCTCGTACCAGGCCCGGAAATTCCGCGGGTTGCGCTGGATCGCCTTTTGCAGCCACTGAATGGCTTCCTGCGGCTTGCCTTGCGCCTCCAGGGCGCCCGCCAGGCCGCTCATGGCCTGGTCAAAGTCAGGCGCCAGTTTCAGGCAATCCTGGAAATACTGCGCGGCTTGGGCCGTTTGCTGCTGGCGCAAGGCCAGTTCCCCCTGCATGAAGGGAATCACGTAGAGGCTGGGATCTCGCCGGCGAATCTGGCTGAGCAGGGCGCCGGCTTGGCCGTAATGCCCAGCCTCGATTACGTCGCTGGCGCGCAGGATGGAGTTGTACTCCTCCAGCTTGTCCTTAGGGTCGGCCAGCGGCTGCCGCAGAGTTGCCTGCGAAACGGGGGCGTGGTAGGCGAAATAGCCCAGGGCCCGCAGCTTGGCTGCGGCGGACGAGTCCAGGCTGCCGCCGGCCGGCGGCCCGCCTCCGGGCGCGTGCTCCTGGATGCGCTTCTGCAGTTCGCCTTTCAGAACCCCGGAAACGGCGCCCTGGCCGGCAGCCACATTGCGCACCTCACCGGGATCGCTCTCCAGTTGGTAGAGTTCGGACCTGGGTGCCTCAATGTACTGGTACTTTTCCGTTTCCAGCGCGTGCAGCGGGCTCCAGCCGAAGGAGGAGAAGGGATAGAACGTTTCGCTATAAGCGGAGGCAGGAAGTTGGGAGACATCGCCGGGGAACAGGCCGGCAGAATCGAACTGCTTCTGGATGGGGTCGCTGATGCCCGCCATTTCCACAATGGCGGGCGCCACGGCGATGCTCTCCACAGGCGTGGAGATGGAGCGCGGCCGGAGCTTGGAGTTCTTCGCCGGCTTGATAATTAGAGGCACGTGCACGGTCGAGTTGTAAATGAAGAAGCCGTGCTCCTGTTCGCCATGCTGGCCCAGGGACTCGCCGTGGTCGCTGAGCAGCACGATCCAGGTGCGCTGGTATTGCCCGCTGCTGCGCAGCCAGTGGAAAAGCCGCGCCAGTTGGCTGTCGGCATAGGCGATCTCACCATCGTAGGGGTGTTGGCGGTACTGGCTGAGGAATGGCTCCGGGGGATTGTAGGGGCTGTGCGGGTCGTACAGGTGCAGCCAGAAGAAAAACGGCCGGGTGCGGTGCTGCGCCAGCCATTTCAGGGAAGCATCCACGCTGGGTCCGGCGCGGCGCTCCACCAGTTCCGGATTCTTTTCCAGAAGGCTCTGGGCGTTGAATTTGTCGTTGTAATAATCGAAACCGCGGTCCAGCCCCCAGCTGCGGTCCAGGACGAACGAACTCACCACCGCGCCGGTCGCGTAACCATGGTCGTGGAAGGCCTGCGCGAGGGTGCGGAAATTCTTCGCAAGCGGGGGAGCGGTGAAGTCCTGTACATGATTATGAAACGGGTAGGTGCCGGTCAGGATCGCGACGTGCTCCGGCAGGGTCAGCGGCACCTGCGAAATCGCCATTGGGTAGCGGATGCCGTCACGCGCCAGAGCATCAATCGCCGGGGTGTGAATGGCCTTGTAGCCATAGCAGCCGAGGTGGTCGGCGCGCAGGGTATCAATGGTGATCAGCAGAACGTTGTCGCCAGCGCGCGGAGCCGGGGAAGAAGATTGCCTGGAATGGGTTGCTGGACGCTGGTTCGCGGCCAATGGGAAGGCTGCCAGCATCAGCCACAGCAGAGCCGGCAGAATTCTGTTGCGCGCTGCTGCGTGTCCAGTCATCGCTCTAGTGCTGGGGGCGGTCGTCGGCTGCCTTCTGCATTTCCTGCTCCGCTTCGCTGTCCAGTCCCTTGGCCTTGAGCGCCTTGGCCAAAGCAGCGTGCGGCGCAGGTTCATTGGGTGCGAGCTGCACCGCCTGGCGCAACTCCGCCACCGCATCGTCCACTTTTCCCTGGTAAAGCAGGACTTCGCCGAGAGCAAGGTGCGCGGGTTCGTAGCCGGGATAAATCTGGATCGCCCGGCGGAAGGCAGCGGCAGCCTGGTCTACGTTGCTGGTTTTCAGATACACAGCGCCGAGATTGTAAGCGGCGGAAAAGTTCGTGCCGTCGGCCTGCAGGGTGCGCTGGAGGTAGTCAATGCTGTTGGGATAGTCGCCGGCCCGTGCGTAGGCCAAGCCGAGGTAAAAATAAACCAGAGTGTAATCGGGGCTGAGCTGGAGAACGCGCCGAAATTCGGCGATCGAGTCCGCATAATTCTGCATGCGGTAATAATCCAGGCCGAGCAGATAATGCACGGGCACGCACGTGTCCTCGGTTTTGAGCGCCTGGGTCAGCTTGGCGGTGGATTGATCGTAGCGGTGGTGCTGGCTGTCGTCCACTGCTTCGGAAACCAGTTCAAACATGGCGATCCGGTCTTTGGGATCGGCCGACTGGCGTTTATCCCCGGGCTTGGCGGGATGCCCGCCGGAAAATCCGGCATAGCCCAGTGACTTGAGGCGCTCCATCAGCACCGGGTCGAGAGGGATGGACTGGGCCTGCTGGGCGCCGGCCGTGTACTTTTTCTCCATGACATCAAGCTGGGCTTTCAATTCCTGGGCGATGGCCGGCTTCTGGACGTAGAGGTTGTGGAGTTCGCCGGGATCGTCGGCGATGTCGTAAAGTTCCGGCTTTGGAACGTCAATGAAGTGGTATTTGCCCACTTGGATGCCGCGCAAGTCGCTCCAGTCAAAATGCAGCAGGGGAAGGAAGGACTCCGAGTATAGCTGCGCCGAAACGCCCGCCGGACTGGGCTTTCCGAGAATCGCCGGCAGCAGGCTGGCGCCCTGGGCGTCGGCGGGAGGGGGAATGTTCAGCCTGTCGAGCACGGTGGGCAGCAGGTTTACGGTGCTGGCAGGCTGCGCCACTGTGGCGTCGTGGTGTTCCCCGGCGGGCAGCTTGACGACGAACGGAATACGCAAGGTCGTGTCGTAAATGAAAAAGCCGTGCGTCTTCTCGCCATGCTCGCCCAGGGATTCGCCGTGGTCGCCGATGAGCACGATCAGGGTGCGCCCATACAGGTGTTTTTCTTTAAGAAAACTGAGGAGGCGCCCCAGTTGCTGGTCGGCAAAGGCGATTTCCCCGTCGTAGGGGCGGCCCTGGTACTCGCGGTCGAAGGGCGGCGGCGGCTGGTAGGGCGTGTGCGGATCGTACAGGTGCACCCAGAGGAAGAATGGCTTGCCGTGATTGCCCGCCAGCCACTGCAGCGCCTGGTCCACCACCACATTGCCGGGGCGCTTCATCAGGTCGAGATTGGCATCCTCCAGGCGGTTGAAATCGAAGTGGTCGTAATAAAAATCGAACCCCTGGTTAAGCCCGAAGCGGTGGTCGAGCACGGCGGAGCCGAGCACGGCTCCCGTGGCATACCCGCGTCGGCGCAGAATAGAGGCCAGAGTCGGCTGCTGCGGGTTCAGGCGATTGCCGCTGAAATCGTGAATGCCGCTGTACATGGGGTAGGTGCCGGTCATCATCACCGTGTGCGAGGGCAGGGTGATGGGCACCGGGGTATAGGCATGCTCGAAACGGGTGCCGTCGGCAGCCAGGGCGTCAATGTTAGGGGTGCGCACCTGGCGGTCGCCGTAGCAGCCCAGGTGGTCAGGCCGGAGGGTGTCAATGGTGACCAGCAGCAGGTTGTAAGGGGCGGCCTGGTGAGGATTGGGCGTGGCGGCCGCCACTGCGGCAAAGATCAGGCAGAAAGCTGACAAGCGGAGGACGCGGGACACACCTGTAACCGGGTAGAGAATATGGGCAGGATATCAAAGCCTGCAGGCGGCGCAAAGCGTGCCAGCTTACGGCTTCCGCGTGCTCTGGCTGGTGCGCGCATCAGTCGGGCTGCAATCCTGCACCTGGCCGCACTTGGGACAGACGATTTTCTGGTTATGCGTGGCCATTTGTTTCAGAAATGCGGAAAAAGTGGCGGCACAAGCCGGGCACACAACGTCTACTTTCTCGTTCACCACGCCCATAACCGGCAGTATATCGCTGGTCGTATGACTCTGCCCGACCCAGCTTTACCGTATACGAAAAATTTTACATCTGGCCGCTGCGTAACAGGTTCTCAAGCCTATACCAAAGGCGGGAATACTCATAAAATGAAGTGCAACTTCCGCTGTTGCCGGACGTATGTCTAAATGGGCGGCAGCAAGGGCCGATATGCTGGCCGGCGGGTCTCCTGCAAGCGTAAACGAGGCGAGTGAGCATGGCAGTACGCACGGGCTCGGCAGTTCCCGATCTGTCGGCGTTGAGAATTGACGAGGGCTCACGCAGCCAGCATCGCGGTCCCCGGTGGCCGCGGTGGGTGGCAGCAGCGCTGGGCCTGCTTCTGCTGGTCTCGGCCGGAGTGTACGCCGTCCGCGGCAAAACTCGAGTAGTAGAGGTGGCAGCGGCGCAGGCGCCCAGCAGCGACGGGCAAGTGGCTTTGCTCAATGCCAGCGGCTACGTGACCCCGCGGCGGCGGGCCACAGTCGCCGCCAAGATCACGGCCCGCGTCACCCAGATGTATGCCGACGAAGGCATGCATGTGCAGGCCGGCCAGATCCTGGCCCTGCTCGATGACTCCGATTACCGCGTCCGCTTGAACTCCACCAAAGCCGACCGCGATGCCACCGCCGCCGGGTTGCAGGACCTGCAAGTGCAGTTGGCCAACGCGGAAACCGAACTGCGCCGCACTCAGCAGTTGACCAAGCAGGGCGTCAGCAGCCCAGAGGCACTGGATAACGCGCGCACCGCGGCCGACAGCCTAAGCGCCAGAATAGCTTTAACCAAAGAGCAGGTGCAGGCCTCCGATGCCAAGATTCGGGTCGCCCAGCAGGATCTGGACAACTGCACCGTGCGTGCCCCCTTCGCCGGCATTGTGGTTTCCAAGGACGCCCAGGTGGGCGAAATGGTTTCGCCCAATTCCGCCGGCGGCGGCTTTACCCGCACCGGCATCGCCACCATTGTGGACATGAAATCCCTGGAAGTGGAAGTGGACGTCAACGAGTCCTATATCGCCCGCGTGCGGCCGGGAATGCCGGTTACAGCCGTGCTGGATGCCTACCCCAATTGGAACATTCCCGCCAAGGTACGCACCATCATCCCCACCGCCGACCGGCAGAAAGCTACTGTTAAAGTGCGCATCGCCTTCGACCAACTGGACCCGCGCATTCTGCCCGATATGGGGGTGAAGGTCACGTTTCTCGGCAACGAGGGCAGGGCCGCCAAGTCCGAAGGCGTGAAGGCTTTGGTGCCGCAAAGCGCCGTGCGCAGCGAAAACGGCAGCCAGGTGGTGTATCTCTACCGCGAAAGCCACGTAGAACGGCGCGCTGTAAGCGTGGGCGAAACGCGCGGCAGCGACACTGAAATTACTGCCGGTGTGGTTGCGGGTGACCAGGTGGTGGTGAGCGGTTTGGACGGACTGCGCGACGGCCAGCGCGTCGAAATCAGGAGGTAAGGAAGTCATGGTCAGGGTGGACGGCAACGGTAGCGGCAACAGCCTGGTGCGGGTGCGCGGACTGGACAAAAAGTACCAGCGCGGCAGCGAGGAAATCCATGTTCTTCAAGGGCTTAACCTCGACGTGGACGCCGGCGATTTCGTCGCGTTCATGGGTCCCAGCGGCTCGGGCAAAACCACCCTACTCAACCTGCTGGGCGGGCTGGACCTGCCCACCAACGGCACCATCACGGTGGCGGGCGACGAAATTACTCATTTGTCGGGCGGGAAGCTTACTTCGTGGCGGGCCCGGCACGTAGGCTTCATCTTTCAGATGTACAACCTGATTCCGGTGCTGACCGCGTTTCAGAACGTGGAACTGCCGCTGCTCTTGACCAGGCTCTCGAAAAGCGAACGTAAGCAGCACGTGGAGACCGCGCTGCAGGTGGTCGGCCTGGCTGACCGCATGCACCACTACCCCCGCCAGCTCTCCGGCGGACAGGAGCAGCGGGTGGCCATCGCCCGTGCCATTGTCGCCGATCCCACTTTCCTGCTCTGCGACGAACCCACGGGCGATCTCGACCGCAAAAGCGCCGATGAAATCATGGATCTCATAGACCGACTGGTGGAGGAGCACCGTAAGACGGTGCTGCTGGTCACACACGACCCGGTGGCGGCGGCGCGCGCCCACACCCTGCTGCATCTGGAAAAGGGCGTGCTCGTTGAGGCTGGTAAGGTGGGCAGCAGCGCGGGAGGCCGCCCTTGAAATACCTCCACCTCATTGTTGCGAACCTGTTTCGCAAGAAGATCCGCACTACGCTGACACTGGGCTCTTTTGCCGTGGCCCTGTTCCTGTTCGGGCTGCTGGCCATCGTGCGCGGCGCCTTCAACCAGGGCTTGGACGTTGCCGGCTCCAATCGCCTTATAGTGATCAACAAGGTATCCCTCATCCAGCCGCTGCCGGTTGCCTACCAGGAGCGCCTGGAGCGGATTCCAGGAATAAAACTGGTCACCCACAATAATTGGTTTGGAGGCATCTATCAGGACCCGAAGAACTTCTTCGCCCAGTTAGCCATAGACGATGATACTTTTCACTCCATTTACCCGGAGTTCGTAATCCCCGACGACCAGTGGAAGGCCTACAAGGAGGATCGCGAGGGCGCCATTGTTGGAGTGAAGCTGGCCCAGCGCTTCGGCTGGAAGGTTGGCGACCGGATTCCCATCAAGGGAACAATTTTCCCAGGAACCTGGGAATTCAACCTCCGCGCCATTTACACGGGAAAGCGGCCCGCCGACGACACCACTCAGTTCTGGTTTCACTACAAATACCTTGAGGAAAGGGAAAACACCTACTGGCACGGGCTGGTGGGCTGGTATGTGGTGAAGGTGGACAGTGCGGATAATTCGGTGCGCATTGCCAAGGCGATTGACACCACCTTCGCCAATTCACCCTGGGAAACGAAGACGGATACCGAGCAGGCATTTGCGGCCTCTTTCGCCAAGCAGATGGGCAACATCAGCTTCCTGATCATGAGCATCGGTGCGGTGGTGTTCTTTACCCTCCTACTGGTTGCCGGCAACACCATGGCTATTGCGGTGCGGGAGCGCATCCGCGAACTGGCGGTGCTCAAGGCGGTGGGGTTTTCCGATATCTTTGTTCTTGTGCTGGTAGTGTTCGAGTCACTGTTAGTGGCGGCCATTGGCGGCGCCGTGGGTTTGACCTTGGCCAAACTGCTGACCTTGCGCGGCGATCCCACCGGTGGGTTGCTGCCCTTTTTCTACCTGCCGACGCAGGCCATGGCTGTGGGCGCGGTTTTGGCACTGGCGGTTGGGTTGGCGGCGGGCATCTGGCCGGCTTACTCCGCTGGCCGGCTAAAAGTGGTGGACGCGCTGCGGAGTGTATGACATGGCCATTCCCCTGAATTACAACCTGAATAGCCTGCGAGTACGCTGGAGTTCCACCGTGGTGGCGGTGCTGGGCATCGCGGGCACGGTGGGCGTGTTCGTGGCCATGCTGGCCCTGGCCAAAGGCTTCAGGACCACCCTGGTGGCCTCAGGATCGCCCAGCAATGCCTTGCTGCTGCGCGGCGGCGCTACCAGCGAGATGTCGAGCGCCGTTTCCCTCGACCAGGAGCGCATTATCGAAGACGCGCCTGGAGTGGCCCGCGACTCTTCCGGACCCCTGGTCAGCCCCGAGGTGGTGGTGATCGCTCCTTTTCCCCTGAAGTCCAACGGCGCCGACGCCAACGTGCAGGTGCGCGGCGTCTCGCCCAAGGCACTGGCGGTCCGCAACATCAAGGTGGTTTCCGGGCGCTTCTTCCGGCCTGGTCTGGATGAACTGGTGGTCGGCCGAAACGTAGCCGGCACCTACGCCGGCTTCAACCTGGGGAACACGGTGAGGTTCGGCGGCGGTTCCTGGACGGTAGTGGGCGTCTTCGACGCCGGCGGCAGCGCCTTTGACTCCGAAGTCTGGGCCGATGCCACCGTTCTCAACGGCGTGTACAAGCGTCCGACAAACAACTTCCAGTCGGTAACAGTGCGCCTGACCTCGCCCGAAGCCTTTCAACATTTTAAGGACACGCTGACTTCGGATCCGCGCTTGACGCTCGACGTGGAGCGCGAAATTGAGTACTACGACAAGCAATCGCAGGCGCTCACACGGCTCATCACCGTGCTCGGCACCCTGGTGGCCCTGGTCATGGGCGTGGGCGCCGTATTTGGGGCGCTCAACACCATGTATTCGGCGGTGTCCGAGCGTTCACGAGAAATTGCCACCATGCGTGCCCTGGGATTTGGCGCCGGCAGTGTGGTAACGTCGTTCGTCTTCGAGGCGCTATGCATTGCCTTTATCGGTGGTCTGATCGGGTGCATAGGTGTGCTGCCCCTGAACGGCATGACCACCGGCGCCATGAACTGGCAGACCTTCTCCCATCTGGCCTTCGCTTTTCGCGTTACCACGCCATTGCTGCTGGGCGGAATTATCTTCGCCCTGATTATGGGACTGGCCGGCGGAGTTCCGCCCGCCGTCCGCGCCGCCCGTGCCCGCATCTCGGTGGCCCTGCGCGAACTTTAGACCCGGGAATCAGGGGTTGGGAATCAGCGGGCGAGTAGGTGGAGCACGCCTTTAAGGCCTGCAAGTAAGAACAGGGAAGAGGCTGCGCCCTTTCAAAACCTTCGGCCGCGCCGCAACTATACCATTTCTGATTTGTCATCCTGAGCTGCGCGGCCGAGCCTGAGGCGAGGGGCGCGCGAAGGACCTGCTTCTTGTTCCTACAGCACGTTGGGCTCACTGCTGCTAATGGAGTGTTCTTGTCTCGCGATGTGGCGCCTGGGTATGACTTGCCGCCGGCGGCGCGATCACCTTCTCAATTTCGGCGCGCAGCTGATCGTAGCTCAGCACGCCGGGGTGATACATGGCCACCGAGCCGCGGCGGTTAATCAGCACCAGAGTTGGAGTGGTGCTGGCCCCATAGCGCTCAAAATTCATCTTGCTGACCGGCACGGGCATGTTGCTCAAGTTGCCGTAATATTGGCGTCGCACGCTGTCAATGTATTGCAGTTCGGCCTGGGGCGCGGCGGGTTCGCCGTAGGCGGCGTAGCCGTAGCGCTGGGTTGGCCCCAGCAGTACCAATCCTCGCGACCGGTATTCGCTCTCCAGGCGGCTGATGATGGGACCTTCGTGTTTGCAGTCGGCGCACCAGTGCGCCCAGAAGAAGAGCAATACGGGGCGCCCGCGCAGGGCGCTGAGCGGCGGAGGCTTGGGTCCCAGATACTGTTGCTCCACCAGCGGGGGAGCCGGCTTGCCCTCCAGGATCAGCAGGTTAAGGTTTTTCTGCAGGCGGGCCTGCAGGGAGGTGTTGCGGTACTCTTTCAGTGCTCCCCTTAGCAGGGCCAAGGCGCCGCTGCGATGGCCATTCTCGGCCATGGCTTGCGCCCGCACCTCAATAGCTCCGCCCAGTGCCAGCGGCAGCCGCGGCTCCGCATCTACGGCGCGTCGCTGCAATTCCTGCCGGCATAGCTGCTCGGTTTGCCGGGCGTAGTCTTGGGCCGCTGTCACCTGCCCCAGCGCCAGCTTGGCGCGGGCAATTTCCGACATGAATTGCAGCACTTGGGGATTAAGGCCATACTGGGCGCGATAAGCTTGGACCTGCGCTTCCGCCTGCGCCACCTGTGCAGGGGAGGGCAGAGCCTGCTGGGCGCCCGCTACAGCTGCCCATGCAATACAGCCCAGGATTAGCAGCTCAAAGGCCCAGTGACGCATAGTTATCCATGATGCCCGGAGGAAGTGAAAGTTGCCATTTTCCCGTATCCCCGGCCCGGGTGAGGCAGTCCTTCATTTTGGCTTGACAAACACTCCGGCCAGGATAAACATCAGGCCAATCAGCTCGGGGTGTGGTCAACTCCTATCCTACACAACCCGCCTACCGGTTTTACGGCTTGCGGACGCGGAGGCCTTCCATGCGACCGGAACATTTCCTCGGCAGTTTCCTTGCAATATTAGTTCTTAGCGTTAGCCTGGCGGCGCAGGGGCGGCCAACCGGTGGCGGCGGTACTGGAAACGGAGGCGGCGGCCGGCCTTCGGTCGGCAATACCGGGTCTCTGCCCGGCACCAACATTCCGCCTACGATCAGCAATCCCGACACTTTGCCGCCAATGCCGCTGTTTCTTTCCGGCAAGGTAAGAGTGGACGACGGCAGCGAACTGACCGATCCGGCAACCATCGAGAGTGTGTGCAGCGGCGACCGGCATTTTGAAGGCTACACCGACCGCAAAGGCAATTTCAGCTTCGAGTTCGGCAAACAACGCGGCATGGGCAACGGCGATGTGACCACCACTTCGTCCGGCATGCCGGGACAGCCGCGCACTGCTCTCCAGCAGCGCCGTGAGTTGCAGCAATGTGAACTGATCGCGGTGCTGCCCGGCTTCACTTCTCAGACCTTGGAACTGGCCGCCGTGGACATGACGGAGTCCATGAATGTGGGCACCATTGTTCTGCACCGCCTGGCAAAGGTGCAGGGCTTTACTATCAGCGCCACCACCGCCATGGCCCCCAACAAAGCCAGGAAGGCGTTCGAGAAGGGCCGGGATGAGGCGCAGAAAAAGAAATGGCCGGCGGCGGAGAAAAAGTTTGAGCAAGCGGTCCAGATCTATCCCAAATTTGCCGCTGCCTGGCTGGAACTCGCCCGCGTCCAACTGGAACAGCATGACACGGCAGCAGCCCGGCAGTCCTTGCAGCAATCGGTTGCCGCCGACCCGCAGTTTGTGAGCCCGCATGGGTTGCTGGCCATCATGGATTTCCAGGAACAACACTGGCAGGACGTTCTCAACGACACCGGCGCGGTGCTGCGGTTGAATCCGCTAAGCTTCGCCGAAGACTGGTATTACAACTCGGCCGCGAACTATTACCTGGGGCATTACGACGACGCCGAAAAAGCCGCGCGCCAGGGAATCCAGACCGACGTGGTCCATCGCATTCCCAAGCTGGAATACCTGCTGGGTGTGATCCTGGCCCGAAAGCATGATTACCAGGGCGCCGCCGAGCACATGCGCAACTACGTGCGCCTGGCTCCCCAATCGGCCGACGTTGCCCGGGTGAACGCGCAGATCGCAAACATTGAGAAGCTTTCTTCTGCTCAAGCGGCCACCCAGAAGTAAATAGCTGAAGCGGGAGTGCGAAATGATGCGCGCCCGGACCACTTTTGCAACCCGACTCCAACCGGCGGTTCTGCTTCTCACCATCGCCTGTGGCTTCGCCGTCGGTGTGCAGGCTCAGGACTGCGCCATGTGCGCAACCTCCGAGGCGCTGCTGGCGACAGCCCCCAACTCGTGGACCCTCCGCAAGCAGGTGAATGAAGTTCAGGTCCTGTTTACCGCCTCCCGCCACGGCCAATTTGTCTCCGGCCTCACCCAGGGTGACATCAGGGTGCGGGACAATGACAACCCCGCCACTATCGTGGATTTTCGCGGCCAGGAGAATCTGCCGCTGCGGGTTGTGCTGCTGGTGGATACCAGCGACTCCATCCGCGGACGCTTTCAGTTTGAAAAAGAGGCAGCCGCCATATTCCTGCGCCACACCCTGCGCGGCCAAACCGACCAGGCCATGGTTGCCGGCTTCAACAACAGCTTCCATCTGAGCCAGGATTTCAGCCACGATCCCCGCCTGCTCTCGGCTGGAATTGAGCGCTTGTCGCCCGCCGGGGGAACCGCCGTTTATGACGCGGTCGCACAGGCCTGCAGCATGTTGTCCCGCCCCGGCGAAGGCGTGGTGGCCCGGGTGCTGATCCTGGTTTCTGACGGCGACGACAATTCCAGCAAAAGCACCCTGCAGGCCGTGGTGGCGCGCGCCCAGCAAGCCGAAGTGACTATTTACGCGGTCAGCACCAACTATCTGGGGAATTCTCCCGCTGACAGTAATCTCAAGCATTTGGCCCAGCCCACGGGCGGGCAAGCGTTGTTTCCGGGGAGCGCGCGCAAGCTGGCGCGCGCCTTTGACCGCATCAGCGAGGAATTGCGCCACCGCTATGCCGTGTCCTACCGCCCCCCGGAAATCGCCGCCAATGGCCGTTTTCACCGCATTCAGGTCTGGGCGCGCAAGTCGGGCAAGAAACTCAAGATACAGGCTCGCAAGGGCTACTATGCGCGTTAGCCCCGTTGCCTGAATGCGGGGACTGGTGCGCCGCTCGAGCCCATGGCACGGGCGGGCGCGGAGATTTATACTCGTGGAACCGCAGCTCACCTTACAACCAAGGATCCGACCAATGGCTACCATGCCCAAAAGTGAAGGACAGCCCGGCAAGCTCAAGTACATTCCCTGGAAGTCAGTGGAACTGGAAGACCTCAACCCCTTGTTGCAGCGCCAGATGGTAGTGGGGGAGAAGATGATGCTGGCGCGCGTGCTGCTCAAAAAGGGCTGCGTGGTGCCGCTGCATAGCCACGAGAACGAGCAGATCACCTACATCCTGGAAGGCGCGCTGAAATTCGAAATTGACGGCCGCGACATCGTGGTTCACGCCGGGGAAGTGCTCTGCATCCCTTCCAACATGCCGCACAAGGCCATCGCGCTGGAAGACACGGTGGACCTGGATGTGTTTACGCCACCGCGCGCTGACTGGCTGGGCAAGACCGACCAGTACCTGCGCCGCTGATTCTCCGCGGCGGCTCGATTCCGGCAAAATGACAGCAGGGGCCAAAGTGCAAGCCGATATGAAGAGTGGCCATGCGTTGCGCTGCATCGCGTGCGGGACGGAGTTCGAGCGCGCGGGCGCGGAATTCCGCTGCCCGCGCTGCGGCGATCTGCTGGAAGTGGTCTATCCCGCCTGGGCCGCGAGTGAAGCTCAAACCCTGGTGTGGGCCTCGCGCCTGAAGCAGACCTGGTGGGAGCGTAAGCTTTCGCGCCATGGCGAGGACGCCAGCGGTGTATGGCGCTTCCGCGAACTGCTGCCCCATCTGCCCGATCGGGGCGGCATCATCACTTTGCGCGAGGGCAATACGCCGGTTTTCGAGTTGCCACGCTGTGCCCGCAGCGCCGGAGTGGACCTGCTTCTGGCTAAGCACCAGGGCATGAACCCGACCGGATCCTTCAAGGACACGGGCATGACTGTGGCCATCTCCAGGGCTCGCCAGGAGGGCTTTTCCTGGGTGGCCTGTGCCTCCACCGGCAACACTTCTGCTTCCATGGCCGCCTATGCCGCCCACGGCGGCCTGCGCAGCCTGGTGCTTATTCCCCAGGGCAAAATCGCCTGGGGCAAGCTTTCGCAGGCGCTGGACTACGGCGCCCTCACCTGCCAGCTGCGCACCGACTTCGATGGCTGCCTTCGCATTCTCACCGAACTGGTGCGGCGCCATCCCATTTACCTGCTCAATTCCATCAACCCTTATCGCCTGGAAGGGCAAAAGACGGCTGCCCTCGAACTGCTGGAGCAACTGGACTGGCAGCTTCCCGACCACGTCATCGTTCCCGGCGGCAACCTGGGCAACTGCTCGGCATTGGGTAAGGGTCTGGAAGAACTGCGCGCCCTGGGTGTGATTGAATTTTTGCCCAAGCTTTCGGTCATCCAGGCGGAAGGCGCCAACGCGCTGGTGCGTACGCTGCGAGAGACGGGCGGCCAACGCCTGGTGCTGGTGCAGGCGGAGACGGCAGCCACCGCCATTCGCATTGGCAACCCCGTCTCGTGGAAGAAGGCGGTGCGGGTTCTCCAGTCCACGGGCGGCCGCTGCGAGCAGGTGAGCGAGTCCGAGATCGCTATCGCCAAAGCGGAAATTGGCAGCGATGGCGTGGGCTGCGAGCCCGCTTCCGCCGTCACTCTCGCCGGACTTAAAAAGCTGGTGCGCCAGGGATTCGTGCACCACCATGAGCGCGTGGTGTTGATACTGACTGGGCATTTGCTCAAGGACACGGAATACACGCTGAAGTTCCATCGGCGGGAGTTGCTGCCGGAGATTGCGGAAGATGAGCGCCGCCGTTTGGATCCTTACCGGCGCGCGCCGCTGGAAGTGGAGCCCAATGTGGAGTCGGTGCTGCGCGTGCTGGAAGAAGCGGAGAAGACTCATGCCGCGGAATGAGCCGCCAACTGCCGACGCCAGTGAACTCGTGTTTCCAGCGACTTCGGCCAACCTGGGTCCAGCGTTTGACGCGGCGGCGCTGGCTTTCTCGCTTTACCTGCGCGTGCGTGCGGAGCCTGGCAGGGAATTTTCAGTTTTCGCACAGGGCCGGGATGCCCATTTGTGCGGCGGCGGCGCTGACAATCTCATCCTGAAAACTTATCGCGAACTGCTGCAGGCGGCGGGCAAGCCGGCTGCGCCACTGCATCTGCAAGTGAACAATAAAATTCCCATCGGCAAAGGCTGCGGCTCCTCGGCAGCGGCGCGTCTGGCGGGTATTGCACTAGCAGTGCGCGTCGGCGCCCTGGACTGGAGCGATGAGCAGATCATTGCTGAGGCTTCCCGGCGGGAAGGCCATCCTGATAATGCCGCTGCCTGCTGGCTAGGCGGTTTGGCCATTGCCCGCAACGCCACTGCCGCCGACGGCACTCCCTCGGTGCAGGCCGTGCGAATCGCTGCCAGTTGTCCCTGGCCGCTGCTACTGGCAATTCCAGAGGAGCCGCTCCCCACGGAAGAGGCGCGGCGCGTGCTGCCGGCTGAATATTCGCGGGCGGACGCCGTGTTCAATGTGCAGAATGCTCTTTTTCTGCTGGCGGCATTCAGCCAGCAACGTGCCGACCTGCTGCGCTCCGCCTTACAGGACCGCATTCATGAGCCTTATCGCG
>Ga0208774_1000082_pt1 | contig 16626 bp, 31 predicted proteins | sample SF_Rice_5C_80N_4_FD_185620 | JGI IMG/M metagenome (GOLD analysis project Ga0208774, IMG submission 185620) | Rice paddy soil microbial communities from Twitchell Island, California, USA - SF_Rice_5C_80N_405 (SPAdes) (version 2) | ecosystem: Environmental > Terrestrial > Soil > Paddy field/soil ... | reverse complement strand
CAATTTATGTTTACCAATTATAAAACTATTCCTTTCGTTCATCAACTGATATAACCTACGCTTAGATTTACCAAGCGCCTCACAAGCCTCACTCATATCACATAATCACAAAGCCTCTACACATTCGTGAAATATTTGCAAAATTTCAGCCTTTTCAAGCCTATGTATTTTATTTAACCTTTCCTCCGAAATCATTGTTATTCAATTTTTTTCGTATTTGTGTATATCGTTATTTGCTTGTTATGCCTAATATGGGCTTAGTTTCGTTCATTTAATGAAGTTCAGTGAAGAAAAAATAAAAAATGCCCCACCTCACTTTTGCGCTAAGGCGCAATTGGGTTAGTCTCCGCAAGAAGACCAAACTTCACAACTTTCACCGCCCACTAAATCCATATCGTAAACATCTGAATCATCAAGCACTTTGCTATCAAATCCTTTTGATTCTTGCATTATGTCTTTTGCGCTCCTGTTTTTTCTAAAGAAAACCCTGTCAATACAGATTTCATCTTTTTTAAACTCCGCACCTACTCTTGGGTATTTCGCTTCCATTCTGTTCATAAAATCAAACCATTCAGGATTTTCATTCGCAATCAAGAATAGTTTTTTGTCTGATTTTTTCCAACAAGTTTTGCAATTTCCTTGATAGCCCTTTAATTGAAGTCTGAAAGGCTGTTGTTGCCACCAAAAGTTTATTTTGGGCTTTGTCATTGGAATATAATCCTTTGAAATCAATGGGTAAATCAAACGCCTTTCTTTTGCTTTTGCGTTCATTCTATCCGCTTCATCAATTCTAATCCCAATTGCCGTGTAGTATTTTCGTGTTCCGAAATAATCCTTTGTAAAGGATGTGATTGGGTTTAATTTTGTTTCCCTTGTGCAATGCGGAAATGATTGATTTGAAATTCCATACTTTTTGATAATCTCCTCAAATGGTTCTCCATTTCTTGAAGCCGTTTCAAAGTCAACAACTTTATGTGTTGTGCCTTTTCGTTTGCCGTGATGAACAACCGATTCAACCCAATGTACGGGAAATCCAAATTGCTTTGTGCATTTCTCTACGAAAAGAAGCGTTTCTTCATTCTCTTGCCCTGTGTTCGCAAAAACAAACACCATATCAAATTCACCTTGTTTGTGATTCCAGAGCCATTGAGCCATATAAGCAGATGTTTCACCACCACTAAATGAAACGAGTAGTTTTTTCTTTTCCCCCGCTTCGCATTTTTTATTTTTTTGTCCGTTCATTTAATCAAGGTTTTCGGTTAATAAATCGCCCATACTAAGGCATAACAGCACCTATACTCAACCTTGCCGCAGGCGCAACACAAGGCTGCGCATAGCTGCAACACGTTGTAGGTAATTTAGCCACCCATCTTATTTTTTAGCATTTGACGGAGAGCTTCTTCACCTCGACCAAGTTTATTTAGCATTTGTGCTACGCTTGAATCGAAATCGCTTGATTGACATTGTATCAACGCAATAACAGCCAGACTTTGAATTACGTGAGATTGTTTTGCTGAAATTTGCATAGTAGTTGACAAGCACTTTGCAATATTTTCAATTTTTAAATTAGGATCATTTCTGGTTAAACTTTCTGATAACTTAAGTAGTCCTTCTTTTTCTTTTTGACTACTTTGAATTGTATCTAATAAAAATTTAATCAGTTCTTTTTTATCTTTTAAGACGTTCATTAAAATATCCATACTTTGAGATTTAGATTAAAATTAAAACTACCTACAACACGTTGCTACCGGTCAATTGGGGTGTCCGTGTTTCATTGATACGTTTGTGCTTCGATTTCCCCAACTGCCGGTAGCACAAACGTTAGGCAACATGAACGGGAGCTTCATGCAACCGATAGTCTCGATTGACAAAATATTCATCCAGTTCATCATTGGTATATCTTGTTAGTTTCTGCAATGATTCTTTAAGATAAATTAAAGGCTTTTTTAATTTCATCAATTTCTATAGATTCATACCTAACAATTAGCTGCTCAAATTCTTTTAGGTTTTTCATGATTATTTTTTCTTTAGATAGGTTTTAATTACTTCATTTACAGGTTTTCCAGTATTCGGACAATTCAAATTCGAATTTACCCAATTTAATCTTTTCTGAAAAGAATATTCCTTCATTCCATTTTCATGATAGTAAAGTCCGAGTAAAACCGCATTACCTCCATTTGTACATGCCAAAATTGGCTTTTCATTTTTAGATCTTGCCTCATTTCTTTCTTTTTCCTCTTCTTCTTTGAAAATTTCAACTCTTTTTTGATTAAGGAACGAAAGTATCAGTTGACCAGTTATTTTTGTATAGGAGCCATAATAACCATATGCAGCACTTTCAAAACATGAGTCGAGTTGATTGCATGAAAAATCATTATATTGTTTTCGGATAATTGGTATAACAATTGTTGTGATCAAAAAGTTTACAGCATCGTCTTTTGTGGTAGCTGAAATCATCCGGCATAATGTAGAAACAGAATCAAATAGAATTGATTTTAATTCTTCATCGCGTAGATGATATGCTTTCTTGGTAAGATAATCTTTTGAAATCATAATTGTTTATTTTAAAAAGGTGAATATCCGAAAAGCTTATTATCTTCAAAAGTGTTTATTATTTCATCATTCCATGATTTTTGATTCAAGAATGTTTGAGGGTTTTTTCTATATTGTTTTTTAGGTTGAGATTCTTTGTATTTTGGGATATATTCAATTATTGATTTTCTTTCTTCGTCATTCAATTTTACCCACAAACTTTTTATTTTTTCTTTTTCACCGACTTTTTTATCATATAAATTCCAAAAAAATTCAAAATCAATATTTATATTATTATCCTTTTTATCTTTATTATCTTTTTTATCTTTATTAGGTGTGTTACACGGCTGTTTAATGGCTGTTGAATGGCTGTTTAATGGTTGTTGAATGGTTGTTACTTTTTCATTTTCTGATTGCTGGTAAGTATCGTAATTACTAATGGTTAAAATTGTGTAATGGCTGTTACTATTAATTTCAATCATCTTTTCATTTTCAAGCCAATGAATTATTTTGTAAATAGTTGAGCCATCAATTCCTGTTTCTTCTTCTGCTTTAAATCTTCCAAATAAAACCTGTCCTCTTTTCAGTTCAATTATAGATTCACCCTTACCAATATTAAGGCTAACAAATCTATTTTTATAATTTGCTTTACAAAGTAACCATATCCAAATTTTAAGGCGTTTTTCTGAGGCAAAAACAGCGCTTTCTAGTATATGCCTATGTAGATTTATCCAACCTTCCATATTATAAAATATAAAGCCCCTAAAAAGAAAAATCCGAAAGGGTAGAAAGGAAGTGACAAACTCCCGCCGATCGGATTAAACCTTTTAGAGGCTATAATTTTAAATAATAAATTTTCTTGCATTGTCGTTACTTTTAAAAAGTTTTTACGGGTTTTCTACTCCCCGGCGATTAGCACTACAAATATAGTAATTTTTACCAAATCACAAAATCAAAAAGGTAAATTGTCTTCGTCATCTTCAAAATCATAATCGTAATCAAATTGCTTTTGCCATTCTTCATCATTGTATTGTTTAAGCATTGCAATTTCTTTTACTGTTCTGTCCTGTTCTTCCTTCATCGCAATTTTCTTGCATTGAGATTCAAACTCAGATTTATCGTATTTTGAATTACTTTTTTTGGAAGCCATTTCCTTAAATTTTTGATATTGACTAACTGCTTTATTCGCTAGTCTATTGCAATTTTTACGAGCTTCGTCAATGTCATTTAAAGTAAGACCATTTTCATTTTCAATTTGCATTGATGCTTCAAAATGACAATAGTCATAAGAAAGCATTACTTTTACTGATGCTGTTTTGTTTATTGTGTTCATTTTGTTTGATTTTATGTTTATTATTATAAAAAATATTTTACCTCATATTCTTTCCCACTCGGATCTTTTAATTTCACCGAAAACTTTTCATTAATCCTGTTTTGACTTTTACTCATGTCGCGTTCATTTAATGCGTGACTGGCAGCGTTATTCGTCGATTGAATTTTAGATATTTTAGAGTTCATAATTAAAACATTTTTAATTGTCCTTTTTCTTCTTTTGCTGCATTGTGATTTCTTTTATTAAGCTCAAAATATGATTCTTTCAGTTCAATTGAAATACTTTTACGGTTCATTTTAAGAGCTTGATATCCTTCTGATCCTATGCCACCGAAAGGGCTAAAAATTGTTTCTCCTTCATTAGAATAAAGTAAAATAATTCTTTCGATGGTATCTAATTGAAGCGGGCATATATGTTTTTCATCATCTTGCGCCCGGCCTTCACGATAATTTAATGTCCTCGAATAATCAATATCATACCATACCGGAGATGCAATTTTTTGCCATAAATCGACTGGTATATACTCATTTTTAATTGGTATTTCATTGTCTCCTGAATTTCTAAAGAATAAAATGTAATCAGGAATTCCAACCCGGCTCATTACACTGTCTTTTTTAACCTGTTTATGAAGCAATCCAAGAGCCTTAGTACGTTGCATTTCAACAACAGGATCTTTCCAAATTGTAACCCGGCTGTGATAAATGAAACCACAATCTTGGAACCATTTAATAAGCATGCCTGAGAAATCACGGAGGCCTATATATCCTTCTTTACCTTTTTGTATCGGTAAATCCATACAATGAATTGCACAAATACGGCCAAGTTTTAAAACTCTTGAAAGTTCAGGGATTAAAAATTTAAAATGTTTTTCAAATTGCTCATAATTTTCTGAATTACCCATATCTTCAACATGGCTTGAATAAGTGTATAGTTCGCTAAAAGGTGGAGAAAAGATAATCAAATCAGCTGCCTTATCTGGCAATAATGGCGATACTTGAATGCAATCTCCGCAATAAATCGCAAAATTATTAGTTACTAATTGATCTTTTACAAGTGTTTCCATCGTTTTCGAGTTAATATTAAACTTATATTTTTTTGAGTAGTATTATATTTAATTGCAATTTGACTTTGAGTTAATTCATTTTCCGAATACAGCCGTCTTATTTCTATAATATCTTCATTTTTTAAAACATGCGCAGTTCCTAATTCACCATTTGGAATTTCTCTTAGTTTAGTTTTATAAGCATGTTTTAAGTTCTCCGAATAATTCACCCATTCGAGATTACCTACTGCATTGTTGTATTTATTACCGTCTTTATGGTTTATTATGCCTTTTCTTAATCCAATAAAATGAATAGCTACCAATCTATGTATATAAAGTCTTTTATGACATTTATTACATAATAAAACTGTTAAATACCCATTCCCATTATCAGCTTTTTTTAAATCCTTTTCAATGCCAGTTTTGTTATAATTTAAACTTTTTACATTTCCATTATTACTTATTTTGTAATTAGGAAACCCCTCAATATTTACCCATTTTTCCATGAAATATTTTTGTACTAAGTTAATGATAAATGTTATTATAACCAAGTAGGAAGTAACATATTTTGTGATGTTTCTAATTTTTCATTAAATCCAGTATATAAATGTTTATTAACTGCAATCGACATTTGATGCTGCATTTCTGCAAATTGTTTTTGTTTTTGCCTTTGTATTTGAGGTATATTAATTTGACGATCGGTTGTTATCATCCAGCAAGTTACTTTTCTTTTTTGTCCAAACCTCCATGAACGCCTCATGGCTTGGTAGCTTTGTTCAAAGCTAAAATCAACCGAATTAAATATCTGATAACCACAATTTTGATAATTCAATCCCTGGCTGGCAATTGACTGTTTTGTTATGAGTATTTGAAATTCATTATGAGCAAAACCAAGTAAGTCCTTTTCCTTTTTTTCAGGTGAATCTGATCCTTGGACATTTCGACAATCATAACCTAATGATTTAAGCTTATTATAAATATTTTTAGATTCTTCATTCTGCTTTGTCCAGATAATTATTTGTTCATCTTTGGGGATATCATCCTGTATTATTTGAATTGTTTCATCAATTCTTTGTTGTTCGGTTTCCCGTAGGCTTGAATTATAATCTGTAGCGTTTACCGACAAACCAGGGAAAAGCATTCCAGCTGGTAAAGGAGTTGAAACTTGCTTCTCAATTATTTCAAGTTTTGGCAAATCATATCCTGGCATATCAAAACCAATATCTCGAGGATGTGAATACATAATTGCCCATGTACTTACAAATTCATAAAACCGTTCAATAGCGTGGCCCTTAAGCCTCCATTTCTGAGTTTCACCAGCATCATGAACAAAATACATTGCAAGCATTTCATTAAAGCTCATTACATCTAAGAATTCTGCATGATTGCCTAATTCCATCGGATCGTTTGGGCTTGGAGTCGCAGAAAAACAAAATTTATAAGGAGTATTTTTAAACTTTTCAATAAGTAAATTGCGATAATTTCCGGTTTCATTTTTAAGAATACTACTCTCATCAAGCAATATGCATCCATATTTTTTCACATCAATATTATGAAGCTGATCATAATTGGCAATTTGGATATTCCCATCATCATAAAATCGATTGATTTCATAACCAAATTCTTTTCCTTTTTCAATTGTCTGCCCGGTAACTCCTAATGGTGCTAAAATTAATGAAGGCAAAGAAGTATATTTATTTATTTGATAAGCTATATCGCATTGCATTGGCGTTTTCCCCGTACCCGTATCTCCAAATATGGCATATTTCCCGGCTTTAATTGCACGTTTATTTACAAATTTCTGAAAATCAAAAAGCTTAGGATTTAATTCAGATTCGCTTATTTCAAAACCTGAATTAATTATGTTTTTTTGTTTAGATTGTAAAAATTCAGAATATTTCATGTGATTTTTGTTTTTAACCCGGAAGCCGTATTGCCTCCGGGGTAATATAAAGATTCAAGCGCCTGATATGGTAGTCAGATATTACACTTGAGAAACCAATAGTCTTAAAAATAACCGGCGATCTTCACAGGCGACCGGTTAAACACTAACTAAATAATCCACTTACCTACTATTATAAATTTCTGCCTTAGCCTTACTAACTAAAGTCCTCAGCCAATCTAGTTGATGAGTACAAGTTGCATTGAGCCTTCCGATCCAGGTAAAGAGATAGTTTTCTTTTTGGCACATGGCCTCGATAAGCTTGTTTTTTGTCGATGGTGGCATGTGCTTATATGTTTCGTTGGCAAGAATTGTATTTTCAGCCATAGCCTTATCCTGCCAGAATTTAGCATCAGCCAGCATTTTTGAAGTTCTTGCCAGATATGCTGAAATTGTATTTCCTCGTTCTATTACTTCTTCAATCTGCTCGGAGCATTCGATGTTTAGAAAACTATCGATTTCTTTCGATTCAATTTCAAGTTCTTCTAATGATTTAATTTCGAGTAGCATGATTGTTTAATTAGGTTTACGATTAATTTAAATTGACTCCATCATATTAATTTGTCGTATAGAACAAATTATAATTAATAACCAAAAATAATCGACAATGTAGTTATTTATTTGTTATGCGCAATTAAAGCAATTTTTGTAATTGTTCGATTGCTCTTTCAATTGCTCGCTTGTTTGCATAACGTTGTTTCTTTAAATCATCAATATCAGCTATAAATTGTTCTTTACTCACTTCACTAAGGTAAAAATCAAGCTCGCTTTCACCTTTATTTATTGCATCCTCAATTGGATTAACTGCGCATAATATGCGGTCATACGCCATGCCTTTTTTTGTGGTATTCGATTGTTCGTTTTTCATATCTATGTTATTTTTTAATTTTGGGATAGGTAAGCGTTTCAAATTCCCCAACTTAGGTTATACTCACCGTTATCGGCAACCTTACCGACTGCTATCAACAAGTTCTTTGATTTGCTCATTATTTAGGTCATATCCTTCACTACGCATGAATTTACAAAAGTCATCAGGTCTTGAATCATAAGCCTCTACTGGATGAAGTTTTGCAAATACTTTGAACATTTCCCAGTCGTGCAATTCGTTCATGTCGTTTTCTGACATATCTACTAATTTGTTTGCCATTGCTAAATTTCCGTCACACATAATATTTTAGTTTTAAAGTTTCTAATAATAGAAAAAAGGCAGCCAATAATCGTGCTATATGTCAGTTTTGCGGATAGTTACGTGCATCTTTGATAGTGCATACAAGCAAAACCGCACGCATAGCCAAACCGTCAATAACTCGGATCATTCAATTTCGGAATCAACGAATCAAATTTATCCCGAGTTTTCTTGCTTCCATTAATGAGATATATTCTTTGTATTGCAGCCTCAATAAATTCGACATTTGCCCCTATTGATGATCTCCATCCATATTGCATAAAAATGTAATCGCATTTTCGTAAGTTTTCAATGCAAATTTTCATTGATTCATGCCAATTTTTGTTTTTCGGAACTGTCTTGATAGGATTACATACATCAAAGCCTAAAAGCGTCAAATAAAGGTCGTAAATCATAAATTTGAGCCATGCATACCAAAATGGTAAACCGGTAATTTTCCCGGATAGGTAAACGGTTTTCTTTTTCATGGTATTATTGAAAAAATCCAGTTTTCGTGGAATAGTAAAACCTTGTATTTTTTGAATGCTGAGGTCTTATTTCAAACCCATCGAAATTTTTCAATGATTCAAGTGAATTTTTGAAGTTTTCGTCAGCGGTAATTTTTAGCTCAATCGGCATTACAATAACTTTCTTGTCCTGTTCTTCAATTATTTCACATAACCAATCTTCGCCTTCATTTATCCATTGGCCTTTATAGTCATAGGATATGATGGCTATTTTACCTGATTCGGCCCGGCCAATTATTTTTTTGCTTTTGTCCTTGAAAAAGTGAATTACTTCGGTCGGGTAAATGATTTTTTCGGGTTGTTTCTTTTCGAACTTTGATAAGTCGATTTTACCGACAACTTTAAGAGTGTTTTGTGTTTCCATTGTATTATAGTTTAATTGTTAAACCAAAGATAAACACATTTGCAATAAATTGCAAATAATAAAGAAAAATAATCGACAATGTGGTTATTTATTTGTTATGGGTAATGCTAAAAGCCCACCGAGCGAAACCAGTTAGCAATTGATTGATTACTATAACCCCATTTGCCAGTAATTATATATTTGATAGGAGTAATAAGTAATAAAAAGATTAACACAACCAACGCAAAAGGCATTGTAAAACGAATCCAAAATGTAGATTCTACAAGTTTTTTTCTTACTATAAATAATCCGCTACCTCTTAGATAATTAACTACATCATCAGTTTGCATTTTTCTTAATTCTGGAATATGTTTCTGCAATTCAGAAGCAGTCCAGTAATAATCCTCAGTTTTAATTTCCCAAAATTTTGACATAATATTTAGTTTTTAAAAGTTTATAAATAAAGCACATACAGCTAATAGCACCTCATACGTCATGCCAGTTTCAGTGGTTTGCGAAGTTTCGAGGTCTTTAATTTAATCCGGCACGGCGCATAGCCTAATTCGTTAAACCATCCTAAATAATTCCGCAATTATAGAATCCAAAATTGCCCTTGCAGCTTTTTCGCGTTCAATGATCTCGTGAATTATATTTTCATCGCGTTCAATTTGAATAATTTTTATCGAAAGCGAATCAATACAGCGAGGATCATACGATATGAAATTTGCCATTTTTCGACCCGTAGCTAAAAGTTGTACCTGGATCTGGATATAATATTCATACCGTAACGAGATAAATTCGTCAGTGCTTTTAATTCGTAAATTGTCTATATGGTTTGACGTGTCATACGGACATTTTATTTCGGCTATTTCATTATCGCTAATTAATCCGTCCGGGGAAGCGCCAAAATGTTCATTGACTTCAAAAAAACCGCAATCAGTAATCATTTTACCTGACTTTAAAAAATATTTTTCTTTTGCTACAGGTTCCCATGTATTACCCCATTCGAGTGATTTAGCGTCGATCTTTTTATAATCAAGTATCGTTCCGTTTGTGATAATTTCGGCAACTTTATCATTGATATAACCGAGTGCAGTTTTACCAAACATCTGACCATTACGGCCAGATGCCATGAGTTTATGAAATTCGCTCGCCGTGAACTTAGCAAGTCTTTGCGTATACCATTCAGGTGATCTCTGAGTTTTACTTACTTCCATTGTTTTTTAGATTTTCAATGATAGTTTTTGCCTGACCTGGGGTAAGTGCGCCCCTGAGTACGTCTGATTGAACTTCAGCTTCAGTTTTGTACTCGGATTCTTTTTTGGGCTCTGGCGGAGTTTGCCTTACATCTTCAGGAACAATTACAGCATCCTGAATTTCTTCCATTGTCTGCATTCCCATGGTAATTTCAGGGCAATATAATCGACTAAAAAAGGCAGCGGCACGATATCGCATCATAAGATCAGGCATTGTCTGCCATTTGCTGCCTGATTTTGTCATCCATCCTTCTTTTGTTGCCATTTCAATTGTGATTTCTGGGCTTTCGAGCTTTTCACCAGTAAGATCATATGTCCAGGCGGTACATTTCTTTTTATCTCCTTCTCCTGATATGGCAAAGCGTAAAGGAGCTTTGAATTTTCCTGAACCATTTATTGCGGCAATAAGAAAAGTGCTCGACCAACTTGGCTTGCCATGAACAATATAAAGATGTTGCATAACCATAAGCGGATCGGCGCCGATTCTGTTTGCCATGTTCAAGGCAATAACGCAATTTGCTACATTATTTTTAAATGTTGCCGGTACAAGGTCAGACTGGCTAAGCATTTTTGCGATTCTTTGCGCTGTTTCAAAATTTTCATTGTTTGAAAAAGCTTGAAGAGATGTGTTTTCGATTTTTGTGATTTCGTTTCCCATGATTACTTTTTTAAAAATTCAACAATATATTTTTTCAATTCGTAGAAATTCGCAGCGAGATAAAATAGCCCGGAAAGAATAAATAAGGCCATATCTGCCGATGTCCAGATTTCGATCCATTTTGGCGTTACAAGGCCGTACTTCAAGGTTAAAACCGGAAGCATTATGATTAATGATACCATCCCAATAACTGCCAAAATAAGCGTCAATTTGTACATGAATTTAAAGATTCTTGTTTTCATATGTGAAAGGTTTTATTTTGTTATTCCGTTTTACTGATCGAATTATAACTATTGAAACGATCACGCAAGGCAATACGATTAATGCCAATTCGAGTAAGGTTGCGAGTATAAGCATGATTATTGATTTAAAGGTAAGATTGTTGTGATTACGATTTCCATTTTAATGATGGAGTAAAGTTGACCCCTGGTTAAACCGTATTCGTTTTTTAGATGATCCAGGTACTTTTCATTTTGTTGGCCTTTTTTGAAATTGCCAAACCAATGTTTTTGTGGTTTCATGATTGTTAATTTTAGTTAGTCAAATGTAAGTATTTTTGCAATAAATTGCAAATAATAACGAAAAATAATCGACAATGTAGTTATTTACCTGTTAGGTGCAAGCGCAGCCAACCCACGCTTGCACGCCCTATTTCACTTTTGAATATCAGCTTTAAACTTCCATTCAATAGTTGCGTCCACATCTTCAATTTTTACACTTTCATGCAGGAATACCCACCCAATCATCCCGCCTTGCTTATCCCTTAAAGCGTGCATTCTTAAATTGTCAGTTTTACCAGTAATTAAACACGTTGCATTGTACATAATTTATCGTATTGCGCCAGACACCTAACACATAATATAAAAAATTGGGGCTGTGTAGGTTAGCCAGCTTGTTTACTTTTATTTTACTTGATCTAAACATGAAAAGTTATATCATTTAATCCCCAACTTTTCATATTATCAAACGTTAGCGGTCATTGTAAGAAACCGCACTGCCATCTATCTTTTCATTTTTATTTGACAAATAAATCGGTTATATTTTTCTACTTCATAGTCTAATGAGATGAATTTTTCTCCGAGTAGGTTTTTGATATAATCAACCTCAAATGAATCGAGTTTTGGTTTATAATAGAAGTAGCATTTTACCAAAATACTATCCTCATATTCAAAAACATTTCTACTTACTCCTTTTAATATTTTATCTATAAATTTATTTAATGTTTTTAGTTGTTGTGGGTATTCCTCAAAAACTTTTATTTCGTCTGTTTCATCGTTAACCTCACAGCAATTTGTACAATAATACTTCCCGTTCACCTCTTTCCAGTCACTATCACAAGCATTTTCAATAGCCGAACTTTCATCACTCCAAAAAGAATGTTCACCATCTTCAAATATTTCACCACAACGGTCACATTTTATTCCGTAAAATACTTCTGTAATAATCATAATTTCAAATATTTAAATTGTTAATAATCAATAAACAACGAACCGCTAACACCGTATATAAAACATAGCCAGATAGTTTAGTGCTTAATTGCATGGTTCGTGCATGGCTACGTTTCATATACGAACCATTACCGCCAATTAATAGCGGCAGTCAGTCCAATGAATAATTTTTCCTTCATAATCCGATTTAAACCATTTAAAAAAATCTTCAATAGTTTCAAATCCATCATTATTAGCTAATAGTAACATTCCTTTATCAATATTTACAATAGGATTATAAAAATGAGAATGGTCAATTACTACTACAGGTTTACCTTGTATGTATTCAATCTCTATTTTTTGAGTACTCACGCATGGAATTAAAGGCGCAAAATGATAGCATTTAGAGTTATATGGTTTTTCAGTCCATTGCTCAAAATGAATTAATTTTCCAGGCTTCCAACGGTCTTTTAAATCTTCACGAATAGTGTGTATTTTTGGCTTTGCTTTCATAAATGGTCGCCACCATGAAGAAGTACCATCAGGGTCATCACCGTACGGCCAATGTTCTTTATAATGTTCGGTTGACCAACAACCGTCTCTATTATTCCAAAGAAAATCATTAAGGGCAAAACCCGCCCAAATCTTTTCTACAAAGTGAGACTTTTCGCCCCACGGGAATTCTTTTATAAAATGTATTTGCATATAATTGAATATTAAATAAATAATATAAATCAATTAATTTCACATTTGTGTAGATTGTTATCTATAAGTTAGGGTGCATTAGCGGAGCCTAACTACAATCTCATCTACCTCGCTCGGTATTTCAGAAACTTTAATTCGTTTCTCATAATATTCACCACTCATTTTTAAAGGAATTTCAACACCATTTTCAATATAACCTAAAACACATTCAGGGTTTATATCTTCTAAATCATAGCCTTGTAGTTTTCCTTTAAAAAATTCGCTCGTTTTCTTTGGATAGCTTAATTCGTTTTCAATACAGAATTGCACTGCTTTAAAATGTTTTTGAAATTCATCGCTATCCTTGCTTGCAAATGCTTGTATGCTTAATGATGTACTCATAATAATAAATGCACCCTAACACATTATAAAAAACAGTGGGGTTAAGGTGAAATTATTAGCCCATCTGCTTCAATTAAACTTTATTTTATTTTGATACGGTTGTACATCTAATCCCCACTGATTTTTTATAATCAAACGTTAAACCATCCTAAATAATTCCGCAATTACCTATGAATCTTCCAAGAAATATACTTGAAAATCGATACAACCACAGTTGCAAAAATGAGTAAAAAAATTAATGAATTCATGAGTTTATTTTTTAATGGTTAATTATTCAATTACCTTCATCTCAAATTCCAATATATCCACATCGATATCATGCCAGTCTGGGTTAATTTGACCATCCCCTTTTGAAATTGTATGAGTAATATCAACCAATGCCGACACCGAAAATATTTCAATCTCAAAATCTAATCTTTGCTGACCTGACAATTCAGATTCCTTAGCGAGTTCCTTTGCCTTGTAAATAGCTTTAGGGCGGAATCTGCCATATAATTTCAGCATTTCAAAGGCTTCGATATCCATTTTTGAAAATGTTTCAAGCTTCTTTAACTCCTCAATATTTTGATCATTAATGAGTTTGATTACATCTTCTTCGGTTGTGATTGGCGTTATTGCCTTCGATATTTTTATTTGCTCATCGTTGAGTATTCCAACCACGGCATCATTACATTGTTGAATAACATCCTGGAATTTCTTAGATGTCCTTCGGATACCGAAAGTTTTACCGGTCAGGCGCTCTGATATACGTTTTATTTTTACAAAGTCGTTTTTATCTGCCATTATTTCGATGTTATGATTAAACAATACCTATTAGCTAAAGTCAATTGGTGCTTGTATTTTTTGCCATATTCGAGGTATAGACTATACCAAAATTTGAATTCGGTGATTAGATGCGATTCAAATATAATTGATGTAAATTTTAGTTAGTCAAAGATAAACATATTTGCAATAAATTGCAAATAATTAATCAATTATTTTACCTTTATAGACCATAAATCCTTCATGTTCAAACGGAAATTTTTTCCTGCTAAGAGTATTATATTTCCATTTCTCCCCCATAATCCGGCAGGCCGTTTTCATATTCCTATAAACAAAAAACCCGGCACCTACTCGAAGTGCCGGGAAACCTAAAATCACAATCTGAAACCTCTACTACTCTCCAGCTTTCTTAAGCGCTAAAAGTCCCTGGATGCCTTGCGAAATATTCGCGGCACCCGAAATGAGTTTTTTAATGGCCTCTTTTGCTTCGTCAGAACCTCCGAAATGATCTTTCAAATCGTCAAAAAGTTCTTCCGATTCCGGGCTGTCAAGATCAATAAGTTCATTGCCGATTTCTTCAATATTGGAAATAAAACGGACGGCCTTACCACCATGTTTTACGACCAAGGCACCGCCTTCGATCCAGGTAATTTTTCCTCCGGATTCTTTTGCTGCCTTCACATCGGGCACAATTTCCAAAACATCGTCAATAGTTTCTTTCAAGGTTTCAATGCCAAATTTTTCCATAAAATTAAGTTTTGTTATTTCGGCAGATAGCTGCCTTGCCTATAAGTAATTTAAAAATCAAATATACAAAATTTTGCTTAATTACCCTTTTTTGATGTCAAATATCCTTTTTGGATATGATGTAATGCGCCCCCTCCTGCCCCAGCGCTTAAAACTATTGTAACAATACTTTTTGCCGGTTCAGGAATTGGTACGTATTCAGATGCTTTAAGCAAGGTTAAGCAAATAATTGTTTTATTACCATCTATTATTTTCCATGCTTTTTTAAAAAATTCTTTCATATTACCTCCAAATATTTATCATTAGATTTATAAATTTCTTCACGTACTCGCCTGGGCATAATTATACACCCATTGGATGCTGTTCCAGGTTCTTTAATTGAATCCCCATGAATTGCAAAGCCACTACGTCCAAACATTTGATTATTTGGGTCTGGTATTAGTGACATAGTAAATGGCCCAGTATGGTCCGAATCATGCGGGGATAAAATAATGTAAGCCCCCCGTGGTAAAGGCCCGACATTTTTCACATCTTCCATTTCAGGATTATTTTTCCCTAATCCATGACCAGAATATCCAGTTCCCAATAGGACACCTTTAATGTCAAATATTTCCCCAGTTTTTTGAATGTATTTCATTTGTTTAGAAAAGTTTTTATGTCGTGCCAAAAAAGTTCGAAAAAGAGAGAAATCATAGACCCTATACCTATTAATTTCCATGCGTTTTTGTACATCCATACCGGTGGAATGTTTTTGTTTTCAATAAACCAAACCCTTTTTTCAAGACTATCAATTCGCTTATCTTGTTCATCGTCCCTCTTTGTAGAAACAGCGTGCAAATCTCTAAGAAGTTTTGCAGTAGATTCAAAAGATTCAGCTCCAGTTCTTGTGATTAATTCGCTTGCCACAGCAGTAAATTCCTGAAATTTCAAGTCATAGTCTTTCCTGAATTCGTTAAGAGCCTTTACGACATCTTCAGAGCTATTCAATTTTTCTGAACTTGAACTCATGTCTTTTTAATTTTGAGCTGTCTGTACTAACTCGACCGGGCAAAGCTTTTTTTTTTCGATGTTATCCATGAACATTGGATTGTAAATAATCGGGTATATTGCCCTGATCGAGTTCTTAATAGAATCTTGCTCCAAAAGAGTCCTTGCCTGGCGCATTGCATTTTTTTCAATTTGAACAGCCATTATACTATCCTTTTGAGCTGCGATTAATGAGATATGATATATCTTTCGAATATCTATTCTTAATTCTTTTATTTCTTTTGACGTTGAATCTGCAAAAACCTTTATTTGTCTTGTGAGTTCAGAATTATCTTGCTTAGTTTCGTAAATAAGCTTATACCCGGCCCAAGTTATCAGCGCCGTGGTACTTATTACTGCCCAAATATTTGCAATCGAAACTTTCAATTTGTTATGTTTTTAAAGACTTCATCGTTAAGTTTTTTCCAGTATCTTGCTGTAAAATATGCGCCTTGCAGTATAATTGCTATACAAACAAAGCTCCAGATTATTTCCCACACTTTCCCGGTGCCAATATTAACACCTGTGAAAATAAGTATGTTATAAATCATTTTAAAACAAAAATATGGGATAAACGTGAATTTTAAAAATTTTGTTGTAACAATATATTTAACTGGTTTCAAAGCCAATAAAATCAATGAAATGATAAATATATTGTTTGAAATCGTCCATTGAATTTGATAACCTAATACTCCAATTTGTCCGTTAGCATGCCAATAGCAAATTGATAACATGCTAATAAAAAGAATATTAACTAAAATAAGTTCCGAATCAACTATT
>Ga0208774_1000077_pt1 | contig 16921 bp, 13 predicted proteins | sample SF_Rice_5C_80N_4_FD_185620 | JGI IMG/M metagenome (GOLD analysis project Ga0208774, IMG submission 185620) | Rice paddy soil microbial communities from Twitchell Island, California, USA - SF_Rice_5C_80N_405 (SPAdes) (version 2) | ecosystem: Environmental > Terrestrial > Soil > Paddy field/soil ... | reverse complement strand
GCGAGCGCCAGCGCATCGCCATCGCCCGCGCCCTGCTCAAGGATGCTCCCATCCTGATTCTGGATGAAGCCACCTCCGCCCTGGACAGCGAGTCGGAAGCCCTGGTGCAGTCCGCCTTAGGCAACCTGATGCGCGGCCGCACCGTTGTTGTCATCGCCCACCGCCTCTCCACCGTGCGCCACGCCAACCGCATCGTGGTCCTGGAAAATGGGGTTATCACCGATATTGGCACCCACCAGGACCTGATGAGCCACTTGGGCACCTACCGGCGCCTTTACAACCTGCAATTCCTGGACTGGGACAGCCAGCAGGTACAAGCTGGGGCAGCGGAGGGCTGAGCGGACGCACATGCCTATTCACTCCATGACCGGGTTCGCACAGGCCAAAGGGCAAGTAAACGGCCGCCTGGGCTTTACCTTGGCACTCAAGTCGGTAAATCACCGTTTTCTCGATCTACACTTCCGCTTACCCGCCGACAGCAGTGAACTGGAGATGAAATTGCGCCGCCTGCTGAAGGAAAAGATGGCGCGTGGGCACGTGGAAGTCACCCTTACGCTGGAACCGGTGGCGGGACAGGGGTTTTCGGTCAACCGCCAACTGGTGGGCGGGTACGTAGAAGCATTTCGCCGCCTGGCCGAGGAACTCGGCATCAGCGGCGAACCCGACCTCAACGCTGCCCTGAAGATACCTGGGGCCCTCGACGTCTCCTCCGCCGCCAGCGACAATGGCGAACTGCAGGCGGCGGTGCTGGCCAAAGTCAATGACACCTTAAGTCGTCTCAACGAGATGCGGGCCGAGGAAGGCCGGGGCATGGAGCGCGAACTGCGTGAGCGCATGGCGCGTCTGCAAGCGGGGGCGGCGGAAGTAGAAAAGCTGCGCGGCGGCATGCTGCAGGCTCATTTGGATAGGTTGCGGGCGCGCATTCAGGAGTTGGTGGGGGCACAGGCGGAACCCGAGCGCGTGCTGCAGGAAGCGGCCATGCTGGCGGAGCGCAGCGACATCCAGGAAGAATTGGTGCGGCTCAACACTCACATTCAGCACTTCAGCGGGCTGTTGGACGGCGGTGGCGAGGTGGGCAAGAAACTCGACTTTCTGCTGCAGGAGATGAATCGCGAAGCCAACACCTTGCTGTCCAAGACCACAGGAGTTGCCGGTGAAGCCCTGCGCATCACCCAGGTGGGTCTGGCCATGAAGGCGGAACTTGAGAAGTCGCGTGAGCAGGTGCAGAATATCGAATGAGCACGGTTTACATCATTTCCGCCCCCTCCGGCTCGGGCAAATCCACCCTGGTGAATGAGTTACGCAAGCTTATCTCCAACCTGGACTTTTCCATTTCCTACACCACGCGCCGCCCCCGGGGCAGCGAACAGAACGGGCGCGAGTATTTCTTCGTTCCCATCCAGGACTTTGAGGAGATGATCGCGCGCGGCGAATTTCTGGAGCATGCCAACGTGTTCGGCAACTACTACGGTACCGCCAAGCGTTTCCTGCAGGAGGCGCAACGCAGCGGCCACGACCTGTTACTCGATATTGATGTGCAGGGTGCGGCTCAGATCAAGAGCAAGATCAAAGATGCGGTAAGTGTTTTTATTCTTCCCCCGGACAAGAAAACCCTGGAATGGCGCCTGCGCAACCGCAGCCTGGATAGCGAAGAGGTGATCCAGCGGAGGTTACTAACGGCTGCGAAAGAGATTGAGAATTATCGGAGTTACGACTATATTCTCATCAACGACCGCCTGGAAGAATCCATTGACGAGCTTAAGGCGATTGTGCTTTCCGAGCGCCTGCGCCGTTCCGGAGCCAAATTGGCCAACGGCGACAAGCGTATTCTGGCCACGGCTGAACGCTGCTTGCTGCCCAATATCCGCGAGCGGCTGCAGCCCATCCTGGCCTCTTTCGCCCTTTCGGCGACTCCCGGCTAGTAGTGGCAGTATGGAGGTGTCATGAAACTCATCGAAGGGTTCGACAGCAACTATCGCTACATCCTGGTGGCCGCCCGACGTGCCCGGCAACTGCAGTCCGGCGCCAAGCCCATGGTGGATACCATCTCGCGCAAGCCCTGCCGCATCGCCATGGACGAGATTGATTCCGGCAAGGTGAAGTGGGTAGTGCCGCAGCCGGACAAGTCGGCCAGCGAAGTAGCCAGCGAGTTGCTGGACAAGGCCATACCGAAAGAATAGCTGCCGCCCATGGTACCGGCCTTGCCGCGATAACTTCTTTCCCGCGGATGAACGCGGAACACGCGGATACATCCGGGGCAGCGGGCTCGGAGGCCGGGGTTACCCCCCTTGAATCGCGCCTCCGTTGGAGATCATCCTTAATGACTGACGACGCAAGGAGATCCAGGAATTCGGTCTTCATCCGTGTTCATCTGTATTAAGTCGCGGCGGAATTGAATTTATGAAAATTGCGCTCGGCGTCAGCGGCGGCATAGCAGCCTACAAGGCGGCGGAAGTAGTGCGCCTTCTGCAGGACCGTGGCATCCGCGCGCAGGTGGTCATGACGCGGGCGGCACAGGAATTCGTTCGCCCGCTGACCTTCGCTGCCTTGAGCGGCGAAAAGGTCATCACCGACCTGTTTGGCGCCTCCGAGCAGCCGGCCAACGTAGAATCGGCCATCGAGCACATCGCGGTTGCACAAACCATTGACGCTCTGCTGGTCGTGCCCGCCACCGCCGACGTTATCGGCAAGTTCGCCCATGGCGTGGCAGATGACTTCCTCAGCACGCTGTTCCTGGCCACCACCGCGCCCGTGGTTGTCGCGCCCGCCATGAATGTCAACATGTGGCAGAACCCTGCCACCCAGGCCAACATTGAAACTCTGCGGCAGCGCGGCGTAAGGATCGTGGATCCTGACAGCGGCTATCTGGCGTGCGGCATGATCGGTCCCGGACGCCTGGCCAGCAACGAGGCGATTGTGGCTACCGTGATGGAAGTACTGGGGGCTTCCCAGGACCTGGCCGGCGAAACCGTGCTCCTCACCGCCGGGCCGACCCGCGAACAGATTGACCCGGTGCGCTACATCACCAACCGTTCCAGCGGGCGCATGGGATACGCCCTCGCCGAAGCCGCTTTGCGGCGGGGCGCAAGGGTTGTGCTGGTAAGCGGTCCGGTAAGTATTCAGCCGCCGGGCGGAGCGGAACTGATCGCGGTCGAAACCGCGGAACAGATGCGCCAGGCGGTGCTGCAGCGGCTCGAACCAGCCACCGTGGTCATCGCTACCGCCGCCGTTTCCGACTACCGCCCAAAGGCCCAGTCACGGCACAAGATCAAGCGCTCCGGCCCCATGGCGCTGGACCTGGAACCCACCGCCGACATCCTGGCGGAAGTGGCGCGGAGCCGCCAAAACCAAGTAGTGGTGGGTTTCGCCGCCGAAACCGAAAATGCGCTGGAGAATGCGCGCAAGAAGCTGGCCTCCAAATCACTGGACGCGATCGTGGTCAACGACGTTTCGCGGCCCGGCATCGGGTTCGATTCCGAACGCAACGCGGTAACCATCATCATGCAAGACGAGGTCATCGAGGTGCCCGAAACCAGCAAGTGGGAAGTGGCGAAGCGCGTCCTTGACCAGGTGGTCCGCCTGCGCCGGCACCGCAACCAACCGGCGCACGCGCCGGGCAAGTAACGATGGCCCGCGTCCTCGATTCTAAACTGCGTGAACAAATAGCTGCCCGCCTGCAGTACTACCGCGAGATGGGAATTTACGATTTTTACCGCCGCCAAGGCGGCCTGGTGGTGCCGCCGGCGGCTGACGAAAACAGCGAAGAGATGGCGAGAAAACGAGAGTCGAGTACGGTTGAACTTATATCCAGCGACAAACCTCTTACCCCCGAACCCGCCGGGGTGAAGGTTTTGGAAGAAGTAGCCAAGCCGCGTGACGTCGCAGCTGAACTGCGTGCTATCAGCGAAGACATCGGCGAGTGTACCCGCTGCCGCCTGAGCAAGGGCCGCAAGAACATCGTTTTCGGCACCGGTAACGAGAACGCCGATCTGATGTTCGTGGGCGAAGGTCCGGGGGCTGACGAAGACGAGCAGGGACTGCCCTTCGTGGGCCGTGCCGGCCAGTTGCTCAACAACATGATTGCGGCCATGGGCCTGCGCCGCGAGGATGTTTACATTGCCAACGTGGTCAAGTGCCGCCCGCCGGGGAATCGCACCCCAGAGCGCGACGAGTGCGAAACCTGCATTCCCTTCCTGATGCGCCAGATCGCCGCCATCCGCCCCAAGGTAATTGTGGCCCTGGGCGCTACCGCCGCCAAAAACCTTCTCGCCATCAACTCGCCCATGGGTGAACTGCGCGGCCGCTGGTACGACTTCCGCGTGAACCTGGACAGCCAGGGCCGCACTGATCCCAATGGTCCTACGGTGAAGCTGGCAGTCACCTATCACCCCGCTTTCCTGCTGCGTGATCCCCGGCAGAAAAAGGAAACCTGGAAAGACCTGCAGATGGTGATGAAGTATCTGGGGTTGAAACCGAAAACAAGCACTTAGCAATTGCCCCTTAGCACTTGGCACGGGAACGGTTTTCCTGGTGATCTGCATAGGCCGTGGCTGGCTATATGTTAAGTGCTAACTGCCAAGTGCTGGGCATGAGAAACTAAACTCTCCGCCATGCCCGCTTTCTGCGACATCGCGCTGCCCGTTCCTTTGGACAACACTTTTACCTACCGTGTGCCGGGCGGAAATGGCTTGCCGGAAAACGGTGTGGAACCGGTAATTGGCGGGCGCGTGCTGGTACCTTTCCGGGAGCAGCGCCTTTCCGGCGTGGTGGTGGCGCTGCACGACCGCGAGCCTTCGGTCAAAACCAAACCCGTTCTGCAGGTGCTGGATACCGCGCCCGTGCTCGACGAAAGCCTGATGCGGCTGGCCAAATGGATTGCGGAATACTACCTGGCGCCGCTGGGAGAGGTGTTTCGCACTATGCTGCCGCTGGCGGCGGAATTTCGCCGCGCCCGCGCCTATCGCATCACCGAGGCCGGCCAGCTGGCGCTGCACCGGGCGGGAATGTCCGGCTCTTCCGCCCGCTCGCGCCAGGAACCGCTGCAGCAGATGCTCGAGTTTCGCGTGCTCGACTATCTGGCGGAAAGGGAGAGCACGCGCGAGCAGGTACTGAAATCCGCCACTCACGCCGATACGAGAATTCTGGCCGCGCTGGTGCGCAAGAAATGGATTGCGCGGGAAGACCTGTCGTCCGCCGGCGAAGCGCGAAGAACGGTGCGGGTGGTCGTGCTCAGACGTCCGGAGGCCGACGATGGCGGGGCTTCTTCGCTTCGCTCAGGATTTCGGCTGGTGGCTCCCGCTTCGCTCACGCCGCCAGAACGCCTCAACTTCGACTCGTCTTCGGACTCGCAGCGCTCGCCCGAAGACTCGCTCAGGATGACAGAAGAGGTAAGCCCAGCACCCAAAGCGAAGCTCAACTCAAACCAGCAACGTATCCTTGAGGCACTAAGGGAAGCTGGGGGACGCATGCGTGTGGATGAAATTCGCGAGCTTCTTGTTCCGCACAGCACGCTGCAGACACTGGTCAAACGCGGGTTGGTGGAAATCATGGAAGAGCCGGCCGATTTTACGGTCTCGGCCACCAAGCCCCGGCCCTCGCCGTTTCACTTCCAATTCACGCCCGCGCAGCAAAATGCGCTGCAACAAATCCGCACGGCGGCCGCTTCGGGAAAATATGCCGGCTTCCTGCTGCACGGCGTAACCGGCTCGGGCAAGACCGCGGTTTACCTCACCGCTATGCACGCGGTTCTACAGGCGGGACGCTCCGCCATTCTGCTGGTGCCGGAAATCGGCCTGACCCCCGCGGTGGCCGCCGATCTGCACCAGATTTTTGGGGACCAGGTCGCCCTCCTTCATTCCGGGCTCACCGACCGCGAGCGCGCCGAACAATGGCACCGCATCCGCCGCGGAGAAGCGCGCATGGTGGTGGGCACGCGTTCGGCGGTTTTTGCGCCGGTTTCCGACCTGGCCCTCATCATTGTGGATGAGGAACACGACAGCTCCTACAAACAGGAAGAGACACCGCGCTATCATGCCCGCGATGTGGCCGTGATGCGCGCGCGCATGGCCGGCGCCGCGGTGGTGCTGGGCTCGGCCACGCCGTCGCTGGAATCTTACTTCAACGCGCAAAAGAACAAATACACGCTGCTGGAACTGCCCGACCGGGTGGAGCAGCGGCCGCTGCCTGAAGTCGAGATTCTGGATATGAAGGAGGAGTTCCGGGAAACCGGGCACGAGCAGGTAATCTCGCGGCGCCTGGCGGCGGAAATCGGCGAGCGCCTGGCCCGGCATGAGCAGGTCATGGTGCTGTTGAACCGCCGAGGTTACGCCCCCGTGGTGCTCTGCCGAGCTTGCGGCCACACCGCCCAGTGCGCCAACTGCGCCATCTCGCTCACCCATCACAAGCGCGAGCACCGCCTGCAATGCCATTACTGCGGCTACCTGCAGGCCGTGCCTAAAGTGTGCGAGGAGTGCGGCAGCGAGTACGTTTATTTTGTGGGCACCGGCTCGGAAAAACTGGAAGAGCTGCTACATGGCATGTTTCCCCAGGCGCGCATCGGCCGGCTGGACCGCGATACCGTGCGCGGGCGGCACGACTTCGAGCGCATGCTCAACCAGCTAAGCGCGGGCGAACTGGACATCCTGGTGGGCACGCAGATGATCGCCAAAGGCCATGACGTCCACGGAGTTACTTTAGTGGGCGTGGTGGGCGCTGATATCGCCCTTGGCTTGCCCGACTTTCGCGCCGCGGAGCGCACCTTCCAGTTGCTCACCCAGGTGGCCGGCCGCGCCGGCCGGGGCGAGAGCACGGGCAAAGTAGTGCTGCAAACCTGCTTCCCCGAGCATTACGCTGTGCAGTTCGCCGCCGCCCACGACTTTCGCGGCTTCTACGACAAGGAATTACGCTACCGCAGCTGGATGCACTACCCGCCCTTTAACGCTGTGGCCAACGTGCTGGTGCGCGGCGAAAAACTCGATGACGTGCTCAAATTTTCCGGGCTGCTGGGGCGCTGGCTGGAAAAGACTTCGCACGTGGGAATCCGTGTCTTGGGACCAGCAGCCGCGCCACTCACCCGCCTCAAGCGCGACTATCGCTATCATTTCCTGCTCAAGTCGGCCAGCCGTGAGAAGCTCAATGGTCTGCTGCGCGCCATGCTGACCTACGCCGGCGAACAGAAAATTCCGCGCAGCAATCTGATTGTGGATGTGGATGCGGTGTGGCTGATGTAGAACCAGCACTCGGCCATCAGCACTCAGCATTCAGTCCGTGCACAGGAAGCAATTAGCCATTGTCACTTAGCATTTAGCTCCCTTAACCTTGATGCCGATTCCGACGAGCACCGCAAAGGGCTAAGTGCTAACTGCTAAATGCTTGGTCTGTGGGTGAATGCTGGCAATTGGCAAATCGTCAATTGAAAATCTTCAATCGTCCCTTTCACTCAGTGCCAGGCCATACCTGCGAGGCGAAAAGGTGCAGGCACAATAGTCAGGATGAGCATAGCTAAAGCAAACAGAGCCAGCAGCTTGCGTTTACCGTCCAGCCCCGGCCAGGGACTCACGCGCGGATGCCGCAACCCGCTCACGAATAGCAACACCGCCCACAGCCACCACCCCGGCCATTCCCCAAAATAGCCAAGCGCAACCAAGCCCAACAGGCTCAGTATAGAGACCCAGCGGTGTGCCCGCGGCCATAGGGAGAAAACAATATGCCCGCCGTCAAGCTGGCCCCCGGGCAGAAGATTCAGGGCGGTGGCGAACATACCCACCCAGGCCGCGATCGCGATGGGGTGCAAGGCCATATGATCCAGAGGGATAGCGGAATTCGGTCCGAGGCGGTGCGCCAGCCGGAAGATAAGGGGAAAACCCAAGAGGATATCGGACGAAGCCATCCCCGGCGCCATCGGTTTGGAAAGAAAAATCGCTAATAACAGCGCGATTACGGATAGCACAAAGCCCGCGATCGGTCCCGCAATCCCGATGTCAAACAGGTCGCTGCGCGAACGGATGGGCGAGCGAATGAAAATGAAAGCTCCCATGGTGCCGATCAGCGTGGGGGCGGGAATGAAGAATGGCAGGGTGGCATACACGCCATACTTCATGCAGTAGTAATAGTGGCCCATCTCGTGCGCCAGCAAGATGATAAGGAGAGTAGCGGCGAAAGGAATGCCCAGCAGCAGGCGCGCCGGCTTTTCCAATGCCCATGCCAAAGGAAAGAAATACAGAAGCCCAGTTCCCTGCTCCAAAAGCGGCTGATGGTGCAGGAAGTTGTACTCCATGCGCGCCCCCACCACCAGGGTGGTGAACACCGTGGCCAGCAGCAGCAGGGCGTGCAGCCAGTAACGGCGACGCGGCCGCGGCACTACGAAAACTTCGACCGGCGCGGGAAGTTCGTAGGTGGAGGGAATTGGGGAAAGAGGGTCGGACATCAGTGTCGCCTGATTGTATCAAGGATGGGACGGGGCTGGCCGCTGGCCAGATTGACGTAAGGCACTTAGCATTTAGCACTTAGCATTGAGCCAGCCACGTTCGGCGCCAACCCCAAGAAAATCTTTCACGCGCCAAGTGCCAATCGCCAACTGCTTGTTCTCAGTCAATTGACTGCAATTCTTTGCCCGGCTTGAAGCGCACTGCCTTACCGGGAGGAATGCTGACCTCGGCTCCGGTGCGCGGGTTGCGCCCGATGCCAGTCTTGCGCGGGCGCACGTTGAACACACCAAATCCCCGCAGCTCAATACGATCGCCCTTGGCCAGCGACTTCTTCATGCTCTCGAAGACGGTTTCCACCGCCAGTTCCGCCTTGGTTTTGGTGATGCCCGTCTTGTTGACCACTTCGTTGATGATGTCGAGTTTGATCACAAATCGCTCCGCCGGGGCTGTGCCCGGAACGTCCTGGCAAAAGTAGCGCTAAGCTGCAGATACTAAAGGTCATCACCGTCAATGTCAACGCCGCATTTGGCCTATAAATGATGACCTCTGGGATGCCTGCCGTGAGAGTTAGGAAGAAATGCCGCTAGCGCGCCATATCCCGGTGCACTACCTTGAGCCGATAGCCGGCCTTGCGCAGGCGCTTGGCCACGTCTTCGGCGATCATCACCGAGCGGTGCTGGCCGCCGGTGCAGCCAAAGGCAATGGTCAGGTAGCTCTTCCCTTCCCGCAGGTAATGCGGCAGCAGATAGATCAGCAGGTCGGAAATGCGCTTAATGAACTCCTGGGTCTGGGGAAAAGAGCGGATGTACTTGGCCACCTTGGGGTGGCGGCCGCTATAGGGACGGAATTCGGGCACAAAATGGGGGTTGGGCAGGAAGCGGACGTCGAACACCAGGTCGGCTTCGTCCGGCACGCCCTGCTTGTAGCCGAAGCTGACGCAGGAAACAAGAATGTTCTTGCCCGTCGAGTCGGGCTGGAAGCGCTGCATGACGTGGGCACGCAGCTCGTGAACGTTGAACTTGGAAGTGTCAATGACCAGGTCGGCGATGCGCCGGATGGGCTGCAGGCGCTTGCGTTCGGCCTGCAGCGCGGCTTTGACCGGCTCGTCAGTGCCCAGGGGATGCGGCCGCCGGGTTTCGCTGTAGCGCCGCAGCAGCACCGGATCATCGGCTTCCAGAAAGATGATGGTGGTGGGCAGCACCTGCCGCACCGACTTCAGAATGACGGGCAACTTCTCCAGACCTTCGCCTTCGCGCACGTCCACTACAATGGCGGTGCGCTCGATGTCCACGGAATGCCGCGCCAGTTCGGCGAAGCGTGGGATCAGATCCACGGGCAGGTTATCAACGCAATAGAACCCGAGGTCCTCAAAGGTATTGATGACCGTTTTCTTGCCCGAGCCGCTCATGCCGCTGATGATCACCAGCTGGCGCAACTCGCCCCGGTGGCCGTTCCTCACGGCTGCCCGGCTTACGCTTCGCTTCAATTTTCGCGCGGTCAAAGGCATCGGGTTTAGCCGATGGTAGCAGCAAACCCCCGGCGAAAACCACAAGCGATATCGGAAGCTAGGGCTGTGCCGGGATGAGCCGGTAAAGGACGTGCCGCCGCCCGGCGTATTCGATGTCCTTCTCGTAGCTGAACCCCAGCTTGTCGAGGATGCGGATGGAGGCGGGGTTATCAGGAAGCGCGAAGCCCATCAGGTCGGGTAACCCCAGGCGTTTAAAGGCGATTTCCACGAGCGCCGTGACAATCTCGCTGGCCAGGCCTTGCCTCCAGAACGGGGCCAGCAAGGCGCAGCCAACTTCAACCTCCATCTGCCCGCCCAATTCCATGCGTCGCAACGCCGCCCGGCCGACGAACTGCTGCTCCCGGTTGTAAAGAAGCCACATGCCGAATCCGTTTTCTTCCCAATGTGCCAGGAAGTTTTGCAGGTAGTGGCGGGTCTGCTGCTCCGAGCGCACTCCGCCCAGAGTGGCCATGGTCGCCGGGTCCTGATGCATGGCCAGCAGCAGGGCAAAATGCTCCGATTGCAGGCGATAAGCGCGCAGGCGCCCGGTTTCGAAGTGCTCGGGCGCAACCAGGTTCCGTGCCAGGTTCCGTGGCGGGGAACTCATGTCACGATTATAGGCAGCCTGGGCTTAGCTGGGGTGGGAAGTGACGATCGAAAGCACGCTTAGGGAATTGAAATCAGTCATTTTTTGGCCGTTACTAACTCGGAAACTTTCGCGTATTGGCGGCGTGATATCACTCCGCGGCTCAAAAGGTCGTCCGGCTTGGCATAGGGACGCCCAGCAATGATCCGGTCCGCTATTGCGGCGTTTACGCCCGGCAAGCTCTCAAGCTGCGCCTTGGTGGCATGATTCAGATCCAGCGGCTTGTCGCGGCTCCAGCCTTCGCGCACCCCGGCGGCTACGGCCTTGGCGTCGCTTTTGAGCGCCGCCGTGGTCTGGGCCGTTTTTTCCTTCAGTTGCTGCGGATTCTGCTTCACGGAACAACTGAAACAGCCGGTCAGGAGCAGCGCAAAACCGCCGGCAGCCAGCACGGAAAATATGTGCCAAAGTCGCATGATTGTTGGATGCAGGTGCGAGAGTCGCCTGCACTCACATTGAAATTGCTGGTGGCTTCCGGACAAGAAAAGGCAAGTATGGCGTCCCCGGGGGGATTCGAACCCCCGTTACCGCCGTGAAAGGGCGATGTCCTAGGCCGGGCTAGACGACGGGGACGCGTCGAAAGGTGGGCCGTGTGACTCGAAATTGATGCTAACAGCCAACTTTACACACTGTCAAAATGGGGCTCCCCTGCCCGTCTGCATCCTCGGCATCTACAATTGAATCCATGAAGGCTGCAGGAGACCACCATGGCTGATCCGCTTTACTTGAATCTCTGGTTCCCCAGCTTCGAACCGCAGGAGATGCTGCCGCGCACCCTCTTGGTGATGCGCCAGTTCCCTTTCTCGGCGCAGCAGCCCGGCATCAGCTACCTGGCGCTGCACCCCATCTCCTGGGATGAGCCGACCATCCTGGAACGCCGCTTCCAGCCCGGCGCCACGCCGGAGGAAGCAGTGGAAATCGCCTCCGACCTGCTGCACGAGGACTACGCCTATCTTTTCGAGGGGCACTGGGATTTGTGGACGCCCGGCGAAGGCGCGCAGCCCTGGTCGGAGCAGCCGCGGCAGGTCAAATTCCTGGTGCACGGATTGGAATTCGACGAAGAGACCTACCGCGAAAACGGTCACATCCAGGTAGACATCGGCCTGGACACGCCATTCCTGGGGGAAGACCCGGAACTGACGCCCTTCATCGAGCAGCGGGTGCGCGCCAACGTGCAGAAACTGGTGGAGTTCACCAGCAAAGTGGAGAAGAACTGCGGCCTCAGCGGACGGGTCCTATGGACGGAATCGGAGGAGAACCTGGCCCAGAAGCTGCTCTCCAGGTTGCAGAAAGTTCAGTAAACCGGAGTTTCGAGTTTCAGGTTTCAAGGTTTCAGCAACTCTTGAGCGTTCCCGAAAACCTTGAAACCTTGGAAAGCTGTGAATCCTTCTTCTCGAAAGCCGAAACTGGAAACTGGTCTATTTGGTTCTTCCCGCCTCACCTTTCAGTTGCTCCCCGGCGGCGGCCTGGGCGGCGGCCAGCCTGGCGGTCAGCACCCGGAAGGGCGAGCAGGAAACGTAGTTCATGCCCACCTGGTGGCAGAACTCCACCGACGACGGGTCTCCGCCGTGCTCGCCGCAGATGCCGACCTTCAAGTCGCGGCGGGTCTTGCGCCCGCGCTCTGTGCCCATCTTCACCAACTGCCCCACACCTTCGCGGTCCAGCACGGCAAACGGGTCCTGCTTGAGGATGCCCTCTGCCAGGTAGGTGGGCAGGAACTTGTTGATGTCGTCGCGGGAGAAGCCGAAGGTGGTTTGCGTCAGGTCGTTGGTGCCGAAGGAGAAGAATTGTGCTTCCTTGGCGATCTCGTCGGCCACCAGCGCCGCTCGCGGCAGTTCGATCATGGTGCCCACCAGATAATCCACGCGCGTTTCTTTTTGCGCGAACACCTCCTCAGCTACGCGCACGATGATTTCCTTCTGGTTGGCGGTTTCCTTCAGCGTACCCACGAGGGGGATCATGACCTCAGGCTCCACCTTGACACCTTCCTTGGCCACAGCGCAGGCCGCCTCAAAGATGGCACGCGCCTGCATTTCCGTGATTTCGGGATAGGTGATGCCCAGGCGGCAGCCGCGATGGCCCAGCATGGGATTGAACTCATGCAGTTCTTCCACGCGCCGCAGGAGAGTGCGCAATTCGCGCAGCTTGGGCGACCGCGGCTTGGTGGCCTCCAGCACCGCAATTTCCACCATCAGGTCTTCGCGGCGCGGCAGGAACTCGTGCAGCGGCGGGTCCAGCGTGCGGATGGTCACCGGGTAGCCGTCCATGGCCCGGAAGATGCCGACAAAATCGGAGCGCTGCATGGGCAGCAGCTTGCGCAGCGCCATGCGGCGGTCCTTCTCCGTGCCCGCCATGATCATGGCGCGCATGTGCGGAATTCGGTCCTCGGCAAAGAACATGTGCTCGGTGCGGCAGAGCCCGATGCCCTCGGCGCCGAAAGCCCGCGCCTGGATGGCATCGCGGGGAATATCGGCGTTGGCCCGCACTCCCAGCTTGCGGAAAGGTTCCGCCCAGCTCATGAACTTCTGCAGTTCGGGATCGTCGGGCGAAGCCTCCAGAGTACCCAGCTTGCCGTTGATCACGCGGCCGCTGGTGCCGTCGAGCGAAAGCCAGTCGCCTTCTTTCAGCACCTTGCCCTTCACCCGCATCTCTTTGGCCTTCTCGTCTACCTGAATATCGCCGGCGCCGGCCACGCAGCATTTGCCCATGCCGCGCGTGACCACCGCCGCGTGGCTGGTCATGCCGCCGCGCGAGGTTAGAATACCGGCCGCCACTTCCATGCCGTGAATATCCTCGGGGGTGGTCTCGGCGCGCACCAGGATCACCGGATTGCGCTTGCGGCCGTCGCCAGCTTTCTTAACCGCGTCATCAGCGGTAAACACGATTTGTCCAACCGCCGCGCCTGGTGAGGCCGGCAGGCCGGTGGCCAGCACCTCGATTTTCTGCTTCTTTTCGTCAAGGCGCGGGACCAGAAAGTCGTAAAGCTGGTTGGGCTCCACGCGGAAGATGGCCTCTTCCTTCTTGATGAGCCCTTCTTCCACCATCTGGATAGCCACCCGCACCGCCGCCAGCCCGGTGCGCTTGCCGTTGCGCGTCTGCAGCATGTAGAGGCGCCCGTCCTGAATGGTGAACTCGAAATCCTGAACGTCGCGGTAGTGCTTCTCCAGCCGCGTGGTGATGTCGCGCAACTGCTGATACACCTGGGGCATGACCTTTTCCAGTTCGCGGATAGGCACCGGAGTGCGGACGCCGGCTACCACATCCTCACCCTGCGCGTTCATCAGGAACTCGCCGTAGAACTCCTTGGCGCCGGTCGCCGGGTTGCGGGTGAAGCCCACACCGGTGCCGCTGCTCTCGCCCAGGTTGCCGAACACCATGGCCTGGACGTTTACCGCTGTGCCCAGGGCGTCAGAGATATTGTTGATGCGGCGGTAGTGCTTGGCGCGATCGTTATTCCAGGAGCGGAACACGGCATCACGGGCCATCACCAGCTGCTCGTGGGGGTCTTGCGGGAAGTCGCGCTTGGCATGCTTCTTAACCACCTTCTTGTATTCCTCAATCACCTCCTTGAGCGCGACTGCGTCCAGGTCGGTATCAAGCTTCGCTTTCTTCTGTTTTTTCTTGGCATCGAAGACTTCGTCAAACGCGCTCTTTTCGATGTCCAACACTACGTTGCCGAACATCTGGATGAGGCGGCGGTAGGAATCGTTGGCGAAGCGCGGATTGCTGGCACGGCGCGCCAGCGCCTCCACGCTCTTGTCGTTCAATCCCAGATTCAGAATCGTGTCCATCATGCCCGGCATGGAGAACTTAGCCCCCGAGCGCACGCTCACCAGCAGCGGGTTCTCGCCCACGCCCAGCTTCTGGCCCTGCAATTTTGCCAGCCGGCCCAGCGCATCTTCCATCTGCCGGGCCACCTCCGCCGACACTTTGGCGGTGCGCATGTACTCCCGGCAGGCCTCGGTCTGGATGGTGAATCCCGGGGGCACAGGCAGGCCGGCATTGGTCATCTCCGCCAAGCCGGCGCCTTTGCCGCCCAATTCGTCTTTCATCTTGCCGTTGCCGTCGGCCTTGCCATCGCCGAAGAAATAAACGTATTTGGTAGCTGGTGTTTGTTGGCTGCGGTATTCCGTTTCGGGCAAAGCATGTGTCGCCATATTGAGTCCTTTGCTGTTTCTAAGATAATTTCGATTCCTTGCTCTCGGTCACAATCTCGGAGAAGTCCGCGATGGTGGAGAATTCCGTCAGAACAGTCTGCAGCAAGGCCAGGCGGTTGGCGCGCACGCCAGGCTCATCCACCATGACCATGACCTTGTCGAAAAATGTGTCCACCGCCGGGCGCAGGCGTGAAATCTCCACCAGCGCCGGCTCGTAATTTTTGTTGGCGCGCAGTTCGCGCACCCGCCGGGCGGTTTCGGGAACCAGTTCCGCAAGATTGACTTCCGCGGGCTCCTTGAGCGTGCCCGGATGAAATTGTGCGGCCGGCTCAGACCCCAGCTCGCGCGCCTGCCGCAAAATGTTTTTCATGCGCTTGAAGGCGATGGAGATGGATTGGAAATCGGACGACGGTCGCACCTTGGCCACGGCCTGTGCCCGGGCCGCGGCATCCACCACGTCGTCGCTGCCCGCGGACAGCACCGCGTTGACCACGTCATAAGCAAAGCCCAGTACGTCGCGCAAATAGAATTCCAGCCGCTCGCGCACAAATGTGCGGATGGACTGCAAAATCTCCGCCCGGCCATCCGGGGTCGCGAACTTGGGGCCAAACTTCTTCTCCGCCTCGGAGCCGCCGTAGCCCGCCAGAGCGTCGCGAAACAACTGCTCGATAGTGAGCGGCAGCCGATGCCCGGCGATGGTCTTCACAATTCCATTTGCCTGCCGTCGCAAAGCGAACGGGTCCTTGGACCCGGTGGGCTGCAGGCCCAGCGCGAACATTCCGGCTATGCTGTCCGCCTTGTCCGCAAGCGAAAGCACCGCACCCTCGATAGTGCGCGGCGGGGAATCTTCCATGGATTCCGGCTTGTAGTGGTCATAAATTGCTTGCGCAATCAAGTGGTGCGCTTCGGGCGTCAGGCCGAAATCCAGTTCCTGCGCCTGGGCATACAATCCGCCCACAACTCCCTGCAGTTCGGTGAATTCCTTTACCAGTTCAGTCGTCAGGTCGGTCTTGGCCAGGCAAGCCGCCTTGTGGACCACTCCCGGGCGGATCTCGAAGCCAAATTCTTTCAGCGGACCGGAGATGTGGCTGGCCAGATGCTGCACGCGCAGCGTCTTTTCGTAGTAGCTTCCCAGGTCCTTCTGAAAGGTAACACTTTTCAGCAGCGGAACACGCTCGCGAAGTGAGATCTTCTGGTCGGTCTGCCAGAAGAAACGAGCGTCATTGAAGCGAGCGCGCAGCACCCGCTCGTGCCCGTGGCGGATGATGCCCTCGGGATCGCCGTCCGTGTTCAGAACCGCCAGAAAATACGGCAGCAGCTTATGCGCGGCATCTTCCAAGGCAAAATATTTCTGGTGGTCGCGCATCACCGTGACCAGCACTTCTTCGGGCAATTCCAGAAACTCGCGGTCGAAAGTGCCCAGGACTACGGAAGGAAATTCCGTAAGGTTGACCACGATATCGAGCAGCGCCGCGTCTTCCCGCCAGCGGGACTCGCTGATGGTGCGCGCGGCCTCGTCCAGGGCTTTGCGGATGCGCTCTTCGCGCCCGGCCTCGCTAACCATTACCCCTGCCCGCTGCAGGTCGCTTTCGTACTCCCGCGGTGAGCGAATCGTGACCGCCCCGCCGAGAGTCCGGTGCCCGCTCGATTCCCGCCCCGCGCGAATGCCGTCGAACTCGAGAGGAACGACTTCGCCATCCAGCAGCGCCACCAGCCAGCGCACCGGGCGCACAAAGCGCTCATTTTTGGCCCGCCAGTACATGCTCTTGGGCCAATAAATGGAAGCCAGCTCTTTGGGCAACAACTCAGCGAGAATCTCCGACGCCGTGCGTCCTTTGCTTACGACATTGGCCGCCAGGCATTCGCCCTTGGGCGTCATCATTCGCTGCAATTTCGCAACTTCAATGTTCACTTTTTTCGAAAAACCGTGCGCCGCCGGCGTGGGCTGCCCGTCTTTGAATGCCACCTTCACCGACGGCCCGATTACCTGCTCCTCCACATCCGCCTGGGACGTGGCAACTCCCACTACCCGGAGTGCCAACCGCCGTGGAGTCCAAAACGCCGTACCCGCAACCGCTGATTGGGTCCGCAGGCGCTCGCGTGTCAACAGCTCAGTTACACGCGTGAAGAGTTCCGCCGACGCCGAGTCAATCATCCGCGCGGGAATCTCTTCGCATCCGATCTCCAG
>Ga0208774_1000076_pt1 | contig 16945 bp, 23 predicted proteins | sample SF_Rice_5C_80N_4_FD_185620 | JGI IMG/M metagenome (GOLD analysis project Ga0208774, IMG submission 185620) | Rice paddy soil microbial communities from Twitchell Island, California, USA - SF_Rice_5C_80N_405 (SPAdes) (version 2) | ecosystem: Environmental > Terrestrial > Soil > Paddy field/soil ... | reverse complement strand
GTTGCTAAAACTCTCCCTCCAGAATCATCCGCCGGGAAAATCTCAAGCATCTCTACGTCAAATTTACAATATTTATCTGAATTCATTATCCTAATAGGTAAATATTTACGATTGAAAATATTAGGAAGCCAAATCGAATGATTAAAATCGATATTACCACGAAGCGTCCCGGATAGTTTGCGTTTAGGAGTTTTGTATTGATCTGTAATTGTTTCTCCTAGAATTTCCATGAGTGTATAAGAACCGGTAAATCCTTGCACCTTCCATGAACTAGTTGGAATATAGTCCGATCCGTTCCAATACCAAAAACCACCAATATATAAATCTTCATTATCTGTTATGCCAGGTAAATCACCAATCATACTTTCAACATCTGAAGGTATTTTATTATTATTATCGTCAATACTAATATCGTATTGTACTTTTTCAGGATATTCAGTTCCATAATCATCAGCAAAATAAACTCTGACATTATCTACATAAACCGCTCCATCATATACTCCATCTTTACAATTAATAAAATTAATTTTTAGAAATCCATTTTGTTCTGATGAAACTTGGTAAATATATTTTATAGTTTGTGATGATGGAGGACTTATACTACTATCTTGATGAGATACAACTTCATAATGTGTTGATGCTGTTTCATTTAATCCATTTCTTAGCCACTTACCATTAAAAATAGTTTCAATTCTTAAATACATAAAATTTGAAGATGTAAATAATTCAAATTCAAGAACTAAATTTTTAGTTGTATCTAAGGTGATATTTTTTTGAATCGAAGAAATATAATAAATAGGTGCATCGTGATTATAATTTTGTTTTAATAAAACCGCGAGAACATCATTTTCTTTTTGATCTCTTACATATTTCTTTCTTACAGCTACGGTCCAAGTATTATCATTGATATTTCCACCTGGATCAACTATTGTCCATCCTTTAGGATTATTAAAAGCTTTTCCATCTATATAATTTGATGGAGTTTCTTCAAATGAGTAATTATCTAATATTGATGGTAATTTACCATAATTTTGTTTTATAGTTAATTTTTTATAAGCCGGGTCAATATCTAATCGTTCCTGCCTATCTGACCAAAATATCCTATTATTTGTTAAACTACTCGCCCCGGTATATGTTAAAACTGCATCTTCAACATCTGCGCTTATAAAATTACCTTCGTAGTCATACTTGAAATTATTGTAAGTACTTTGCAGCTGTGTTACTCTTGTTATCCACCACTCGCCTCGATTCTGTACTAATCTGGCGCCCAAAGATTGAAGTATTTGAAAAAGCACTTTTTCACAATCAACGTATTCTCCGCTCTTATCATCACGATAAAATGCAGCATAATCTAAAAATATATTCTCAAACTTATCAGGAGTTATTCCATTTGGAGTATTGTTTTCCTGAAGATTAACTGCAAAATTTATATTAAGCTGAAGGCGAGTTTTTTTTAGGACTTCGGCAATGATTTTAATTAACCGCTGCTTACCGACAAATCGGGTCTTATTATCGGTTACAAAATCAATATCCTTTAAGGCCCCGACTCCATCCCTGGCAGTTAGATTAACCATATAATTTTCGTAGAACGTGGCCGGCTCTGAATATTGGTCAGGCAAAAGATAACCAGACCACCAAAGTATTTGCGTTTCGTCCGGGTTAGGTTCCTTCCATATTTCAACCAAGAATTTATAAGAATCCGAAGTGAATAAAGAAAGATACTTAAATGAGACATCAGATTCGATTTCCAAATCGCAATTCATACCAAGAAGCGGGTAAAAAAGATAATTGTCCGATGAGTTCATTGAAATTTTAACGGGGTCAGAACCTGCCACTATATATTCAAAACTGCCGATATAATCTTTTTGCTTTATTTTGACTGTAGTTTTTCGTCCATATGTTGGCAATAACTGATCACGATATTCGAATATGTATAAATCTCCGTAACTCATGATCCTACATTATTATATTTTTTATTAAAATTCTTTTGACTCCAATAAATATCCTGTCCTTTCAAAACGCCCTCTATTTGTATAGTAAGTTCGTTATTCCTATTATTATAATTTGAAACTGATGAACTTCCAACTGAATGACTACCGGATATACCTCCAGATAATGTGCCGGCTACAACTCCACTCAAAGCAACTAAAGCTGTACCTGCTGCTATTGCTGCGATAGGATTAGAAGCAAGGAATTTAAATGCCAACCCTGCCACTCCGGCAGCAATAAGTTGCTTCCCTAATGTTCCAAGAAATTGAGCAACAACTCCTAACAATGCTCTACCAACATCGCCTAATGATGCTGCGCCAATAGCCATTTCTCCAATTGTTTCTGCAAATGAGCTTACAAAATCAGCCATACCATTTGCAATAGTTTGACTAACATCAACTACAATTTTACCAACCTCTTCATATTTAGTTTTAAATTGGTCTAATTCATCAATACCAGGTAATTGAAAATCAGTTTTATTTGTGCTTACTTTTGCATTAATACTTTGCATTGGTTTTAATCCAGTGCCAATTGGTTCCCCAAATGCTAATTTATCAATTTGCAATTTTACCTTAGAAAGTTGATTTTCAGTATCTTTTAATTCTTTAGTTAATTTTGCAGCAAATGTTTCAGATGTGCTCTTAGTTATTTGGCTTTTTAAATTAGCTATTTTATTTTCAAGGCCTTCAATTATTCCTATAACTTCTTTACTTCCTCCTCCTGATGACGGATCCCCAAATACTAATTTTTGTACTAAATCTGTTTTATCGTTTTTTAGTTTACCAATATCAATAAGTAATTTTTGTATTTTAAGGAAAGATACATATTCCTGATCATTTAATTTACCATTTATTTTTTTCTTATCTTCCATTTTACCATATTGCTCAATCAATGAGTAATATGTGTCATATATCATTTGATTTGCCTTATCTAAATCTTTTGTTGCCTGTAATTCCTTTACATATCCATTATAGAGCTCTCCGGCTTGGATTTCTGCTGTTCTTTTTAGGGCATCATCATATTCAACTATCTCTTTTTTATTTCCTTTTGCTATTATACCAATTTTCTCCCATAACGAAAGATTTTGATTGCTTAAAAGTTTTGATTGAATAGTTATAGCCTGATCTAATTGTCCAATAAATAATGCAAATCCGTCACTTACAACTTTTAAAAATTGACCAATTCGCAGTTGCCAATCCTCCGTAGAGGCTTTAGCCTGATCAAGTTTATCCTTTGAAGTGAGAGCTGCGTCACCAATTTTTTTCATTGATTCACTTGCAATATCACCGACAGCATTAGCAATATCTCCAACTGATTGTTGTTCAGCGTTTAAACCTTTAAATTTTTCACGAAGTGCAACTGCACTAATCCCAAGATTGTCAAGGATTAAAGGTGATTTTCTCCCAATACCAAGCACAATTGATTGAACAAGATAATCGACAGATTGTCCTGTATCTTTAGCTCGTTGATGAGCAAATGCAAGAAGTTTTCCGAGTTGTTCTAAAGGGATATTAAAATTATTTGCCTGAACGGCAGCCTTCATTAATTCAAGATCAGATACTGTACCTTTAGTTTCTTTTCTTAAATCATCTAAAATGCCTTTATTGCCAATTCGCTTAAAGGCCATTTCAATTCCTTCAGCTGCGTTGGCTAAATTAACAGCTTCTTTAGCAAATGAAACTAATCTTTCAGTAGCAAATGCGCCGGCAATAACACCACCAACTTTCCCAATTACGGAATTTATTTTTGATGCCTGTTGAGTTATTTCCTGAGTCCCTTTTTTAAAGTCATCAGTTTTTGCTCCAATATTTACAAAAAGATCAGTTATTTTGCCAGCCATTTTTTATCCCGAATCGTTTTAAAATTTCTTTATGCTCTTCTAATGTTAACGGTTCGACTTCCGGACTTAAATCGTCTATTGTAAGTGGTATTAGGTCTGCTCCACTCTTTGCGCTGGTATGTTGTCCCCTGTTAACATTATATATTATCGCTATTATTTCCCGCGTCCGTGACCATTCATATTCCTGTTGAAGTTGTGCTCGTTTAGCTAATCTGTTAAAATCGGCCCATGTTAAAGAGTAAAATTGCTCCCTGGTTAACCCAAGATCACATATGGCAAAGTCTAACAGGTCATTCCAGCAGACTTTTTTTTTGTGATATTTTTGCTTTTGTTAATAAGATCGGTCATAGATTTACCGACGATATTTCCATTAAGAATAGTCACATTTATTTTGTCCATAAATGAATCTCTTTCTTTAGCGCTTAATTTAGTCAGCCAGTATTCAACCTGTTTTTCGGTTACATAACACTTTTTACCGAATGAATAAGAATGAGCGCCACCAACAATTAACTTTTTAAGCACTTCTGAAGGATTCAATTTATTCATTTCGTCGATCTGATGGAAATCAATGGCCGGGGTAAATAGTTCGCACATCACCGCATAAGCAAATGTGTTAAACTTGAAACCAATATTCCTGTAATATTTTATCCCGAAAAATCGGAAAGGGAGCCGAATGGTTACGGCTCCAATTTCAATTTTATTCATTATGCAATATTATTCGTTACTGCTTCAGGGCCGAATGATGCAACCTGATTACCGCTTAAATCTCGAATATCCTGAGCGCCTCCCGGTTTTGTATATTGTACTGTTATGGTATCACCAGCGACATAGGCTTCATCCATAGTAATCGTTAATTTATTTCCAGAAATTGAAGTACTCGATACAGTCTTTGCGCCAGATAAACTTCCGTCTGCACTCCAAGCAGTTCCAGCAACTATATAGGCAGGATCAAGTTGTTCAGAGAATGTAAGCCTTAATACTGTTGGGGTTGCATTGTTTACATAGGCCGAAACTAATACCGGGGCAATTGCATCAACTACAGTCCCAGGGACTATTTCACCAGTTAATTGTATTGTACCATCAAAAGTGGCTGCTGCATTTTTGGAAGCGCCTTCTTTTAAGCTTTTAAAATAACCACTTGCGGTCATCTTTTTAGCACCTGCAGTTAATTCTCCCCATGTTACGGTCACCAATGTTTTTGCTTTAGCAATTGCAAATACATCATAGAAAGAAAGATCTCCTTCAGGATCAGATAATGCAGTAAACCCAATAGTGCCGCCATCTTCTCCAGGCTGGTATTCTTTGTGTGAGTTTGAATCCTTAGTAGTTACTTCGAACATATCCACATCATAATTTAAATCGTTGGTGAGCAGTCCGGTTAGAACTGCTCCATCAACTTGAACTACAATTACTTTACCGTCACGTTTGCTCATTTTATTTTATTTTTAAAGTTCTTCAATTAAAAATTCTATGTTAATTTGATTTGAAATCTCTTTTCCTGTTTCGGTTTGCTCAAATGATTCCTGCGAACTCACAAACCTGGAAATAACGATTTCAAAACTTGTCGTATCTCCTTTTACATCAATTAGTAAACCAAATATTTTATCGCTAATTTCTTCGACCTGATTAAAACTTGCATTTTCGTCGGCAAATAAAGATTCAACATTTATTTGCATAGTGGCCCGAGTGATATACGAATCCTTTGTGCTTTCATCTTCAACCGAGATATTTCCAAGCCAAATAAAAGGAAAACTTTGATCTTTACCGGGCACAGATTTAACCGGTATTATTCCCGATACTCCAGTTATTCCGAAAACGTTTCCATTTAATTTATCATAAACCCATTTCCTTAATTCCTTATTTGGTGCTTTCATTTGAAGATATTTAACAGGTTTTTTTGATAAATCGGGCGTTCTTTATTGACTGCTTTTGACAAAAATGGATTGGCTTTTGTGCCAGGATGATTAACTCTTTTTGCAAATTTCATTCCTTTTCCATATTTCCATGCTAATACTTTAGCCCGTAAAGGTAATATAATATGTGGCTTAGTACCTTCATGGACAAATATCCCGTAATTAACCTTTACAATTACTTCCCCGGTAAGACTGCCATTTTTTATTGTTGCATCAATATGATTCCGAAGAAAACTCTTTTTTACCGGCGCATTTAACTTGGCTTGATTTTGCACTGAATAGGTAGCGCGAGCGACTTCTTTTTTAACAGCTTCCTGTTTATCTTTCGAAAAACGGTCGATGTTGTTAAAAAATCTGCTCAGTTCTCTGCTATCTATTGATATATTAATCATTTTCAGTACAAATTACTTTCATTTCGTTCAAGTCGCTATCCGTGTTAATCACCGATGAAATCGTAAGAACCTTTGTCCCCCATTCGATTGTTTCTTTTGTAGTCAAATTAGACCGGTATCTAAGAGTAATCTCATAGGCTTTATAATTCTCAGTAATTCCGTAATAAAATGCTCGGGCCTGTGATAATGGTTTTACATGAGCCCAACTTTCAAAAAGCAAAGAACGCGTTTGAGTAAGCCCTCCGGAATCGGACGTTGAAGTAGAAGTATAAACCGAAATCCATTGTTTCATTTGCCCTATATCCATGATTTATAGCTTATTTGATTAAGCATACGACGAACTTCACCGGGCAATGTCATTGAATCATCCCGGTGTTCATACCACCATGCAACTGTTTTATTAATTGCAAGTTGAGCAGTTTCAGGAATAGGCTCTGTTTCTTTGCCTTCGGTTTTTATCCCATAGCCACCGATATATCTTACCCTTATTCTTTCATCTTTGGACCAAGTAGAAATTTTGACTTCTTTAGCCTGCCCTCCATAAACATAAAAGCCTGTTGTTTCTGTTTCAATTCCTTGTTCATCAATTAGATAAACATTTAAAACATCTGATAAAGGAATTAAAGGAAGCAAAACAATACCAGAATCAATATCAAAATCTTCAAAGTAGCAATCAACTGTACATTTTCTAAGCAGTATATTACAGTGCTTTTCAATCTGCTCAACTGCTGAATTCATCATCTGAATAATTAGCTCATCTTCCTGTGAGTTATCGACCTGGAATTTGAGATAATTTTTCATCTTCTGAATATCAGTATTGAACTGATCCTTTGATATGATTTTACTTTCCGGCACGTTTATTTGTCTTTGGTTTTTCGACCATTTTGTTTTTGTAATCGGCTTTTACTGCTTTCTCTGGATATTCTGCCTGTCCATTTTCAACTAAAATGGCAGCTTCTTCGGCATATACCGAAGTAAGCTTACCATTTAAAATTATTTTTACAAATTGAGACATGTTGTTATTTTAAAAACCACCCGCTAAGTTCCGATGGATAGGCACTATTTGACGAATAAATGTATAATATTCGCTGATGATTGCATGATTGGTAAGGAGCTACACTTTTAAATAGTATTGTCGTATCGGCACCAGTACCATAGTAGGTAGATGTTCCCGCAGTGATCCAGGAATCAGTATTAAATCTTTTGACCTGATATTGAACAATAACAACGGCAGGGCTGGTAATTTCAGTGAGAACGGTTTTATAATAGGCAAACACGGAATCCGGATAGCTTATCTCAATTGGGAAAGCAACAGAGTCCTGCGATACTCCAATAGAATCATGCAGACTTGTTGAAGCACTGAACGCATATTTATTCCCGTTCACATTTGTATTATCCCTTGTTCGCATTGTAGACTGAGAAAAACCGGATAAAACAAAACTTAATAAAGCAATAAAAAGAATTAATTTTTTCATATTCTTAAATTTTAATGATTAAGCTCCAGTTTGCATTGCTGTAACACCTGCCGCAAAAGTACCTTTCACAAAGGCAAATTTGTCGTGAGATTTTACGCGAAGAACCCCACGTTCAGAAGCGGTGAAAGTTACACGGTCATAAAGCGGGTCAGTTCCGTTCTGATCCCACATGCGAATAGTCATTCCTCTACGAGTAAAATATTTTGCCATTGTGAAATCTCCAACCAAGAAAGATCCAACGGTCATACGGGTAGAAGTACGAACAGGTACACCTGCAACTACCGGTTGGGGCATCCATAATTCAGGGTATTTGAATTTACCGAATTCGTCCCTGATTAATTTGATGTTGTGCATGTCAATAGGATTAAGCACAATTGCATTAGGAGCAAACCCAATCGATGCGGAATCAGCAGCAGAATTACCGAGGATTACCTGTAATACGGCAGTTGCCAAAACGTCTACCTGATCAGGTGAAGCTAAGGTATCAACTCCATCTGGTTTTGCAAATGTCTTTGCGACTCCTGTAGCGGTTAACCCGGTTAATGTATTCGAAGTACCGTCACCATTGAAAATTTGTCCATCACGAAGATTTGGAATATTATATTGCAAAAGCTCCATGATTTCGCTCATAGCATAATCAACATCTTCCAACATTTCGTTAGAAATAGGAAGCCCATCGGCAATTTTCTTTACGTCTGCCTTTGCTTCCGTCCAGGTAACTGCGGTAGTTGTCGGAATTAATGCATTTTCAGCAACAGAAGCAGCGCCACGGGTAACGGATGCACGTTCAATCCATGCAATATATTCCTTCGATACGGTACCTTTCTGCACCAAGTCATAAAATAAAGTAGGATTATTCGGGGCACGATTAACACCAGGTTCCAAAGGTGCGGTAAGCGAAAATGGGATAGAATCAGTTCCAATTGCGTCGATGTCTCCCTGAGTAATTGTTTTTACTTCAAAATCGTAAGGAGCGGCCATCTTGGCGTCCGGATTAGCTTTCTTTGCTGCAACGGCATGTTTAAAGCCATCTTTTTTAAGAGCTTCAGCAATCTGTTGAATAACAGATTTAACACGGTTAGGGCCATTTAATCCCTGTTCGGTAATTTTCGATTCAAGCAAATTTAATTGCTTCTGCATTTCAAGAGCAAATGCCTTTACTTCAGTTACCTTTTCGCCATCCTTAATTTGGAGCAATTCTTCAACCTGAGTTTTGATCACGGCCTTAGATTCATCCAATTGAAAGATGTCTTTTTTATTTTTTTCTGAAGCGTCTACCTTTTCTTGCAAGGCTTTCACTTCACTGCGTATGGCTTCGAATTTTTCGACTACCAGAACGCTCAAATCCTTTGTATCTGTCATTAGATTAATTTTAAATAAGTTTCTAAATAATTTATTTCATCTTGTGAAATAACAGTTTGCGGCTCATTCTGAGTGGTGTTTACCGGCGCAGAATTAAGTGCTATATGTTTAAGTTTCAACAATTCAAATTTTTTTGATTGATTTTTTTCATTAGCAATAACTCGGTCGAATTCATCTTCAATTGAATCAATTCCAAATAACGATTTAACTCCCTGCAATGTGGCATATTCATTAGCTGCCAAAGTTACAAGGCTAATCTCCCAGAGTTTTATTTCCTTAAGATGAAAAATAGACCGTTGTCCTTCGATGTTTTCCTGTTCGTAACGAACAACTGAATAACCAATTGAAAATTCCTTTAAAATTCCTTCCCGTATTTTGGTCTTAATGCCTTCTTCTGCATCAGATATTCTGGAAGTAAATTTAAGTCCATAATTATCTTCAACTAAAGTTTGAATTTTCCCAATTGGTTCATCTAATTCATGCTGATAACAAAGGGATAATCTTGGCCCCATTTCTTGTATGGTCTTTGTAAATGCCCCAGGCTCGACTATATCATTATCGGAATCTTTTACATTAAAAACTGACGCATAACCTTCAATGATAAAATCATTGCCATCTGCTTTAATTTTAACGCCTTCAATCGCTTTGAATTTGATGTTATTCATCATTTCCCATGAAATTTTATCCAAATATAAAAAATATGATTAATATAATTCATTGATAATTAAAAGTTTTGTTACACTATGTATACATTTTGTATAATTAAATTATTTGGTTATCTTTGAAATAAAAATGCCAACAAAAATACGGAAATTCGTTAGCCTAACCCAGGAACTTTGGGAGAAAATCGAAGAACAAAGAATCAAAGAAAATAGGTCATCTTATCATAACATGATCGATACAATGATTAAGGCTTATTTTAAAGATAGCTTAATTGAAGTTACTACTTTAGATTCAAAAAAATCTGAATCTGTTAAAGATGAAATGTCAAATCGTTCTTTATTTGGAAGTATAAAATATGACCCTAACAAGATAAAATTATAATACCTTAAACCCCTGACTACACCTACAATTAATTACATTTCCAGCACTTCCATGTGGATCTCCTGGATGCTGCATTGGCTCTCCTGTTTTAATATAATCATCGTGTAGACCTACTGTTTCTTCAATTGCATGGTTAAATGGCCCTTTTTCAAAAGTCCTGGTTGCTGAATCTATAAATGGCATCCAGCTTTTTTGCATCGTATAACCTAATGATTGAGCGCCGAGAAGTTGCCCTCTATTGCTTGACCCTACAATCTCAGTTCTTGCAATCCTCTCGGCGCTATATCTTGAAATAATAGTCATTTGTTCTTTTAGCGTTTCTTGAATATATTTTGCCATATCAACTGCACCCATTCCTTGCTTTTCTCCTTCCAGAATGCTTTGACGTATAGTTTTAAGAATAGCATCTCTGTTTGTATTTGAAATTGATGTTATTCTACTCCCGGCATTGTTAATGGCATAATCGTACATATATTTATCGAAATAGTCATCTTCAATGCCTTTGGTTCGTATGTTCATCGAAACAGATTTATGATATTCAGATACTGTTTGTTTACCGAAGAACCGCCCAGGAATTATCCATGTCTTTAAAAATAAAGTTTGTACTTCTTTAATGTCGATTGGTATTGTTTCAATATAATTAATCGCCTGTGGATCATGTAAAGCGTGAATAAATGGTTGCGCTTCACTAAATAGAAGATTTGCCCAGGCATTCGAAAAAGCTTGATAAAAAGGATTACGCAATCGTTCTATTTGTTGAATAGTGATCATTTTCAATTTAAAATATTTCTCCCGAATTTACTTAAAATCATTTTTGTTTTACCGGTGAACAAATCGCATAATTGAAAGTTAAAAAAGATTTTTACTTAATATAATTTTCTATTCCCAATCTTTTCAATGCCTGGTCAATTTGCGCCTGATCTATTCCAACTTGACTAACAGGAATACGACCCATATTCATGAATCGTTCATTCATAATTGGATCGTTAGGAACATCATCGTCTATCTTTGCCCTAATCTCGGCTGCGGTGTATAATGCTCCGGCATTCTGAGCTGCGTTGATGACATCCATTTGCTCCTTTTTATCTGCCTGTAATTCTGGGACTGCAGAATAATCTGACCAAACTTCAAAACCATATTTAGACCAAATCTTAATATTATCGACCTTATCCATGAGATTGCAGTCAGGAACTATTCTGTTGTTGTAAACGGCCTTACGGACTTCTTTCTGATTGTTAAAAGTTGTGCCTGCAATATCGTTCATTACCTGTGAAGGAATGCCATAAATGTTACATAGTACTCTTAACCCATGCTGCGTATTTTCAATTATTTGAAGATCACGAAAATTAGAAAAACCCATTGGCGTCCATTGAACATCACCGGCAGTTATGATCGGCTCTCCTGAATTACTTGACTTTCCATAAAATCTCTTCCATATCTTTTTGAACATATTAACCCTATTTGCAGCCATATCTTCACTGTCTGCTTCATTTTTCTTTGATAGAACCCCAGACGGGAACCCACGTTTAAGAGTTGATCCCATAGTCTCATACCCTCCGTTTTGGGCCTGAATAATCATTGCTGCTACTCTGATAGGCGAAAGTCCATAAAAGTTCTGTCCGTTTACATAGTTCAGGTTTGGCATCTTAACATGAATCACATCATTTACCGGTATATTTTCAGCGGTATAATTATAGTTTATTATATATCCTTTGACCGGATCACGCCATCCTCCAGAAATAATTTCAACATACTGCGATGGCATGACTATACGACCTATATCCGTTAATTGTCCTAAGTTATTTCCATTTTGAAGCCGTGGAGCATAAACAAAGCTATTCCCTGTAACAAGATAGAATATGTAACGCATCTGTTCAAACTGTTCAATGACTTCAGTCTTATTAGGATTATTTACCAAATCGACAATTGAAGGATCGGTAATTTCTTCGTATTTGCCATTACTTTTTCTATAAGGCTTTTTTGGGATTCCTATATATAGTTTAGAAAGATAGTTCACAATTGAATAAACGTCTGGGTTCGAATTAAAACCTATGTCTATTGCTTTCTCAAGATTATCTACATTTACCAGATTAAGGCCATTGGCGAGTTGAAATTCGTAGAGAAGTTTCTGTAATTGGTTAATTGTATCGGCCATAAGATATTTTTTAACAAATATATAAAATTTTTAAGCCCAAACATTTGTATTATTTTTTTCTGGGCTAAAAATGAATGTTAAGCCCTGAACTAAGGCATCTATTCGGCCGGGTGAGTATCCTTCATCCGGAGTCCATGTGGTCATTTCGTTTTCAAGTTTAGTGAGACCTTTCAAATGTCTGATCATACCTTGTTCATAAAGAGACACTACAGGTTCTGCACGTAATACCTTACCACGCTTAGCCCATACTTTTTCAACCTTAATACGTGGTTCTATTTGATGTATTACTGTCTCTACTAGGTCTCCCCCTTGGTTAATTTCGGCAAGTATGCAATTGGCCTGTAATGTCTCATGTAGATATATAGTTTTATTCGCCCATTTAAGCGGAGTATAAATTCCTGTCTCATCCCTAAAAACATACCCATACCCATCAAATCCTAATCCTAAGCAAATAATACCGCACTCATCAGAATCGTCATTACCTGTGACACTCGGATCTACAGAAACTATAATTTTTTTTAACGGTGGTAATTCATCGATGTATTTAAATAGTTTATCCTGCCATAATGCCCCTGAAACTTCATCTATCCAATGTCCACCAAATCTGTGGTTATATTTTGCAAGATTTGTTAATTTTAATTTTTCTGCCTTTTCGATGAATGATTCGGATAAATTCTCTTTATTATCTTCGTAAGTACTATGTATATACGTAACATTATCGTTTATCCCATTAAAATCAAATTTTACTCCGGGGTTTTCAAAAAATCTTTTATATATCCAATGTTTTTTATATGAAGGATTTAGAATTAAAATTACACGATTTTGAATTCCTTTTTGACGAATTGATTCGTCTATCTTATCAAATGTTTCTTCATCAGGAAGCTCATCAGCTTCGTCAAGTACCCAAGTAGTTATTCCTTGAATAGATTTTAAATTAGCCGTTTGATTACCTGAACTTGTTTTAATACCCTTAAAAATTATCTTTGAGTTTGTATGTATATTAGTTATTTCATCGTCTTTAATATTGAAATGATATAATTCAGAATGAAGCTCTATTTTTTCTTTGAATTCTGGTATTACAGAAATTTTGGCTGAAATTAACGTATATCTGGTAAAAAGAATTTTATGCCCATCCTCCCAGGTTAAATTTTCAATAAACAACCCTGTGTCAAATGATTTTTGTCCACCGCGTCCCCCAGTAATTAAAAAATAACGCGTTGTATTTATCCATAAAGGTTTAAATTTCTCATTTATCTTTATTGCTTCCTTTAACAAAATCTATTGGTTTAAATGATATTTTAATATCTCCACCATCTTCTCCGACATGTTCGCTTCTGGCAAGCTTTGGAATAACATATTCACTAAGCTCGGATATTATATTAATGGCCTTTGCAGGATCTTTATAAGCAATAGTTTCAAGCCACTTGGTCATATTGTCTAGATTCTTTTCAATTAATTGCCTATAAGCTTCTTTTATGTCCTTTGTAGCTTTATTTTCGGTCCCTTTTTTTTTACCGCTTCCTTTTGGTTTTGGTGTCCCTTTTATGAATGGCATAAGCTAAGTTGTGCTATTATAGAATGTTACAAATTAGTTCTTACAAATTACAAACAGTTTACTCTTTACCATGCCCTTAGGACTCAGCTTATCGACTTTAACACTTCCCCTAGGTTGCGTCTTAATTTCATTGTCGATATAGGTCATATGGAAGGTCTTGTGTGGAACGGTAAATTCATAATTGTTTTTATTTTGTGGCTTATGATGGATTCGAACCAATCGCCCGGTTTCGGCATTCCCTAAACTCGGCGGCCTTTGCTGACGTAAACCATGTCTGATTTACCGAGGCTCGCTGGCGGGGTCACCCGCCCGATCTACCACTGATCTAATAAACCAAGACAAATGTAATCATTTATTTTTAAATAAAACACAAATATTTCAACCATGATTTTGGATAATTATTTTTACATATAATAACCAAATATAATCGATAATAGCGTTATTTACTTGTTAGGCATAATTGCTATCAATCCATTGTTCAAGGTCGTGCCTATATTGCCCAAATGTTATTAGGTGGTTTTGGTATGTTACAAACCATATACCATGTGTCATAGTACGTTGGAATCTAAATTCGTTTTTATAAACATATTCCTCTGTAATCATGTCGCAACAATGCCTAACAACAGGTATAGTGCATGGCTGTTCTGTATTTTCAACTTTCTTTTTCATATCAAATTTTTACCAATTTTTTAAGTTAGTGGCATTTATTTGGCAGCCACGACACCATACCTAAACCGTTAGCCGTAATTATGGCAACCGTGGATAATCCGGCATTTCACACCAGTAAATAATATTTTTTACATTACTTATACCTGTTGTCCAATTGTGAGTATCAAACCTATAGGCTAATACATCGTATCCACCATGTATATTTACAGTTAAAACATCTTGCGACCAATTAGTATTACCACATTTAGGCAAATCGGTTTTTGCATCGTGCCATTTAAAACAACTACGGCTAACACCGCATAAAACCAATAAAGGCTTTAGCAAGTTGCGTAGTTTTATAATTCTATTTAATGTTTTCATAGTTTGATTGTTAAGTGTTTCAAATTCCTTTACTGGTCTTATGCGAACCGTTATCGCTCAGTTTAGTGGCGACCTCTATCATAGTTGTAAGGAACAATATCACAGCAGCCGCCACAATAATGTTTTCCTTTAGTTTCCCAATAAATACCTTCTGAATTTGTATCAAATAACTCTCCACAAACCGAGCATCTTTCAATTGTATCAGGGAATATTGATAAATGTTCCTGTAAGTACCATATAATTGAAAATGCTTTCTTTTCTGACATTTTAGGAGCATGTCCACGTCCAATTGATATTTTTTCAGGCATTTCTTCGCCTGTAAGAAAACGATAAAATTCACGAACCTTTTCAATGTCTGAATCCGTTCTATTATCGTTGTTTTTTAGTAATTTAATTTCGTTGTCCATATAATTGATTTAAAAAATTAACAATAAAAACCGAAGCGATAACACGCAATATAGCACAAAAGCCAAATTAGGTTAGTGCTTCGTGGCGTGGTTCGATGGTTGGCTTTCGATGCCTTGTTGCCACCGTTATCGTTCATGCAAAAGAAACGCCCGTGCATCTTGTAACTTTTGAATAAATAAATCAAAGTCCTCAATATTATGGAACGTAAACATAGCACAATCATGTTCGTCAATCCATTCGCCGTCATCATCCACTACGGTTGAATTATCTTCTACACATTCGATTCTAATTACAGGTTTTTTAGTTAAACCACTTACAAAAGGATTAATTCCAATTTTAAAACAACCCCTTTCAATTTGAAAAAATTCAGGTTTCATATTATTTTCTATTTATTAAGTAATCGTATAATTCGGAAGCATTCGACATTGGTATATTTTTGCCGTTATCAGTTACTTTTAACCGATAATTTTCTTCACCAAAGTTTAGCTCCCAAAGAAAATATTCAATCCAACTTTGTCCATGTTCACATAATTGCAAATCATTCATTTCTACTTGCAAAACATGAAGTAAAGCGTTTTGTAAAAAATGGTTTTTAGGTAATAAATTAGCCTCAAAAGCATCCGGAAAAGCTTTTCCTAAATGTTTGGAAACTTCAATATCTAATGCAACTTGTTTTTTAATAGCCTCTATTGCTTCTATAAAAAGTTCTTTATTCATATCTGTTTTTTTATTAGTTAAAAAATGCACGAAACGCTAACAATATGTATAAAACATTGGGGTTTCAGTCCATACGGTTGCTCCGCTTCTCGCTTTATTTTACTTGCGACTTGACACGTTATCACTCCGCAATCCCATACACCAGGCATAATAACTTATCCGATCTCCAGACTTCAAATGCTTGTTATATTCCTCTTGCCATTCAAAAATTAATCCTTTTGGTTGATTTGTATCAACATCATGCTTGATCAAATGAAATTCAAAGCACGACTCATTACTAAATTCGGCATACATTCCTATTTCAGATAACCACCCTTCAAATTCTATCTCTTGCTTTTGAGCAAATTTAACCGCATACTCGTTGCATATTTTTTCGAATCTCTCTTTTAAAGGGTCTGAATATCCTTGAACAGTTTTATTGATAATTTCAACCATTCTTGAATAGGAAATTTCACCTTTTTTGACCTTGTATTCGAGGTCACGCATTAGGGCAATTGTGATTTTTGGCATAGTCTTATTTATTCGTAATTACGTTTAATTTTTTTATGTAGCTCCTTAATTTCTTCTTTGAATTGATGATTGTAAATCATTTCATTATTTACAACCTTATACGCATGCATTACCGTTGCATGATCCCGATTTCCAAATCGAAGTCCAATATTTTCATATGAAACTCTGGTTTCAATTCTTGAGAAATACATTATTATTTGCCTTGGTTTTCGAATAAATTCATCGCGAGTGTCAATCTGAATATCAAGTGGATTTAAACCAAAATGATTACAAACAATCCGCTCAATAATATTCAATTTTTTAGAATCATTCAAAATAGGCATTTCATTTTTAAATTTGCGTCGATTCGCTATTCTAAGTGACATTTCACCCCTGGTAACAAACGGTATCATATTCATATCATAAAATTTATAAAAGATTAATAAAAGGCAATTTATGTTTACCAATTATAAAACTATTCCTTTCGTTCATCAACTGATATAACCTACGCTTAGATTTACCAAGCGCCTCACAAGCCTCACTCATATCACATAATCACAAAGCCTCTACACATTCG
>Ga0208774_1000071_pt1 | contig 17286 bp, 11 predicted proteins | sample SF_Rice_5C_80N_4_FD_185620 | JGI IMG/M metagenome (GOLD analysis project Ga0208774, IMG submission 185620) | Rice paddy soil microbial communities from Twitchell Island, California, USA - SF_Rice_5C_80N_405 (SPAdes) (version 2) | ecosystem: Environmental > Terrestrial > Soil > Paddy field/soil ... | reverse complement strand
GTCTTCGCCTATGAGTTGCTTGGCAATCCGCCCGTCCTGGGTCAGCACCAAGAGGCCGGTGGAATCGATGTCCAGACGGCCGGCCGGGGCCAGCCCCTTGTACTGGGACGGCGAAAAACGCAGCGGGGCCTTGTCCCCGCTGTAGCGGGTGGCCGCGCTGATCAGCGTCACCGCAGGCTGATAGCCCTGCTCGGCTTGCCCCGAGACGTAACCCACGGGCTTGTTGAGGAGGATGGTCACACGCGCCTGTTGCCGGGCCTGCGCTTCGCGCGCCAGAGTGATGTGCTGACCGGGAAAGACCTTGGTGCCGAGTTCGCTCACCACGACGCCGTCCACCTTGACCAGGCCGCGTGCAATGTAATCATCCGCCTCGCGCCTGGAGCACAGCCCCTGCTCAGACATCAGTTTCGAGAGTCTTATCTTTTCCATTTGAGTGTGATGCGGGTCTGGCAGCGGGAAGATGGTTCAGGACAAGCCGGGGAACATGCCCTTTACGCCAACCGCGATGAACTCCACGGCGATCGATGCCAGGATGAGGCCCATCAGGCGGGTGAAGATATGGATAACCGTCTTGCTGATGCGACGCTCCACCCAGGGTGCGGCGAGAAAGGTGGCCCATACCGTCAGGCTGAGCAGTACGATCACCAGGGTCATGATGGCATAGTGCATGATACCGTGTCCCTTGTGCGCGTCCAGGATCACCGTGCTGATCGCGCCCGGTCCGGCCAGCAGGGGGGTGGAAAGCGGCACGATGGCGAGCGAGGCCGGGCCTTCGCGGTCTGTTGCGTCCTCGCTTTCGCGCTTGTTTCCGGTCAGCATGGAAAGCGACATCAGCAACAGCACGATGCCGCCAGCCGTCCGGAACGAATAGATGCTGATCCCGAAGAACTCCAGCACCAGTTCGCCGACCAAGAGGGCGACGACCAGGATGCCGCACACGGAAAGCGACGCCACCCGCCCTACCCTGGCCCTTTCCTGCGGTTCCAGCCCGATGGTGAACGCGATGATGATTGGTATGATCCCCACCGGGTCGAGCACGGCAAACAGCGAAATGAACACCTTGGTATATTCGGTAAAGTCGAGCATGGGATCCGGTCCGTTGAGCCGATGAGATGAGATTGTAGTTACACCGTATAATTCCGTAAATCAATCCGATGTCCCGGCCCATGAAATTTTTCCGTCCGAGTCGCCCCGTGCTCCTGGCGCTTGCCGCTGGTTTGCTGTCTTTCCCCGCGTTTGCGCCCTTCGGCCTGTTCCCGCTGGAAGTCGTTTCGCTAACGGTGCTGTTTGCGCTATGGGGCGGGACTGCCACGCCACGCCGCGGTGCGTGGCTGGGTTTCTGGTACGGGATGGGTGCATATGGCAGCGGAATCAGCTTTCTCTACGTCGCCATGCATGATTACGGCGGCATGAACGCACCGCTTGCGGTGGCAACGACGGCGCTCGCCGCCGCCATTCTGGCGCTGTGCCCCGCCCTCGCCGGCTACGTCCAGGGGCGGCTGGCCGGGCCCGCCTGGCTGCGCTACGCGCTGGTGATGCCCGCGGCGTGGACCTTGCTGGAGTGGGTGCGCGGCCATGCCTTTACCGGCTTTCCCTGGGTGCTCGCTGGCTATTCCCAGGTGGGAGCCCCGCTGGGCGGCTATGCGCCCGTGCTCGGCGTCTACGGGGTATCGTTTATCGCCGCGATTAGCGCGGGACTGCTGGCCTGGCTGTATGACATGCTCCGCCATCCCGCGCCCCGGCGCCGGACGCCGGTAGCCGCCGTGACCGCGCTGGTGCTGCTGTGGGCCGCCGGCGGCGCGCTGCGCCTGGTGGACTGGACCCATCCCGTGGGCGAGCCGCTCACCGTGAGCCTGCTGCAGGGCAATATTCCGCAGGACATCAAGTTCCAGGAAGATGAATTGAACCGATCGCTGGAGACCTACCAGCGCCTGGTCATGCAATCGAACGCGCGGCTGATCGTGCTGCCGGAGACGGCCTTTCCCTTGCTGCGTGCGGACATTCCCGAAGCGCTGGCCGCGGAACTGCGCGCGCATGCACGCAGCAACGGCGGGGACGTGCTGATCGGCGTGTTCGAACGCGACCACGGCCTGTATTACAACAGCGTGTTTTCCCTGGGCGCGGACGAGAGCCAGAGTTACCGCAAGAACCACCTGGTGCCCTTCGGCGAGTACATTCCGCTGCGCCCGGCGCTGGGCTGGCTGATCAACGATGTGCTGAACATCCCCATGGGCGACCTGGCCCGCGGCGGCGAACGCCAGCGCCCGCTGCAGGTGGCCGGCCAGCAGGTGGCCGTGAACATCTGCTATGAGGATGTATTCGGCGAGGAGATCATCCGCTACCTGCCGGAGGCGACGCTGCTGGTGAATGTGACCAATGACGCGTGGTACGGCAGTTCGCCCGCCGCCGCCCAGCACAACCAGATGGCGCAGATGCGGGCGCTGGAGGCCGGGCGCATGATGCTGCGCGCCACCAACACCGGGGTGACTTCCATCATAGATCGCAACGGGCGCATCCTGCACGCGCTACCCCAGCACATCGAGGGGACGCTTACCGCCACAGTGCAGGGCTATGGCGGGAGCACACCCTATGCCCGGCTGGGCAATGTGCCCGTCGTCGCGCTGCTGCTGTTGACGCTCGCAGCGGGCTATCGTAAACGCACCAGGCGGAGCTGAGCCCGCGCCGCCCGCTAGCTCTTGCCTTCTTCGGCGACCGCAGGCTCCGGCTCGACATGCTCGGCCAGGCTGAGCTCAAGCCCGCCGCCGGCCTGCGCTTCCGCCCCGCCGCTCTTGCCGCCTTCCAGCTTGATGCGCAGGCGCAGGTTGTTGACCGCGTCGGCGTTCTTCAGCGCCTCTTCGTAGGTGATCGTGCCTTCCATGTACAGGTCGAACAGCGCCTGGTCGAAGGTCTGCATGCCCAGGTTCTTGGAGTTCGCCATGGCTTCCTTGATCGCGCCCACCTCGCCCTTGAAGATGAGATCGCGGATGGTGGATGTACCCAGCAGGATTTCGATCGCGGCAGCGCGCTTGCCGTCCACCGTCGGTATGAGCCGTTGCGAGACGATGGCCTGGATGTTGAGCGACAGGTCCATCAGCAGTTGCTCGCGCTTTTCCGGCGGGAAGAAGTTGATGATGCGGTCCAGCGCCTGGTTGGCATTGTTCGCGTGCAGGGTTGCCATCGCAAGATGGCCGGTCTCGGCAAAGTTGATCGCGTATTCCATGGTGTCGTGATCGCGGATTTCGCCGATCAGGATCACGTCCGGCGCCTGGCGCAGCGTATCCTTCAGGGCATCGTGCCAGTTGTTGCAGTCCACGCCGACCTCGCGGTGGGTGATGATGCAGTTCTGGTGCGGATGCACGTATTCGACGGGATCCTCGATGGTGATGATGTGCCCATGCGAATTCTTGTTGCGATGACCGATCAGCGCGGCCAGCGTCGTGGATTTTCCCGAGCCAGTGCCGCCCACCAGCAGCACGAGACCGCGCTTGGCCATGACCACGTCCTTGAGCACGGGCGGCAGGCCCATCTTGTCGAAGTCCGGGATCTCGGTGGTGATGGTGCGCAACACCATGCCGGTGCGGTTCTGCTGGGTGAATATGTTGACGCGGAAGCGGCCGATGCCTTCCGGAGAAATGGCGAAGTTGCAGCCCTTTTTCTCCTGGTACTCATCCCACTGCTTTGCGTTCATGATGGAATGCGCGAGGTGCCGCGTTTCGTCGGAGGACAGCGGCTTGGCGCCGTCCACCGGGGTCAGCTTGCCGAAGGCCTTGAACGCGGGCGGGTAACCGGCCGTGATGAACAGGTCGGATGCCTTGCGCTCCAGCATCAGCCGCAGGAGCTTGTAGACGAAGTCGTTGCACTTTTTTCGCAGTTGCTCATCCATGTCGGTGCTCTTTGGGAAGATTCAGGCAATTGGCGCGCCGCCCGTCCGGGGGGCGAGCGGTACAAAAAGCAAAGGAGCGGCTGAATGCCGCTCCTTGCCGGGGGTGCTGCTTATTTTACGATGGCGGCGAGTTCGCCCTTGGTGTAGCGGCTTGCCATCGAGTCCAGGGAGATCGCCTTGATCTTGCCGGCCATGCCTGCGGAACCAAAAGCTTCATAGCGCGCCTTGCAGATGGCTTTCATGGCCTTGGTGGTTTCGGCCAGGAACTTGCGCGGATCAAAGTCCTTGGGGTTCTGCGCGAGATAGCGGCGGGTCGCGCCGGTGGAAGCCATGCGCAGGTCGGTGTCGATGTTGACCTTGCGCACGCCGTGCTTGATGCCCTCGACGATCTCCTCGACCGGCACGCCATAGGTCTCGCCCATGGCGCCGCCGAACTGGTTGATCACTTCCAGCCATTCCTGCGGCACGGAGGAAGAACCGTGCATCACCAGGTGGGTGTTGGGAATCCGCGCGTGGATTTCCTTGATGCGATCGATGCGCAGCACGGCGCCCGTGGGCGGCTTGGTGAACTTGTAGGCGCCGTGGGAAGTGCCGATGGCGATCGCCAGCGCATCCACCTGGGTGGCCTTGACGAATTCGGCAGCCTCGTTGGGATCAGTCAGCAGCTGGTCTTCGGACAGCACGCCTTCGGCGCCATGACCGTCTTCCTTTTCACCGTGACCGGATTCCAGCGAACCCAGGCAGCCCAGTTCGCCTTCGACGGAAACACCGACGGCGTGGGACATGTCCACCACCTGACGCGTCACGTTGACGTTGTAGTCGAAGGTGGAGGGGGTCTTGCCGTCGGTCATCAGCGAGCCGTCCATCATCACGCTGGAGAATCCGGACTTGATGGCGTTGATGCAGACGGCGGGCGATGCGCCGTGATCCTGGTGCATCACCACGGGAATGTGGGGGTACATTTCGACTGCGGCCGCGATCAGGTGGCGCAGGAAGGGTTCGCCTGCGTACTTGCGGGCGCCGGCGGAGCCCTGCATGATGACCGGGCTGTTGCACTCGTCGGCCGCCTCCATGATGGCCTTAACCTGTTCCAGGTTATTGACGTTGAATGCGGGCAGACCGTAGCTGTGTTCCGCCGCGTGGTCGAGCAGTTGACGTAAAGAGACAAGTGCCATTTTTTTCTCCTGAACTAAAAAATATCCTGAAACTGTATTTGTGCCCGGCAGTGTAAGAGGTGCATTGCCGGACGACAACCCTTTATTCCGCGTGGAGATCCCCCACGCGCACGATCTTCATGGTATTGGTGTGGCCCGCCTTGCCTATGGCCTCGCCTATGGTCATTACCATCAATTCGCCGTGCGCCACCAGCCCCAAGCGCAGCAACTCGGCCTCGGCCGCGCGCAGCACCTGGGTCTGTGAGCTGGAGTCGATGTTGAATGCGATGGGGTGCACGCCGCTGAACAGGGTGACCTTGCTCAGCGTATCCTGGATGGGCGTCAGCGCGAAGATCGGGACCCCGGCGTTGACGCGCGACATCCACAGCGCGGTCGAGCCGGACTGGGTCAGCGCGACGATCGCCCGCACGTTGAGGTGCGAGGCGGCATACAGCGCGGAATTGGCGATGGACTCGTCAATGCGCGTGAACTTGGCGCGTCCGCGCCGGCAGTCGGCCTCGCCGTCCTCGATCTCCCGTTCCGCCTTGATGCAAATGCGGGCCATGGACTCGATCGTCTCGACGGGGTAGTCGCCCACGGCGGTTTCCGCCGACAGCATCACGGCATCAGTGCCATCCAGCACGGCGTTGGCCACGTCGGAGACTTCCGCACGCGTCGGGATCGGGTTGGTGATCATGGACTCCATCATCTGCGTCGCGGTGATCGCCAGCTTGTTCTTGGTGCGCGCGAGCTTGATCATCTTCTTCTGCAGGCCGGGCACGGCAGCGTCGCCGACTTCCACCGCCAGGTCGCCGCGCGCCACCATGATGGCGTCGGACGCGTCGATGATCTCATCCAGCACGGGGATGGCCTCGGCGCGTTCGATCTTGGCCACCAGCAGGCTCTTGCCGCCCGCCGCCTGCATCAGGCCGCGCGCGAGCTGCATGTCCGCCGCCGAACGCGGGAAGGAGACGGCAAGAAAATCGGCCTGGATCAGCGCCGCGGTCTTGATGTCTTCCTTGTCCTTGTCGGTGAGCGCGGGGGCAGTGAGTCCGCCGCCCTTGCGGTTGATCCCCTTGTTGTTGGAGAGCACGCCGCCGCGCACCACGGTGCAGTGGACTTCCGGCCCCTTGACTTCGATCACGTCGAATTCCAGCATGCCGTCGTTCAGCAGCAGCACTGAGCCCGGGCCGACATCCTTGGGCAGGTCCTTGTAGTCGAGGCCGACGCGCTCCTGGGTGCCGAGGCCGTCGAGCGTGGCATCCAGGATGAAATGGTCACCCTTGCGCAGCACGATCTTGTCGTTTTCGAACTTGCGCACGCGGATCTTGGGGCCTTGCAGGTCCGCGAGGATGCCGACGGTGCGTCCGGCAGCCGCGGCTGCCGCGCGCACTTTTTCCGCGCGCGCCATGTGGTCCTGCGCGGAGCCGTGCGAAAAATTCATGCGCACCACGTCCACGCCCGCGCGTATCATTTGCTCAAGCACTTTCTGGTCGCTGGACGCGGGGCCCAGGGTTGCAACTATCTTGGTTCTGCGAAGCATAAACTTCCTGTTGTTATGGCGTTGGGGGTTCAACCCTTGGCGCGCTGCTCCAGAATTTCCACGGCAGGCAGTGTCTTGCCTTCCAGGTATTCAAGGAACGCGCCACCGGCTGTGGAAATGTAACTGACCTTGTCGTAGATGTCGTACTTCTGGATCGCGGCAATGGTGTCGCCGCCGCCGGCCAGGGTAAAGGCCTTGGTGGTGGCGATGGCGTCTGCGATCTTCTTCGTGCCTTCGCCGAACTGGTCGAACTCGAACACACCAACAGGACCGTTCCACACCACGGTGCCTGCCTTCATGATGATGTCGGCCAGTTCCTGGGCGCTCTTGGGGCCGATGTCGAAGATCATGTCGTCGTCGGCCACGTCGTCCGCGCTCTTCAGGACGGCGGGCTCGGCGGCGTCGAATTTCTTGCCGCACACCACGTCCACGGCGATGGGGATGGTCGCGCCGCGCGTGTTCATCTTCTCCATCAGGCTCTTGGCGGTGGGCACGAGATCATCCTCGCACAGCGACTTGCCGATGGTCTTGCCGGCTGCCTTGAGGAAGGTGTTGGCGATGCCGCCCCCGACCACCAGTTGGTCGCACTTCTCGGCCAGCGCTTCCAGCACGGTCAGCTTGGTGGAAACCTTGGAGCCGCCGACGATGGCCACCATGGGGCGCGCCGGATTGGCCAGGGCTTTGCCCAGCGCGTCCAACTCTTCCGTCAGCAGGATGCCGGCGCAAGCGACCGGCGCATACTTGGCGATGCCGTGGGTGGAGGCCTGCGCGCGGTGCGCGGTGCCGAATGCGTCCATCACGAACACGTCGCAAAGCGCCGCGTACTTCCTGGCGGTCGCGTCGTCGTTCTTCTTTTCGCCCTTGTTGATGCGGCAGTTTTCGAGCACGACCAGTTCGCCGCCGGCAACATCGAAGCCGCCGTCCACCCAATCCTTGATCAGGCGCACCGGCTTGCCCAGGCGGGCGGCGATATTGTCCGCCACCGGCTTGAGCGAGTTCTCCTCGCTCCAAGTGCCCTCCTCGGGGCGGCCGAGGTGCGAGGTCACCATCACCTTGGCGCCCGCCTTGAGGCAATGGTTGATGGTTGCCATGGAGGCGGTGATGCGCGCATCGGAAGTCACCTTGCCGTCCTTCACCGGGACGTTGAGGTCGGCGCGGATGAATACGCGCTTGCCCGCGAGGTCGAGGTCGGTCATGCGGATAAATTGGGCCACTTTCTACTCCTGAAAATAAATTGTCCACGGAGGTGCAGCACGGAGTGGTGCAACTGCGTGGGAAATCTTCGTCTGCCTGTCATCCTGAAAACAGCCGCATAAATGACGCAGGGCACGGGATGATCCGTGCCCTGCATCTCGCTTACTTGGCGATGTGACGCACCAGGCGCATCAGGTTACAGGTATAGCCATACTCATTGTCATACCAGGCGACGACCTTGACGAAGGTCGGGTCGAGCTGGATACCGGCTTCCGCATCGAACACGGAAGGCTGGGAGCAGCCGCGGAAGTCAGTTGCAACGACCTTGTCGTCGGTGAAGCCCAGGACGCCCTTCAGCGGGCCGTTCTCGGACGCAGCCTTCATCGCCGCGACGATCTGCTCGTAGGTGGTTTCCTTGTTCAGCTCGACGGTCAGGTCGACCACGGAGACATCGGACGTCGGCACGCGGAAGGCCATGCCGGTCAGCTTCTTGTTCAGCTCGGGAATCACCTTGCCCACGGCCTTGGCGGCACCAGTGGAAGACGGAATGATGTTTTCCAGGATGCCGCGGCCGCCGCGCCAGTCCTTGTTGGACGGTCCGTCAACGGTCTTCTGCGTGGCGGTAGCGGCGTGCACGGTGGTCATCAGGCCGCGCTTGATGCCGAAGGTGTCGTTCAGCACCTTGGCCACCGGCGCCAGGCCGTTGGTGGTGCAGGAGGCGGCGGACACGATGGCTTGACCCTTGTAGGTTTCGTGGTTCACGCCGTACACGAACATGGGAGTGTCGTCCTTGGAGGGCGCAGATTGCACGACCTTCTTGGCGCCGGCGTCAATGTGCTTCTGGCAGGTTTCCGTCGTCAGGAAGAAGCCGGTGCACTCAACCACGATGTCCACGCCTGCTTCGTTCCACTTCAGGTTGGCGGGATCCTTCTCGGCGGTCAGGCGGATCTTTTTGCCGTTGACGATCAGGTTGGTGCCGTCGACCTTCACGTCGCCGTTGAAGCGGCCGTGCACGGAGTCATGCTTGAGCATATAGGCCAGGTAGTCCGGTTCCAGCAGGTCGTTGATCGCGACCACCTCGATTTCCGGAAAATCCTTGGCTGCGGCACGGAACACCATGCGCCCGATGCGGCCGAAGCCGTTGATGCCAATCTTGATTGCCATAGTTCAATACTCCTCGTTTTCTTGTATAAAAATCTTTACAGCACGCTCTTGACGGACTTCACCACGTTTTCCACGGTAAAGCCGAAGTGCTTGAACAGTTCGCCTGCTGGGGCGGATTCGCCGAAGGTATCCATACCGACCACGGCGCCGTCCAGGCCCACGTACTTGTGCCAGAAACCGGTGACGCCCGCTTCGACGGCCACGCGCCGGATGCCCTTGGGCAGCACGCTGTCCTTGTAGGCCTGATCCTGGCGGTCGAACACGTTGGTCGAGGGCATGGAAACGACGCGGACGTGGATGCCTTCGCCGGCCAGCGCTGCCTGGGCCTTCATGGCCAGGTCCACTTCCGAGCCGGTGGCGATGATCATCGCCTGCGGCTTGCCTCCTTGCGCCTCGGACAGCACATAGCCGCCCTTGCGGATGGCCTCGATCTGCTTGTCATCGCGCTTCATGAACGGCAGATTCTGACGGCTGAAGATCAGCGACGACGGGCCGGTCTTGCGCTCGACCGCGCACACCCAGGATACGATGGACTCGGTGGTGTCGCAGGGACGCCAGGTGTCCATGTTGGGGATGTAGCGCAGGGTGGCGGTCTGCTCCACCGGCTGGTGGGTGGGACCGTCTTCGCCCAGACCGATCGAGTCGTGGGTATAAACAAAGATCACGCGCTGCTTCATCAGCGCCGACATGCGCAGCGCGTTGCGCGCATATTCGGAGAACATCAGGAAGGTGCCGCCGAAGGGCAGCAGGCCGCCATGCAGCGCCATGCCGTTCATGATGTGGGACATGCCGAACTCGCGCACGCCGTAGCTGATGTAGTTGCCTGGCTTCCTGGCGCTCACGTGATGGGCGCCGGTCCAGTTGGTCAGGTTGGAGCCGGTCAGGTCGGCGGAGCCGCCCAGAAATTCGGGCAGCGCCGGCACCAGGGCGTTGATCGCGTTCTGCGAGGCCTTGCGGGTGGCGATGGTCTCGCCCTTGGCCGCGATGTCGGCGATCGCCTTGGCGGCAAACTCGGCCCAGTTGGAGGGCAGCTCACCCTTCATGCGGCGCTCGAACTCGGCGGCCTCCTTGGGGAAGGCTTTTTTGTATTCGGCGAACTTGTTGTTCCACAGGTTCTCCAGGCCGGCGCCCTTGGTGCGCGCATCCCAGGCGTCGTAGACGTGCTTGGGAATCTCGAACGGCGGATAGTTCCAGCCGATGTGGGCGCGAGTGGCCGCGATTTCATCCGCGCCCAGGGCCGCCCCATGCACGTCGTGCGTGCCTTCCTTATTGGGGGATCCTGCTCCAATAATCGTCTTGCAGCAGATCAGGGTGGGCCTGTCGGTCTCGGCCTTGGCGGCCTGGACGGCAGCGTCGATCGCCTCGGGCTCGTGGCCCTGCACATCGCGAATCACGTGCCAGCCGTAGGCTTCGAAGCGCTTGGCGGTGTCGTCGGTGTACCAGCCGTCGATATGGCCGTCGATGGAGATGTTGTTGTCGTCCCAGAAGGCGATCAGCTTGCCCAGGCCCCAGGTGCCGGCCAGCGCGCACGCCTCGTGGGAGATGCCTTCCATCATGCAGCCGTCGCCCATAAATACATAAGTATGGTGATTGACGATTTCGTGGCCGGGCTTGTTGAACTCGTGTGCCAGCAGCTTTTCGGCCATGGCCATGCCCACAGCATTGGTGATACCCTGGCCCAGCGGGCCGGTCGTGGTTTCCACGCCCACGGTGTAGCCATATTCCGGATGGCCCGGGGTCTTGGAGTGCATCTGACGGAAGCGCTTGATTTCTTCCATCGGCAGGTCATAGCCCGAGAGATGCAGCAGGGCGTAGATCAGCATGGAGCCGTGGCCGTTGGACTGCACGAAACGGTCGCGGTCGAACCACTTGGGGTTCGTGGGATTGTGGCGCAGATGGTGGTTCCACAGGACCTCGGCGATTTCCGCCATGCCCATGGGCGCGCCGGGATGGCCGGAATTGGCCTTCTGGACGGCGTCCATCGCCAGGGCGCGGATTGCGCCCGTTGTGTCATTGTACTTCGGTGGATTTACCTTACGAGCCATAGCCATGTTCATCTGCCTCCAGAAACCTTGCGCGAATAACGATAAATTGAGATGCGATTAGGGTGTTTGTCGCAAAAAAGGACAGTAATTATGCCGTAGCCTCCCCTTTAGGGCAACATCGTCCACCATGCGCGGTTCGGCATTCCCGCGGGATGCGGAATCCAGTAGAATCTCTCCCCAGACGAGAACCGGCCGCCACGGCGGCTGAAACGCGCCTTCGGAGCGATAATTCGCGGAGATGCGCGCTGAACGGGTCAATTTCATGGAAAATATCAAAACTTACATGCGGCAAGTCGGGCAGCAGGCGCGAGCCGCATCGCGGCTGATGGCGCTGGCCGGCACTGCCGCCAAGAACCAGGCGCTGGAAGCCATCGCCCAGGCGCTGCTGGATGGCGCGGCCGCACTGAAATCCGAGAACGCCAAGGACGTAGCCGCAGCCCAGGCGAACGGCCTGGATGCCGCGTCGGTCGACCGCCTGACGCTGACCGACAAGACCATCGCCGGCATGGCCGAGGGTCTGCGCCAGATCGCCCGGCTGGCGGATCCGATCGGCGAGATCAGCGACATGAAATACCGCCCGACTGGGATCCAGGTGGGCCGCATGCGGGTGCCGCTGGGCGTGATCGGCATCATTTACGAGTCGCGGCCCAATGTTACGGCGGACGCCGCCGGGTTATGCCTGAAATCGGGCAACGCCGCCATCCTGCGCGGCGGCTCGGAGGCCATCCACTCCAACCAGGCGATTGCGGCCTGCGTGCAGGCCGGGCTCAAGGCCGCCGGCCTGCCTGAGACCGCAGTGCAGGTGGTGGGCACCACCGACCGCGCCGCGGTGGGGGAACTCATCACCATGAAGGAATATGTCGACGTAATCGTGCCGCGCGGCGGCAAGAGCCTGATCGCCCGCATTTCCGAGGACGCCCGGGTGCCCGTGATCAAGCACCTGGACGGTATCTGCCACGTCTACATCGACGAGGAGGCCGACCTCGACAAGGCGATCCGCATAGCGGACAACGCAAAGACCCATCGCTACGGGGTGTGCAACGCCATGGAGACGCTGCTGGTCAACGCCGCCATAGCGGACCGGGTGCTGCCGCCGCTGGCCGAGATATATCTCGACAAAGGCGTGGAGTTGCGCGGCGACGACGCCGCGCGCCAGCGGGTGGGCCAGATGAAGGCCGCCACTGAGGAAGACTGGCGCACCGAGTACCTCGCGCCCATTCTCAGCGTGCGCATCGTGGCAAACCTGGACGAGGCGATAGACCACATCAACACCTACAGTTCGCAGCACACTGACAGCATCGTCACCGAGAATTACACCAAGGCGATGCGCTTCCTGCGCGAGGTGGACTCCAGCAGCGTGATGGTGAACGCCTCCACCCGCTTTGCCGACGGCTTCGAATTCGGCCTGGGCGCGGAGATCGGCATCTCCACCGACAAGCTGCACGCGCGCGGCCCGGTGGGGCTGGAGGGCCTGACCTCGCAGAAGTTCGTGGTCCTCGGCAGCGGCCAGGTGCGAACCTAGACCACGGCGCCCGCTAGCCGCCTTTGCGGCTAGCGGCGCGCACGTCTGACTATATGTTTCATCGCTTAAGGTAAAGACATGAGCACTATCGAAATCAAGGTTCCGGACATTGGCGACTTCAAGGAGGTCGCCGTCATCGAGGTCAGCGTCAAGGCGGGTGACGCCATAGAGCCCGAACAGGCGCTGATCACGCTGGAAACCGACAAGGCGACCATGGACGTGCCCGCGCCCGCAGCTGGCGTGGTGAAGGAGATGAAGGTCAAGGTGGGCGACAAGGTCAGCGAAGGTTCTGTCATCCTGCTGCTGGAAGCCAGTGCGGCCGCCGCAGCGCCGGCCAAACCCGCGCCGGCCCAGGCGGCTACGCAAGCCGCGTCCCAACCTGCGCCGCAACAGGCGCCCAAGGCCGCGCCGCGCGTGACCCAGGGCGACATCCACGGCGAGGTCGTGGTGCTGGGCGGCGGGCCCGGCGGCTATACCGCCGCCTTCCGCGCCGCGGACCTCGGCAAGCAGGTGGTGCTGATCGAAAAATATGCCGCCTTGGGCGGCGTCTGCCTCAACGTGGGCTGCATTCCGTCCAAGGCGCTGCTGCATGTGGCCAGGGTCATCAGCGAGGCTGATGAGGTATCGCACCACGGGGTGACGTTCGGCAAGCCGCAGATCGACATCGACCAGGTGCGAAGCTGGAAGGAGAGCGTGATCGGCAAGCTGACCGGCGGACTGGCAGGGCTAGCCAGACAGCGCAAGGTGCAGGTAGTGCAGGGCGTGGCGAAATTCACCTCGGCCAATTCCTTCGCGGTGCAGACCGGGGACGGCGAAAAGATCGTCACCTTCGACCACTGCATCGTGGCCGCGGGCTCCAGCGTGGCGCGCATTCCCGGCTTCCCTTATGAGGATCCCCGCATCATCGATTCCACCGGTGCGCTGGCGCTGAGCGATGTGCCCCAGCGCATGCTGGTCATCGGCGGCGGCATCATCGGCCTGGAAATGGCCACGGTGTATGACGCACTGGGCAGCTCGATCAGCGTGGTCGAACTGATGGACCAGTTGATGCCGGGCGCGGACAAGGACATGGTCAAGCCGCTGCATACCCGCATCGGCAAGCGCTATGAATCCATCATGCTGAAGACCAAGGTCACGAAGATCGAGGCTAAAAAGGAAGGCCTGCTGGTCAGCTTCGAAGGCGAGCAGGCTCCGGCCGAGCCGCAACTCTACGACAAGGTGCTGATGGCCGTGGGCCGCCGTCCCAACGGACGGGAGATCAACGCCGAGGCGGCCGGGCTGATCGTAAATGAACGCGGCTTCATTCCGGTGGACAAGCAGATGCGCACCAATGTGTCACACATCTTCGCCATCGGCGACATCGTGGGCGACCCCATGCTGGCGCACAAGGCGGTGCATGAAGGCAAGGTCGCAGCCGAAGTCATCGCCGGGCACAAGGCCTACTTCGAGCCGCTGACCATTCCTTCGGTGGCCTATACCGACCCGGAGGTGGCCTGGATGGGGCTGACCGAAACCCAGGCCAGGGCGCAGGGCATCCCCTACGAGAAGGCCTCCTTCCCCTGGGCCGCCTCGGGACGCGCGCTGTCCATCGCGCGCGAGGAAGGCGCGACCAAGGTGTTGCTGGATCCGGCCACGCGGCGCATCCTGGGCATGGGCATCGTCGGCAGCAATGCCGGCGAGCTGATCGCCGAAGGGGTGCTGGCGCTGGAGATGGGTGCGGACATGGAGGACATCGGCCTGACCATCCACCCCCATCCGACGCTATCCGAGACGCTGTGCTTTGCGGCGGAAATGGCCGAAGGCACGATCACCGACCTGCTGGCGCCCAAAAAGAAGCACTGAATGCCGCCCGCCAGCTGAGCCCGCGCTATGGCCGATCACGCTACCAAGGAACACAAGCTGACCTTGGCCGAGGTGCTGGGCATGCTGGCGGCCGACGGGCTGATCAGCAAGGCCAGCGCTGACGCGCTGCTGGATGAGCGCCGCACCCACCGTGCCGAGGCTCACCCGTTCACCATCATCGGCGCGCAGCACCTGAAGTCGCTGCTGCCGCCGCACAAGGCGTTGAATGCCGAAGCGCTGGCGGAATGGATGGCCGCCCGCTCCGGGCTGGAATACCTGCACATCGACCCGCTGAAGGTCGACTTCTCATCGGTGGCGGATATCATGTCCGACGAATATGCGGCGCGCTTCGGCATCCTGCCGGTCAAGATGACGGCGCAAGAGATCGTCGTCGCCACCTCGGAGCCCTACCTGCGGGAATGGGAAGTCGTCATCCGCCATCTGGCGCGGCGCGACATCCGCCGCGTCATCTCCACGCCGGACAGCATCAGCCGCTATCTCGCCGAATTCTTCAACCTCGCGCGCTCGGTGCGCAAAGCCTCGCAGACCAAACCGCAGGACCGCTCCGCCCAGTCGTCGTTCGAGCAACTGGTGGAACTGGGCACGGCCAACAAGCAGTTCGACGCCAACGACCAGCATATCGTGCAGATCGTGGACTGGCTGTGGCAGTATGCATTCGACCAGCGCGCCTCCGATATTCACATCGAGCCGCGGCGCGACCAGGGCATCGTGCGTTTCCGCATCGACGGAGTGCTGCATCAGGTCTACCAGATTCCGATGGCGGTGATGACAGCCATGACCAGCCGGATCAAGCTGCTGGGGCGCATGGACGTGATCGAGAAGCGCCGCCCGCAGGACGGCCGCATCAAGACCCGCACGCCGGACGGCATGGAGATCGAGCTGCGACTGTCCACGCTGCCGACCGCCTTCGGCGAAAAGCTGGTGATGCGTATCTTCGACCCCGAAGTGCTGGTGCGCGACTTTTCCGAGCTGGGCTTTTCCAAGGAGGACAGGGCGCGCTGGGACGAGATGACCACCCAGCCGAACGGCATCATCCTGGTCACCGGCCCCACCGGATCGGGCAAGACTACCACGCTCTATTCCACGCTGAAGTCGCTGGCCACACCCGAGGTCAACGTCTGCACCATAGAAGACCCGATCGAGATGGTGGAGCCTGCCTTCAACCAGATGCAGGTGCAGGCGGGCATAGACCTGAAATTTGCCGACGGGGTTCGCGCCCTGATGCGCCAGGACCCGGACATCATCATGGTGGGCGAAATCCGCGACCTGGAAACTGCGGACATGGCGATACAGGCTGCGCTGACCGGGCACCTGGTGCTGTCCACGCTGCACACCAACGACGCGCCGGCGGCGGTCACCCGCCTGCTAGACCTCGGCGTGCCGCCCTACCTGATAGGGGCGACGGTGCTGGGCGTGATGGCCCAGCGCCTGGTGCGCACGCTGTGCCCGAAGTGCAAGCAGGCCTATCCGGTGCGCGAGGAAGAGGGCTCGCAATGGGACATGCTGGTGAGTCCACGGAAAATTGCGCGCCCCGAGCAAACGTACCACGCGGTAGGCTGCCTGGAATGCCGCATGACCGGCTACCAGGGACGCATCGGCATTTACGAGATTCTGCTGATGACGCCCGGCCTGCGCAAGCTGGTCGTCCCCGGCGCGGACCTCGCGCGCATCCGCGACCTGGCATACCGCGAGGGGATGAAGCCGCTGCGCATATCGGGCGCGCTGAAGGTGATGGCGGGACTCACGACACTCGAAGAGGTGCTGCGCACGGCGCCTTCGGCCAGCCAGGGCTGACCGGTGTGTTTCAGGCGGAAGCGCCGTAGTTTATCCGGACGTTGCGCTCGCCCACCAGGGCGCGCAGGCCGCTCATCAGGTCGTCGGTCAGCGAGACGTTCCACTCCTCGCCCACCGCGAGCTGGGCGCGACCCAGCGCATTGCGGTAATTGATCACGATCGGGCACCTGCCGTCGCGATACGGCGCAAGCACTTTCTGCAGTTGCGGCACGCCCAGGCGGCTACCGGCGTCGACCGTCAGCTCCAGGCGCTTGGCGAACGCGGAACGCGCCGAGGCAAAGTCAAACAACTCGTCCGCCGAGATGCGCATGTTGCCCGAGTAATCGTCCAGGCTGGCCTTGCCGCGCACCACCAGCAGTTCGTCCTCGCGTATCCACGGCCGGCTTTGCTCGAAAATCTCGTTGAACACGGTCATTTCCACCTGCGCAGTGCCATCGTCCAGAGTCACCACCCCCATGCGCCCGCGGCGCGTCTGCTGGATGCGCACCCCGCTCACCATCCCGGCCAGGATCAACTGCACCGAATTGCGGCGCCCGCCGCCACCGCCACCGCCGCTTGCGGGCTGAACCATGGCAGGCGACAGATCGGCCAGCCGGTGCTTGACGAAGTGGGAAAGCTCTTCCGCAAACTCGTGGTAAGGGTGGCCGCTAAGGTAGAAACCCAGCGCCAGCTTCTCGTTCTGCAGCCGCTCGCGCATCCCCCATTCCGGGACATCCGCGAGTTGCAGGGGCATGGCGTCCTCGTCGTCGCCGAACAGGCTGTTCTGGTTGGCCGAGCGCGCGTGCTGCTCGGCGCTGCCCAGGGCGGCATCGAGCGAGGCAAGCAACTGATAGCGGTGTGGCGAGAGGGCGTCAAAGGCGCCGCCGCGAATCAGCGCTTCGATTGCGCGGCGGTTGACGATGCGGTTGTCCACACGGCGGCAGAAGTCGAACAGGTCCCGGAACGGCCCGGCGGCGCGCGCAGCGATGATGTTCTCGATGGCCGCCTGGCCGGTACCCTTGATCGCGCCCAGGCCATAGGCGATGGTCTTTTCATCCACCGGTGCGAAACGGTAGCCGGAGGAATTGACATCCGGCGGCAGGATGCGCACGCCCTGCTGCAGCGTGTCCTGGTGGAAATTGAAC